>Ga0209062_1002960_pt1 | contig 20871 bp, 20 predicted proteins | sample Coa_R2_2_FD_187158 | JGI IMG/M metagenome (GOLD analysis project Ga0209062, IMG submission 187158) | Surface soil microbial communities from Centralia Pennsylvania, which are recovering from an underground coalmine fire - Coalmine... | ecosystem: Environmental > Terrestrial > Soil > Unclassified...
ACTTCGCCGTCCGTGACCAGTCGCTGCTCGTCGGACAGCGCGTTCACGTCCACCGCATCCCCGCCTCACGTCTCGTGACGACCGCGATCCGTCCCTCTGCTAACCGAGGCGGGGTTAACCGAGGCGGATGTAGCGCTTATACGGCAAATCCGAAATTCGGTAAACAGGAATATTTTCGCGCACCGGCCTTGACAGGTTTCTGCACCGCCCGCCCGGTCAGGCACATCAGTTGCGGGCTGGCGCCACGACGTTGAGGATGTTGGTCCGCTTCACAACAGAACTCACACCAACCTCGACAGCAAATCAGGCACCATGTGGCCTCGCCGAGCAAATTGAATGTTTATTTCATGCTTTCCGACCAATAGTCTCCCTCCAGGAGTGCCTATCGGCGCTGAGAGATTTGGGGGAGTCCGTTGGCTGCGCGACTGCTATTGACGAACGCTGGTTACGCTCCGAGCAACAATCTGGCCCGCAGCTTGCGAGCAGGGTCCGAGCCCGTCTTCATCGTCGGTTGCAATGACGACCGGTTCACCTTGAAAAGGTCGGACGCGGACAAAAACTATGTGGTGCCTCCCGCGGACCATCCTGAATGGGGCCAGGCGCTGCGATGGATTGTGGACACGGAAGACCTGGACCTGGTTCTTCCTACCCTCGACTCTGATCCGGACAGCCTTTCGCGCGTTCGCAAGTATTTGGGCGGACACCTGTTCCTGCCAGCGGCGTCCGTGCTCGAACTCTGCCGTGACAAATATCGTCTCATTGCGCTCTTGCGCGAGAACGGCATCGAGGCCCCGGCGAGCTGCAGGGTGACTAGCTTGAGGGAAATCACCAAGATCTTCCGGGAATTAAGAGGCAGACCGCTCTGGTGCCGCGTCCGAGGCGGGGCCGGCTCGCTGGGGGCCCTGCCGGTCCGGACGCCCGAGCACGCGCGCAATTGGATACGCTACTGGAAAGAGATGCGCGAGGTGCCTGTTTCCTCGTTTATGCTTTCAGAATACCTGCCGGGCCGGGATTTCGGGTGTCAAAGTCTCTGGCAAGACGGCGAGTTGGTGCTGATCAAGAGTTATGAACGGCTTTCTTATCTGGGCACGGGCAATCAAGCCGCGCAGGTCTCCTCAACGGCAGCGTTGGCCAAGACGGTGTTCGCACCGCAGGTCGTTGACACCTGTATTCGGGCAATCCGATTGCTTGATCCGAAAATATCCGGCGTTTTCAGCGTGGACCTCAAAGAGAACGCGCGGGGCGTGCCTTGCATCACCGAGATCAATGCCGGTCGGTTTTCGTCAGCTACCAACATTTTTGATCTGGTTGGGAATTACAACATGGCCGAGACGCTCGTAAGGCTCGCGCTGGACTTGGCGGTCAACGTTGATGAGCATTACGACGCCGCACCGGATTGGTATATGCTCCGTGACCTCGATGGAGCGCCGCGGATCTTCCACGCCTCGCAGTTCTCCGATAACATCATCGATACTTGGAAGCAGGGAGGCTCTCGTCTGAGCCGATTTAAAGGGGCAAAAGCAAATGGCGTACATTCAAGTCTTCAAAAGGGTAAGCAAAGGTCGAACTTATATTCGCGTGGAGGTCACACCCAAAAGCGCGGAGGGGCGGGCGTTGCTTCGTGAATTTCAGGCCGGAGTGAAGGATTTTGAGAAGAGATGGAAAGCGACCAAGGCTGCGCAAAAGGATCGCGCCGAAAGAGCCGCAAAAGCCAGGAAAGCAAAGAAGAAAAAGGCAGCCAAGTAGCGGGGCTGGAAACCGCAGTCTCGTTACAATGACGATCGGCCGAGACCTGAATAGCCACGAGCTCGAGACGATCAAGCTCCAGTTGCAAGCCCTGGCCCGGTCTTGCGGGCTGGAGGTCAGCAGCGTTGAGGTCGAGACATCGAAGCGCGGTTAGTCCGGCTGGAGAACAGGAGAGCAATCCGAACCGACGTGCCACGAACGCGAGCCGGCTGTTTGGCTCGACCATCGCACGAGGAATGCTGGTCGATCACTGATGTAATGAAAGCGTGACCGTGACGGCTAAAGCCATCGGGCTTCAGTCCGAGTAGCTGCCGCAGGGCGCGTGATCCTCAAGCGAGAATTGCATGCCGAGCTCGCCGAACAGGGCGCTTGCCGCGGCTAGATGTCGCTCGGCGCTCGCCTGCTGGCCGGTGTGCCGGTACTGTTTTCCAAGCCCGACATGACATTGCGCCACAAGCGGGCGCAGGTCGAGCTCTTCCGCCCTTTGGAGCGCCTGGAGGAGATGCGATTCGCTCCCATTCGGATGATGCGGCTCCGTGATGTCTAGCTCACCCAGCAATCGGAGTGCGTAGGCCTCGTGGCCTCGTTCCCCATGCTTGCGGGAGAGACTGAGCGCATGCCGGGCGCATCGCTCGGCGTCGGCGATGCGCGACTTGCGAAGATATGCTTCTCCGAGCCGGACCACGATCATTGCAAGTCCCCCCAGGCGATGCATCGCGCTCGACTCGCGTTCGGTTTCTTCCAGCAGGCTGATCGCTTCATCGACGCGGTCGGCCAGGCGGTAGGCGTATCCGAGCGAGGTGCCGATCAGCGGCAGCATCAATGGAAGAATCCATGAGCTGCAAATTTCGCGGCTCTGTTCGAGGGCAGTGATGCTTTTGGACACGTCGCCCTGAAACGCGAGCACGGTTCCGAGGCAATAATGGGAAAACGCCAAACTATAGACCTGGTTGGCTGCCCGGGCGATTTCCACGCCCTCTTCGGCACAGCCGAGCGCTCGACCGAACTCGCCGAGTTCGGCCAGCGAACAGGCGAGATATCCACGCATGAACACGCCGAGAACCCCGGGAGTGCCCATCGTGGCGGTGGCGAGCTCGCCGCGAAGGAGGTCCACGGCCACACGCAATACTTCGGATGCGCGATGATGATCTCCCGCCGCCGCATAAGTCGCGCCGATGTGTCCGCTGACGATCATGCGAAGCGAAACGTCATCCAGTTCGGCCGCAATGGCCATGGCGCTTTCGCCCGCTTCAATCGCCGGGCCCAACTCACCGAGCAGCCGATAGTACTGGCATATGAATGATGAAGCCTGGCCTAGTCTTCGCCTGTCGCCGAGCTGAAGCGCTTGCGCCTGCACCCGCTGCAGATGGCTTAGGCATTTCTCGAGGTGGCCCAGCGGATGAAGAGCATTTCGGAGATCAAAGCGAATATCGATGGAAAGCTCGATATTCTCCCTGGTTTCGGGCAGCTTCTCGAGAATCGCAAGCGCCTGTTCGAACCAGACTCGTCCGTTCTCGAGCGCCGACCGCGACAACGCCTTCAGTCCGGCCTGACGCAGGTACCGAACCGCCTTGTCCGGCAGATCGCCGCGAACGGCGTGTTGGGCGAGCCGCTCGATGTGCTCGCCGATCCGGTCCCGATACAGGGTCTCGATCGTGTCGACCAGTCGGGCGTGCAGCGCGCGCCGCCGCGTCCTCAACAATCCATCGTATGTCACCTTCTGGGTGAGGGCATGGACGAATGAGTATTCGACGTCCGGAAAGAACCCGGACTCGTAGAGAAAGCCGGCGGCCTGCAGCCGGTCGAGCGCGTCAGTCAGCGAGTCGTCGGTCAGGTCGGCCATTGGCCGAAGCACGGCCCGCGGGATCTCACGGCCTATGACGGAAGCGATTTGCAGCAGGTTCTTGTCGCCGGGAAGAAGACGATCTATTCGCGCCGCCAAAATAGCCTGGACGTTGGGGGGAATGTCGATCGTTCCGGTCGGACGCAACAATCGATAGTGACCGCGTGCTCCGGCGAGGTATTGAGTCTCGACCAGGGAGCGCACTGTTTCCTCGATGAAAAAGGGATTGCCACCCCGCGCGGTCAAGAGCTGCTTGAGCGGAGTGAGCTCGGGCGCATTGCCAAGCAGCGCCTCCAGGAGGTAACCGGTGTCGCGGGTCGGCAACGCGCTCAACCGGATCTGATGGTAGTTTTCCCTGCTTCCCCAGTTGTGCTGGTAGCCGGGGCGATAGCTGACGAGCAGCATGAGGCGAGCCGAACCCAGCACGCTCACCAGGGCGTCGAGCAGCTCCTGCGTTTCGTTGTCCACCCAATGAAGGTCCTCGAAGATCAAGAGCACCGGCTGTTTGCGCGCTTCCCGCAGCAACAGGCTCTTGACGGCTTCGATGTGGCGCCGCCGGCGCTGAATGGGATCGAGCGCGCGCCAGCCCGGGTCGTCGACGGGGATATCGAGCAGGGCCAACAGGGCGGGAAGGATCGGCTCCAGTCTTTCGTCGAGCGCGTGGGTTTTCTCGACCACCTTTCGGCGGGCCTCGTGAAGCTCGTCCCGGTCCTGAATTCCAAAGTAGCTCTTGAGAAGCGCGATCACCGGCAAATAACTGGTCGCCCTTCCGTGCGAGATCGACGTGCTCTCGAGCACCAGCCAGCCAAGCAGGCCCGGGAGTCGATTCGTATGGGTAAACTCGTAGACAAGACGTGACTTGCCGATCCCGGCCTCGCCAATGACCGCCACGGACTGGCCCGATCCCGCATCGACCTGCAGCTGCGCGCGGCGCAGCCCATCGAGCTCCGCCTCGCGGCCAACGAACTGGGTCAGACCCTGCAGTGTTGCGGCCTGCAAACGGGTGCGTGCGGGGCCCGCTCCGGTCAGCTCATAGAGTTCCTCGGGCTCCGCAAGCCCTTTGACCGGCAGCAAACCCAGCGAGCGCGCCGTGACGTATTGCTCGGTCAGTCGGACCGTCTTCTTCGTGGTCAGGATCGAGCCGGGCGATGCCATCTGCTCCATTCGCGCAGCCAGGTGCACAGCCTCGCCGACGACCGTGTACTCCATGTCAAATTCGTTGCTGATGGCACAAATCACGACCTCGCCGGAGTTGATTCCGACGCGGATCTTGAGCGGGGCCTGATCCGGCTGATTGGAGCGCTCCGCCAATTTGAGCACCGACTGCTGCATCAGCAGCGCGGCGTAACACGCGCGCACGGCGTGATCCTCGTGCGCAAGCGGCGCGCCAAAGATGGCCATGATGCCGTCTCCCAGCACCCTGTTGACGGTGCCCTCATATTGGTGGACCGCGCCGATCATTTCCGCGAGCACGGGGTTGAGGATCGCCTGGGCGCTCTCCGGGTCCTGCCCGGATATCAGAGACAGCGAGCCCGTGATGTCCGCGAACAACACGGTCACCTGCTTTCGTTCGCCCACGGCGTCGGCGGGATTCAGCGTATGCTCGACGGCGGGCTGGACGGTTTGTGGTCTCACCGCCTGAGAGCGCGCGGACAGATAGTTCGCGGCGCCTTGACCGATCGACTGGCCGCAATGCGAACAGTACCTGGCCGTTGGCGAGAGTTCAGTCCCGCAGCTTGTGCAAAGGCGTACCAGGGGCGAAGCGCATTGCTCGCAGAACCTCGCCGTCGGCCCGTTTTCGTGCTCGCAACTCGGACAAATCATCTAGATGCCTGAAAAATCCTGCCTACGGTACCGTCGAAGCCTATTGTCAACAAGCTGGTATTTCGGCGTCGCGGAGTCCGATTCAGCACGCGCGTTGCGGCGGTTCGTCCCGGCGTGTGGATCGCTCTTTTCGTGGCAGCTCCGCCGCATAAGGCGCTGGAGATTGGGCGTCCAGGCGGCGGCCCCGGACAGGTGCTTCGCCCCCGCCTTTGTTCACGCCTCCGTCGGTCCGGATAGCGCTTTCGTGAGATATGAACCAGTTCACATCGGCCTGCCGCGCCACCGGTCGATCGATACTGGATCATGATTCGGTGACAGGGAATCGCAGCACGATCTCATCTGCTTTTTTGAGCATGATCTTTTCGGTAAAGAGGGCTTCCACTTTGCGCTGACGCGGCCCTTCGGGTCCGGATCATGCTGTGCATGATTAGTCGAAGGGAGAACCGACGTGAGCGCACAATTGCCAAACTCTCGGCGTAACCACGCGCCGTGCCGCGCAGCCGATGCGCAGCTCCTGGCAAATACACCCCTGGTCGCCACGGGGAGCGCGCCGATGGCAGACGTCCGACACAAGCGGCTTGAGCGATATGAAACCTGGGCTGCCGAATGCAGGGTCCTGGCGGGGGTCATGACGGACCCCGCCAAGCAAGAGCAGTATGAGCGCCTCGCCGCGCACTACGAGTACCTTGCCGCCAGCTTTCGCGAAGCCCTGGCAATGCACAAGGATGCGCTGTCCAAATTGACGCTGCACTAGAGCGTTTTCGAGCGAGGCAGACGCCGGTTCGCGTGAAGAAAACGCGTCAAAACAACAATCTAGAGCTTCGGGTCTGACTCGATCAGAACCGAAATTGCTCTAAGCCGATCGCGCATGAGGCTCGCGTGCGGTCTTGCTCACCTCGCCGCAGCTGCACATGAAGATGCGGACGGTCTTGCCGGACTTGGGATCAAGCAGCTTGCAGATCAGGCGCGGCTTGTTTCCGCAGCTTCGGCAATTGGGTAGCTCGTCTTCAAGGTGTATGGTCAGGAAGTTCATTGGAGCACGCTCCCTGCACGGCCAGGGGAGCAGCATCCGAGTTCGTGTGGGATCGGCCATGCCAAGCTCCACAAACGACAAGCGTCACGCTTGTCACGCCTCGGGTGGACGGCAACGACGTTCATCGCCCGCTTCAGGCAGGTGGGCAGCTTGCTGACTGCCCACCTGCATGAAGGCGCACGTCGAGACGCCGCGATTGCAGCGCCGTGAATGTCCCCGCCGCTCTTGGTGCTACCCCATGGCGGATTGGCTCAGTTGGTGGGAGTGCCTTCCGCCATCCTCCGTTTGACGTCCTCGCAGGTCTTGCGGACGTCCTGGGTGAACATCGCGCAGTCTTCGATCCGCTTGAAGATTTTCTTGGCCTCCTCGCGGTAGGCGGACGCCGTGTCGCGCATATACGCGATTGCGTTATGCACCTCCGCCGTCATCGCTTCGCATCGCTTGGCGGCATCGATGAGCTCAGCGCCCATGGATTCAATCTCCTTGGCGGCTGCCTCATAGTCGCGCACCACGGCTTCGGCGCTGAGCGCCCCCACACGGGAGACGCCTTCCTGATGTTCCACGTAGTCCGGCAATGCAATCGAAGCTAACGAATTTCCTGGCCGAGCCGCAGCAATGTCGGTTTCGAGCTGGGTCAGGTTGACTTCAGTCCCCTTCTTAAGCTGTTCGATACTGCCCATCGGTCAATCCTCTTGATACGCATGTGGAAAGGCCCCAGACGGGATAAAGCTTATCAACAAAATATTCGGTGTAACTCACGTATGTTCCTTGACTGTCCAGCAATTGCCGTAATTACGAACTGACAGCAGAGCTTACCTATCGGCGCGCGCAAGGCGAGTTCGGCACTTGCGACAGAGGCAGCAAGGAGCCTGCACCGGCGGAGCAACACGCGGGTGTTTCAGCAATTCCGCCATTAGGGCGTCCGCAAAATTTCCGCCGCAAATGCCCGCGTGATCGGGCGGCCCAGCCGCAGCGCCTCGCGGTCGAGGCGGGCGACCGTGTCGCGCGCGGCCGCATAGGAGCGCTCGATGCGATTGGCGATATAGCCGACCACGGTTTCGTCGACGCTGAGCTGCCGGTCGGCACAGAGTTTCACGATCAGCGCACGGAACAGCTGGTCGTCGGGCGGCAGCACGGACACCACGGGCAGCGCACGCAGCCGTGAGCGCAGGTCCTTCAGCTCGATCTCGAAGGCGGTTGGCAGCTCGCGCGCGGTGATCAGCACGAAGGCGGCTTCTTCTCGCGCGAGATTGAGCAAATGGAACAGGGCGCGCTCGTCGAAATCGCCGGCGCGGAGGTCCTCGACGACCAGCGCGCCGGTTGCGAGCGCGCCGGGCACATTGGCTGGGCTTAGCGCATGCGCCGCGATGATGCGCGCCCCTGAAGCATCGGCCCAGATCGCGGCGAGGTGGCTCTTGCCTGCGCCGTCGGGACCGGCAAGCCACATCGTGCGGCCAGGCCATTCCGGCCAGGCCTCGATCAGGGCGAGCGCTGCCTCGTTGGCGGGGCCTTCGAGAAAATTGTCGCGCGTGAGGCTCTCCTCGTGCGGCAACACAAAGGCCAGCTGACGCGGATGAACGGCCACGCAAGATCTCCCAGAGGCCCCAGCAGCAGGGGCATTCGACCACCGGACGGGGTTCTTAGATCACTTCCCGTCGATCGTGCTCATGTGGCGTCCCCATTCCACCAGATAAAGCGAAACGGAAGCCAGCGAAAACACCGTGACGATGCCCATCAGGATCGCATCATAGGGGCCGGGAGAAAAGCCGAAGGCGAGCGAAGCCAGCACCAGCGCGGCGAGCGCAACCTGCGCGACCGTGTTGATCTTCGACACCATCAGGGGCTTCATCGGGACCGGCTTGTCGAACAGCCACGACACGATCACGGCCGAGACGATCATGATGTCGCGCGACACCACGAGAATCACGAGCCAGCGCGGCACCGCGCCCCAGATCCCGAGCGCCATGTAGATCGACACTAGCAGCGCCTTGTCGGCGAGGGGATCGAGCATGGCGCCGAGTTCGCTCGCCATGTTGAAGCGCTTGGCCAGAAAGCCGTCGATCGCATCGCTGACGCCGGCGATCACGAAGGCCGTGAAGGCGACTTCCATTTGGCTTGAGGCGATCGCCCAGACGACGATCGGGACCAGCAGGATGCGGCCCAGGGTAATGATATTCGGAATACTCACGCGGCGCTTCCCGGCAACCCGCCCGTACGACAGTGCGAAGCCGGCTCCTGGTAACGCCGAGCCGGTCGTTATCTACATAGTACACGCTTCCCCTGCTTGCGAGCCATTGCGCGGCGGCGAAATCCGACGTAACCCAGCCGAAAACCTGTTGGATTCACCATGACCGAGCGCAAGAACAGCCTCACTTACGCGGATTCGGGCGTCGATATCGATGCCGGGAACCGGCTGGTCGACCTCATCAAGCCGCTGGTACGCGCCACTGCGCGCGCAGGGGCCGATGCCGAGATCGGGGGATTCGGCGGCCTGTTCGACCTCAAGGCGGCGGGCTTTGGCGATCCCGTGCTGGTCGCCGCGACCGACGGCGTTGGCACCAAGGTCAAGATCGCCATCGAGAGCGGCCTGCATTCGGGGATCGGCATCGACCTCGTCGCGATGAGCGTCAACGACCTCGTGGTGCAGGGCGCAGAGCCCTTGTTCTTTCTCGATTACTTCGCCTGCGGCAAGCTCGAGCCTGAGGCGACGGCCGCGATCATAGCCGGTATCGCGGAAGGCTGCCGCGAATCGGGCTGCGCGCTGATCGGGGGCGAGACCGCGGAGATGCCGGGGCTCTACAAGGACGGCGATTACGATCTCGCCGGCTTTGCGGTCGGTGCGGCCGAGCGCGGCACGCTGTTGCCGAGTCGCGATATCGAGGTGGGCGATGCGGTGATTGGGCTTGCATCCTCCGGCGTCCATTCCAACGGCTTTTCGCTGGTGCGCAAGATCGTCGCGCAGTCCGGTGTTGCGCTCGATGCGCCGGCGCCGTTCGCGCCGGTGATGACGCTCGCCGGCGCGCTGCTCACCCCGACCAGGCTCTATGTCAAATCGTGCCTGCGCGCGATCCGCGAGACGGGTGCGGTGAAGGGGCTTGCGCATATCACCGGCGGCGGCTTCACCGACAACATCCCGCGGGTGCTGCCGAAGAATCTCGGCGTCGGCATCGATCTGGCCCGTGTGCCGGTGCTGCCTGTCTTCAAATGGCTTGCGGAAGAGGGCGGCGTTGCCGAGCTCGAGCTGCTGCGAACCTTCAACTGCGGCATCGGCATGATCGCGATCGTCAGGCAGGATGCCGTCGAGGCCGTCAGCGACGTCTTCACGGCGAACGGGGAGACCGTCACGCTGCTCGGCGAGGTGATTGCCGCCGCGGGCGAGCATCGCGTCGTCTATAACGGCCATCTCGATTTGAGCCTGTAACGCCATGAAACCTGAGGCCAAGCGCCGCGTCGCGATCCTCATCTCCGGCCGCGGGTCGAACATGGCCGCGCTGCTCAAGGCAGCGGCGGACGCGGATTTCCCGGCCGAAATCGCCGTCGTGATTTCCAACCGCGCCGATGCGGCCGGGCTTGCGAAGGCGCGGGCGGCGGGCGCGCCTGTGGTCGTGGTCGAGAGCAAGCCGTTCGGCAAGGACCGCGCCGGCTTCGAGACCGCGCTGCAGGCGGCGCTCGATTCGCATGGGATCGAGCTGATCTGCCTTGCCGGCTTCATGCGGCTGTTCACGGCTGACTTCGTCCAGCGCTGGCATGGCCGGATGCTCAACATCCACCCGTCGCTGCTGCCGTCATTCCCTGGGCTCGATCCGCACGGCCAGGCCTTGCGCGCCGGCGTCAAGATCTCCGGCGCCACCGTGCATTTCGTGATTCCCGAGACCGATGCCGGCCCGATCCTGATGCAGGGCGCCGTCTCCGTCAGCGATCACGACACGCCCGACACGCTATCGGAGCGCATCCTCGAGGTCGAGCACCGCATCTATCCGGATGCGCTGAGGCTGCTCGCCAGTGGCCAGGTGCAACTCGACGGCGACATCTGCAAGACCACGGCAAGCGCAGCCTCCGGCAATTTCCTGATCTCGCCGGTGGTTGAGCTGGAATGAAAAGTCCCGGCGAGAGGCCGGGGTCGAAGCTTCGAGCTTCTCGGCTCAGGAGACCTTGAGGTTTTCCGCCGACGTCTTGCCGCGGTTTTCCACGAGATCATATTCCACAGTCTGGTTTTCGTTCAGCGTCGTGAGGCCCGCGCGCTCGACCGCCGAGATGTGCACGAACACGTCCCTGTCGCCGCCGTTCGGCTTGATGAAGCCATAGCCCTTGGTCGGGTTGAACCACTTGACGGTGCCTTTTTGCATCGTCGTCTCCTGTTTCCTCGTCTAGACAAAAAAAGACGCGGCCACGCGGATCACGCGTGCCACGCCACAAGCGGGCTTGCCCCAGGATCTGCTCGATCTAGATCTGCTCGATTTTCCAAAGTCGCAAAACGCACGAGACCAACGGCCAATTCCGGTTGCAACGGAATTGCAACACGAATTTGGCGCCTTAGCAAGCCTCTGGCACTGCTTGCGAAATCCCTTCGCGGCAAAATCCGGGGACGATCGGCTGTGGCAGTCGGGGCACACGCAGGGCAATCCCCACCTGCGCGCAGCCGACGTGGATTGACCCACAGCGGGAAACAGGGGCAAATCGACGTCTGCCGGCGATATTTTCATGTGTCTTTTGGGTTGTGGGCTGGCGCTGCTGTTTGGAAACGGGATTGATGCGCTGCGCGTCGCGGGCAACGGGGGCCGGGGCTGGTCGGGGTCGCGCGAGAGGTTTTCTCGCAGCGTTCGTGCTGGTGCTGGCGGTCTGCTGCATGGTGCCGCAGGCGCATGCGCAGGTCGGGCCATCGCCCTCGCCGAGCCCGACACCGACGCCGACCCCAACCCCTTCGCCGACGCCGACCGCAGGCCAAGCCAACAGCAAGGTGTCCACACAGAACCAGGTGGTCAACCTCGGTTCGAGCTTCCTGGAGCGGCTGCTGAACCAGACGACCAACGGGGTGTCGCGCGACCAGCGCAACAACCCGGGCGGGGGCGGTGCGTCCGAGGCCACGGCAGACGGGCTGCGCTTCCGCAGCTGGACCGAGCTGTACGGGGTCTACATGACCACGTCGGCGCAAGGCAATTTTGTTGGCGACAGGCGAACCACTGCGGGCGGGGTCGCTGGGCTCGGGGTCACGCTGATGCCCGGCGTCAATATCGGCTTCTCCGTCGACCAGAGCCACACCGATATCGACGTGCCGCTCGCATTGCAGTCGGCCTCGCTCGATCTCACCCAGTTCGGCTTCAATGCCTCGGTCGACAAGGGCCCCTGGACGTGGGCGATCGCGGTGGTGCACGGCTTTGGCAATATCAATGCCAGCCGCGACACCGGCTTTGGCATCGCAAGCTCCGGCTATGAGGCGCAGCTCGACGGCGTGCTCACCGAGATCGACTACTACTGGACCATGGGCCAGAGCCGCATCGTGCCGAAGGCGGGGCTGGAATATGTGCATTCGACCACCAGCGCCTTCCAGGAGATCGGCGGCCTCGATCCGGTCATGGTGAGCGCGGCGACGGTGGAGCGCTCGCGCCTTTTGCTCGGCGCCGAGGTCGGCCACTATTTCATCTTCGACCAGAAGATCCTCGACGTGTCGGCCTATGGCAAATTCGTCGACAATTTCGCGCAGGACTTCGGCTCGGTGCTGGTCAGCCTCGGCCCGCAAAGCATCTCGGTCGCCGGCATCGGCGAGAGCCAGTATGGCGCCGATGCGGGAGCCGCGGCTTCGCTCAGCCTGACCAACACCGCGCGGCTCTATCTCAACTATGACGGCAAATTCCGCTCCAACCTGCAGTCCCACCAGGCGACGCTCGGGTTCGAATACAAGTGGTGAGGGCACTGCACGCCGCCTCACGCGCGATGAGGTAAGTGCTTGTATCATGACCCGAGTGCCTGCCGCCCGCTTTTGGCGGATACTGTCGCTGCGCGGTTGCCATGCCTTACTTGACCTGGTCGGCGATTGCGGCGACGCCGGCTGCGGCGCACTCCTCGTCCTTGTCACCGCCGGGCGATCCGCCCACACCGAGGCCGGCGACGATCTCTGATCCGCGCTTGATCGCCACGGCGCCGGGGAGGGCGACGACGTTCGGCGCGCTGGCGAGCTGCGCACCCGTGCCGTTCGGATATTTCGCGACAAGCTGAACGAACGCGCTGGTCCGATCGAGGCCGAAGATCGGTCCCATGGTCACAACGGTATAGGCCTTGCGGAACGCCGAATCCTTGGTGTGAACGGTCGCATGATCGCCGCGAGCTGAACGACAACCAGGCCTGATGTATCCACGACGAAGGCATTCACGAAGTAGCCGTGCGCGGAGCATGTCTGCACCGCGACCTGAGCCGCCTTGGTGGCGAGATCTAGCGGCATATAATATCCGCTCGTGGCGACCTGCGCGGATGCCGCGTGGGCGCCGAGGAAAGCTGCGGATAGAGCTGCGAAGATGGCAACGCGTTTCATTGTTGATCTCTCTGATGCGTGTGATGGCTTGAGGGCGGCGCGCGCCGGTCGCCGGGTGGACAGCAGCGCGGAAAGGTTCGCCCCCGCCTCCTGAATTCGTTTTGGTGGCAAGCTCGGGCCCTCACGCGCCCGATCAAGGCTCGCGTGGGCGGCCCGCTTGGTTACATGTTGTGCTGAGCGAGGAAGTTGCGGATCACCATTGCCGCCTCGTCCACCTTCTCGTCGAGGGCGAAATGGCCGGCGTCGAGAACATGGACGTCCGCCTCCGGTACGTCGCGCTTGTAGGCCTCCGCCTCCGGCAGAGCGAAGGATGGGTCATACTTGCCCCACAGGACAAGAAGCGCGGGATGGTGTTGTTTCAGCCATTGCTGCCAGGACGGATAGTCCGCGACATTGGTCTGATAGTCGTAGAACAGGTCCGACTGGATCTGCCGCTGCCCCGGCTCCGCCAGGTGAGCCGCTTCCCACTCCCACGCTTCAGGGTCGTAACGTTCGGGATGCGGGGACGAGCCCAGGTGCCGCATCTTCGATCCTGCCAGCGAGATGAAGCCTGGGATCACCTTCTCCTCGTAGGCAGCCCGGTCCTTCCAGAAGGCCTTGCGGATGTCCCACGCCGATCCGAGTCCGTCTTCGTGGGCGACCGCGTTCTGGACGATGATCGCCCTGACGCGCTCAGGATGGGCGACCGCGAGGCGCATGCCGATGGGCCCGCCGTAATCCTGCTGGTAGAGGACGTAGCTCGTCAGTCCGAGCTGCTGGGTGAAGCGGTCGACGACCTCCGCCAGATGATCGAACGTGTAGTGAAATTGCGCGGCCGGCGGCGCGTCGCTCTCGCCGAATCCCGGATAGTCCGGCGCCACGAGATGATAGCGATCGGCCAGCAGCGGAATCAGCGTGGCGAACATCCGCGAAGATGAAGGATAGCCATGCAGCAAGAGGATGGTCGGCGCGTCCTTCGGCCCCGCCTCGCGGTAGAAGATCTTCAGCCCGTCGACCGTGACCGTATGGTAGGTGGTGGTCGAGGAGATCGACGGGACTGTTTGCGCGTGAGTGACCCCGATCGGGGATGAGAGCGCTGTGGTCGCCGCGAGAACCGCGGCTGCAAGAAACTGCTTCACGATGGCAACGCCTGTTTGATGTCATGGGAGTCGCGGAGGCAGGCGCCAGGTGGCGCCGGCCGGTTCGGGTGACGGATCAGACGGAGAACACGGTCTTGATCTCGGCGGCGACCTGGGGGGCGTTTTCGTCGAGGACGAAGTGGCCGGCGTCAAGCCAGACCAGCTTGGCATCCGGCAGATCGTTCAGGTAGGCGCGCGCGCCCGGCGGAATGAAGAACGGGTCGTTCTTGCCCCAGACGATCAGCGTCTTCGGCTTGTGGATGCGGAAGGCGGCCTGCCACTCCGGATAGAGGCCGATATTGGTCTTGTAGTTCTCCAGCAGGTCGACCTGGTAGTCCTGCACGCCCGGCCGATCGAGCAGGGCCTGGTCGAGCACCCAATTGTCTGGATTGATCGCTTCGGGGTCCTTGGCGCCCACCAGCCAGTGGAATTTGGTGCCCTCCAGGCTGACGAAATCGCGGGCGGGCTTCTCCGTCTCCGGCGTGCGCTTCTCCCACAACGGCCCGATGGCCTGCTTGGGCGCGTCGCCGACGCCTTCCATGTAGGCGTTGGCGTTCTGGACGATGAAGCCCTTCACGCGCTCCGGACGCTGCGTGAACAGGCGGAAGCCGATCGGGCCGCCGTAGTCCTGCATATAAAGGATGTAGTCCTTCAGCCCGAGCACATCGACCAGGCCCGACACATGAGCCGCCAGGTTATCGAATGTGTACGTGAATTCGTTGCGCAGCGGCGCATCGGAATGGCCGAAGCCGATATAATCCGGCGCGATCAGGTGGAAGCGATCCGCCAGCATCGGCATCAGATCACGGAACATCTGGCTGCTGGTGGGAAGGCCGTGCAGCAGCAGGATGGTCGGGGCCGCGCGATCGCCGGCCTCGCGGAAGAAAACGTTGCGGCCATTCACCTTGGCCGTCCGATGATAGATGCGCGTCATGAGTGCCTCCTTCAGGATGTCTCAGCTTCGCCCGGTCCGGCAGGACGCCCCACCGTCGGGTTGGTCGCCCTGTTGTGGGACCTTTCACGCTCGCGCGGCAGCCGATAAGATCGGGAGACGACCTCTCGTTTGGTGGAAGACCCGTTGGATCGCCTGGACGCTATGCACGTGCTGCTCACCGCGGTAGAGAGCGGCAGCCTGTAAAAGCCAGCCGCGCGCTGCGGCAGCCGCTCGCTACGGTGTCCCGCAAGGTGGCCGAGCTCGAGACCCATCTGAACGCCACCTTGCTGATCCGGTCAGCGAAAGGGCTGGAATTGACCCCGGCGGGGCGATCCTACGTCACCGCCGCGAGGGCCATCCTCGAACAGTTGTCTGAAGCGGAGCGGGCTGCTGCGGGCGAATACACCGAACCCAAAGGGGATCTCACGGTCACGGCTCCGATCATGTTCGGGCGTTTGCACGGGCTGCCCGTGGTGACGCGGTTCCTCGCGGCATTTCCGGATGTGGCTGTCCAGTTGCTGCTGACCGACCGGGTCGCACATTTTCTTGATGATCAGGTAGATGTCGCGCTACGCATCGGGGCGTTGCCGGACAGCGCTCTGACGGTCACGCGGTTGGGCTCAGTCCGGCGGCTCCTCTGCGCGAGTCCCGAGTATCTGGCCGCGAACGGCACTCCTACCACCCCGGATGATCTGGCTCGGCATAGCGTCATATCCTTTGAAAGCGTCTCCTCGTCCACCACGTGGACGTTCGAATCCAACGGATCTGCGATTGCCGCGTCCTTCCGCTCGCGCCTCAGCGTCAATACCATTGATGCGGCGATTGACGCTGGCCTGTCGGGCGCCGGGTTGATCCGGACCAATTCCTACCAGGTCGTCGATCATGTTCGCAGTGGCCGGCTGGCGATCGTCCTGCAGGACTTCGAACCCGAGCCGCGGCCTGTCCACCTTGTCTACGACAAGCAGAGCCGGCTGCCGCTGAAGTTGCGCGCCTTTGTGGATTTCGTGGTCCCGCGTCTGCGCGAACGGCTGGTGCAGGCGGCCCTTTGAAGCCGAGCCTCCTGACATGGCGCGTTTGCGCGTTCGACCCGGAATTTTTCGTGCTTGTGTCCTTGCACAGCCGATTGCAGCCATGCATCGGATCGCGCTCTACAGCGGCTTTGGTGCAACGTAACCCTTGAGCCCGAAATTCTCCCGCGCGGCCGCCATCAGCGGCACCAGATCGAGCGGGTGAATGAACTCGTCGCGGAAACAGGCATGGAGCTTGGGATCGAAAATGCGCTTCAGCCAGTCGATGACGAGCTTGTGGCGATCGGAGTTGCGAAATTCCTTGTGATAGGTGAGCCACAGATCCATGTGGTAGTTGACGCCGAGATCGATCGGCACCAGCGGCGCGCCGAGCGCGATCGTCGAGGTCGGCAGGAAGCCGATGCCGGCGCCGCGCTCGATCGCATAGAGCACCGCGACGCTGGAATTGGTGGAGATCCCGACAATGCCCTCCAGCGATTCCAGGCCGAGAATGCGCGCATAGCCGCTCTCATCGAGCTGCACGCCATGCTGCTTGATGATGCGGTGGCTTGCGAGCTCGGCAAGCGATCGCGGCAGTCCATATGCATCGCGATAGGCTTCCGAGGCGAAGGTGTAGATGTGCAGCCGGCCGAGCCTGGTGACGATCTGGTCCGGATTGGTCGGCCGCTCGAACTGGACCGAGATGTCGGCCTCCAGCCGCGACACGTCGGCCTGCTCCATGGCGCAGCGCAGGTCGACCGTGATCTTGCGATAGGTCTTCTGGAAGTCGATCAGCCGCGGCAGGACCCAAAAGTTGCCGGGCCCCTCGGTCACCGCGACACGGACGCTGCCACGCGTATCGGTCGAGAGCGAGGCGCGACGCAGGATGTTGAAACTCAGCCGTTCCATTTCCTCGACATCGATCAGAAGCGCGCGGCCTTCGTCGCTCAAGGACAGGCCCGAGGGGTCGCGAATGAACAGCTTGAAACCGAGTTCTTCCTCGAGCCGGTCGATCTTGCGCATCAAGGTTGTTCCGGTCAGCCCGAGTGCTTCGGCAGCATGCCGGAAGCTGCGGTGACGCGCGCAGACGAGATAGGCGCGCAGGTCTTCCCACGATGCGTTGAGCGGCTCGTCGGGCCGCCGGTGCTGCATCAAAGCAGCACGGTGTTGCAAATGTTCCGGCATACCCGACCACCCCGTCACAGGTATGATTGATCTCATTGTCACGGGGACATTAGATGCAGATTGCAACCCGAGGAAGCGGGGATTATCCCGCGCGCCACGAGCTCGACTGGCTGCCACCGAGCAGCGCGGTCGACGCGGGGCCTGCGCGGCTGGATGAGCTCGATCAACTCGCAGCGATCGCCAAGCGCGAGATACCTGGTGTCAACGCCTCCGCCGGTCTAGCACAATGCCTGAGCGCCGATCCGGAGTCGATCTTTTCGTTCCGCCGGGCGGGAAAGGTTCTCGGTGGTATCGCGTTCCTTCATCTCAATGACAGCGGTCATGACGCGCTCCTGCTCGATGCCATCGACCTGAAACATCCGGAAAGCCGCTACCTGGCGCGAGCGGACGAGAGCGTTGCCGCGATCTATGTGTGGGCGCTCGCGGGCTATGGGCGCGCAGTGCTGGGCCTCGGCAGCGTCGCTGCACATCTGCGCTCATCGCGCTTCATGGATGCCGATTACTATGCACAACCCTCGAGCAAGGACGGCCGCGAGCTCCTGATCGCGCTGGGCTTCCGTCCGACGCAAAGCTTCCAACCTGATCTGTGGTGGTACCAACGGCCGTGGCACCGCCAGCCGGCATTTGGCGCATTCAAGCTTGCAACTGAAAGGACGATCGATGTACGGCACTGACTGCGCGCGAACCGCGAAGCCGGATTCACGCGCCATTACCATCCGGATCGCGCGGGACCCCAATGATCTGATGCTGGTGACGGCAATCCGCTCGGCGGTCTATCTCGCCGAACAGGATTGTCCGTTGGAGGAGGAGTTCGACGGCAACGATCTGGTCGCCGCGCATTTCATCGGATTTGTCGGCCGCGAGCCGGCGGGCTGCCTGCGCGTGCGCTTCTTCGGCGAGTTCGCCAAGGTCGAGCGGTTGGCGGTGCGCCACCAGTACCGGCGCTCGCGGGTCTCGTTCAAGCTGGTGCAGGCCAGCGTCGATTATGTCAGGCGCAAGGGCTTCAGGAAGATCTACGGCCAGGCGCAGGACCGGCTGGTCGATTTCTGGGCGCATTTCGGCGCCAAGCCGCTCGGCCACAACCGCAAGATCACCTTCTCGGATTTTTCCTATACGGAGATGGTGCTGGAGATCGAGCCGGCGGCCGACGCCATCACCCTCGACAGCGACCCTTACGTGATCATTCGCCCTGAAGGCGATTGGGACAGACCGGGCGTGCTCGATCTCTCGGCAAGCCGCGCGGCGACATCGCCGTTGCGGAATACGGCGCTGTCACAGGGCTAGAGCATGATCCGGACAAGTGTGAAGCGGTTTGCGGAAAAGATGATGCTCAATCTCATCGCGCTTTAGGGCGTCGATTCCAACAAGCAGCCAAGGGCGGTGCCATGTTCGACAATCCGCCGATCCTGGTTTGCGCGGATTTGCAGACCGAGTATCTAACGGAGGGACGAAGCCACGTGATCAGCGATGCGGACGCGATCATGTCGTGCTGTCTCGGCCTGATCGCTCATTGGCGGGACAATCTCTGGCCGGTGCTGCATTTGAAGCGGATCGCGCAGGCTGCCTGGTTCAATCCGGCCTGCAATCTCACGAACTGGGTCACCGAGTTCAAGCCGCAGCCCGGCGAGTTGCATTTTGAGCATCCGCTGCCCTCGGCCTACAGCTCGACGCGCTTTGCCGAGTATATGGCGAACATCCGCAATCTCAATTGCGTGCTCGCGGGCTTCTCGCTGGACGAGACGATCCTCGCCACGGTGATCGAAGGATTCCACCGCAGCCATCGCTATCTCGTGATCCCGGATGCGGTCGCATGCCGCCGCGCCGGCGTCGGAGACGCGGCTGCCTACAAGCATGCGATCATCAATGTGATCAGCCATTTCGCGCGCGTCCGCACGAGCGGCGAGCTGATCGGCGCCGACGGCAGGATCACGGTGTGATCTGCATCAGCTGCGAGCGACGCTGACGACGCGGCCGCGTTCGATCGCGAGCGCAAGCTGGCCGCGCTTCAGCGCAAGGGCCGATTCGCCGAACAGCTCGCGGCGCCAGCCCTGCAGCGCGGCGACCTCGGCCTCGTCGTCGGCCGCGATCTCCTCGAGATCGTCGACGGTGGCGATCACCTTGCTGGCGACGCCATAGCGCTCCGAGGTCATGCGCAGCAGCACCTTCAGCAGTTCGACAATGGCCGCGCCATTGGAGTTGTTGCGCGGCTTTTCCAGCTTGGGCAGCGTTGCAAGATCGCGGTCAAGTCCGCGCTGCACGGCGGCGATGATGTCGGCGCCCCATTTCGAGCGCTCAAAACCCTTTGGCAGCGAGCGCAGCTGGCCGAGCTTTTCCAGCGTGGTCGGAGCATGGGTTGCGATATCGCCGACCGCCTCGTCCTTGAGCACGCGGCCGCGCGGCACGTCGCGGCTTTGCGCCTCCTGCTCGCGCCAGGCCGCGACCTCCATCAGGACCGCGAGCTCGCGCGGCTTGCGCACCCGCGTCTTCAGCCGCTCCCAGGCGCGCTCGGGATGGAAATCATAGGTCTTGGGCGAGGTCAGGATGTCCATTTCAATGCTGACCCAATCGCTGCGGCCGCGCTTCTTCAGGTCGGCATCGAGCGCAGTGAACACGTCGCGCAGATGGGTGACATCGGAGACCGCGTAGTGCAGCTGCTCCTTGGAGAGCGGCCGTCGCGACCAGTCGGTGAAGCGATGGGTCTTGTCCGGCCGGTGACCCGTGATGCGCTGCACCAGCTGGTCATAGGCGATGGAATCGCCATAGCCCAGTACCATGGCGGCCACCTGGGTGTCGAAGATCGGATGCGGCAGGATCCCGGCCCGGTGCCAGACGATTTCGATATCCTGGCGGGCGGCATGGAATACCTTCAAGACCCGCTCATTGCTCATCAGGTCAAAAAACGGCTTGAGATCAATGCCGGCGGCCAGCGCGTCGACGACGATGGCCTCCTCGGGGCTCGCCAGCTGGACGACGCAGAGCAAGGGATAATACGTGGTTTCTCGCAGGAACTCGGTATCCACGGTAATGACGGGATGCCGGGCGAGACGGTCGCAGGCGGCTGCGAGCTCCGAGGTGGTGGCAATGACTTCCATAAACTGAGGCGTTCTGCCGAAAGTGCTGATCTGTCAAGGGTGTCGGGATGGGTTCGAGGCCGGCATTTAAGCCTGCCCGAAAGCGTCTGGGAAGCAGGTTCCTGGAAAGGCTGCGCAGCCTTTTGGCAGCCTTAAGGCACTGAGGGGACGGCAATGAGGTCCTAGTAGTCCCGGATGCGGCGGGCCGGGCGAGCGCCCGGCGGCACCGCCAGCACAACCACGCAAAGGGCGAGCATCACCAGCCCCATGAACTCGAACACCAACGCATCCACGGCAAATATCCCCCAACAAAACACGCTCAATTTGTTGGGGCCGCGTTGAGCGTTTCTTAACGGATGGGGGATGGCTGTCCAAATGGTGGACGAGGGGTTAACGCCCCACGCACCGTCATTCCGGGGCGATGCAAAGCATCGAACCCGGAATCTCGAGATTCTCAGGTGCGCAATTGCGCACCATAGTTCGCGCTTTTAGCGCGCCCCGGAATGACGGTGCGTGTGGAAAGATGACGGGTTTTGCTGCACCGTCCTACTTCTTCGCTGCGCTCTCACGTCCCGCAGAAGGTC
>Ga0209062_1002961_pt1 | contig 20870 bp, 22 predicted proteins | sample Coa_R2_2_FD_187158 | JGI IMG/M metagenome (GOLD analysis project Ga0209062, IMG submission 187158) | Surface soil microbial communities from Centralia Pennsylvania, which are recovering from an underground coalmine fire - Coalmine... | ecosystem: Environmental > Terrestrial > Soil > Unclassified...
GTCAGGTTGGGAACATTCACCTGTAGAACTAAATATTTTTATACTATTCCAATTTAATCCTTCCATACATTTTGAATGTCGCCAATTTTTTACTAACGTGGGTACCACACCTAAAATAGTCACTTTCGCTGCTTCGATAAATTGACCAAACTCTCTTCCAGTCGGGAGGCCAGAATAAAGTGCAAGCGTTGCCCGATTAAGAAAAGCTGCAAAAATAGACCAAGGCCCCATCATCCAGCCTAAACTCGTCGGCCAACACAAAACATCTCCTGATTTAATATTTTGATATAGATAAGCATCACTGCCGCATTTAATCGGGGTGGTATGAGTCCAAGGAATAGCTTTAGGTTCATCAGTTGTGCCAGATGAAAATAAAATATTAATATTATCTGCTGGGTCACAGGAAACAACAGTAAATTGATCATTTTTATCTAAGAAATTATCCCAAACCATATCTTGCTGACGAAGTGAGCAACATAGCGTTTTCTCAGTGGGAAGCACAATGGTAAAAGGAGTATTAGCATCGATGATTTTTTCATATAAGGGTAAATGCTTATCATGATGAATAATCTGATCTTGTGTTAAAACTGCTTTTGCATTGGCAATCTGTAATCGCGTTGTTATTTCAGAGGTAGAAAAACTCTCTGCAATAGAAATCACGGAACATCCTGCTTTAATGATACCTAAATAGATTGCAACAGCTTCTTTACTCATCGGCATAATAAGGGCGACGCTATCACCCATCTTAAGATAACGACGTATGCTGTTTGCAACACGATTAGATAGTTTATTTAGTTCATCATAAGTGGTTTTCTTAAGAATACCTTCGTTCGTTTGCTCAATAATCGCGATCGCGGTTTTATCTGCATGAAAACAACTATTAGCTATATTTAATTTGGCGCCCGTAAACCAATAAGGTAATTCTACGCCTTCTGATAAATCAATAATTGCCTTATAAGGCTTATCAAAAACAATCGCTAATGTTTTCACCATTAGCTGCCAAAAATCAGCATAATGTGTCACAGACCAACGATAAAATTCTTGATAATCTTTATATCCTAGATGATCCATCAATTGCCAAAGATTCGTTGTTTGAATGAAACGATTATCAGGAGACCATGCGGGCAAAGTGATAGAGTTAATAGCAATTTCTAAGGCGGGTTTAAACCAATAAGTATATTTCTCAGGGTGAAGTTCTACGTCTTTTTTTAAGTCGTCAATTTCTATCCAACGGTAAGCTTGTGCTTCTTCTAAATTGATTGGAATATCTTCTGCATCATAATAACCGATTAGTACGCGATCTATCTCATTTTCTGTTAGACCATGTTCTAATGGAGCAATATAATGAAATTTTCCTGCATAACTTAATTTAGCTTCAATTCCCATTTCTTCTTTTAATTTTTTCTCAGCCGATTCAATAACATTTTCATTTGGATGCGGATGACTACAGCAAGTATTACTCCACAATCCCCTTGAATGATATTTTTTAATACTACGTTGTTGCAATAAACACTCAAGCTTATTATTCCGTTTACGAAAAATAAAAACGGAAAATGCCCGATGTAGCATGCCGTATTCATGAGCTGTGATTTTCTCAATTTCACCTATTTGATTATCTTCAGCATCAACTAAAATAATATTTTCATTTGTATGCGGCACACATGTTATTGGCATATTGATTCTCCTATTTCAATTCCATTTGACACTTCGTGTCCATAGGTTATTAAATAGAGTTTATTATCTTTAATCCAATTAAGAATATCTTTTTGTTTTTTCCTGTTAAACAAAATAAATATCACATCTGTTCCTAGTGCGCCACAACCTTTTGCCGCATAAATATCGGGGTGTGTTAATAAAAGTTGGAGAATAGTTTGGGTAGTGGGTTGAATTAAATCTTGCATTTTTAAAGCATCCGCATAATGATTAATTGCTTGAATAAATTCTTTGCTATCGCTTTTCTCCAAAGCCATAATGCCTTGGACAACAATTTTTTCCAAAGGTTCTACGTCAAAATGAATGGATTGTTTTAAATAATGATGAGTCGCAAGTTTATGACCAGTATGAATCAAACCATAATCAATATGAGAAAATGGCCACGAAAAAATAGCAATCTTGCTTTTTGATTTATGATACAGACAGAGACTGCCATAAAGTTGAGCAATCAAATCGGCTCCACTGGGCGGTATACCTTCTCCTGACCAAGCTAATTCCATGTAGCTCGCTAATAGTTCAGTATCATTAATGGGAAGGGAATGAGCATAACAATAAAGCGCTGTTAACATCAAAAATTGGGCACTCGATGCGCCAAAGCCGCCTAAACCTTGGTAAGGATCGATAAATTGAATATGGTATTGTTGATAAAAATCAGCCCGAGAATAAATTAAACGGCCACCAGGGCTGTCAGGATGAATCCCCTCCATGACTAATGAATTTTGAACATGTGGTTTTACAATTAATTTAAATCGAGGCTCACTTGATAATAAAAGGGTAAGCTCGCCTTTTAAGGCCACATATTCTCCTAACAAAAAAGTTTTACTAGGAACGGAGATAGTTAATGTTTTCATTAATTATTTCTCTCAATAATATAAGAAGCAAGAGCAACTAATTTAGCTGATTTGATTCCAGCTTTTTTTAAATAAACTAGCGCTTTTCGAAAAACTACAGCTTCTTCTTTTTCTGCTTTTTTAAGACCGATCAAACTAGGGTAAGTAGGTTTATGCCGCATCGCATCAGCGTCTTGTTGCTTACCTAACGTTTTAGTATCTGATTTAATACCAATGAGATCATCATGAATTTGAAATGCAATGCCGAGAGAGTAACCAAACTTTTCAAGGTTAAGAAGAGTTTTCTTTCGACAATTTGCAGCCAGCGCAACAAGTAAAACACAGGCGCTTAATAAGCAGCCTGTTTTTAATTTATAACATCTTTTTAATTTCTCTAGTGTGATATTTTTATTTACCATTTTTATATCTAATTCTTCTCCTCCAATCATTCCTAATGAACCTATTGCGCGAGCTAATACATTTACCATTTGAATTTTATTGTCAGGTAATATTTTTTTTCCATCTATTTTTGCTAATTGCTCAAAAGCGAGGGATTGTAATGCATCACCTGCTAAAATAGCAGTCGCCTCACCAAAAGCTATATGACAAGAAGGTTTGCCACGGCGTAAATCATCATTATCTAGGGCAGGTAAATCATCATGAATTAAAGAAAACGCATGTATTAATTCAATTGCTGCACATAAGTAGTCAAGCGTAGCGGTGTGAACCCCTAATGATTCGCCTGTTGCATAAATTAAAGCAGAGCGCAAACGTTTACCGCCATTTAAAACTGCATAACGCATCGCGCGATGTAAATGAGAGGGCTGTTTTGATGAAGCGGGCAATATTTTTTTAGTCAATACCGTATTAATCCGAGCTTGGCATTTTTTTAGGTAGGATTGTATTTCCATATTACCTCCATTTTGGCTTATCCTTCATGTAATTGCTTTTTTCTTAATTCCTCATAACTGTTTGCATCCAAGTATCGACGTTTCATCAAATCCATTTCCACATCTTTAGCCCATGCTGCTTGTTCTGCTAATACTCCTGATTTTAAAGTGAGTAGTTCTGCTCCACAACCTGAACCATAAGAAAAGGCGCTAATCGCTTTTCCGGGTGGCATACCACATAGGATACTTGCAACAGCAATCCAAAGTCCTGCAGTATAAGCATTCCCACAAAGTCGATTCCATCGCATCGTCGGATCGACTTTCGTAGCATACATTTTTTCAATTACTTCCTCTTCCCAACCATACATTCTACCTAGTACAAAAAATGCTTTCTTGACCATTTTAGGGAAGGGGGTATGGAAACACATAGCAACAAATTGATTAAACACTTCGGCTGCATCTTTACCCTGTGTTAGAGCTTGAAAGCATTCTCTAGTTGCTTCTTCATAACAATGTAAACTGAATTGACCTTCAACCAAAGGGTGAGCTCGACCTACTGGTCGCCAAAAGTCGAAAGCAGGTTTACTCCAGGGATAAGAAATCGGATCAATTTCTGCTATCAAAGGTCTATCTTTTTCTATGATAAGTGCAACCGCTCCTGCCCCTTGTGTGGCTTCAGAAGGTTCACCAGGTGTATAAAGTGAAATATCGGCTGCAATAATTAACGCTGCTTTTTGAGGTGCGACACCTGCCATTAACCATTCGACTGCCTGACGAACTGCCAGTGTTCCGCCGTAACAGGCGTGCTTGACTTCATAGGAACGAATATTGCCTTGCAACCCTAATTTTTCAGCAACCCATGCACTCAAGGGCCGGCTCATATCGATAGCACTTTCTGTGCCAGTAGCAATCATAGCAATATCTTTCAAATCGCCATTCCATCGTGATAAAGCCCGTTGGGCAGCATCTGCTGCTAAATCCACGATATTATAACCCTCTGGACAGAGTGCCATTTTATCGCAGCCTAACCCAGTTAAAAATTTATTCGGATCCACATGTCTTAATTTTGCTAATTCTTCCATGGACATAGCTAGTTGAGGAAAATGCAAGCCAAGAGACGCGATACCAACTTTTTGATTTTTCATTATTATCACCCCTCTTTATTAAATTATTAAAATTTATATTGAATGATTATAAGTATAGCATTAATAATTATGTGCTATTCTAAAAACAGGGAACTCTAGTTTTAACGTTTTAACTGGATTTCTATGAATAAAAAACAATTTATCCCCGACTCTCTGCCAGTATGGTTCCCGGATGAGGAATTTATTAAAACAACCAATATTTGGAAGTCCATGAATCAACTGGGTTTTAAAGATTATGTGACATTCCATCAATGGTCGACCGCACATTACCCTGAATTCTGGCAGATGATCACTACAAAACTTAATATTGTTTTTGATAAACCTTATAGTAAGGTTGTTGATTTATCCAAAGGCATTGAATTTCCTTATTGGTTTCCTGATTCCAAACTCAATATTGCAAATAGTTGCTTTCATGCCAATGAAGCAGCCATTGCGATTATCGAACAAACCAGCGAAGGTGTTCTTAAAAAAACTACCTATGGTGAATTAAATAAACTTTCTAATCGTGTTGCAAATACGATACATCATTATCTGAAGCGAGGCGATCGCGTAGGCATTAGTATGCCCATGAGTAAAGAAGCGATCGCAATTTATTTAGGTATTATTAAAGCAGGTTGTTGTGTTGTTTCTATTGCAGAGAGTTTTGCAGCACCCGAAATTGCGTCACGCCTACGGATCGCAAATGTAAAAATTATCTTCACACAAGATCAAATTATTCACCAAAATAAACATATTCCACTTTATGAGAAAATCATTGATGCCAATGCTCCTTTTACTATTGTCCTTCCAGCTAAAGAAAGATTAGCTGTATCCATTCGACAACAAGATATGGGGTGGAATGATTTCTTAGATAAAAATGATCAACTTACTGCTGTTTCCTGTGATCCAGAAGAGGAAACGAATATTTTATTTTCATCCGGCACAACCGGCGAACCTAAAGCTATTCCTTGGACTCATATTACACCTATTAAATGCGGTAGTGATGCTTACTTTCATCTTAATATTCAATCGGATGATATCCTCTGTTGCCCAACCAGCTTAGGGTGGATGATGGGCTCATGGTTAATGTATGCAACTTTTTTCAATCAAGCTACCATGGCCATTTATGATGGCTCTTATAATAATAGAGAGTTCGGTCAATTTATTCAGAATAATGAAATTACTATTTTAGCTATTACACCCAGTTTAGTAAAAAATTGGCGACATTCAAAATGTATGGAAGGATTAGATTGGCATGCTATTAAATTGTTTTGCTCGACAGGTGAATGTTCTCACGCTAATGACGTAGAATATCTTTCTTCCTTGGCTCATCATCGGCCTGTTATAGAATATTGTGGAGGAACTGAAATTGGTGGCGCTTATATTACCAGTACCTTGATTCAACCTTTAGCGCCGGCGACTTTTACCACGCCTGCTTTAGGGATTGATTTTGCCATCATTGATGAACAAGGACGGATTTCAGATAATGGAGAAGTCGCTTTAATCCCACCTTCTATTGGGTTATCCACCAAATTATTAAACAAAAATCATCACGAAATTTATTATGCTCATATGCCAAGATTATCATCAGGTAAAATACTACGTCGGCACGGTGATTACGTGGAGCAATGTGCGAATGGCTTTTATCGTATACATGGACGTGTCGATGATACGATGAATTTAAATGGAATTAAAATCAGCTCAGCAGAGATTGAATCTGTTTTGAATACGATTCCTTATATCAGCGAAGTAGCTGCAGTTGCCATACAACCCGTAAATGGTGGGCCTAGTCAATTAATTATTTATGCCGTACCTAAATTAACCGAGACATTTGATGTTAACCAGTTAAAAAAAGATATGCAAAATGCCATTAAACACGATCTGAATCCTTTATTTAAAATCCATGACGTGGTAATGGTGGAATGTTTACCGAGAACAGTTTCAAATAAGGTAATGCGTAGAATCTTAAGAGAACAGTATGAGCCCACGCCGAGCCGAAAAAAAATCATCAAGAATAAAGCTAAAAAAAAGATTTGCCTTGCCTTGCAAGGAGGAGGGGCGTATGGCGCTTATACGTGGGGAATTTTAGATAAGTTTTTAGAAAATGAGCAACTTGAAATTGATGCTATTTCTGCCACTAGCGCCGGGAGTGTGAATGCAATTGTGTTGGCGCAAGGTATGCAACAAGGTGGACATCAAGGTGCCCGCAATGCCTTACGAGATTTTTGGAGAACGTTATCTTCTTACGGAGCTTATTATAGCCCGATTCGTTCCTTCTGGTCTGGTAATAGCGGTACTTTTCTTGCAAATGACATGTTCGCTCAATCTTCATTTCTATGGTTTGATTTTTTTATACGAAATTTTTCACCTTATATTTTAAATCCTTTAAATTTTAATTTGCTTCGTTTAGTTTTATCGGACAGAATTGATTTTAAAAAACTACATCGACACAATAAGATCAAATTATTCCTTTGTGCAACAAACGTTAAAACCGGTATGTTAAAAATATTTGAAAATTCTGAGATAACCCTTGATACTATTATTGCTTCTGCTTGTTTGCCTAATCTTTTTCAGGCTGTAGAAATAGATGGAGAGTATTATTGGGATGGAGGTTTTTTGGGAAATCCTCCTATCTTTCCTTTGATTTATCATTCGAAAGTAAATGATATTGTCATCATTCATAATAATCCTATTATCAGAGATACCGTCCCAATTAGCTCAACTGATATTACTAATCGTATTAATGAAATTAGTTTTAATTCTTCTTTACTACGTGAATTACGCGTGATTGCTTTTATCAGCAAAATAATTGATAAAGGCTGGATAAAAGAGGAATATCAAGAAATGATGAAAAAAAGATATATTCATATTATTCGTTCAGATGAAATCATGAATCAGTTTACATTAATTAATAAATATAATTGGTGTTGGGATTTTATTAGTCATCTATATGATTTAGGAAGAATTACTGCCGATAATTGGTTAAAAATTAATTTTGATCATTTAGGCAGAAAGCCAACAATTGATTTTTATGAATTTTTAGGCGATGACACTCAAACCTCTGAGTAATAAAAATTATTTTGCTCTCTGTGCTATAATTAGAATGGAGAGTATCTTATGAGCCAAGCTATAAATAACACTTTTTTTCAAACATCTGCACACGCGAAATGTATTTTAGCAGGCGAGCATTCTGTGCTCTATGGAAATCCCGCCCTCGTTTTACCCGTCATGAACAAATCAATCACGCTTTCTTATCAAGAAGCTGAAAATGAAATTGAAGTGATAAGTAATTTACCCTATGAAGAAGTATTTTTAACTTTATTTTGGGGAGCTTTACAGAAAGGATTACAAAATCTGCATAAAGAATCCTACCCTATGCATGGTAAATTTTCTTTTCATAATAATATTGAAATGGGCGTAGGATTAGGATTTTCAGCAGCACTTTGTGTAGTGATTACAAGGTGGTTAATATGGAAACATTGGTTGAATAAGGCTAAATTATTTCCTTTTGCACATCAGCTTGAAGATAAATTTCATGGAAAAAGTAGTGGTGTTGATATCGCTGGTGCGATTTCTAATCATTTGCTTCATTTTGAAAAATTAGGTAATAAACGGTATGAAATTACTGCAAAATGGAAACCAAAACTTTATCTCTCCTATTCAGGAGAAACAAAAATGACGGATGTTGCAATTAATAAAGTTAATACTTTTAGAAAAGCACATCCTAACTTAGCCAAGCATATTAATGATGAAATGCAAGAAAGTGTTTTTATGATTGAAGAGGCGTTGCAGAAAAATCAGAAAGAAGGTCTCCCCATGCTAGTTTCGGGTATTGAACAAGCTAAACATTGCTTTGAAGAGTGGGGATTAATCCTGCCAGAACTACAACATCATATCGATTATTTGTATAATTTAGGTGCCATTGCAGTGAAACCAACAGGCGCTGGTTTAGGAGGGTATGTAATTAGCTTGTGGGAAGAGGAGCCGCCTGAAAATATATCGCTTGAGCTAATAAAGATAAATGTGTGAGCGTATCATGAATAAATACAACGTGGCAGTAGTAGGAGCAACAGGTATTGTTGGTGAAACAATGTTGGCTATTTTGTCTGAACGTAACTTTCCGTTAAGAAAAATATATGCTTTAGCTAGCGAGCGCTCTACAGGTGAATTAATCAAATTTAAAGATCAATTTCTAGAAGTAGAAAATTTAGCAAACTTTGATTTTTCGCGAGTGCAAATCGCTTTATTTTCTGCTGGTACGGATGTGGCAGCCCACTATGCACCTCTTGCTGCGGCCCAAGGCTGTATTGTTATTGATAATAGCTCGCAATTTCGATATGAGGCAACTATTCCTCTCGTGGTTCCAGAAGTCAATCCTGAAGCCATTGCGCATTATCTTAATAGCCATATTATTGCTAATCCCAATTGTTCCACCATTCAAATGGTGGTTGCGTTGAAACCTCTTTATGATGCTGTAGGAATTGAGCGTATTAATGTAGCAACTTACCAATCAGTTTCGGGAACAGGAAAAGCGGCTATTAATGAATTAGCTACACAAACGACAGAATTAATAAATGGTAGGCCTATAAAGTCTCACATCTATCCGGTACAGATTGCTTTTAATATTATTCCCCAAGTCGATATATTCATGGAAAATCACTATACCCGTGAAGAGATGAAGATGGTCTGGGAAACACAGAAAATCTTAGGAGATAAAAACATACGAATTAATGCCACGGCAGTGCGCGTCCCTGTTTTTTTTGGTCATTCTGAAGCGATTCATATTGAAACAAGAGACAAGATAACCACTTCTGAAGCGAGGAAGATTTTACAGCATGCTCCTGGTGTGGTCTTACTGGAAGAAGATCACTATCCCACCCCTGCAAAAGAGGGAACCTCCAAAGATGCAGTGTATGTGAGTCGAATAAGAGAAGATATTTCTCATCCTCGTGGCTTAGACCTTTGGGTGGTAGCTGATAATGTGCGCAAAGGAGCAGCCTTAAATGCTATTCAGATAGCAGAGTTGTTGATTAAAAATTATTTTTAAAATGAGTTATAATAACCATAATCCTTATAGGAAAGGAGGTTATATGGTGGATATTGAGTTGGCAAAGGTCAATCCAGCGGGTGTCTATAAAAGGCCAAAAGATGTCTTAAATGATGCGTCCCTCACACGCGAACAGAAAATTGATATTCTACGTCGCTGGGCCTACGATGAAAGAGAACTGGCAGTGGCTGAAGAAGAAAACATGCTGACCCCCGTCAGTAATGGCACCATTTTGGATGAAGTATTAGAGTCCTTACTAAAATTAGGTGTTAAACACGAAGATTCCGGTGCACCCACCAAGCAAGGATAGCCAAAAGCTATTTAAAATCACTAGCAAGTAGGGTAGGCTACTTCTATGTATACGATGACAGGATGCCATCATGTTTGATTTTCTCTATCAAATGCCTAATAATGAACTATTATTCTTCCTCAGCTGCATTACCATTACTCTCTCTTTTATCGCGCTTATCATCGTCAAACGCTTTGTTTCCTTGAGTGCACGCTATAAAGATAATTCCTGCATTGGAGACACGAGTGCTTTGATTAGCATGATTTATGCTGTATTAGCAGGATTAGCAGCTTTGTATCTTATTAATAACATTAATTATACTGCTGACGCCGTGCAACGCGAAGCTAATGCGACAGCTGATATTTACCGTAATAGCCGATGGTTAAAAGTTCCTCTCAAAACACAGCTTCAATCCGAAGTGAAAAATTACCTTAATGAAGTAATTCATATCGAATGGCCACTCATGGAGGCTGGAGAGAAAATTAATAAAGACGGTGATTTTATTTTGGATAATATGACAATTGCCATTGGCCATTACCATTCTGCTGACAGTGCTGAGCTTTATACCTTGCATGATACGTTGCAAGAGATTAAAAATCTTTATAATGCACGTCATCAACGCATTCAGATGAGTTATTATACCTTAAACCCTGAATTATGGATCGTCATTATTATTGGCACTATCTTAACATTATTTGTAAATTACTTATTTGGAATGCATATTTATTTACATATGTTCACGGTTTTTGCTGCAGCCTTAATGACTTCTTCCATGGTCTTTCTTTTAATTAGCTTAGATCGGCCTTTTCAGGGTGAATCGATTATTGATTCTAGTCCTATGCAAGAAGTAGTGGCTTTGATGAATAGCAGTGCAGCTCGATATGCGAACCACAAGACTGGATGAAATTTGTCCATCTACAAATGCCATGTTATAATGCCCGCCGTTTTTCTTAACATGGATTAGATGATGAACAAATCAGCCGTACCATTGCTTAACTTAATGAATCTACAGAATACGCCGGTTCAGACTGCGCCTTTTCCTTATGCTGTCATCCCGAATTTTATTAATACAGACTATCTTACTCAGTTGGTGAGGTCTTTTCCCAGTATTACTCATCGTGGCAGTGTTCCAGTCTCGACTATTACCTGCGATCCCCTTTTTCAACAGCTTATTGATGAGCTAGAAGGTTCTGCATTACGCGCCCTGATTGCTGAAAAATTCTCGATAGAGTTGGAAAATAAACCCACTATTATCACTTTAAGAGGGCATACCACTCCTCGGGACGGCCATATTCATACAGATAGCAAGGATAAGCTGATTACCGTTTTGATTTATATGAATGAAAATTGGAACAGTAGGGAAGGGCAGCTTCGTATTCTCAACGGTGAGCATTCCCTTGATGATTATGTGGCAGAAGTGCCAGCCCTGGCAGGCACTTGCCTGATTTTTAAAGTAACCCCTAATTGCTGGCACGGCCATACTACTTTTACAGGTAAACGATTATCTCTTCAGCTTAATTATCTAATTGATGAAGCGGCTTTAGCAAAACATCATCAACATCACTATTTTTCAGCCAAATTGAAACGTTGGTTTCCTTGGGCGTTTGCACGAGGGTATTAATCATGCGAGTGTTATTCATTAAATTAACCTCCATGGGTGATTTAATTCACGCGCTGCCTGCAATGACAGATGCCATGCGGGCTATTCCTGGTATTGAATTTGATTGGGCGATTGATAAGGCTTTTGCTGAAGTAGCACAGTGGCATCCTGCTGTTAAAACGATTTTTCCTTCTTCGCATCGAAAATGGCGTAAGAGGTTATTTAGCTCAATCAAAAATGGTGAAATTAAACAGTTTATAAAATCATTGCGTCAAGAGAAATATGATTTAGTTATAGATGGGCAAACTTCTTTTAAAAGTGCTGTGATTACTTTACTAAGTAGGGGAGTGCGATGTGGATTGGATAAACAATCTGCACGGGAATGGTTTGCTGCATATGCTTATCAAAAAGGTTTTTTTGTCGATAAAAAATTACATGCCATCACCCGTTTACGTTTGCTATTTTCCGAGGTATTAAATTACCAATACCAAGCCGATCAACCTGATTATGGTATTGCTTCTTATCCTTTTCCCGCCGTTAATTTTCCACTCCCTAAACCATATGTCGTGTTTGTACATAATGCGACGTGGGAATCTAAACTTTGGCCGGAAAGTTATTGGCATCAGTTAATTCAGTTAGCAGCGGATGAGCAATTAACGGTATTGTTGCCGTGGGGAAATACTTCAGAACAGGCTCGGGCTATTCGTTTAGCCCAAGGTCATGCAAATGCACAAGTGCTGCCTTTTTGTTCGTTGTCAGAACAAGCTTATATTTTGAAAAATGCGGCGGGGGCTATTTGCTGTGATACAGGATTGAGCCATTTAGCTGCTGCATTAGATGTTAAATCTGTCACTATTTATGGTCCAACCAGTACAGCGTTGATTGGTACAACAGGACAATTCCAGCTCCATCAAGAGCCAGATTTTGCTTGTGTGCGGTGTTATAAATATCATTGTCGGTATGAAAAAAATTATCATCCGGAATCTAAATGTATGTTAGCTAATCTGCCGGAACAAATTTGGCGAAAGTTTCTAAGAATTATAAAGGGGGTTTAAAAGCAATAGAGGAGTCCTATTTATTGATACGATATGCTGCTAAAAAAACATCAATCGCACTATTTACCAAAGTACTTATACGTTTAGGGTTCAATTCTGGAATAAAGCCAAGTAATTTAGGCCAGAATTGATCTTCTTTTAAAAGCCCCATAAATTGACTTGCCGCAAGCTCTACATCTTTAATCTTTAGATTTCCCATGTTTTTTTGGGCAATTAAGTAATCTATTAATGCTTGAGTGAAGGGAGCTTTCCTTTGACGCAAAAGCGTTTGGCAAAGAGTAGGAAATCGGGCTGACTCTGCAATCATTAATCGAAACAATGCTACTGTTTCGCGTTGATATAGAAATGATAAAAAATTCTTGGCGAATTTTTTTAAGGCGTCCTCTGGCATCTCATCATTATTTAAAAAGTAACTCGCATTGTTTATTCTCTCCCAATGTTCCGCGAGCACCGCTTGAAATAAGGCAGTTTTATCTGGAAAATGATGATATACCGTTCTTTTGGATACTTTCGCTAAATCCGTTACATCCTGCATATTAGTAGCGCTAAACCCTTGTTTCAAAAAGATCTTTTTTGCAGCTTGGATAATAGCAGCATGTTTTTGTTTGGCACGAGTCATACCTAATCCTTTTAAAAGTAAACAATACCGTTTACATTTGATTGTAGATTGTTTATAGTAAATAAACAATATTTAAATCTAATATAAAGGTAACAAATATATGCAGCAGTATGAATTTACAAGAAAAGATATTGAATTTAACGCAGAAGGAATTATCTTACGCGGGTGGTTATATCTTCCAACTGGAGTTAAGCAACCACCCATAGTGGTGATGGCTCATGGATATAACTGCATCAAGGAACTTTATCTAGACAAATACGCAGAGTTATTCGCCCAAGCAGGAATAGCTACCTTAGCCTATGACAACCGTAATTTTGGTGATAGTGATGGCGAGCCTCGACAAGAGCTTGATCCATGGCAACAAGTAAGAGATTACAGAAATGCGATTACATTTGCCCAGCAATTATCCGAAATTGATCCAAATCGTATCGGCATTTGGGGTACTAGTTATAGTGGTGGACATGTATTAGTTGTTAGCGCAATTGATAAAAGGGTGAAATGTGTTGTTTCCCAAGTACCCACCATCAGCGGGTATCAAACCATGTTGCGACGAAGCCGTCCTGATCAGTGGGATGAATTGCGACATAAATTCGATGCTGATCGAAAAGCACGTTTTCAGAATAAACCACCAACCTTAGTACCCATGATCACAACAGATATTTCAAGCACCGCATCTCATGCTAGTTCTGATGCAAGTGATTTTTTTACTGGTAAAACGGCGCCTGAAAGTGATAAATGGAGATTCGTAAAATGGCGAAATGAAATTACACTTCGTTCGATAGAGATGTATTCAGAATATGAACCAGGGAGTTATATAACAAGAATTTCTCCAACCCCATTATTAATGATTATTGGCGATAATGATGTGGTTTCATTAACTGATTTAGAATTAGAGGCGTATAACCGTGCACATGAGCCTAAAAAACTTGTCATAATAAAAGGGGGGCATTTTGCTCCGTATCAGGATCAATTTGCCATAGCAGCAAATGCCGCATGCGATTGGTTTATACGATATTTATAGAGTAAATCTTAATGAAGAAAGATAAAAATATTCAACAAACCTTTATTGACAATATAGCGCAACTGAGAGCAATCTTACTGGCAGAGGATTATTATTACAGAATAGCCGCTATCCAATCCGCAATTCAAGCATATCAACCTAACACACATGAAAATGTCTATTACTCTCAGTTTGTGCAGCGTTTAATCGAATTACAAAAAGATAAAAATAATATAGTTTGTTTTCGATCTTATTTCTTGCAAGAAAAATATTCTTCTTGCCTAGATATTAGTGAGCATATGTTAACAAAAGCACAATGCTTAGCGCTGCAAACAGAAATAAGTATCATAAAAATGCATTATTTTTCTTATATAAATGATGACCCATCTGCATTATCTTATCTTAGCGCTATTAAACTACTGCATCAAAAGGCGTTTTATAGCAAAAATCAATTAGCCATTGAAACATTTAATAAATTACTGCAAGAAGAAACCTTAATTTGGATATTAAGAGATAAATTATTATCTCCTCATTTGTCGAGTAAAATTAAATATATAGCTAAAGAATGCTTAATTGCTATTGGCAACTATTCTATTACTGAAGATCACCCTAATAAGCATGCTAGTCTTGTGCTTCGTGTGCTGGCAGATGCAGATCCTACTAAAGAGCATTACCAAGAGGCTGCTTTAAAAGGGGATAGTTTTAGTGCATCCATGGTCATGCGTAAGGAATGTGAAGAAATAAAATATAAAATTGAATTATTAAGAAAAGCGAAAACCACTTTCTTCTGGGGTGAAAATGAGCGTTTACAAGAATTAACAAAGCACGCTATTACCTATTATAAAAAATTAATCCAATTAATAGATGTAATATTTGAGTTAATTATTTTCAAGACCCCTGATAGAGAAGAAGCAGAAAATTTTGTTGAAACTTGCGCAGCAAATGGATTTGATCAAATTTACTCTTCCTTAAGTCATCTTCCTATAGCTATAGATCTACGAAAAATGAATGAATTTTTAACAGCAAAAGCGCTCATGCTACAAGCAGCTATTAAGAATCGACCAGATCTATGCAGAAAAGCAAAAGAAATTTCAAGGCCAGGCATGGTTGAAGCGCAAGAGTTAATTGAAAAATATAGTAATAACAATCACATAGCATTGTCAAAAGAAGTAAGAAATGAAATAAACCGTCAGGAATTTAATCTTTCGAATGAAGTTCAAAGAAAATTAGGGAGGTTGTAGGTTTAGGAGGATATTGTTGTCTTGACAACTATTGTCATAACAACTATATTATAATTATGACTAAATATAAGCACAGCTTGCAGGATGATATTGGATATTGGCTTAGCAGACTGAGAATGAGAGTACATTCTTCGTTTGAAGCTAAAATAATGAGAGAAGGAATTTCTATTCCTCAGTGGTGCATCCTTATTAGTCTATATAACAATGATGCTTCAAACATTGTAGAGCTAGCGAACTTTATTGAGGTAGACAAAGGCTCCATATCACGGGTAGTTGATAAGCTGGAATCACTAGGATTAGTAATGAGGCTAGAAGGAAAAGATAGGCGCTCCAGCATTGTGAGGCTTTCAAAAAGGGGAGAAGAGCTCACCCCTAAGTTAGCTAGACTAGCTGAATTAAATGAAGAAGAATTTTTTTCATGCCTATCGGCAACTGAAAAAAATCAATTAAAATCTATTTTAAGAAAATTGCTTCATCACGCAGGCATTCAATCGCTTGGAGGATGGTTTTCTAAATAAAGTAAAAGTGAGGTTAGTTATGATAGATATTGAGGTAATAAATGAGTGTAAAAAGTTACCATTTTCAGAAGTGATTAGACGTTTAACAGAAATAGGCATTGAACGTTACTATACTGATCTAATTAGACTTGAAAAAACTTATTATTCTCACACTGGAGAATCATATATTGAGAGTATGCCAATAGAAAATAAGCCCAAAGTGGCTGATATTTTTAATGAAACCAGCGTCATTAAAGCACTTCACTCAATTCAAAAAGGTGACATAGATTATCCCACATTCATAAGAAACATTATTGCTGCGGGTACAGTTAGCTATACTGTTTATATTGATGGTAAAAAAGTCGTTTATGTCGGCCGGAAAGGTGAAGCTTATACTGAAAAATTTCATTTTTAAAAAGAAAATTTGCATAATTTAACCACATACGATTGGAAATGAATTATTAAATTGGTATCAAAAATTAACATGAATGTATTAGAAAATCTTAGAAAAGAATTAAAACGCAATACGAATAAAGAAAAAGCGGTTAATTACCGTAAATATTTTAAGAATAGTAAAGACGATCTGTTCTTAGGAATATCTGTACCCATCATTCGTAAAATTGCTAAAGAATTTTATCATTTAAAAAAACAGGATATTTTAGTGTTGATGAAATCAAGAGTTCATGATGAACGCTCCATTGCGAATGTTATTTTATGCAATCAATTCAAAAAAAGCGATGAAGAAAGGAGAGCAAAAATATTTAATTTTTATATTAAAAATAGAAAATACATTCGTGATTGGGATAGTGTAGATGATAGCGCACCTTATATTGTTGGACCATATCTCATTGATCGAGATAAGAAATTACTTTATCAATTAGCAGAATCAAATCGTATTTGGGATAGACGTATCGCTATCGTTTCTACTTTGTATTTTATTCGTCAAGGCCATTTAACTGATACGCTAAGATTGGCTAAATTATTACTCGATGATCAAGAAGATTTAATACATAAAGCAGTAGGTTGGATGCTGAGGGAAGTTGGTAAGAAAGATATTTTATTACTTAAAAAATTCATTAATAAATATCATAAGAAAATGCCGCGTACCATGTTAAGGTATGCAATTGAACGATTTCCTTCTGATGAACGTAAATCGTATTTAATTAAACAAAGAGGTAAAAATCATGAATCTTAAAGAAGCAGCATTACATTGTGATAAAGCATGGGGTCAATATGCAGAAAAATTTCAAATTAGTCGCTATGATGAATTTTATCTACTTAAAATGCAAGAAGAGTTAGGTGAATTATCCAGATCGTTTCTCGAACTTCGCGGCTCAGAGAAAAAACGCAAATCTTCTACAGATGAATTAAAAAAGAAATTTGCTGCTGATATCGCCGTTCTTGTAGGAAACGCATTAATTTTGGCTCACCATTTTGATGTTGATTTAGAGACTACCATCAAAGAAAAGTTCCCCGTTGAGTGAACCTATAACTGAGAAAGAGGGTAAATGTCGCACTTGATAGGAGATTCCGCAGCCTGGTGGTAGATTATAGCCGGTAACTCCTATTACCGGCTATAATAATCTACCACCTGTAGAAAATGTGTATTGTTTCCCTAAAAACTCCTAATATTATCGCGAAGAAGCCTTTCTTTTTTGAGCTCCATGACGATGTGAGCCAAGTCGATTTATGCTTCTTGGTAGTGCTTTTTGTGTAAGATCTAAATTTTGGCGAATTTTTGCTACATTAGCTGCTCGGGGAAGCCGAACACGGGTCACTTTTAGCTTTTTCTTTCCTTGCTGCCATTCTTTAATTTCTTTAATACCAGCCAGGATTTCTTGGCCTATATTGCGTTCTTTTTTCATTTTATACTCTCCAACTCTTTGGTTATTTGAGCTAAAGTTTTCTTATTAATATTTTCTTTTACCATTATGGCGACCATCCCACCTAACGAATTGCCAAAAATAATCGTTGGCTTTTTGATACGTTCCTTTATAAAGGAAGATGTATCTTGTACATAATCTTGGAGATTATAAGAAATTGCTCGAGTTGATTTACCATGCCCACGAAAATCAATTGCATAAACATGTAAATTCGTTATTAAATCAGAAATAATAGGTAAAAAAGACTGCCATCGACCACAACCTCCGTGAAGTAATAATATATCTGAGCCATTATTTGGTCCTTCGATATAGTTTAAACCAACGGATTGAGATCGAAAAATGTATTCATTTATTATTTTGTTATCTTTATTCATCAATAGGCATCATACCCGTGTATGACTCTTAACTTTTTTTACAATACGCTCTAAGCAGCTTCTGGGTATTATCAAAATCGGCATATCCCACCATTTTTTGGGCTTTATTCCAAAAGAAGTAAGGCCACGTATTGCGTCGTATACTTATTGCATAAGCATCTTCTTTTTCTTTTTTACCAGTAGCTTGATTAATGAAAACTCGCTCTATGTGAGGATTTGCACTATTTTCTAATAAATATTTAACCACATTATCTCGACCTAATGCAGTAGCCCACATTAATGGGGTATACCCACGTCTTTCATAGATTCCATGGTCATCATCTCGTTTATCTATATCAGCACCATTATCTAATAGCCATTGGACTAATGGTAGATTTCCTTGGGATGCTGCCCAGGTTAAAGGTGTAAATGGCCAATAGCAGCCACAGCTCCAAGCACCGTTTAAATCAGACTCATTAATATCTAGATCTTCATTAAATTGAGCTACTTCTAGTAATTGATGCCTTATATATTCTAGCTCTTCTGGAATTTCCTTTATTAGCATAAAAATATACCTTGATTAATTCTAATGACATGAAAAATTCCTACATATTAAACGTTGTATTATGCAATAAGCGAGTATTAAAATCCTTAAGGATATCATCGTGATGCTCGGGAAATGCAAGTAATATTAGTTCTAATGGGCTTTCAGAGTAAGAGTACACGTCAAGGCTGTTCGTAGCATAATAGTGAAACCCTTTTTCCATTGCTATATCATAAATAATATTTTTTTGTTCAGGAAATATTTCCACTAGAGTATATAAATCCTTTGCTCCAAAAATACATGCATCAAAATAGGCAGGAGTTAAGGCGCAGTCACGAATTTCATTTTTAAGCTTAGGAAATCTTTTTACGAGCGTTTTTAAATTTTCAATATTATTGGCAATTTTGTTAAAATACCCAGTATTATCTTTAAAAATTTTAGCCATGTTCGTTTCTGTCACATTTAGAGCATCCATATCTAATGGAAATATAGTGAGTTTCCTTCGTTTTGTTCGGGCCTGATTCATAGAGTCATCATCCTCATAAGAATAAATATTTCTTATGGGATGGTGGCGATATTTTTTTATTTCCTTTGTAGTTGAAGATGACTTAGGTTCCACCTTTAGTGCTTGGCTTGGTACATATCCATCCCAAACTTTTTCACCATATTGAAAGATATCATTTTTGGTGCTTTCCTCTTCAGAGGATTGGTTTTCATTGATGGCTGCATCCTCTAAACTTTCTGTAATTTTTTGTATTGTGTTTTTAAACATACCTACTTCTCCTTTTTATTGAAATAAAAATATCCCTAACCTTAAAAAAGTTAATCTTTATACTGAACATACTGATTACTTCTTGTTCAGCTACCTGTTGACTCCCAGTTGGCTGCGGAGATAAATTAGTTATACTAACCTTATTAACTATAGACTACCACTGCTTCCAAAATAATAAAGAGGCTTCTTTATGACATTTGATCCCCGAGTCTATAACATTCAATTTAAAGTTGATGATAGTTTACATATCAGCCTGGAAACAAACCGCTTAATTATTCGTTCAATTGATTCCGAAGAAGATGAAAAAAATTGCATCAACTTATTCAGTGATCCAGAGGTAATGGCGACATACGATACAGGGTTCCCCTATGAAGAAGCAGAAATAAAAAAATATCTCGAGATATGGAAAAAAGCCTGGAAGAATCATGATCCATTTAATGGATATGTCCTACTCGACAAAAAATCAAAAGAATTTATTGGTGTGATACTTCTTTGGCATTCAGCACCGGGGGAAGCCGAAATTGCCTACGCCCTTCAGAAGAAATTTTGGAAGAAAGGTTATGCCAAAGAAGCAGTCAATGCTGTATCGAAGTTTCTCATTCCAAGATTAATGTTACGCGGTTATACACTTGAAGATAAGCATTTAAAAAAACTAGTGGCAACAGTTCGTGTAGACAATCCTCCTGCCTCTAAAAAAATACTAACAAGTGTTGGTTTTAAAGAAGAAGGAAGAATTTATAAATATGACACTTGGAATAATTCTTTTGGATTATTTGCTAAATCATTAAGAAATAAATACCAGAATTTCTTTAGCCGTCTGGATCTTAGGGAAAGTCAGAAAAAATATGCTCAAGTTATTAATGAAGGGGTGGATATTACTGCCGAAGACATGGCGAAGCTGCAGGTACATAGACGGGTTAAATAGGGGTTGTAAGCTTATTATATTCAATAAATTAAGCCCGCTTCCTTAACTAACGTATTCATTAATTTATTTGCTGGGAGATTTCTGCATAATGAAACTGACTGTCCCGCCCACAGTGACATAAAATTTATATCATTTCTTTCTTTTGCTTTTTTTCGCATTGCATTTGTTAACGCATTCTGCACAGGATAATCAAGGATAGCTATTTTCTTGTTATCCATGCATTCAATGAATTTATTTCGTATCCCTCTCGCCCATTTTCCAGAAAAGGCACGTGTTAATACGGTATTATCCTGCCGCTGTGCTAATAAAGTTTGTTTATATACAGATGGAATTCCTGCTTCAAAACAACTTAAAAAAGCAGTTCCCATTTGCACGCTAGAAGCCCCTAACTCAAGCGCCGCAACGATTCCCCTTCCATTCATAATGCCTCCTGCTGCAATAATAGGAGTTTTAATTTGAGCTACTAATTGCGGCACTAAGCTAGATAG
>Ga0209062_1002962_pt1 | contig 20863 bp, 16 predicted proteins | sample Coa_R2_2_FD_187158 | JGI IMG/M metagenome (GOLD analysis project Ga0209062, IMG submission 187158) | Surface soil microbial communities from Centralia Pennsylvania, which are recovering from an underground coalmine fire - Coalmine... | ecosystem: Environmental > Terrestrial > Soil > Unclassified...
ACAAAGCGCGGATCAATATCGGCCGCGTGGTGGATGTGTACCGCTCCGAGGGCCTGTTCCGCCGCAACGACCTCGCGTTCGAAGCCGAGAACGAGATCAACCGCACCGTTTCGCGCGAGCACGCGCATATCCAGTACGACCGCACGACCGGCGAGTACCGCCTGTTCAACGACCGCTGGCACGACCGCACACCCGGCGGCGAATGCGGCACGTGGATCGTGCGCGACGGCATGAGTCTCGAAGTGCACCGGACGCCCCGCGGAGCGAAGCTCGAGGCGGGCGATGAGATTCACTTCGGGCGGGCGGTGGTGGTGTTCGAGGCTTGAGATTCGGCCTTCAACGGGGCAGCGCGAACCGGCCGATTTTTTCCATCAGCGCGCCGACGGTATATGGTTTCTGCATGAAGCCCGCCACCCCGAGCCCTCCGAAGCGGCGGATTGCCTCTTCCTCGGTGTAGCCGCTGGAGACGATTACCGGCACGTCCGGCCGGATGGACTTCATCAGCCGGAACGCCTCCTCGCCGCTCATGACCGGCATGGTCATATCGAGCAGCACGAGGCTGACGCGGCCTTGCCGCTCGCGGAACAGGTCCACGGCCTTCTGGCCGTTCTCGGCCAGCAGCACTTCGTAGCCGCGGTGGCGCAGCATGACCTGGGCGGTCTGGCGCACGATTTCGTCATCGTCCACAACCAGAATCGGATCGCGCGCCCGGTGCAGTTCCGGGGCGGGCGGAGCTTTGACCGGAAACAGAACTCGGAACGTGCTACCCTGCCCCGGCCGGCTCTCCACCTGGATCGCGCCATTCAGGCTTCGGACGATGCCGGAGACCGCGGCCAACCCCAGGCCGCGTCCCGTGAATTTGGTCGTAAAGAACGGATCGAAAATGCTCGCTCGGATGGCTTCGTCAATGCCCGGGCCGGTGTCCTGCACCTCCAGCATGGCGTACCGGCCGGGTTCCGGCTGGCCCACGTCGTACGAACCCGCCGGTTCACCGGGACGGATGTCCCGCACTCCCGTCCGGATGGAAATTCGCCCGGGACGGTCGCCGATCGCCTCCGCAGCGTTCAGGATGAAGTTCATTGCCACCTGCTCGATCTGCGTCGCATCGGCTTCGACCGGAGGCAACTGTTCCGATAACGCGAGCTCGACATGCACTCCCTTGCCGATCGAGCGTTCGGCCAGCGGAAGCGTATCGCGCACAATTTTGGAAAGATCCAGTGGCTGCACCACGAACTGGCCCTTGCCGGCATAGGCGAGCATCTGCTTGATCAGGAGGGCCGCCCGATCGCTTGCGGCTAAAGCGTCCGAGAGCAGTCTGTGTATGGACGAGGCCGGTTCGGAGACTTCGAGCGCGAGGCTGACATTTCCGATCACGCCGGTGAGAATGTTGTTGAAATCGTGCGCCACCCCGCCGGCGAGCAGCCCGAGGCTTTCCAGCTTTTGCGCGTCCCGCAGATTCGCTTCGAGGCGTTTGCGTTCGGTCATGTCCCGAACGATCTCGAGCCAGCCGGAAGGCCGGCCGTGGCGCGTGCGGACGACCCAGCGGCTCCAGACTTCGAGCTCCTGGCCGCGGCGGTTCCGGTGCTTCAGCTCACCGTTCCATTCCCCTTTGGAGAACACGGCGGCGCGGATCTCCTCGATCGGGCGCTCGGCCGTGGTGCGCAAAAGCTCGTGCACGTTGCGCCCGAGCGCCTCTTCCCTGGTCCAGCCGTACATCATTTCAGCACCGCGGTTCCAGAACTCGATGGAGCCGTCCATAGCGAGAGACATGATGGGGTCATGGGCGAGATCGAGCAGATCCCGCTGCTCGTCGATCGCGGCCCGCGCGCGCACCCGATCCGACACGTCGATGGCGAAGATCAGGATCGCTTCGTATTGCCCGACCTCGCTGTAGATCGGCTGGCAAAGGAAACTGAAGTACCGCTCCTGGAAGCCGCCGGTATCCGGTAAGCCCACCACCCGCTCGGTGGCCGAATACGGACGCCCGGTCACCGCCACAGTCTCGATCGCGTCGAAAATATCCGACTCGACTTCCGTAAACGCCTCGCGAAGCGCGAGCCCGACGACCGGCCGGTCCCGCGCCAGTTCGCGGGCCATCCGGTTGGCGAACACATATTTCTTTTCCGGGAGGCGCAGAGCCGTGATCGCGAGGGGCGCGTTGTCGAACAACTCCTCCAGGAGTTTCCATCGGCGCTCGGCTTCGGCACGCGCGATCTTTTCCTTTACGAGCTGTGCATCGCGCTGGAACTCCTGGAGCTTTTGCGCAGTAATCTCGCGGACGATTTTGGTAAAGCCGGTTAACTCTCCGGTTTCACTCCGCGTGGCGCGGACTGTCCCGCTGACAAAGATCCGGACGCCATCCTTGCGCAGGTGCCACCGCTCGTCTTCGATCGTATCCTGGCGCGCAGCGATACCAAGTTCTTCGGCCGGCCTGCCGGCGGCTCTGTCTTCCGGGGTGAACAGCAGCGTGAGAGGCCGGCCTACGATCTCGGACGGTGCGTAACCGAAGATCTTTTCCGCCCCGCTGCTCCACTGCGAGACCGCGCCCTTCGAATCGACCGTGATGACGGCGAAGTCCTCGAGGTTCGGCGGAACGGTCTCGGTTTCGGAGGCCGAATCCCGAGGGCGATGGTTTTCCTCTGATTGCGTCATCGGCCGTTACGTCCTAACTTATTCTGTGCACGCGTTGGCGCGTGCGGAACAGGCGCGAGGGCGAGGGTGTGCGGATTCGTGCGGAACTTCAGTCTCCGGCGCGGACGGCGGAGTACGATAACTCGACAAATCCATTCCTGTACGCCGTCACGTTCTTCAGATCCCACCGCTGCTCCGCAAGATCGCCGCCGAATAAACGCAATCCGTCGCCCAGAAGGACGGGGGCGATGGTCAATCGGATGTCGTCGACCAAACCGAGTTCGAGAAAGCGCTGCGACAACATAGCCCCGCCCACGAGCCAGATATTGCGGTATCGCGGCGCGAGTCTCTGGTTCAGGAGCGCCCGGAGATCGCCCGCATAGAATTCGACGCTGGTCCTTGCCGGCCGCAGTTTCCGGCCCGTCGCTACGACGACCGGAGTGTCGCCATACGGCCAGCCCAGTTCCAGCGCGTGTTCATACGTGCGGGAACCCATCACGTAACAATCGATGGTCTTGACAAAGGCCGCGGCCTGCTCCGCCGTGATGGACACTCCGGCCTCGTAAGTGCGTGTGGGGGCATCCAGCCAACCGACACTGTTATCCTTCCTCGCGATAAACCCATCGAGGCTGGCGACCAGGTGCAGGGTCACTCTCGATTCGGTGGCAGCTCCGAGATTCGACATCGTTCCTCCGGTCTGCCTATCGTACAAGGAAATCGATGTGCGGCGGGGGCAGACCATGGGCCTGCCCTGCCGGGCGTGCGTCAGTCTTCGAAGCTCTTGACCGCTCCGCCGCGGAAACGGTTTGTGGCGGCTTTCCAGAGCCACTTGATCACGCGGGCGTCGTTGTAGCAATAGCCGAGATTGTGGTTCAGCGTGGAGAAGCAGTGCTGCTGGCAGGTGTTCTTCATGTCCTTGAGCTGGCCGGCCTCGAATTTGTGGCCATCCACGGTGCCCCAGTCGTACGTGGCGGAGTACATGGGGAAGCAGGGCCCGAGGGTGCCATCGGTGCGGACGATCACGTTGTTGTGGCCGGCGCGGCAGTTCCAGTCGGTAAAGCGAAGATTGCCTTCGCCGTCCCGCACGATGCCGGGCATCCCGGCAAGCAGCTCATCCGCTTCCGGCGCGGCGCTCGCGCCGTCGCCGTACCAGCCGATCCGCCGCAAATCGAGGCCGGACGACATCCGCATGAACGCCTTCATTTCCTGCAGGCGCGCGACCGAATTCACCATCTGGTAACCGGCGCGGTTTTTCGCGATCAGCCAGTCGATCAGTTCGTCGACAGCGCGCCAATCCTCTGGACGGATATAAGTGGGGTTGTTGTCGAGGTGCTTGAAGTGGCCATCCTGCTCCAGCATGGGGGTTTCGTTGAGGTGGTAATCGGTGGCGATGCGGTGGCTGCGCGCAAATTCGGTGAGCTGCCGGATGTCCTCCAGATTGTTGCGGCAGATATTCATGTTGAAGAAGACCATGTAGTCGTAGACATACTGCTTGCGCATGAGGTAATCGAGGTTCCTTCGGGCGGGCACCAGGGCTTTCGGAAGGCTCGGCTTTTCGTCCCAGGCGTCGAGGGCGAAATTGAAGACGGCGGTGCCTGCGTCGGCGAGCCGGTCGGCCACTTCCGGCCGAAGCAGCCGGCCATTGGTGCCGATATAGATCCAAAAGCCCTTTTTGGCCGCATAGTAGACGACTTTGTGGGCGAATTGGGGCCGCAGCAGGGGCTCACCACCCATCAGAGCCAGCACGCGGCAGCCGTGGTCGTGGAGGAAGTCGATGGCGCGGCGGGCGACGTCCTCGGTCATGCCTTTGACCTGGTTGTTGAACGACCAGCAATACCAGCAATCGATATTGCACTTGTATTCGACGAACAGGTAGGCGGTGATCGGGTGGAAATCGCCGGGCAGGACGCGGGAGCGGAGATAGGGCACCAGCCAGCCGCGCGCTTTGCGCAGGAGCGCCTCGCGGCGCCATACGCGGCTATCCGGTGGCGTTTCCGGGCCGGGATCGGCCAGCTTTTGCGGGTGAATGGGGAACTCCGGCTCGGGCAGCGTCAGGCCTTTAGGCGACGGGGGAACGGGAGCGTTCGGAGAAGAATGAACAAGCAGATCGTTAATCGCGACGTCGATGCGGAAAGTGGGCGCGGAACTCGCCATCTCTGGTTCCTCCTGAACCAAAATCGTAGCGTGACAGTGCAGCCCCCACTGTGAGTTAGTTTACAACAAGTGCAAGGCGAGTTAGGCGACCAACGGCAAACCGCCCCGGGCGGGACGGTTTCGCTCTCAAAGATTCAATCGGTTAGCGGAAGCTCTCTTAGCGTGATGCGGCGCGACGGCCGAAGCCGGCTGCTACGACGGGGGTAGAACCGGCGACGCGATTTCGTCACTTGCCCGGCACGTGACGAAATCGCATCCCCCGCCCTACCGATGTAGTTAGTATGTGTTAGCGAGTGCCTTACCCGAGAGCAGCACGAATACGCCGAATTCCGGAGCGGTATGCACCGCCGGAGCGGGCACCGAGCCGTTCGGCTGCGCGATCGTCAGGCCGGCCATCGGGATGGTCACCGGCGCGCCGGAATAAGTCCCGGTGACAATTGGGCCGTGATACCAGTTCTCCGCATCGCGGATCTGGAACGGATCGCCGGCTTTGATCCCGCTGGAGCTGAGGTCAACGGAAACCGAGCCGTTCATGCTCCAGTTGAAGACGATGATGTTGGCTCGCCCGGGCTCGTAGGCGTTGGGGCGCACGAACGTCTGCACGCCCGTGGGAGCCGAAGAGAAGGCGCTGGATTGATCCAGCCCTTCAGTAGCCTGCCAGTTGGCGAAGGTCATCGAGGAGCCGTTGCAGGGCCAGCCCACACAGTTGTTATAGACCGAGAACCGGCCGGAACCGAAGTAGCGATTGCCGCTATCCTGATAGCTCGACGGGTTATCGCCCCCGTTGAGGAGGAGCATGGACTCGGTGCCCACCGAATAGATGGTGTTGTTCTGGAATGTCAGGCTTTGCCAGCGCTCCAGGTCGATGCCGTTGGCGCCGCCGATGAAGAAGTTATTGGTCACTACGGCGCTGCCCGCCTTGGCGTCCCACAGGTAGCCCAGCTCGTTGTACCCGGCATTGTTCGCGGGCGGGAAGTAGAAGTAGTTGCTGTCGAGCTTGATGCCGGTCGGGCCGCCGGTGCCGCCGCCGATGCAGAGGTTGTCGGTCGCGGATCCGTCCGGCTGGCCGGAGTTGAAGATCACATTGCCGGTGAGATTCAGATTCTGGACGTAAGGTCCGGGATCGCTGCCGTAGGCGTGCAGGCCCATATCGAAGCTGTCGAAACCGATGTTGTCGTTCAGTGTGACGTAGTTCGGCGCCTGGTTCTGCAGGTAGAAATCGTGGCCGTGGCCGCGATCGGGGCCGTAGCCGCCGACGTTGTAGACGATGTTGCCAGTCAGCTCCGTACCCGCGGCGCTCCAGACCGACACACCGCCGCCGGTATCGTGGACGATGCAGTTGATGAGCTTCGTGCCGGGCGCCCAGATATCGACCGCGTTATGGTTGTGGCCGGCGCCGTAAGAGGGCGGGCCGCTCGTGCCGGTGCTGCGGTCGGTGTTGAAGCCGGCAAATTCCAGGCCCCAGAACCAGGTGTAAGAACCGGCGGACGGATTGATGGCGCCATCGCAGCAGCCGACCTCGAGCCATTCGTCGATGGTGACGCGCTCGCCGGGATAGGCGCGCACGATGATCGGCGCGCTGGCCGTGCCCACCAGCGAAGCGCTGATGCTCGAATTGGACTGGCCGGCGCCGTACTTGCCGGCGCGGATCCAGACGGTATCGCCAGGCTTGATCCTGCCGCCGGCGCCGGAGAGCGCCGTGGCGAGATCCCACGGGCTGGCCATCGTGCCGTTGCCGCTCGCGCTGCCCGAGGTGGTGACGTACCAGCTATTGCCGCTCGAAACCGGCGGCGGATTGCCGGCGCTGGGCGCGGCAGCCACGGAAACGCTGACGCTGACGGTCTTGGAGCCGGCCGAACCGGCATTCACGGTAACCGCGCCGGAGTACGTGCCGGCCGCGAGCGCGCCGGTGGAGACCGCGACGGCAAGCGTGCCCGCATTGGAACCGGACGCCGGCGAGACGCTCAGCCAGCTCTGGTTGCTGGATGCGGTCCAGCTCATCGTGCCGGAGCCGCTGTTGGACACGGAGACGCTCTGCGCGGCCGGATTTCCCCCGCCCGCCGTGGCGGAGAAGCTCAGGGTGCTCACGCTGATCGCAAGCGCGGGCGTGCCGCTCGGCGGCGTGCCTCCCGTGGACGTGCCGCCGGACGGCGTGCTGACGGAGCTTCCGGAGGCCGGTGAAACCTGGATGGCGTTGACGAGCGCGCGCCGGGTCACACCGGTGAAGCTCAGGTTCAGCGTGCCGTTGGTCACCGTGGCGGTGAACTGCTCCGGCAGCGGAGTCAGCGGCGCGACGTGCGCCAGGATGTCGAAGTTGCTGAGCACAGTTGCGCCGTTGATCGCGACGTTGAACACGCGCTGGCCCTGCCCCGTGTATTGGATTTCGGCAAACAGGAGCTTCACGTTATAAGTCCCGTTGGGAACCGGAATGGAATACGTGAAGTCGCCGTAGAGCCCGGCGCGGGCGCTGCGGTAGAGGTAATAGTCCGTGGGCTGCGCGCCGGCGATGGAGTAGCCGGTATACAGCAGGTCGCCGCCGATGAAGTACTCATCCGCGCTCCATTGCGTTCCATCGGAGGCCGTCATCGCGCTGCCGCCGCAATTGATGTTGACCGTCTGGGCAGAGGCCGCAACCAGGCTCATCGCCAACAGCGATCCCGCCGCCAGGAACTTCGCCAATGCATGATTCAAATAAAATCGTTTCATTTATCTTCTAACTCCTCACTAAACTGCGTTGTGAGAACACACCACGAGCGCATGCGACATACGCCCGGTTCGCGCAGACAGAGATCGGCTGCGCGGGCGCTGCCCGAAAAACTGCGAATGAAGCGCTCCAGGAGAGGCTGGAGGAGAAAGTGAGCGGCCTCTCAGGCGTGTTCCCGGTCCCGGGATCGCGCGACCCCGGCTTCAGGACCTGCCACGTTTCCCGCGTTGCGCGGGAAGGGGGAGACCGTCGCCGGACCTGAAGGTGGTCTCCCGAATGTGCGATAAAGCCGGACGAGACCGGCCTGTTCGCTGACTTACGATAACATAAATACGATTTGATGCGGCCAATTTCTAACAGAAAAATTTCTGTTTTAAAACGTGCAAAATCTGCCGGTTGCGAAAACTTACATAAGCTTTATTACATACGCCGGCCGTACTAAGACGGCCTATTCAAACCTATTGGTACCGAGCGATCCAACGGCGGCAAGGGCTTCACCGTCCCGGCTTGAAGCGGCCTGCGCTACTGAGTACCAGGGGACGCCGGTGCGATTGCGCGGTATCGCGGAAATGGACTGGTAGTATGGAAGTAGCCAGGGATGCCATCTTCGTCGCCTCAGGAGCAGCCGCAAATCAATCCATGGATTGTCGCCGTCGCGGTCATGTTCGCCACCTTCATGGAGGTGCTGGACACGACGGTGGTGAACGTGTCGCTGCCGCACATCGCGGGGAGCCTTTCCGCCAGCGTGGATGAGGCGTCCTGGGCGCTCACCTCGTACCTGGTGGCCAACGCGATCATCCTGCCGATGACGGGTTGGATCGCCAACTACTTCGGCCGCAAGCGGACGCTGCTCGCGGCGGTCATGGGGTTCACCGGGGCTTCCGTTCTGTGCGGGCTCGCGCCCAGCCTGCAGGCGCTGATCGTGTTCCGCATCATTCAGGGCGCGACCGGAGGAGCATTGCAGCCGCTTTCGCAGGCCGTGATGCTGGAGGCGTTCCCGCCGCGCGACCGCGGAAAAGCAATGGCCTTTTGGGGCCTCGGGATCGTGGTGGCACCGATGCTCGGACCGGTGCTGGGCGGCTGGCTGACGGATAACTATAGCTGGCGGTGGGTGTTCTACATCAACCTGCCGGTGGGCCTGGCGTCGGTAATCATGACGCGCCTGTTCATCTTCGACCCGCCGTACATCCGGCGCACGAGCAGCCGGATCGACTACTGGGGCATCGGCATGCTCGCGGTCGGGGTAGGCGCGCTGCAGGTCGTGCTCGATAAAGGGCAGGAGGAGGACTGGTTCGCCTCCCATTGGATTACACTCGCGGCAATCGTAGCGGCGGTGCTGCTGGCCCTTTTCGTCTGGCACGAGTTGCGCACGCGCGATCCGGTGGTGCGGCTGCGCGTCTTCAAGGACCGCACGTACAGCGCGGGGGTGTTCCTGATGACGGTGCTCGGCTTCGTGCTGTACGGGAGCATGCTGCTGCTGCCGATCATGCTGCAGACGCTGTTCGGCTACCCGGCGCTCGACGCCGGCGTGGCGATGGCGCCGCGCGGCCTCGGCTCGTTCCTGATGATGCCGGTGGTAGGCACGGTGCTGGGCCGGTTCGATCCCCGCAAAGTGCTGGCCGTCGGGCTGGTGGGGGCCTCGTGGACGCTGTACGCGTTCTCGAAACTCAGCCTGCAGGCCGGTTACTGGGACATCTTTTGGCCTCAATTCATCCAGGGGGCGTCGCTGGCGCTGCTGTTCGTGCCGCTGACGACCGCGACCATGGATCCCATCCCCAAAGAGCAGATGGGGAACGCCACCAGCATGTTCAACCTGATGCGCAACCTCGGCGGCAGCGTGGGGATCGCGAGCGGCACCACTTATCTCTTCCGGGCGCAGCAGTTCCACACGCAGGTGCTCGGCGCGCACGTCAATGCGCTGAATCCGCAGACCTCGATGTGGCTGGGCGGCCTGAAGGAGCACCTGATGGCGCAGGGCTCGGATGCAGTTACGGCAACAAAGCAGGCGTACGGCGCGATCTGGGGGATGGTGCAGCAACAGGCGTCCATGCTGGCGTTTGTGGATACGTTCCGCGCGCTGGGTGTCGTGTTCCTGCTGGTGCTGCCGCTACTGCTGCTGATGCGCAAGCCGAAGCACCACGGCGGGCCGGCGGCGATGCATTAGGGCACAGCCGGGCCGGGTTGGCGCCCCATTAGTGAACGGCCTGGTCGGCTATGCTGTTAGCTGACTATGCCGGCACGGGTTACTCTCCTGTTACTCCTGTTATGCCAGACGGCCCCCGCTGCCGATGCCGGGGCCGAGTTACTGGCCGCGGCAAAGAAAGGGCAGACGGAACGGCTCGCGGCACTGCTCACCAAGAGCGCGCCGGTCGATGCCAGGGACAAGGACGGCCGGACGGCGCTGATGTTGGCAGCCCAACACGGCCACGCCGACGCGGTGAAGCTGCTGCTCGAAAAGGGCGCCAGAGCGGACGCGCGCGACCGACAGGGTTGGACCGCCTACGGACTGGCGGTGATGTCGGCCGCGCCGGGCCGGGCCGCGGTGCTCGCGGCTCTCCCGCCCGTTCCGCCGCTGCGCCTGCTGCTCGAGCCGGCGTGGTCGCCCGAGAACCTCTCGACCTCGTGCTTTCTACGGCCGGAGCAGCTTCGGCGTGCGGTGGCGGAGACGCAGCCGGACCGCGAACTTGCCGCCGCGCTGCGAGATTTCGCGGTGCTCAACGGACGGCATGTGGTCGAGCTCGCGGCCGAACCCGCGGATGCCACGCTGCGGGTGGTGGCGCATCCTGGTTCCTCCTGCGTGCAGGCGGAAGCAGCGGACAACCTCACCCTGACCATCGAAGCGAAACTCACGACGGCGGGCGGCACGGTATTGCTCGACAAGACCTTCGGCGCCGGTTTGAAGGGGCTGCACGGCCGTATGGTCACGACGCCGGCGCAGTACGGGCCCGTCTACCAGGAATGGATGAAGGCCCACGCAGGCGAGATCTTCCGGGCGGCGGTCGAAGCCTGGCTGACGCAGTGATAGAATGCGCACAGTATGATGGCCAAACCCGCACGGCATAGCGAGCGCGCCATCGGGCGCAATCCGGACCAGTTGACGCTGGAGGAACGAAGGGCGCTCGCGGGTAAGTGGATCGCGCTCGAAATCTACACGCCGAAGAACCTGGCGCTGCGCCGCATCGAAGCGATCGGCGACTCGGTGGCGGATTGCGTGCGAATGCTCCAGGCGCGCGCGCTCGACCCCGCCGAGTTCGAGTACAGCATCCTCAAAGGACCGTACTGAGCGGGATCACTGGCGCCGGAGCTGCTCGATGCGGTCGCGCATGGCTTTGAGGAAGCAGGCGCGCTCGCTGGGGCTGGCGCCGGAGGCTTCGAGAGCGGCGGCCAGTTGGGCATCGCTGATCCGGCCCAGGTACTTCATCAGCCAGCGGACGTGCTCGACCGGGATGCCGGTGCGGAAGCCTTGCGGGATCGCGCCGTCCCATCCAAAGACCACCGACCCATTCTTTACGCCCGCGACGAACGACGGTGTCTGCGCGGCGTAGTCGCGGCAATTCCAGTCGGTCTCCCGGCCCGGAACCGAACCCCATGACCCCATCCCACTGCCCCAGTCGACAAACGCATAAACCGGCCGCCCGCGCCGCTCGAAGATGGCCGTATTGGAGCCGCCGGCACCGACACGGGCATCTTTGTTATCCCAGTTGGAGAACAGCATAAGGAGAAGTTTGAGACCGTCCATTTGCGCCGTGCCGCTGAACGGCGAGCGGTCCCAGCGCCAGCTCCGCCGGGCCAGAAAATGAAGCTGCGGATCGCGGTATTGGAAACGGGCCTCGGTGAAGCGGCCATCGGACTGGAGCCAGCGATTGGCGCGGCGAATGGGCCGGTATTGCTCGATGCGGCCGGCCGCCACGAAAAAGCTCGGCTCGCTGAAATACCCGCACGCGCGGACGATCCGCCAGCAGAAGACGTCGTTGTGGACTTCGTAGCCGAACTTGACGTTCCAGAGGGTGCCGCGGGCGTCGCGGACAAAGACTTTGGGATTGGTGCCGCTGAGATCCTCGCGCACAAAGGTGAAGGGCGGCTGCGGAGCGGGAACGCCGGCGCCGGCATCGCTCAAATCGAGCGCGGACACGTTTCCCGGGTCATGCCATAGGAACGGGGCGGCCGGGCTCGCGGGCCTCTGCCGGGCTGCGCCGCCCACAGCGACGAGCAACAGGATTGCAAATACGCTCCGCACCCCTGAGTAATATGCAAGTCACGTACCGCGCTACGGAGCGTGGGCGATGACACATTCTACGTTCCGGCGCCGGCGCGTGCGCTACGATGGAAGTAGTCCCTCCGATGTCCCCACGCAGGAAGCCCGAAATCATGAGTCCGGCCGGATACTGGCCGCAGTTGCGCGCGGCGATCGAAGCCGGCGCCGATTCGGTCTATTTCGGCCTCCATCACTTCACCGCGCGGGCGAAGGTGGGCTTCTCGATCGAGGAGCTGCCGGAAGTCATGCGCACGCTGCACCGGCGCGGCGTGCGGGGATTCGTCACCTTCAACACCCTGGTTTTCGATCATGAGACTGGTGAAGCGGCGCGCGCGCTGGCGGCGATCGCCGAGGCCGGGGCAGATGCCGTGATCGTGCAGGATCTCGGCATCCTCAAAATGGCGCGCGAGATTGCGCCGGAGCTGGAGATCCACGCCAGCACACAGATGAGCGTCACGAGCGCCGATGGCGTGCGGCTCGCCGAGAGCCTGGGCGCCTCGCGGGTGACGCTGGCGCGCGAGCTTTCGCTCGATGAGATCCGCGCCATCCGCGCCGCCACCGCCTGCGAGCTGGAGATTTTCGTGCACGGCGCGCTGTGCGTGGCGTATTCGGGGCAATGTTTCAGCTCGGAAGCCTGGGGCGGGCGCAGCGCCAATCGGGGCCAGTGCGCGCAGGCCTGCCGCCTGCCGTACGAAATGATCGTGGACGGCAGGCTGGCGCCGCTCGGCGATGCGCGCTACCTGCTCTCCCCCGGCGATCTGTTCGCGCTGCGGCAGGTGCCGGAAATCGTGGAGATCGGAATCGCGGCGCTCAAGATCGAGGGGCGCTATAAAGATGCCGATTACGTCGCCCTGACCACGCGCGCCTACCGCCAGGCGGTCGACGCGGCATGGGCCGGGCAGCCGGCGCCGGCCGATGCCGCGGCCGAGCTGCAGCTCGAGCAGGTCTATTCGCGCGGCCTGGGGCCGTATTTCCTGACGGGCACGAATCACCAGGCGGTGGTGCGCGGGCGCGCACCGCGGCATCGCGGCGTGCTGATGGGCCGCGTGGTGCGCGTGGCGGAGACGGCTATCGCGATCGAGCCGGCCGCGGCGCACCGCAGCGCGCCGCTGAAGCCGGGCGACGGAGTCGTGTTCGACGCCGCCGATTGGCGCAGTCCGGAGGAGAAGGAAGAAGGCGGGCGCGTGTTCGCGGTAACGGAGCGCGGGGCCCATCTCGAGCTGCAGTTCGGCAACGGCGCGGTGGACGCGCGGCGCATCCGCCGCGGGGACCTGGTGTGGCGCACGCACGATCCTGACGTGGACAGGGCCGCGCGGCCCTACGTGGAGGCCGCCGTTCCGCTGCGCCGCCAGCCGGTGCGTGTGCGCGCCGTGGCGCGCGAGGGCGAGCCGCTGGTGACGGAATGGACGGCGGGCCGCGCGCGCGTGACGGTGCGCTCCGCCGAGCCGCTGGGCACGGCGCGGAATCGGGGGCTGGATGCGGACCTGCTGCGCGCGCAGCTCGGGCGCCTGGGCAACTCGCCGTACGAGCTGGCGGAGCTGGAGCTGGATGTGGCGGGCGCGCCGTTTGCCGCGGCTTCGCTGCTGAACCAGTTGCGGCGGGAAGCGGTGGAGAGGCTACAGGAGGAGCAGGGTAGAGCTGGAACCCGCGCGATACAGGTACAGGTACCAGCCGCGGGCCGGGCATGGCCGGCTCCTACCGGCCCGGCAGCGGCGCAGATTCATTTGCTCGTGAGGACACCGGGGCAGCTCGATGCGGCCATCGCGCTGCGGCCCGCGTCGATCACGCTCGATTACCTGGATCTCTACGGGCTGAAGCCATCCCTCGAACGAGTGCGCGCGGCCGGGCTGGCCCCGCGCGTCGCCAGCCCGCGCGTGCTCAAGCCCGGCGAGGAGCGGATCGCCGACTTTCTGCTGAGCTGCGGCTGCCCGATTCTGGTGCGGCCGGCCGGACTGCTGCACGCCCTGCGCGGGCGCGCACATCCGGAATTGATCGGCGATTTCAGCCTCAATGCCGCCAACGCGCTCACCGCGGCCGAGCTATTCGCAATGGGGCTTGCGGCGCTCACCCCCACGCACGACCTCAACGCCGCGCAGGTCGCGGACCTTGCCCGGTCGGCCGATGGGCCCATCGAGGCGATCGCCTACCAGCACCTGCCGGTGTTTCACACCGAGCATTGCGTCTTCTGCCGCTTCCTTTCGACCGGAACGAGCTATCGCGATTGCGGCCGGCCGTGCGAGAGCCACACCTTGGCGCTGCGCGATGCAGCCGGGCGCGAACACCCGGTGATGGCGGACGTCGGCTGCCGCAATACGGTGTTCGGGGCGGAGGCGCAGCAGGCGGCGGAGCACCTCGACGCATGGCGCGCGGCGGGAATCCGCGATTTCCGCCTGGAGTTCGCGCAGGAATCGGCGGCGCAGGTCGAAAGCGTGACGCGCGCGTTCGCCGACGCGCTGGCTGGACGGATCGCGCCGCGCGAACTGGCGGCGAGGCTGCCGAAACTCGCGCCGCAGGGCATCACGGAAGGCAGTCTGTACGTGCCGCAGGGCTGGCGCGAGCTGCCCGTGCTGCAGTAGCCGTCACCCGTTTGTTACCCGCGGGTGATACCCTGTCCCAAAGAGGGGAAAACTCATGTTGCAGCGCGTTGCCTTCCTGCTGTGCGCCTCGGCCGCCTTTGCGGCCGCCGGCGAGGGCGCCATGACCGCAGCCGAGCGAACTTATCTTCTGGAGCAGCTCGAACTGTCGAAAAAGAACCTGCTGGCGAGCATCGATGGATTGACCGAAGCCCAGTGGAAATTCAAACCCGCACCCAACGTGTGGTCGGTCGAGGAATGCACCGAACACCTCATTCTGGCCGAAGAATTCATTTTCAACGGGGCGCAGCAGGTGCTGAAGACGCCGGCGGTGCCGCGGCCGGCCAATTCCAACGCGGAGTTCGACCGCCAGTTCGCGGCGGGCGTGCAGGACCGCAGCCACAAGTTCACGGCGCCAGAACCGATCGCGCCTTCGGGCACGAAGTACGCGACCCCTGCCGAGGCGGCGCGCGAGTTCGCGGCGCGGCGCGATAAGACCATCGCCTACGTGAAATCGACTGAGGACGAGCTGCGCGTACACGTCGGGCCGGGGCCGGCGGGGCAGATGGACGCCTATCAGTTCATCCTGCTGATCGCCACGCACGCCGGGCGGCATACGCAGCAGATCAAGGAAGTGCAGGCGAATCCGGGGTATCCGAAGGCCGCGGCGGAGTAGAAGACACTCGAGGCGAGCGGTATACTGAACCCAATCCCTCGGAGGGGTGGTGCAGATGCTGGCTCGTGCGTTTGTCTGTTTGCTGCTGCCTGCCGCCGCGTGGTGCGGCGATTGGAATGCCGCCGCGGCGGCGAAGTATCTCGACGGACGCGCCGCCGAATGGGCCGCGTGGCCGCGGGCGGCTAAAGAGGGCGGGCCGTGCGTCTCCTGCCATACCACACTGGGCTATCTGATGGCGCGGCCCGCGCTGCGCCACGGGCTGGGAGAATCCGCGCCGACTGAGTTCGAAAACGGGCTCGTGGCCGGAGTTCGGGTGCGCTCGGCCAAGCCGCCAGCCGCGTCCACGGCCGATAATACCCAGGCGGTGCTGGCCGCACTGGTGCTCGCCATGGATGACGCGCGGCGCGGCAAGGGCCTGAGCAAAGAGGCCGAAGCCGCGTTCCGCACGATGTGGGCCACCCAGCGCGCGGACGGCGCCTGGGGATGGACCGACGCGAACCTCGAACCGTGGGAAGTCCCGGAATCCGTCTATTTCGGCGCGGCGCTCGCGGCCGTGGCTACCGGTATCGCGCCGGATGGATACAAGGACCGGCCCGAAATCCAGGAGAATCTGCGGCGCCTGCACACCTACCTGGCCGAGAATCGCGACCGGCAGCCGATGGCCAACCTGCTGGTGCTGCTCTGGGCACAGAACGAAATCCACGGGTGGCAGCCGCAGCAGCAATCGTTCCTCGATGAGGTCTGGCGCAAACAGAGCCCCGATGGCGGCTGGATGCTGGCCGCACTCGGCCCCTGGCGCGATCGCCCGAACGCGCCGCCATCGCCCGGGGGATCGAACGGCTACGCTACGGCATGGACCGCCGCGATGCTCCGCCTCGCCGGCGTGAAAGCGGATGAACCGCACCTGACCCGCGCGCTGGCGTGGCTGCGCGCGCACCAGACCGCGGATGGCTCCTGGGATGCGGTCTCGATGAACCACCAGTACCCGGCAGGATCGATGATGGAAAAGTTCATGCGCGACGCCACGACGGCGTACGCGGCGCTGGCGCTGGCGGATCGCAAGGAGGCTCCTCACGACCTCCTAAAAACGAAAAACCGCTAAAATTAGCGGTTTTGGTTTTTTTCTTCATTGGAATCAGTGACTTAGAAACACGGGCCGCTAATCGTTAGCGGTTTTTCGTTCGTGGAACGGGCGCCAGCTTGCCTCGGCATGGGCCGGGTAGCTACTCCTCTTCCTCCGTCTGCCCCACCTTTAGCACCGCAAGGAACGCCTCCTGCGGGATCTCGACGCGGCCCACGCGTTTCATCCGCTTCTTGCCCTCTTTCTGTTTTTCGAGCAATTTGCGTTTGCGGCTGATATCGCCGCCGTAGCACTTGGCCAGCACGTTCTTGCGCATCGCCGAGATGGTTTCGCGCGCCACGATCTTGTTCCCGATGGCCGCCTGCAGCGCCACCTCGAACATCTGCCGCGGGATCAGCCGCCGCAGCCGCGAGATCAGCTCCTTGCCGCGCTCGTAGGCGAAATCGCGGTGCACGATCATGCTGAGCGCGTCGACCGGATCGCCGGCCACCAGCACATCGAGCCGCACCATCGGGGAGACGCGATAGCCGGAGAAGTGGTAATCGAGCGACGCGTAACCGCGCGAAGCGGACTTCAGCCGGTCGTAGAAATCGAGCACGATCTCATTGAGCGGCAGCTCGTAGACCAGCATCACGCGCCCGCCGCCGATGTATTCGAACTTCTTTTGCGTGCCGCGTTTTTCTTCGAGCAGCGTGAGGATGCCGCCGAGGAACTCTTCGCGCGTGATCACGGTGGCGTCGATGATCGGCTCTTCGATCTGCTTGATCGAGGAGGGGTCGGGGAACTTGGTGGGGTTATCGACCTCGAGAATCTGGCCGTCCGTGGTGGAGATGCGGTACCGCACGCCGGGGGCGGTGGTGATGAGGTCGATATCGAATTCGCGCTCCAGGCGCTCCTGCACGATTTCGAGATGCAGCAGGCCGAGGAAGCCGCAGCGGAAGCCGAAGCCGAGCGCGACGGAATTCTCGGGCTCGAAGCTGAAGGCGCTGTCGTTGAGCCGCAGCTTTTCGAGCGCGTCGCGCAACAGACCGTGCTCGTGGGATTCCACCGGGTACAAGCCCGCGAAGACCATCGGCTTGATCTCTTCGAAACCGGGCAGCGGCTCGGCCGCCGGGGTTTCGTGATCGATGATGGTGTCCCCGACCTTGGCGTCCGAGACGGTCTTAATATTGGCGAAGAGGAAGCCGACCTCGCCCGCAGACAGCTCGTCGCAGGGCGTCGCCTTGGGCGCCTGGTAGCCGAGGCCTTCCACTTCGTACGTTTGGCCGTTCGACCACAGCCGAATCTTCTGCCCGCGGCGCAGGCGGCCCTCGACCACGCGGGCGAGAATAATGACGCCGCGGTACGGATCGAACCAGGAATCGAAGATCAGCGCGCGCAGCGGCGCATCGGGCGAGCCCTTGGGCGGCGGCACCAGGTGCACGATGTGTTCCAGGATCTCGTGCACGCCCGTGCCTGCCTTGGCGCTGGCGAGCACGGCGTCGCGCGCGTCGAGACCGATGATGGTTTCGATCTGCTCGCGGATGCGCTCCGGCTCCGCGGCCGGGAGGTCGATCTTGTTGATGACCGGGATGATTTCCAGATTGTGATGGAGGGCGAGGTAAGTGTTGGCGAGGGTCTGAGCCTCCACGCCCTGCGACGCATCGACCACCAGCAGCGCGCCCTCGCAGGCCTGCAGGCTGCGCGAAACCTCGTAGGAGAAGTCGACGTGGCCAGGAGTATCGATCAAATTGAGCTGGTAAAGGTTGCCGTCGTCGGCGCGGTAGTTGAGGCGAACGGCGTGGGCCTTAATGGTGATGCCGCGCTCGCGCTCGAGATCCATCGAATCGAGCACCTGCTCCATCATTTCGCGCTGGGAGAGCGCGCCGGTGACTTCGAGCAGGCGGTCGGCGAGTGTCGACTTGCCGTGATCGATGTGCGCAATGATAGAAAAATTGCGGATGAATTCGCGGTCCATGCCGAGGGGACGATTCTCTTGATTATCCCACAGGACGGCACTACTACCCGCGAACTACCGGCTGTTCATCTTCCCGCGAAAAGTCTGGTCGCAGTCCGGACACAACCCATGGCTGAAATCGGCCCGGGAGTGATCGCGAATATAGTGCTCCAACTGCACCCAGATGCCGTCCACATCGCGGATCTTCCGGCATCCCATGCAGATTGGCAGTATCCCGCGGAGATTGGCCAATTCCCGCTCTCGCGCCTGATCGAGAGCGCGGCGCGCTTCGACCCGGTCGGTAATATCGATGCAACTGCCGATATAGCCCAGGAACTCGGTGTTGTCGCCGAAGAAAGGGACGCCCTTGTCCAGGACCCATCGGTGTTCGCCGTCATGGCGCAGCAGCCGGTACTCCATCTCAAATGGTTCCCGGTTTTCGAACGCCTCCCGATATGTGGCGAGGCATCGTTCGGAATCCTCGGGATGCACCCCCTCGGCCCATTGGCTGCCACACTCCTGTTCCATGCTGCGTCCCCGGAACTGGAGCCAACGGTCGTTGAAATAGTCGCACCCGGCAGTCGTATTCGAGCGCCAGATCATGATGGGCGCCTGCTCCACAAGGATCCGGCATTCGTTTCGGGAGAGCTGCGCCGGGTTCATTTTGGGACCTCCACCGCTAGTTTAGCCCTGTTCCCTTGTACGAGAAAGATGATGCGGCTTTCTCCAGCGGCCGGCAGATGAAACCCGGAATCGATATGTTGGCGCGCAATGCTACACTGATCCATAATGTACCGCTACGTCCTTTTTGAGCTCTCGGACGACGGGATCGTGCTGGTCACGATTGCCCGGCCGGATAAGCTCAACGCGCTCTCGATCGCAGTGATCGAGGAGCTGCGGGACGCATTCGGGCGCATCGGAAGCGATCCAGCCATTCGCGGGGCAATCGTAACAGGGGCGGGCGAGAAGGCGTTTGTGGCGGGCGCGGACATCGAAGAGCTGGCGGCGCTCTCGCCGGCGGAGGCGCGGGCGTTCGCGCGGCGCGGCCAGGAAACGTTCCGGCTGCTCGAAACTTCCGGCAAGCCGACGGTCGCGGCGATCAATGGCTATGCGCTCGGCGGCGGGCTGGAGCTGGCCATGGCATGCGCGGTGCGGTTCGCATCGGAAAACGCGCGCCTGGGGCAGCCGGAGGTCAAGCTGGGGATTATCCCCGGGTACGGCGGCACGCAGCGGCTGCCGCGCCTCGTGGGTCGCGGGCGCGCGCTCGAAATGCTGCTTTCGGGCGAGCCGGTGACGGCCGCCGAAGCGCACCGCATCGGGCTGGTGAACGCCGTCGTGCCGCAGTCCAACCTGCTCGCACATAGCCGGGACTGGCTGGCGCGCGCGACCGCCAACGGGCCGCTGGCGCTTGGACTCGTGCTCGAAGCGGTGGACGCCGGCCTCGATGGCTCGCTCGACGAAGGGCTGCGCTACGAAGCGGCGGCCTTCGCCGTGAGCGCGGCCACGGAGGACCGGCGCGAAGGCACGCGCGCCTTTCTTGAAAAACGCAGGCCCGTATTCGCGGGCAAGTAAACTATGAGTCGCATACTCGAAGGACAGCTCTCCGCCGCCGGGCTGCGGTTCGCCGTGATCGTCAGCCGGTTCAACAGCTTCATCACGGAGCGCTTGCTCGCAGGAGCCCTCGACGCGCTGAACCGCACGGGCGCGGACGCGGCCCAGATCGATATCGTAAAGGTGCCGGGCTCGTGGGAGATCCCGCTGGTCGCCGCGGAGCTGGCCCGGCAGAAGAAGCACGATGCCCTCATCTGTTTGAGCGCCGTCATTCGCGGCGAGACGCCGCATTTCGATTACGTGGCGGCGGAGGCAGCCAAAGGAATTGCGCACGCCGCGGCTTCGACCGGCGTGCCGGTGGCCTTCGGCGTGCTCACCACCAATACGCTGGAGCAGGCGATCGACCGCGCGGGCGCCAAGGGCGGCAACAAGGGCTTCGACGCGGCCATGACGGCCATCGAGATGGCCAATCTCATGCGCACGCTCCGGCAGGCACCCTGATGTCTTCCCGCCGCAGGTCCAGGCAGCGCGCGCTGCAAATTCTCTACTCGTTCGACACTCGCGAGCAGCCGGTCGACGACGCCATCGACGCCTACTACGAGACGCTCTACTCGGAGGAGCGGCCGGAGCGCGACCCGTTCGTGGCGTCGCTCGTGCGCGGCACCATCGAAAACCGGGCCGAGGTGGACGAGCGCATTGCGCGCCACGCGGCGCACTGGCGCCTCGAACGGATGCCGGTGGTCGATCGCAACATCCTGCGCATGGCCGTATACGAAATGACCCGCGGCGGAACGCCCGCGGCGGTGGCGATCGACGAGGCGCTGGAGCTGGCGCGCAAGTTTTCGAGCGAAGAATCCGTACAGTTCATCAATGGCGTACTGGACGCGGTGCACCGCGAGACCGGAGAGACGCCGCAGACGAAGCCCGCGAACGGTTGAACCGGATCGTACCCTACCGCCGGCGCTGCCAGGGCGCACCGGTTTTGAACCCGATCCCAACCGGAAAACGTCTAAAACTACAGGTGGGATATACTTTGCCCAAGGATGCATCCCCTATGCCGCGCAAGCGATTCGCAATCCTATTCCCTCTCATCATTCTTCTATGCTCCCTGGCCGGCGGTATTTACGGCCCGCGCGTGGCGGCCGCTGCCGATGATACGGAAATCACAGTTGGCAAAGACGTTGATGAGTTCACCCGGATCTACGCGCTGGTGGAACAGAACGCCGCTACCAAAGTGGATGCCGACAAGGCCATTTACGACGGCGCCATCCCCGGTATGCTCCGGACCCTCGACCCTCACTC
>Ga0209062_1002963_pt1 | contig 20857 bp, 18 predicted proteins | sample Coa_R2_2_FD_187158 | JGI IMG/M metagenome (GOLD analysis project Ga0209062, IMG submission 187158) | Surface soil microbial communities from Centralia Pennsylvania, which are recovering from an underground coalmine fire - Coalmine... | ecosystem: Environmental > Terrestrial > Soil > Unclassified...
CAATGGCTGAATCTTCTCCCACAGTTCGTCGGAGAGCCGCCACGAGTCCGCTGTCTTGGTACGCTTCATGATCTACCTCCGGGCACACGCCCAAGAGTTAGATCAACCAGTTAACCGGATAGGTTCTTAGTGTGGCCGAGCCACAAACAAAGCAATTCACCCCAGCGCAGCCGAGCCGCAACCAAAGATCGAACCACAGAGAGGGTCCCCGCGCAAACGCCCCGCTTGGCAAAACGTTCCACGTGGAACGTCAGCAAACGTTAGAATGTCGCGGTTGCTGGACGATGTTCCGGAAGCACGCCGACAACAGGCACTGTTGGTTCACTTCTTCTGCTTGTCGAACCACTCCTTCGCCTTCTTGAGCGTGGTGATGCGGTCGGCGTTGCGAATAAATCCAATGCTGTACAGAGAAAACCGTTCGTCGAGCTTGACCGGTTTTCGATCGGTTGTACCTGGGGGTTGCCAGTAGAAGCCGAACGCATCCGGGTTTTCGCCAAGCAGATGTAACCGCATTGCCGCTGACACATCACGGAGCTGCCCGGTGGCATCCTGACCATCTTTCGGCGGCCGCTGGAGAAGGACGTGCGGTTCGCCCGGTTCCAGCGGTGGGTCGATCAGGCACACGGCGCAGACGTCTTCGTTCGTGGCGAACTTCTCCAACAACGGCAGATCATCTTTCGATCCGAGCTTCCCGATCACCAGCATCGCGTACCCAATATTCCGCGTCGTGTTTCCGGGGTATGGGTCATCCTTCACCACTGTGGTGAGTGTTTCGCGCGCTGCGGGCAGTACCTCCTTGATGTCGAACTGGAGGGCGAGCTGGAAGCCGTACGCCCGGCCGCTGTAATCGATCCGCGCCGCGGTCCACTTGCCGATGAGCCGGCGGAGCGGGGGCGCAACGGTCTCATGCTTCAGCACATCGTAAAGTCCGCCGGGTGGGTCTTTGTCGAGCGGGAAGAACGGCAGAAAATCGAGGCTGTAAGACGTTCGGAATCCACCTTCCGCACCGGGGAAAGTGCCGAGATACATCCAGCCGACCACCTCCGCCAACTGAGCGGATGCGAGAGTGTAGCTGCCAGGACCGCGTTCGATGCGTGCGGCCTTGTTCAGTTCCGTCCAGCGGTCGTGATAGAGCTTGCTGGCTGCCTTCGGATCGGCAGCGATGGCGTCGAGCAACTCGACGTTTCGGCGATTGCTTCGGATGCGTTCGAACAGCGCGCGACTTGCCTTGTCGTCACCGATCACTTTGGCGAAGCGGGGCCAGTGCCGATCGTAGAACTCGACACGTGTGAGATGGTCGAGCAATTCGCCGCACCGCTTCACGATCTCCGGGTTTTGGGACTTCAGTCCGGTTTCCAGTGCGGTGCGTGCTTTCGAGCCGAGTTCCTTCAGTTGCTTCTGGGCCGCTTCGCGCTCGGCGAATTCCTCACTACCGAGTTGCTCCACGAGCTTCGCTGGGGGGAGAGTCGGCTTGGGTTCTTCCTTCTTCGGCTCCTCATTCTGTTTGGCGAGGAACGCTTTCGCTTTTGCGTGTGCGGCAGCGCGGGCGTTCTCATCTGAAAAGCCGAAATGGAGTGTTTCGTAGTGAGCGATTACCGGTCGGCCGTTTTCCCTCTGGAAGAGATTTTCCGCGTTCGTGAAGCCATATTCGAACGGATCTTGATCGCACAACAGGAGCGCCAGCGCGATACTCTCGTCTGCAACCTGGGCGGTGATCGTGGGCGGAGGTTTCGCACCCGGCGGTACACTCGGTTCCCGTGAGGCAACGATCGCGGTTTCGTCGAACAGGGCCTTGAAGAGCGGCAAATCGGTTGTTGTGCCGAACTGGGCGACCGCAATGAGCGCGGTGCAGCGCGTGATTTTTGCGCGGGTCTTGTCTGCAGCGATGGTGCGGGCGACCGGTAATACTTCCGCGGCGTGATACGTCACGGCACTCGTCATCCCGTAGTAAACCAGATTTTGTTCGGAACGGTGGGTCAGGAACTCACCGAGCAACTTCGCGAACACGCGGTCGCTGCCCGGCGTGAGCGCAGCGGTTGCATGGTAATGATTGTCCGAACCGGGTGCGATCTCCTTATCTTGCAGACCCAGCCTCAGACCGCGAGCCGCGATGAGCTGGTGTTCGCCAGAAAGAAGGTATTGCGCGTCTGCTCCCGTTTCCTCCACTGTTTGCGTGCCGGGGAAACTACCCAGAAAGAGAAGATATGCGGTCTGAGCGGCGGGATCACACGGCCAGACGTAGATCACAAAACCCACCAGAGAATTCGCGTGGACGATGCGACCGACTTCCGACACCGCTTCGCGATACTGCCGTCCGGCGGCCTCCGGTCCGGTTTCGGCGGAATCGAGCCGCTGTCGCCATTCCGTGTTCTTGATAATCCGCGCGAAGAGTGCGCGACTCGCCGGCGTGTCGCCCGCCAGTGCCTTGAATCGCTTCCAGATCGGATGATCGGGGAGCTTTTCGCTTTTCGGGTCGAATTTGTTCGCGAAGTCGTCGAGGGCGTTCTTGCGAATCTTGCCGAGGATCGCTGCACAACGAGTGCGGATTTCGGGATCATCCGACTTCAACCCGGCTCTGAGCGCGGGTTCTGCTTTCGAGCCAAGCCTGTGCAACTCCTTGGCCACCGCTTCGCGTGTGCCGTAGTCTTCGCTGCCGAGTTGCTTCACCAGCTTTGCGGCCGGGTCTTCACTCGATGGCGAAGTGGCAGCATTTCCCCCCGGAGGTGAATCGGGTGAACCGGTCATTGCCAGTCCCCCGCAAACGCCCGTGAGTAGCAGCCCCGTAGCGAGAACAACTGCCTTGAGTTGATCGAAGAGCATCCCCTTGAGCACGGTTGAGGCGACGGTTTGCGCGACGTTGCTGGCAAGGCCGCGAACCGCAAGCGCAGTCGATTGCTCCAGCGCCGCCGAGACCGTGGCGGGCGCGAGCGCAGCGCCCAACATGACCGTGCTAGCGAGTCCACGAGCGGCGAGCCGGACGGAGAGCTTTCGCTTCGCGGCCGCCAGGCGACTGGATAGCGTACCTTCGGGAATGCCGAGTTCCGCCGCCGCATCCTTGCGCGACAACCCGCGCAACTCGCACACCACGATTGCATCGCGATACTGCTCGGGTAATTTGGCCAGTTCCTCGTCGATAATTGCCGCCTGTTCCGCCAGCAACAAAGCGGAATCCGGCGCTGATTCCATCAGCGATGCGTCATCGCTGATTCCCGACTTCTGACTCCTGCTTGCTACTTCCCGTCTTACCGCGTGCTTCTGCCGACGGTTACGCATGACACGCACTCCCCGCGCTGTGCGAACGGCCACGCCATAGAGCCACCCGGCCAGGTTAGCGCTTCGTACCGTATTTGCCTTCCGGGCGAGAACGAGGAACACCGCCTGAAACGCATCCTCGGCGTCGTGCGAGTGCGACAAGACGCGGCGGCACACTGCAAGGACCATCGGGCCATGCCGTCGGACCAGTTCGGTGAAGGCATCTTCTCCCCGTGCCGCGACGAACGACCGGAGTAACTCCGCATCGGAAGTCGGCGGAGTGAGGGGAGACGCAAGACGAACCAGCGCAACGGCGGAACGGGTCATCGGCCAATCCTCCGAGTTACCGTGCGCTGGTATAGTGCGCGGACGAGGCTCGGCGCGTCGCGCTAATGTTGTTTCGGGGATTGTTGTGCATTGTGGAAACAACCCAGCCGGCTGGGTATTGGATAATAACGAGGCACAACTATTCGGCTGAAACTGCGCTAATTCCACCGCGCGACTTCGGCGAGGGCTTGCGAAAGGAATTTCTGCACGTCGGAAACATCTTCGGCGTCGGGCATTGCGCGAAGATAGTGCCGGAGGTGATCGATGGCGCGACCCGGCTGGTCCGCCTGGACGAACAGGATACCGAGATCGCGGCGTTGCGACGTGTCGTGTGGGAGTAATTGCGCAAGTCGGTAGGTCACCCGTGCTGCACGAAGATATGAGCGATCTGCGAGGTAGGCGGTCTTCAGGTTTTGAAGCATTCGCGCAACGATCGCGCCGGGTGGCGTGGGGGCAAGCGATTCCGGCGTGACTTCAAACGGTCGGCCGGTAATGCCCGTCACAATCGCTTCACACGCCTCCGCATCGAGAAACTGCCCGCCGTTGAAGGGGTCGAACAGCACTTCCTCGTGGGTATCCACGGCCTTGGCGATGAAGTGGCCGGGCAGCCCCACGCCAACCACATTCAGACCGGCCCGCGTGCCGACCGCCATCGCCAGCACCGAGAGTGTGATGGGCAACCCGACCTGTCGGTCAAGCACTTTGTTCAGGTAACTGTTGCGTGGATCGTAGTAGTGTTCGGTATTGCCAACGAAACCACATTCTTCAAAGAGGAACGTACTCAGTTCCGCAGTGCGTTTCGCAAGCGATCCTGTCAATCGTGGGCGAAGCATGTCGGCAAGCCGATCGATCCGACGCAGATACGCTCGCGGGTTCATCTGGCTATAGGCATCGCGAGCAATCAGGAGTGCGACGCGGGCAACATCGAGCGTCGCATGTGGATCCGAGGCAAGAAGAGCAAGTGTCGGGCTGAGTTTCATGAAGACATTTTACCCGCTTGGTGTCTGGTTTTGGGAAGTGCAGAACTGCAGATGAACGCCGAAAACCGCTGAGCCGAGGAGTTCAGAATTGAATTCGATCTGATCGGCGTTTTTCTGCACTCATCTGTGGCAGGTTTTCGTCATGCCCCTTTCGTAAGCATCTCGACGCCCCTCGGTACGCTCAAATAGGATGTACTCGCTCAGTTGAATAAATGAGAAGCCGCCAGGTGGGTTCTCATTTGCAAGGGTATTCCCATGACTGCATACCGATACAAGACTGACCTGCGTTGCAGAGCGTGTGTGGAGAGTGTTCGGCCGTTGCTCGATGCCGCTCCGGATATCGCCCGTTGGAACGCCGACGTTTCCACCCCCGATAAAGTGCTCACGGTGGAAGGCAACGCCATCACTGCGGAACGCGTCGATGCACTGATTCGCCCGGCGGGGTATCATGTTCTCGGCGAAGCACGAGCGGAGAAACCAGCTCCCCTCGCACGACCCACAGAAAAGCCAACTTCGTATTTTCCGCTGCTGCTCGTCCTCTTTTACCTGCTGGGTGTCACCGCGGCAGTGGAGATTGCGAACGGAAGCTTCGACGCCACGCGGGCGATGGGCCATTTCATGGCCGGCTTCTTCTTGGTGTTCTCGTTCTTCAAGCTGCTCGATGTGCGGGCATTTGCGGACGCTTACAGCAGTTACGATGTGCTCGCGGTAAAGTGGTTGGGTTATGGTTACCTCTACCCCTTCATCGAACTGGCGCTGGGTATTGCGTACCTGACCCACGCCAGCCCCATCGCGACCAACGCCGTCACTCTTCTGGTGATGGGGGTGAGTGCCATTGGTGTAATAAAGGCACTGTTGGCGAAGCGAAAGATTCAGTGCGCGTGTTTGGGTACCGTGTTCAATCTACCGATGTCGCGCGTGACGTTGATCGAAGATGGCCTGATGATCGTGATGGCAGCAGTGATGTTGGTGTGGTTGCTGTGACCGCGGTTGTCTGCGAGCGGATGAGGTAAAAAAGAACCGCACGATTGATTGTCCGCCTCTCCCTCGGACAGCCAACCGTGCGGTTTTAGGCTCTCGCCGAAGGAAAGAAAAGCGACTGGCGTGCCAATTCGCTGGCTTGTGCTCAAATTGGTCGCAACTGCTGCAGTTTCAGGCGGAATTTGCACACACTCGCAAATTTTCTCGGAAATCCGGCACAGAGCGATTGCATAATTTATGCGCACCTAACCAGGCAATATGCTCAACGATTCAGCAACAAGCTCGGCGCCAGTTGGCAGGGGTTTTGGAACGATGAACATGGTGAAGGTGCACCAGCGATCAAAAAGCTCAGGAGAGGTGGGAGTTAGCGAACGTCTGCTTGCGGGACGGTGTCGGTATGGATATGCTCGCGTTCAATCCCGCGGAAGTGTTTAGCTCGTCGCTCTGCGACAGGCTGATGTTGCGTCAGCCGAGTGTTTGCCGTTGCACCCGCCGTGAGGAAGGCTGTTCCAGCACCGCTATCCGGAAATATCCGGGTACCCGGATTCGGTACTGGTGCAACCACGCCAATCGCGGTCACCGAATCCGGGTACCCGGATATTTCCGGGCGGTGCCGTGAGCCTTCCACACATCAGGATGAGAAGTAAACAACCGCGAGAACGCAGACGGGCCGGGGAAAGCAACCCGGCCCGTTTCGTCGTGTTGATTCGCCCATCTATTTGATCGATAAATCCTCGGCGTAGCGGGCCTCCACCCATCGCTTGCCCGTCTTCCCCGCCAGAAACTTGGCCAGAGGTTGGTGCGCGACTCCTTGCCGAGCCCGAGATCCACCCCCGCCAAAGATGGGAATCAAGTCAAGAATGTCCGCACGATCGAAACCGACACCTTAGATTGCAAGACGCGCGTGGCGGAGGGAAGATAGACTAATCCTTGTCTTGAGTTCGGCGAAGAGACGAACCTTCCTGTCGGGTATCTTTGTCATTTGGGCGTCTCCCTCACCTGATGCGGAGATTCACCGGCCCTCGACGAAGGAGCCGAGCATCACGCGGGAACCTGCTACACCGGACCCGGCCATGTGATGGGGTGCAAGAAAACTCCAGGAGGAGATATGAGATGTCAAAAGAGTTGCTTGGGAAGCTTCAGATTTTGGAAGAAGATTACGTGAACCAACCTCTTGTGGTTCAGCAAGTGGATCTGCGGGAAATCAATCGGCTTCGCTCTCAGCTCGGCATGCCCCTCGTCGACGCGCGTCTGAAAACGATCGGAGCTGGCGAAGAAGAAGCAAAGCCGACGCCGAAACCGAAGCCCCAGAAAGTGCTGGATCACACCGAGGCGCGGGGAATCTATCAGGCCTATCTCAAGAAGATCGAGGAACTCGAAGTCCATCGGGCCTACGCCGAGCGGGTTGCCAAGGCGACCGGAGGACCCGGTCAGACGCCGGTTCGCCCCCTGGCGACGATGGGGACCGATGGCGGCCCCCTTCTGTGCGACCACTGCGGGAAGCCGATCGTCTTGGAGGGCGGGCCGTTTCACGGAGTCGGTGCGGACGTCGCCTGGAAGCAGAACCCCAGTGCCAACTGGCTGTCTTGGATTCTCGGCGGCATGGTCGTCGAGATCGCAATCAACGGTACGCTTCGGATTTACCACGGCTATCCAGGTGGCCATAACAAGTTTTGCTGCAACGTGGCGAGGCGAAAAGAAGAGAAGGCGCAGGAACAGTTCCAGTCGAGCAAGACGCCTGAGACATTCCACATGATTATGGCTTTTCTTGAGGACGAGTTCCCGGACATGACAGAACGAGCACGCCTCGACCTGCTCAACGAGATACTGAACACGATGTACTCATACGATCCGGGCATTGGGGTCAATCGCCCGACCAGAGAAAGCTGAGAACAAAAGATCGCGTCAGAAATACAACGGGCTCTCGGGCATCCCGTGGACAACCACTGCGATTCGGTCCGAAGGTTACTCCTTACCGAGCACCAGATCCACCACCCAGCCACACGTCACGCGCCACCTCTGCGGCACCGAGGTGTGCGGTCGCGAGTTCTTCTCCGGTCCCCGCGCCGTCCGCCAACATCGACGCCGGATCTGCGCACACGCGCCACTCGGCTTCGGTCATCGGTCGCCCTCTTGGAACCACTCGCAGCATGGCCGCTGCGCCGACGAGTGCAAGTTCGCCCCGTCTCATACATGAACCCGCTGGAGTGTCACGTTTCTTAACGAGCCGCGTCGCTGGAGTAGATGAGAACCCGGCAGGCCGTGTTCTCATCTCTCGCAAGGGAGCGGGCAGCGATTCCCGCTCCCTTGCGGTCGCGGCTCGTTCAATGCGACAGTCTCATCGGGTTCCTGTCTCAGAAATCTGAGCTGGGTTCGAGGTCAAGCCTTCCGCATCATTTCCACCAGTGCGACCACGAAGGCCGGAAGATCATCGGGCGTTCGGCTCGTGATAATGTTCCCGTCGATTACTACCTCTTGATCGACGTAGACACCGCCCGCGTTCTGCACATCATCCTTGATGGAATGGAAGCATGTCACCTTGCGGCCTTTGATCAGGGTTTCTCCTTGCGGTAATACCCTTGAACAAAGAACCCACGGGCCGTGGCAGATCGCCGCGACCGGCTTCCCCTGGGCGTGGATATCGCGGACGAGTTTCAGCATCGGTTGACTGCGGCGAATGTAGTCCGGCGCAAAACCACCCGGAATCACAATCGCGGCGAACTGATCGGCTTTCGCGTCAGCCGCGGCAAGCGTGGACTTCGCCGGGTAGCCGAGCTTGCTTGCGTAGGTCTTGCCGGCTTCGGGAGCGACGAGTTCCACAATGCAGCCAGCTTCACGCAGCCGGTAAACGGGATACCATACTTCCATTTCCTGATACTGCTGCTCGACCAACACCGCAACATGCTTTCCCACAAGACTCATGGTGAAACTCCGTGGCTCTGTTGAAACCTCGGATGAGGTTGCCGCAATCTCCGAGGAAAGCACTCCTCAAGAACCAAATCCCGCGACAACCGATCGGAGGTTTCAACAGAACAAAATGCCTTTATCAGGGCGGCGAGGGAAGTGTATGAACCACAAGGCGCATCGCAGACAGTCGCGGAGCTGCTTCACTTGGGCTCCTTCGATTGATGACGCTCACGCGGAGAGTGCAACTGCACGCGAACGAACGTGGGCCAGTATAACTCCGTGTTGTTGATCACCGGGCCGAGTTCAAACGCGTTGGTGACGTACGAAATGACCAGTTCGTTGTCGTCCGTAAGGTGAGGATGAGCTTTTGCTGCGTAGGTGAATACCTTTCTGTCTTTCTTCATCTCGGGGCAGGTGTAGAGCAACACCGGTTCTGACCACGGGCCTTCTGGCGAAGTCGCGAATCGCCCGATGATGCGCTCGGACAAGCCGTTCTCGGTAGTGACAAGCGCGTATCGTTTCAGACCGGGGAGGTAACTCACGGAAAACTCTGTCCCCAATTCGCTGACTGAACCGGACGCATCCTTCATGTCCTTTTTCCACTCGCCATGCGAATGAAAGCGCCACGAATCGAAGTCCGCGAGTTTGTCCTTCGCGACGCGAGCGACGAGCAGCTTCCGTGAGGGGAACGGTTTGGTGGGTGTCTCTTCGTAGCCGTAAATGTAGGCGTGATCGCCAGCCGTCAACACTGCCGAACCGAACGAAACCTTCCGCTTTGCTTCAAAGGACGCGAACGGCACTTGCGAGTAAGCGATCTTCCAGTTCGTCGGCTCGGCGTCCGGGTTCGATACCGTTCCGAGCCACAAATCGACCGCCCTGAAGCCGAACGCACCCGGGTCTTTTGTCTTCTCGAGGCGAGGAAGAAACACGTGCAGTTTGCCGTCCGCGAAGTGTCCGGCGTACAGCCAGAACCACCCTTTTCCATCCGGCGGAGTGAAAAACGCTGTTGGCTTGCCTTCAGCGTTCTTGTTCACGAAGAAGGCGAACTTCGCGTCGGAGCCATTCCCCTCTTGCACACCGATGGTGTTGTTCACCATCGTCACCTTCACACGCTTCCCATCGCGAACGCCGCCAACCCATGTATCGCTGAACAGCCACAGCGTTCGCCTATTCGACAGCGACACGGAAAACGCGCCGTCACCACCAACCCAGCCATCCTTTGTGCGAAACGCGGCGTTGAGCTTCGCATCAGGCTCGGCCTTCACCACCGAAGGCGAAACCAGTGGCGCAGCCCCCAAGGTGAATAACAAGAACGCGATCACTTCTTCTCTTCCTTCTTGGTGAAGATGATGACGTGTTGCCATGGCAGAGGAACCGTCTTCGTGTGCGTCAATTCCTTGAACGGCACCATCTCCTTGATGACTTGCCGCTCGCTCATCTTGTGGACCAGCAGGATCGGCACTTTCTCGTCTTCCAGACGAAATTCGACGAACACCAACCGGCCGCCGGGCTTGAGAGCGTCAACCATCTTCTCCACCATCTCAAACGGCTGGTCGAACTCGTGGTACACGTCCACCATCAGAATGAGGTCGACCTTCCCCGCCGGGAGTTTCGGGTCGGATGTTGTTCCCTTCACCGTTTCGATATTCGTAACCTTCTGTTTCTTCGCTTTCATGTCGATCATATCGAGCATCTGCTGTTGAATGTCCGACGCGATCACTTTCCCCTCTTTGCCGACCAAGGGGGCAAGTCGAAACGTGTGATACCCGCTGCCCGCGCCGACATCTGCGATCACCATGCCTTTTTTCACTTCCAGTGCCTTGAGGAGTTTCTCCGGCGCTTCTTCCTTCACGCGTTCCTTGCGTTCCAGCCACCCCGCTCCTTGCCAACCCATCACATGTGCGATCTCCCGACCCATGTAGAACTTGCCGATACCGTTCGGGTCGTGTTCCTCGCGATACTCGTATTTCGGCTTCTCGCGCTTCGGCGGCTCGGCCGCTTTGTTATCGGGTTGAGCGCGGACTTCACTTCCGCATTGCATCGCCACGAAGAGAATCATTCCGCACGTCAAGCACGCCGCGGCACAAATAGTCAGTACGCGATTCATCGAATCTCTCCCGCGAAGGCAACGAAAGTGGCCGAAGTCATGTTATCCGCCAAAAGAGAAAAAATCGCGCTCTTGTATTGACAAATCTGGACAAATGGCTCATATCTTTTACTGTACAAAATGGCACAGTGGTCAAAAATATGCTAATCTGCAACCACAAAGCCACTCCTTGCGCCGGGCGGGGTCGTCGATAGGAGGCGCCCGACTTCCCCGCCCGGTCCCGTCTCTTCGAGCCCCTTCGAGCCGCCTTCGAGCTTGAAGCGCAACGGACATGGGGTGTGAGAGAACCGATGCCACACTGGCGGAGTTACACCTCGTATTCGCTCTACTATGATGGATCCGATATGACCGACGACGAGACGGAATTTCTCCGCGCTGTCGCTGCTTACCAGAAGCAGTTCGGCCGCAGGTATCCAACGTGGTTGGAAGTGTTGCACATTCTCCGTTGCCTGGGCTATCGGAAGGTCGTCGAGCGGAAACCGCTCTCCCAACCGCTCCCTCCTCCGAATCAACAAGAACAAGCTGAGTCGAGAACCCCCGCAAGCGAGTGAAGCTACGTATTTTCGATGGCGTCAATCCAACTGGAAAAACCCGTAGAAATTCTCTGGCGAAGCGACATCCCCCGCGTAGAATTGCGCGCACGTTCCACCGGCTTGATTCCCACCATGTGGTTTCCACGACGAGCCCGACGAGCAATTCTCCGCCACACCCTGGCGGTCATTGCGCTGTTGGCACAACTCGTCGCTGCGATCGGCGCACCCGTCGTCTCACCCCGACACGCGACAAAACGCGATTCGATTTCCTTCCCCTGCCAGAATCATCCGTGCGGTTGTGCCACGCACCAACAGTGCTGGGCCGGCGATTGTTGTTGCTTCACACTGGAGCAGAAACTCGTATGGGCCGAGGAACGCGGAATTGAACCGCCCAGCCACGTTCGCCCGATGGTCGAATCTCGACGAATCGCCGCACTCAAGCAAAAGCAAAAACAGAAGGTGAAGCACTCGTGTTGCGAGAAGCACGATCAGAAGCCGTCCTGTTGCGAAACGGATGAATGCCAATCGCAGCCCACTGCTGAAGTGACTCCATCGCCCGCAGTCCGGTGGGTGGCCGCGGTCTTCGCGCAAAAATGCCGCGGGGATGGCCCCGCCGGTTTGTTCAAGTTTGAAGTGAGCGTAGCGCCGACTCACACCTCCGAAGCGCGTCCCCCGCGGTCCAGCCGCGACTTCAGCGTACCTTTCGATTCGCACGCCAGCTCCACGTCTTTCCGTCCGCCGGTTCCTCCTCCACGCGTGTCCTAACTCCGTCATTCCGCAAGCGAAAATGCAACCCCGTTCCGAGAGGAGCGGAGTCGCGTACGCGCGTTGTCGTATCCGCACAGCCGGATTTCTCCACGACATTTATTCAGGACACGCACCTATGACCCATAAAAAACGTTTCGCCTTCACGCTCATTGAATTACTCGTTGTCATTGCGATCATTGCGATTCTGATCGGCCTGTTGCTCCCCGCCGTTCAGAAAGTCCGCGAAGCAGCGGCGCGAATGAAGTGCACGAACAACCTCAAGCAAATTGGCCTGGCGCTCCACAACTACCACGATCGCAACGGGGCTTTCCCTCCCGGCTATTACGACACGGCAACCTGGCCGGCGGATGATGCCGGTCCGGGCTGGGGTTGGGGGGCTTATCTGCTCAGCGATCTCGAACAAAACAACCTTCAACAACAGATCAACTACAGCGTCCCGGTCGGTAGTTCCTCGGCTCCGATCCCGTCCGTCCGGGCCACTGTTCTCACTGTGTTTGTCTGTCCATCGGACATGATGGTCAACACGTTCACCGCCACGGACGGCGGATCGCAATCCTGGGTCCTGGCTCACGGCAGTTACGTGGCGTGCAACGGCAACGATGGCGTGGATGACAATTCCACGCCGCCACACACCGGAGCCTTTGTCCGCGGGACAAAGGGCTACCGAGTTGCCGACATCACCGATGGGCTAAGCACAACATTCTTCGTGGGCGAACGGTGCACCACGATGGCCCTTGCATCCTGGGTTGGCGTGCCGACCGGCGCGCTGGTGCCCTCGGTCCGCTCACCGGGTGATTCCTCCGGCGGATCAGCCCTGGTTCTCGGACATTGCGGGCCACACTTACCGAACGATGCGATCGTAACTGACGCCGACGCCATGTCCAGCGCACATATCCAGGGAGTCCAGTTTCTCCTGGGGGATGGCTCGGTGCAGGCGATTCGCAACAGTATCAGCCAGCAGGTTTATGATGCGCTCGCAACTCGAGCCGGAGGGGAGGTGGTCGATGGTAGCGCGTACTAATCGCTGCGTCCGATGCCTGGGCGGGGTGATCCTGTCGCTGACAGTAATCGTCGCTCTCTCTGGGTGTGGAGCAAAGCCGACCAACGAACTGGTCGAATTAACCAAATCCAGGGACAGCTCGGATCGGGTGCGTGCGGTCCGAGCGTTGGGAGAACGAGGCGCGGAGTCAGACGTGGTGGTTCCGGCTTTGACGGAAGCCCTCAAGGACGAGGACGCCTTCGTTCGTCGGGATGCGGCACGAGGGCTGGGACAAATCGGGCCAACAGCATCGACGGCTGTTCCCGCTCTCCGCACCGCGTCCCGAGACAAAAATCAGCATGTCCGCCAAGCCGCGGCAGACGCCATCCGGAAAATTGCTCCGGACCTTCCTCCGGAACCCCGCAAAAAGTAATAGGAGCCGCAAATCCGGAACAATTAACCCATAACGCAACGACCGCCCGGTGGGTTCGCTTCTGCCGGGCGGGAATAACGAGAGATTTCGTTGTCTCAATTCACTCACTTTATCAAAACTATCCCACCTGACACAATTATCGGACATTCCCGCCAATTCCGACCGCAATTGCCAACGAATCGGAGGGGTGGGCGTTATACTCTTTGACCAGGAGCGGGTTGCCTAACTGCTGGCCGGTGCTGGACAACCGACCCAATGCAGTTCCAGTTGAGAGTGTTGTGCGAGGGGTTCGTACCGTGCTTTGGTGTGCCTTTCGGCACGAACCCAGCAAATGAGAACACGCCCCGGCGTGTTTCTCATTTAGTGAACTGGCACAACAACAAACCACCTGGAACTCTACAAACAGGCGGCTAAGGTGAATTCACAGCCGCCCGGATGCTGTTTCCAACCAACCCGCACCGCCGGACCTGCCGCGTGACCCGTGAACCGGTGTCAGACCTCCCCGATGAGGAGGCCGAATGGATACGGGCCGCCCAGGCGGGCGACCGGGCTGCCTTCGCGCAACTGATCGATCGCTACTGGGACCGCCTGTACCGCTGGCTGTATCACCTGACTCGCGACCGCCACGCGGCTGAAGATTTGACGCAAGAGACCTTCCTCCGGGCCCTGGCCGCGGTCAAGACCTTCCGGCCAGGCAGCAACTTCCGGGCATGGGTGTTCCGTATTGGGCACAATAACTTCGTGAATCAGAAGCGTGCCGAACGACGAACGAAACACCAACTGCCTGAAGACGCGGCCGCACACGACGTGAACACCGCTGAGCTGAGCACTGAGAACCGCGAAGCGCTGGAAGTAGTGAACCGGGCAGTTGCGGAACTGCCCTCCGATTTCCGAGCGGCGTTGCTTTTGCGTGTGGATGAAGGATTGTCGTTCCGCGAAGTGGCGAAGGTGCTCGGCACCACGGAAGAAACCGCCCGCTGGCGTGTCTTCAAGGCTCGCCAGAAGTTGATGAAGGTGCTTTCACCGGAGTTACTACCGCCCGGCGCGGTCTCGGAAGAAGCAAAAGAGTAAAGACGCAAGACAAGAAGCGGAATGGCCACAAAAAAGCACAAGAAGTACAAAAGAATATTTAAAAGTGATGACTGAACAACAGAAAGTGGCACTCGACTTTGATCTTTGATTTGGTTTTCTTTTTGTGCCTTTTGTGCGTTTTTGTGGCCATTCTGGCGTTGTGGCCGTCTGACTTGTGGTGAAGCAATGAACTGCCAGACTGTTCAGAACCAGATCCTCGGGTTGCCCGATCCGCGCGAATTGCCCGCAGCGCTCCGAGAGCACGTCGGGGGATGCGCCGCGTGTCAGGCGTGGGCGCGGAAAGCGGCCCGGTTGGAATCGCTTCTTGCCCAACTGCCAGTCCCGTCAGCCCCACGGCAGAAGAAAGAAGCAATGATCGGCGACCTGATGCAGGCCGAGCCGGTCATTCTGCCGATGGCAACACTCGCCACGCGGCCCAGTTTTGCAACCGTCACCGGGCGGTTCCTCCGTCGCAACGCTACGTATGTCGGTGGGCTGGCAGCTGCGGTGCTCGTTGCAATCGGCATTTACTGGCTCTGGCCGAGCAAGGGACCGGAAGTCGTCGTTGCCCCTCCACCGCAAAAGCACCCGCTGTTGGAAAAGATGGTCGCGCGTGACACAGCGCTTGCTCGTGCGAATACGCCCACAAAGAAGCTCGAAACGCTCGATGGAATGGCTGACGACCTTGCGAGCGAAACGCGTGGGATGGCCCGCATTGCATCGGCGGCGGAACTGAAGCAAATGACCGGGTGGTACGAGAAGGTGGTAAAAGACGGGATGGTGAAGCAAGCCGGCAAGCTCCCGCTCTCCATGCCCGCGGCGGATAAAGCGAAGCTGCTCGAACCGATCGCTGCACGGCTGAACTCCGACGCGACCGAGGCTGAGAAGTTGTCGCGTGAAGTCCCGCCGGATGCACAGCCGGCTCTCAAGCGGATGGCGGACACCGCCCGTGAAGGGGAAAAGTCACTGCGAGCGATGGCTCGCGGGAGTAACTGAGATGGCCCGTTGGGCATACTTACTGATCGTCTTCACGCTGCTTGCGGCCTGGGTCAGCGCGCAGAATCCCGTCCCCGCTCAACCGCAGTTGAGTGCGGAGGACAAACTGCGACTGCTCAAAGCCAACAGCACGCTCATCGAGAATCTCGTGAACGATGGCGTGGCGATCTCCAGCGCGGATACGGCTGTGAATCGAGTCGAGCATTGCCGCAACGCATCGCGGTCGCTGGTGAATGCGATTCAGCAAGCCGCCACGGCCGAAGATGCAGAACGCGTGGCTGTCCTCACCGACCTCTTCCGCGATTTCGTTCGCGAGGGACTTCTCCCGACTCTGGACGATGCGAAGCGTGATGTGCCAGCGGAATCACCCGACGGTAAGCGTCTCCGCGACCTTCGCCTGAAAGCCGCAGGCGACCTGAACGACCTGAAGAAAGCCTCCTCCACAGGCAAACTGAGCGACAGCCAGCGAGTGAAGGACGCCATCAAGCAACTCGACGAAGTCAGCGAAGCGTTGAAATAGTCGAACAAACAGTGACGCGTTACTTGCTTCCAGTCGCGCCTTAAACGGATACACTCGAAGGGCTGTCAGCCGTGTGCTGGCAGCCCGCTTCTGTTTGAGGAGCCGCCCGTGGCCATTTCGTTTTCCCATCTGCGTCTGGTTGCGGTTGCCTTGTGTGCGATCTGCTTGCGAACGGAAAGCTATGCAGCAGATGAAGCGCCATATCCGCGCTCCGTCACGTTCACCGCCTTCCCCGAACTGAAATCACATGAGTTCAGTAGGGGCGAGGAGGTTCGCATCCTTGTTCTTCCCGAATTGCCTCCCGATGCCCCTCGACTACGCAAGGTGCGGCATGCCCAGGCCACTGCAGGTCTTCTTTACCTGGCGCAAATTGGTGAAGTGATCCGATGTGGCGCGTGGAATACCAGCTTCTTAAACGATGCAATTCTGATGGCCGTTGAGGCGTATACCGTGGCGGCCGAAGTGGAAGACTCGGCTCCCGACCGCGTGCGATGGTATGAAGAGCGCGTGCGAGTGTTGAAGTCGCTGGAGCGATTCATCGAGAGCCGCGTGGAAATGGGAACGGAAGCACCGCACGATCTCCTTTTCACACGCTTCTTCCGCTACCAGGCCGAAGCGGATCTCTTGCGACTCAAGGATGAAATCGCACGAGATGGTAACGCGAAAAGCCGACCGCTTGTCACAAAGAGTCTCGAAGCCTTCTTCCGCGACACGAAGGAGCCAACGTACACGGCGTTCCCGGAGTTTCAACCACCGCCAGGACCGGGAGACCCTGGGGGAAAGAATGATCCCTTCGCCGAGAAGAAGGATGATCCGTGGACAGGTCTGCCCGAGTTAGCCACGGACGCAGCGCCCTTGCGGAAAATACAAATCGCCCTCGCTTGTGCCGGGTTATCGCATCAATTTTGCATCAACGAGATCATTCGGATTGGTTCTTGGGCTGATATGTGGTCAGTGTATGTCGCCGCGGCTGCCAACCTACTCAACACAACCCTGGCAATCACAGAGTTGGAGCAGATCGCCAACCGTATGCCGTGGTATGAACGGGCCGTGGTCCACATGAAGTATTACGAGCGGGCTATCAAACGTCGTGTCTCGATCGGATCGGTCGCACCGCACACAGCCAACCTTCTCATCTTTCGTCGCCTGGAAGCCGAAGCCAGGTTGCTCCAACTCAAAGATGAAATCACAAAGAGCGGAGCAAAACCCACCCCGCCCGGTAAACGGACGGCCATTAATAGAGAGATCATCCGCGCCAATTCTCCGGAAATTCCCTACACCGCGTTCCCTGAACTGAAGCCACCCACAATCGAACTACAAGAGAACAAAGACCCGCACAGCAATAGGTATCCAGGTTACGTCGAAAAAAACACTGCTCCACTTCCCCCGTTGCCTACTCTCATGGCCAATGATTCACCGCTCCGCAAAGTGTTGCTGGCACAAGTTCGCGAGGGCCTGGCCTATCTCGCGTACATGAAAGAGATTATCAGCATTGGAAGCTGGAATCAGACATTTTTCCCGCAATATCTGCGTATAACGAATGATGTTTTCCGTGTGGCGGCAGAACTCGAACCGGCAAAGCGGATGCCGTGGTACGAGACCCGCATACGACGTCTGAAAGCAGTCGAACAATTCATGTTGATGCGCGTCAAAAAGGGAACCGCTCCGCCACACGCTCTCGACCTTGCCTCTTTCGTCCGACTTCAAGCCGAGGTCGATCTGCTCAAACTCAAAGCAGAAGTGGAACCTGTGCGACAACCACTGGCTGCTCCCATCTGCCAGCCGGTCTACTGTCCGCCAGCGTGCATTTGCCGCCCAAGGATTTTGCCGCGACTATTTCGTCGCTGACAGAACCGTGACTGTCGGCAGGCAAAGCCTGTCCCACAAAAAAACTCGTTAGGAGCCGCAATCGTGTTGCCCGCACTGCGCGTTTCGCTCTTCTTCGCGGCTGTTTTGATTACCTCCACTGGCAGCGGTCAACCTTCCGCGCCAAGCGAGAAAAAAGAGCCCCCCAAACTCGACTTGCGACCGAACTACACCGCGTTTCCCGATCTGAAACCACACGCACCCACCAAGAAGGACGATATTCTCCTTCCGATGCTGCCCGAGTTGCCGATCGACGCGCCGTTACTTCGCAAAGTGCAGCGAGAACAGGCTCGGGAGGGGTTCACCTACCTCGGTCGAATTACCTCTGTGATTCGAGACGAACGCTGGAACCAACAATATCTCCATGACACCCTGTTCATGATGAGTGCGGTGTATCGCGTCGCCGCGGAACTCGAAGACAAACTCGCGAACCGCATACCGTGGTATGAGGAGCGAGTTCGGAAACTGAAGGAACTGGAAGTGTTCATCGAGACCCGCGTGCAAAACGGAACCGCCCCGCCGTTCCATCTCCTTCTGGTTCGCTTCACTCGTCTCAGCGCGGAGGCCGATCTACTCCGACTGCAGGCCGAGGTGGCAAAGACTGGCATCAGATCTGAACTCACAATCACGATGAAGAAGAGCGATGTCGTGTTCGATCCGAAAAAAACACCGCCATCGTACACCGCATTCCCAGACCTGAAACCGCCAACCTACGAGAAGAAGACCACCAAGAACTCAGATGGGATGATTGTGGTTGTTGAAGAGGAGAAGGGAGTCGTTCCTCTTCCCGGTCTTCCGATCCTCCCGAAAGATGAACCATCACTCCAAACTGTTCACCACAAGCAAGTTCTTGAAGGACTCGTGTACCAGAAACGCCTGGCCGGACCGAGAATACTCGTATGTTTTACGGACCGAACCGGGTTGCTCTATTCCACGATTGCTGGCGTGGCGGATACTTACCAAACCGCCGCGAGTCTGGAAGAGCGACTAGGCGACCGGATAGCGTGGTACGAATCGCGTGTGCGCGAACTCAAGCGAGTCGAGCGATTTATCGAAGCTCGCGTTACACTTGGGACTACACCGCCCCATGATCTTGATATGCTCCGCTTCTACCGACTGCAGACAGAAGCCGACTTACTCCGACTCAAAGATGAAGTGGAAAAGGCTGGACCAACAACTGCCCCTGCGCCGCAGCGAGAAGAGTTTACCTTCGAGGAACCAAAGGACAGACACAAGTCACTCCAGCCGCACTACACAGCTTTCCCGGATTTGAAGCCCTCCACGATTGAGTGGAGTAAGGTCAAAGACGACCAGGGAATCACGCGACAAGTCAGGCGCGAAACAAACATTGTTCCACGCCCACCTTTGCCTGCGGTGGGAGCAGATGATCCTCATCTCCGCAAGGTGCTATTCGAACAACTCCAGACGGGGCTGGACTATCTCAATCACCTGAGCGAGATCAGGGAACGAGGGGAGTGGAATGCTGCATATTTCCGTGAATATGCTCACATTGCGATGGACGTTTATCGCGTTGCAGCGAAACTGGAAACCACTCAGGCGAAGCGGGTGGCGTGGTACGAGGCGCGCATCCGGACACTCAAGAACATTGAACGCTATATTGACATCCGCGTGGGTCTTGGAACTTCCCCACCCGAGATGCTCAATAACATCCGCGTTGAACGATTGCGAGCCGAGGCGGAGCTGCTGAGTCTCAAAGCCGAACCCGAACCGGTTACACTCAAGACCGAAGCTCCGTTGGTTATCGTGTACCCACCGGGGTGCTTTTACCCGCCACCGTGTGAGCGCCCGAGGGCAAGATTATTGCCGCGACTGTTCCGGCGGTAAGAATGAATCTGCTGCTGTGGGAACGTCGGGGTGTCAGCGACCTCCCGCAAGTGAGATGTGTGGCGCTTGCGGAATCAACTAACCCCCTAATTGGACAATCAGCCCAACCTCGCCCCGGTTGCAGCCGGTTGCGGGGAGAGGTCGCCGACGACGCGCAGCGGCGTGAGCGGCGGGTGAGGGATCTTTTCTTCCTACTCCCTACCCCCCTCTCCAATAGTTCAGCACGCTCTTCGCACACCTTTGCAATCCGGTCGAGAACTGCTTCTTTTTCGTGGTGAATAGTCCCGTTCCAAAATCGCAGTACAAGGATACCATTCGTGGTCAGGTAGTTATCGCGCTCGCGGTCGTTCGACTGACCTTCTGGTGTCGCGTGCGAATCGCCATCGAGTTCAACAGCCACTTTTACCTGAGACTCACACTGAACAACGGCATCTCATCGTAGCAGGTTTCGCAGGCGGAGAACAAGGGCGAGGGTGCGAAAACTCTCTTATCAATATGGCAATGAACATCTGAACATATTCAGAACCACATCGGCAACGAATATTAGAACAATTCATAAGCGATGTGGTTGCTGCTTTTGGAGAGCGATAGTCGTCCTGTTCAATTATTGTTGGCAGCAGCAAACGGCGTCCGCGAAAATCGATCGGCGAGGTCGGAGTTGCGAGTAACCCACGGAACCAAGGCGGCCTGGCCCCTAAGATCGTAGACCCGACTACACCAGGGCGATCCTATGAGTTGCCTGAGATCTGGGTGAAGTGGCTGAATGAAGTCGCGATAAAGGGTACCGGCAAGGTCGGCAAGTATGCGAACTTTAGATCCGCAAACCTGAGGACGTTTGGGTATCTCGACTTTCCAGCGGAAGGAAGTTATGAACTGCCCATAATTAGATCACCGAAGAAGTAGGCGGATGCCAAACCCAGACGGCAACAGCGGACAGTTCTGTGCAAATGTTGCCGGTCGTCCCTCGATAGTGTTATCGTCTAAACTGGGATAAGAGTGATCTGGAGATACATTATGAAGAGCGAGGGCGATCTGGAGCAAGTGTTTGTGAACTACTTGCAATCGGGTTTTTCGGCGAATACCGCCGACACCATGAGCGAGACCCTGGAATGGGCTGGCTTGGCAGATGAAGGACGAGCGCTTAACTCGACTGATGCCGATTCAGACGGCAGGTGCGAGTGTGGTCAGTAGTATTTCGCGGATAGGTAGTGGGATTTTCTCAAGAGCCGTGTCGTTTCCAGCCTGTGGAAAAATGGCTTTGTCCCACAACCACCGCCGTACAGCACACAACG
>Ga0209062_1002965_pt1 | contig 20854 bp, 17 predicted proteins | sample Coa_R2_2_FD_187158 | JGI IMG/M metagenome (GOLD analysis project Ga0209062, IMG submission 187158) | Surface soil microbial communities from Centralia Pennsylvania, which are recovering from an underground coalmine fire - Coalmine... | ecosystem: Environmental > Terrestrial > Soil > Unclassified...
ATCATCTTCGTGGTGCGCGACGACGCCGGCTCCAGCGCGCTGTTGTTCCAGACCAGCGTGAACACCTACCAGGCCTACAATCACTGGGGCGGCCAGTCCCTGTATAAGCTTACGGATGCCTCGGGCAAAGTCCTGCAACCGCGCGACTACGTGGTCTCGTTCGACCGCCCCTATGACCGCGGCCTTGGCGTCGGGGATTACTTCTACTGGGAGTATCCAATGGTCCGCTGGCTGGAGCGCAACGGCTACGACGTGAGCTACAGCACCGACGCGGATCTCGACGCCACCAGTCCGGCCCTGCTGGCCCGCCATCGCGCCTGGCTGATGGCGGGACACGGCGAATACTGGACCGAGGCCATGCGCGACCACCTGGAAGGTGCGCTCGCGCGCGGCCTCTCGCTCGGCTTCTTCAGCGGCAATGAGATCTATCTGCGGGTGCGCTATCTGTCCGACCGTAACGGGCCGCGCCGGGTCATCACCTGCTACAAAGACACGGATCTAGACCCCAACGTCGGCCATCACAACGAGCTGGCCACGGTCAAATGGCGCGACACGGTCATCGGACGCCCCGAGCAGCTCTTGATTGGCCAGATGTCGGATTCGTGGTTCAATCCGCCGAGCTTTGCGCTGCGGCCAATCAACACCAACCTGTGGCCCTATGCCGGCACGGGGTTGCACAATGGCGACAGCCTGCCGGGCATCGTCGGCTACGAGTACGATCGCGTCTTTGACAACATGCCCAAGCCGAAGGGGCTGATCATATTGGCCGCCTCCCCGGTCGTGAACGTGGACGGCACGCGCTCGGTCTCCAACGTCACGCTGTACACCGCTTCGAGCGGGGCGCGTGTCTTCGCCGCCGGCACCATTCAATGGGCCTGGGGCCTGGAGAATCTGGACCTGGTGGCAGGGCTCGACGCCTGGACGCATCACCATATCGCCAGCCCTGCGCTGCAGCGGCTGTCGGCCAACATCCTGGACAACTTCGTAGGAAAACGATAGGGCGTGTATCCGCTGGCCAGGCCGGGCGGCCACGGCCCGCCGCTGATCGCATTCACGGGCATCGATGGCTGTGGCAAGTCGACGCAGGTGAAGATGATGGCTGAACGCCTCAGTGCCGAAGGGTGGGACACGGTGCGCGTGTGGACCGGCGGCAGCAAAACCCTGTCGCGCCCGCTCGTCCGCATCGGCCAGGTGCTGCTGCATGCACCGCGACGCGGACGAGATAGGCGCTTCTACGCGCGCGACGCCGCCAGGCAGTCGCTATCCGAGGAGTTCAGCGACTACCTCGGCTCATCGCATCGCCTCTTCCGCCACGGGGTCATGCGCCGTGCCTGGACGGATCTCGCGCTCTTCGAGCATGCCCTGGAGATCGCCATGGCCGTGACGCCGCACCTGCGCCGCGGGCGAGCGATTGTGTGTGACCGCTATATCTACAGGACAGTCGTCAACCTGGTCGTCCTGCTCGACCTCCCGGCGGCAAGGCTGACGCGCTTGCTGCGCCATCCGGCACTGCGCCTGATACCGCGTCCGGCGGTGTATGTCCTGCTGGACGTGCCGGCCGAGGTGGGGTATGCCCGCAAGCAAGACCTTCCCAGCCTGGAGTACGTGGCGCGGCGCGTGCCGATCTACCGGCAGATCGCGGCCATGACCGGCATGCCGGTTATCGACGCCACGCAATCGCCGCGGGCCATTCACGAGCAGATGTGGGATATTGTCAGTAGAACCCTGGCAGGATACGCTGCCGGATCACCGCTGTGATACGCGATACCGCGGCTTCGGGCAGGGACGTAAGATCCTACCGTCTTCATCGCCGGTTCGTGACGCACAGGAGTGCCGGTAGCCTATCCTGCCCGACAGAGGAGAAGGTAGAGGGTGTGGCTGATTCCGGCGAGTGGAATCGTCCCCTGCGGATTGCGGTCCTGATCGACGGCGATCTGGCGAGCAGCAATCAGGTCGCTACGAAACATGGTGCGTTCGTGAAGACCTTGCAGAGCCACGTCGATATCTGCGGTATAGGGGACATGACGCTGCACGGGCTGGCGCGCCTGGGTTGCGCGGCGCTGGCCTGGCGTCCACGGCCGCAGGATTGGCGCCGGCACTATCGCGTCAATCCGCTGACCTTCACGCTGCGCAGCCGCCAGGCCTACGCCTGGGTCCTCCAACAGCCACGGCGCCCCGATATCGTGCTCCAGGTCGGGGCGCTCTCGCGTCCGGTCCCGTCGCCGCCGGAGATCCCGTATGCCCTCTATCTGGATTTCACGTTCGCGCTGACCAGCCGGGAATGGCCGGCGCGTACGCCGATGTTGCCGGTCGAGCGGGCCATTTGGCGCCGCCTGGAAGGCCAGACCTATGCCGATGCCGCCGCCATCTTCATCCGCAGCCGGTACGCCGCACGCTCGTTGCGCGATGATTACGGCGTGCCCGAGGAAAAGATTCACGTCGTGGGTGCCGGCGCCAACCTGCCCTTGCCCGATCTCCATAGCCTGCCCGAGCGCGCTGCGCCCCGCGTCCTGTACATCGGCAGCGACTTCCGGCGCAAAGGCGGCGACCTGCTGCTGGAAGCCTGGCCCCTGGTGCGGCGCGCCGTGCCCGACGCGCAACTGACCATCTTTGGCCGGCCCACGGCGCGGCTCCCGGTCGGTGTGATCGTGAAAGACAACGTGTGGGACCGTACAGCGGTCACGCAGGCATTTGAGCGGGCCAGCGTGTTTACCATGCCGTCGCGCTGCGAGACGTGGGGTGATGTGTTCCCGGAGGCGATGGCCTACGGATTACCCTGCGTGGGCACGACGGTCGACGCCATGCCGGAGATCATCGGCGACGGCGAGACGGGCTATCTGGTCTCACCTCAGGATCATCACGCGCTGGCCGAGCGCCTGATCACCCTACTGCGGGATCGGGACCTGGCGCGCCGCATGGGCGCGGCCGGCCGCGCCCGCGTCGAAGAGCGCTTCCTGTGGGAACAGGTTGTCAGGCGCATGGTGGCTATTCTGCAGCGGTGCGCGCCGTCGCGCCCATGATGTGATCGCCATCGGGCCGCTGCTTACCCCGTTTGCGGGAGATCCAGTTCGTTCGCGTCGCGCGTGGTCGGTGCCGAGAGGGTATTCTCGCTCCTTGCATAGACCGTGGCCGGGACACCCATGACAGTTGTTCGCTCGGCGACGTTGTCTATGACCAGCGAATTCGGCGCCACGCGCGCGTGGTCGCCCACCACGATCTTGCCGATAACCACGGCGTTGGTCCCGATAAAGACGTTATCGCCGATAACCGGCGTGCCGCTCTTCTCACCCCGTCCCGACGAGCCTATGGTCACGCCGTGCGCCACGATGCAATTGCGGCCGATGACGGCATTCCCATTGATGGTGATCGTGCCGGTGTGAGGGAACAACATGCCCGGCCCGATGCGGGCGGTGTGAGGGATACTGATGCCCGTGAACATCTCTATGAGTTTTCGCCACACGGCCAGGGCCTTCAGGAGAACCGTCTTGGCAGGGGTGTTCATGCGACTGCGATAGACCGCCGACGCCAGCCTATATTGTAGAAGTGCCCATAGACCTTGATTGGCCAGGATAGCGTGAAGGGCAGAGGTCTTGGTCATAGCCGCGCGACGCTCAACGTCGACGCGATAATCCGCCAGCCATGTCATGGTGCCCATCCTCCTGGCCCGCCGTGTGTCAGACTAGCCCTCTCGTCGCCCACCGGTGGTCACGCGCTCGGCAATTGCCTTGTTCCCAATTGTACCATCGGTGCTCATGCCGCCACGGCGCCGAGCGAGTTGCGCAGAACGGCTCGTGCCCATGACCCAGAAACTTAACCTGTTGTTAACGCGTACCTTAACCTGCCCTTGACATGCCACTGGTATCATGCTCCACATACTACTCACCCTATACCGACCTGCTGACGTATCGGGGGCTACTTGTATGCATCTACGGTACCCGTCCACCATTGCCCCGCGCATAGCTGCAGCCGCGGCACTCGCGGCCAGCCTCACCGCCGCCGCCGTCGTTCCCTTGCCGGCACGTGCCGCCACCGTCTTCGTGGTCAATTCTTCTGGCGACGACCACGACCAGTTCCGCGGCGACGGTATCTGTGCGACGGCCGGGGGTGTCTGCACCTTGCGCGCGGCCATCGAGGAGGCCAACGCCGAGGGCGGAGCCCAGCCGATCACCATCACCTTCAACATCCCCGGCAGCGGCGTGCAGACCATCCAGATCAGCAGCCCTCTGACCGTGACCGCCGGCAACCTGACCATCGACGGCTACACGCAGCCCGGCGCCGCCCCGAACACGGCGCCCTTGATCGATAACGCCCAGATCATGGTCGAGGTCAAGGGCCAGGGGCCAACCTATGATGGCTTCGTGCTGATCTCTCGCCACAACACCGTCCGCGGGCTGGCCATTTACGATGTCTTCCGTCCGTTCTATCTGGACGGCCCCAACGCCGATTACAATCGCCTCGTGGGCGACTTCATCGGCACCAACGCCGCCGGCACCTTCGCCTACGGCTATCAGCCGGGGCAGGGCGTCTACAACGCCCACGGGGTCAGCCTGTACAACGGTCCGTCCTACAACCAGATCGGCGACGTGGCGCCGGGGGATCGCAACGTGATCTCGGGCAACGGCTTCAAGGGCATCTGCATGGAGAATGTGCCGACGGGCGGGCCGACCACCAGCTACAACGTGATCTACAACAACATCATCGGGCTCTCCCCGAGCGGCGGCCCGTTCCCCAACACGCGGTACGGCAACCCCGACCACGGCATCGACCTCAACCACGGCTCGACCTACAACATCATCGGGGGGACGGCGCCGGGGCAGCGCAACGTGATCTCGGGCAACGGGCAGAACGGCATCGAGATCTCGCACCCCATGAGCACCACCAACGACTACGGCAACCAGATCGTGGGCAACTACGTGGGGACGGACGTGACGGGCAGCGCGGCCTACACCTACACGGGCAACCTGCTCAACGGGATCAACGTGGAGGATGGGGCGATCAGCACCACGGTGGCCGATAACGTGGTCGGCAACAACGGCCAGTACGGCGTGGCCCTCTACTCCACGACGGCCGACAACACCTACGGTAACACCGTGCATGACAACTGGATCGGGGTCACGCCGGGCGGCACGGCGATTCCCAACGGTCAGTTTGGTCTGCTACTGGGCTATATCGCTCACAACAACGTCATCGGTCCCAACAATGTGATAGCCAACAACGCAGTGGGCATCGACGTGACCGATTCCGCTTCCAGGAACACCATCACGCAGAACTCGATCTACGCCAACGGCGGCGCCGGCCTGGGTATCTCCCTTGCGCCGGGGACGCAAGACGGCGTTCAGCCGCCGAGCCTGAACGGTGCGACGCCGGGGCAGTTGAACGGCACGGCATGCATCACCTGCACGGTGGAGATTTTCCTCGCCGATCAGTATGGTCAGGGCCAGACCTACCTGGTGACGGCTACGGTTGGGGCGGACGGGACATTTAGCGTCTCCTCGCCGGTGACGCATCCAACGTGGCTTACCGCCACGGCGACCGATGCGCTGGGCAACACCTCGGCGTTCGCGGCAAAGGTGCAAGTCGTACCGGCCGGCAGCACGGCCACGCCGACGACTTCCGCTGCTCCGACCAGCACCGCCACGAACACGCCCGTGTTGCCGACGGCCACCTCCACCAATACACCGGTTGTGGCGACGAATACGCCGACCAAGACGTCGACCCCGATCCCACCGACGAGCACGACGACGAAGGTGCCCGCGACGTCGACGTACACTCCCGTGCCATCGACCCGGGTACTGCCGACGCGGACGCCCGTGGCTCAGGCGACGTCACAGCCCGCGACACACACTCCCACCCCGACCGCGACGGCCGTTCCGACGCTTGCCACCAAGCCACTGACAGGACGCAACTGGGCGCAACGCGCGGCTAAGGCCACGGCCTATCTGCGCGGCATTGCCTGCGTCAATTCTCGAATCTGCCTGTCGGTGGGCGACTCCGGCGTCATCCTCGTCACCGCCAATGGGGGTGCCTTCTGGCTCAACCGCAAACTCTTGTCGGGCCTGTTCCTGAAGTCGATTGCTTGCGCAAGCCCCACGGCCTGCCAGATCGTCGGCGACTTCGGAGGAATCCTGCGCACGGTCAATGGCGGCGTCTCCTGGATTCCGGAACGCAGCGGAGTCAGGACATCGTTGAACGGCGTCGCCTGTCCCACGGCCCGCATCTGTTACGCCGTCGGCGCCGGCGGGATGGTGCTGACAACGACCAATGGCGGCGTTGCCTGGTCGCATCGCAAGCTGGCGGGCGGGCGCACGCTCTACGCCGTTGCCTGTCCCACCGCCAAAGTCTGCTATATCGCCGGCATCTCGGGGCGGATCCTCAAGACGATCGACGGCGGAAAGAATTGGCGCACCCAGGCGAGCCACACGCTGAACTACTTCTACGGCTTGGCCTGCCCGAGCGTCGCCGTGTGCTACGCCGTTGGCGGCAACGGGACGATCGCCGCTACCTCACGGGGCGGGACATCCTGGGTTCTGCAGAAGAGCCATGTGCCGCGGTTCCTGCGCGGCATTGCCTGCGCCGGCTCAACGTCGTGTATCGCCGTGGGCGATAGCGGTACCGTTGTGGTGACGACCAATGGCGGCAAAACCTGGCAGAGCCGGCCCAGCGGCACCAAGGGCGTACTGCGCGGCGTATCGTGCGCGGGCAAGACGCTCTGCGTGGCCATTGGCGGCAATGCTCTCGCACATCCCGGTGCAAGCGGCGTCATTCTCGTCGGCCAGATCGGCGCAGCACACGCCAAGGCACACAAGACGAAGTAGGACTAATATAGATAGGTAGTGCGGCGCATTATGGCTGGGTTGAGCCCCGGGAGGCAACCATGTACTTCAAGCAATTGCTGGACGAACACTGTGGATGCGCGTCCTACCTGATCGCTTCGCGCGAGTCGCACGAGGCGACGATCATCGATCCGTCGATCCAGACCGAGCAATATGAGTTGCTGTTGCGCGAGCGCGAGTTCACGCTGCGCTACGTCATCGATACGCACGTGCACGCCGACCACGTCTCGGGGGCGCGCAAGCTGGCGGCAAAGTACGAGGCGGCGCTCTGCCTGCACGCGTCGGCTCGCGTGAGCTACCCGTTTCACGCCCTTTCCGATGGCGATGAACTGCTGCTTGGACAGTTACGACTGCGCGTGGTGCACACGCCGGGCCATCGCCCCGAGCTGATCTCGTTGCTGGTGACCAACCCGCCGCGCAGCCCCGAGCCGTCGATGGTGCTCACCGGCGATTCGCTGCTGGTGGGCGACGTGGGCCGGCCCGACTTCGGCGGCGGCGATGCCGCGGCCCAGTACGAGAGCCTCTCACGTCTGCTGCGGCTACCTGACTGGGTGGCCGTCTTCCCCGGCCACTTCGAGGGGCCGTGCGGCAAAGGCATGTGCGGGCGGCCCAGCACGACCATCGGCTTCGAGCGCCTCTTCAATCCCCTGGCCAGGCTGGACCGTCCGGCCTTTCTCAACGTCCTGACCGATGGTGTCCCGGCGCGTCCGCTCAACATGACGGCGATCGAGGCCACCAATCGCGGCCTGGTCGATATGCCCTGGGCCATGCTGACCGAGATTCCGGAGGTCACTGAGGTCGACGTGGATGCGCTGGAGCGGCGCGATCCCGACGCGATGGTGCTCGACGTGCGCGAGCCGGAGGAGTACGCCCAGGGCCACGTGCCGGGAGCGGTGAACCTGCCGCAGGCCGACCTCGCGTCGCGGCTGGATAGCGTGCCGCGCGATCATCTCCTCTATACCATCTGCTACAGCGGCCGCCGCTCGCTGAACGCGGCGCGTTTTCTGAAGCAGACGGGCTACACCGATGTGCTCAGCGTCAGGGGCGGAACCGAAGCCTGGCGCAGGGCCGGCAAGCCGCTGGAGGGCGCCGAGAGCGCGACGGGCGGGCGCCGCATCGCCGAGTCGGAGTGGTCGCATGCCGGCGGCGCCCCGGTGTTCAGTTGGGATGTGTGATCTGGCTCAGCTCAGGGTGGGATAGGAACCGAGGATGACGAGCATGGGCGTGAGGCCGTTGAGGGCGGTCAGGGCCGAGCGTAGCGGCTCTTCATCGGCATCGCCCTCCACGTCTAGGTAGAAGATGTACTCCCACGGGCGGGCACGGCTGGGACGGGATTCCAGCTTGGTCATGTTAACGCCGCGCGCGGCGAAAGGGCCGAGCGCGTGGTAGAGGGCGCCCGGCGTGTTGTGCGTGCTCATTACCAGGGAGGTCTTGCTGCGCGGTGGGGGCGCGGGCTCGTGTCCCACGGCCAGGAAGCGCGTGTAGTTGTCCGGGCTCGTCTCGATGCCTTCGGCCAGGATCTCTAGCCCGTAGGCTTCCCCGGCGCCGCGGCCGGCCACGGCCGCCACGCCGCGCAGTTGCTCGGCCGCGATGCGCTGTGCCGATCCCGCGGTGTCGTAGGCCGGCTCGACGCGGGCGTTCAGGGTGGCCAGAAAACGCTCGCTCTGGGCAAGCGCCTGAGGGTGGGAGTAGACGGTGTGGATATCGGCCAGACGCTGGCCGGGCAGGGCCAGCAGCATATGGCGCACGCGCAGCATATACTCGGCGGTTACGCAGAGGCGCTCGCGGTGCTCCAGCAGCAGGTCATAGGTGTCGTTGATGGAGCCGGCCTGCGAGTTTTCGATGGGCACCACGGCGCGGTCGACCCTACCGCCCGCCACCGCGTCGAAGACATCGCGCAGGGTGCGGTGGGGCATCGGCCGTCCCTGGGGGAAGATGGCGCGCACCGCCTCCTCGCTGTAGGCGCCGTGCTCGCCCTGAAACGCAACTGTGACCTCAGCCATGACGGGAGAATTGTAGCAGATAAGGCGAACAAGGAGATGGGCGGGCCCAAGACAACCCGCCACAGGCGCGAGAGCGACGGATCCCGTAGACCGCTCTACGCGGCGTCGGAGCGGGCGTTGTGTTGGACGGCGGGGCGTATGAAACGTTCGACGACCTTGCGATCGTGCGGGCTGAGACGCGGGAAGGGGCGGGTCGGATTCTGGTGCTCGCGTTCGCCGAAGTATTCGCGATACCAGAGCAGGCGCCGCATCTCCTCGAGCGTCAACAGCGGGAAGCGTGCCGCGGGGTGGGTGGTCAGGCGCTGGCAGCGCTCACGTTCCTCCTCGGTTAATGCATCCGCCGGATCGGCCGGGAGCAAGCGATCCGGGCAATCGCCGTTGCAGAAACGTCGGGTATCGCCGTGGAAGCGGCAGTGCATGCCCTCAAGGAAGACGCATTCCTGGCAACAGGAACAGCGGTGAAAAGCCTGCCATGGCATGGTCTATACTACCCCTTCTCGGCAGCGTGCCGTCGTTGAGGTGTAGTCTATACCGACAAAGCTTGGGCTTAAATAGCCTCTTTTGGGGACTGCCCCGCTTAGCGATGACATCGGGGCCTACAGATGTGCTACATTGCGGTTAGACAGTAGTATGGTCGGTCACAAAGCAAACGTGAGGGGAAGCAAAGGTATCGATGGCGACAGCACATGATCCGGAATCGTCCGGCAACGGCATTCCCTATCCCGACGAATTGTACCCGCCGATCACGGACGACGCTGCGCTGCCTCCAATCACATCGGAGGATATCGCGCACACGGTGGAGCGCTTGAAAGCCGGCCGTGAGAGTGGGGAGTATACGGCGATGCGCGAGAGCGATCTAGCCGTGCTGTGGCACGTTGGGCAGCACGGGCAGGACCGGTTGCGCGCCGTTCTGCGTGACCCTTCTCTTCTGCCGCGCCTGCTGACGCCCACCGTGCATGCCTGACTACCGTACTCTCGTCTTCACGACAGAGTTCACTCAGAGTCTGACCCGGCTATCGTCTTCTGATTTGCGACGCATCTTCCGTGCTCTTGAGCAGCTTGACGGCGACGAGTGCACTCCCTCCTTGCACATCCATCAACTCGGCGGCGCAGATGCGAACCTCTGGACGGCCTACGCATCCAGGAGCTTACGCATGACCTTTGAGCGACTGGATGGCGGGCGCAAGCGCCTTATCGAAGCCAGCCATCACTATGGAGATTGATCCGCATCTTTTGACCGTGCTCACAGCCACTACGCTTCGGGTTGGTAGAAGCGCTGCGTAGCGCCCATGTGTGGCCAGGCGAAGCTCTGTACTACCGATAGGATCTGTTTGAGGTGGTCGCCGTCGTGGTAGACCCACTCGTGCAGCAGGTCCACGACGCGCAGGTCGCCGATCTGCGGGTGCCTCGCGCCGCGCCGCAGGTCGGCGTCGCCCAGTCCCATGACCATAGAGATACTTGCCTCGCGCATCGCCCTGAACTCGTCCAGCAACACGCCAATCTCCTTGGCGCGGTCATTGCGCTCCCGCGCCACGGCGTCGGGGTTCCACGGTACAATCGCCGGATTGGCGCTCTCGAGGATGATCTGGATGCGGCCGGCAAAGCCTCGCCGCTCCGTCTCGATCATGTGGCCAAGGACCTCTTTGATGCACCATTCGCCGGGCGCCGGGTGCCAGCTCAACAGGTCATCGGGCAGGGCGGCTAGCTCCGAGCTAAGCACCGACAGTGAGATGCGCAGAAGCCGGGCGACGGTCACTGGTTGCAGCGGGCCGAGTTCATCTGTCATGATTCGTCCTTCCTGTTTGCGTGGTGCATCCATCCTCATCAGTATGACAGAACGCCGGCAGGGTAGGGCTGGCGCAGAGTATAACTATGGGTAAGAGGTGGCGAGGGGAAGGACTCACATGCTGAGCGATCAGGGCACGGAACGCGACAGGGCGGCCTGGCGACGCCATTGCCCGCCGGGACGTGGCCTGGAGGGCATAGACCTTCTGGCACGGCAGTCGTTGCCGCGGGCCTGGCGCTCACTCTGGGCCGACGATCCGGCGGCTCCGGCTGTCGTCGATCTTACCGGCGATACCGAGCGCGTGGTGACGCGCGGCGAATTGCAGGAACGCACCGCCCACCTCGCCGCGCACCTGGCGCATCTCGGCGTGTCGCCGGGCGATCGTGTCCTGGTCAGCGCGCACACCAGCCTGAATCTGCTGCTGTACTACGTCGCCGCCCTGCGCCTTGGCGCCGTGGTCGTGCCGGCCAATACCGCCTATCGCGAGCGCGAGCTGCGCCACATCGTCGGCGACTGCACGCCGATGCTGGCCATCGTGGACGAGGCCGAGCGTGCCGGGTGGATGCGGCGTACAACGCCGGCAGGGCAGACCATGCAGATCGTCGATCCGGCCGAAGATGCACCCGGAAGCCAGGGCTCACCTCCGCCCCTGGACAGCTTGGGGCCCGATGATCTGGCCATGATCTGCTATACCTCGGGCACGACCGGTGTGCCCAAGGGCGCCGTGCTCACGCATGGCAATCTGCTGGCCAGCGCCGAGGCGCTGCTGCTGGCCTGGCGCTGGACCGCGGACGATGGGCTGGTGCTGGCCTTGCCGCTCTTCCATATCCATGGCCTGGGCGTGGGCGTGCACGGCAGCTTACTGGCCGGCGCGCGCATGCTGCTGCTGCCGAGGTTCGAGCCAGGGGGAGTGCTGCGTGCCTGCGCGCGCCCCGACGCCACGCTGTTCTTCGGCGTGCCCACCATGTACGTGCGGCTGATCGAGGCGCTTACCAGCGATCCCGGCGGCATCGCCGCTCTCTCTTCGTTGCGTCTGCTGGTCTCTGGCTCCGCGCCGCTGCTGCCGGTCGTCTGGACGCAGGTGCGCGATCTGACCGGGCAGGAGGTGCTGGAGCGCTACGGCATGACCGAGACGATCATGAATATCTCCAACCCCTACGATGGTGAGCGGCGTCCGGGCACCGTTGGCTTGCCGCTTCCGGGTGTCGAGGTGCGCATCATGGCCCATGGCCGGGAGGTCGCGGACGGCGAGATGGGGGAGATCTACCTGCGCGGCCCCAATGTCTTCCCCGGGTACTGGGACAGGCCGGACGCCACCGCCGAAGCGCTCAGCAGCGATGGCTGGCTGCGCACCGGCGACATGGGGCAGCGGTCCGCCGATGGCTACGTCAGCATCGTCGGACGGGCCAAGGAGCTGATCATTAGCGGCGGCTACAACATCTACCCGCGCGAGGTTGAAGAGGTGCTGGAAGAGCATCCGGGCGTGCGCGAGGTGGCCGTGGTGGGTAAGCCGTCGCACGAATGGGGTGAAGAGGTGGTTGCCTTCATCGTCCCTGTCCGGACGGAGGCTCCGCCGGCACAGTCCGAGATTGAAGATTGGTGTCGCGAGCGCCTGGCCGCCTATAAGCGGCCTCGCCGCCTCGCCTACGTGAGCGGCCTGCCACGCAACGCCATGGGCAAGATCGTGCGCTCTGAACTGCAGGCACAGGAGATACCATGACAGAGACATCGTTGCGCTATGCATTCAGCACGCTGGCCTGCCCTCGCTGGTCGATCGAGCAGGTGGCCGACGCGGCGGTACAGATGGGTTACGCGGCCGTCGAGCTGCGCTTGTTAGACGGCGAAATTATCGACCCCGTTGCCGACCGCTCCAGGGTGACGCAGGCGGTCTCCTTCTGTCGCGCGCGGAACGTCGACATCTGTGCCTTTGGCAGCTCCTGCACGTTTAACCATGCCGATGCCCGCGAGCGGGAGCGCCAGCTCGGGGCGCTGTTGCACTGGATTGAGCTGGCCCATCATCTGAGCGTGCCGATAATCCGCGTTTTCGGCGGGCGGGGCAACGGCGGTGGCGGCGATGAGGCGGAGGAGAACGGCTGGGTCGCGCACACGCTGCGCCACGCCGTGCCGGAGGCCAAACATGCGGGTGTGATAGTGGCACTTGAGACACACGATGCCTTCTCGTCGGCCCGGCGTGTGGCGGCGGTGCTGCGCGAGGTCAATGCTCCAAGCGTGGCGGCGCTCTGGGACAGCCATCATCCCTACGAGTGCGGCGAGAGCGCCGACGAGGTCGTGCAGTTGCTCGACGGGCGCATCGCCCACGCCCACGCCAAGGATGCCCGGCGCACGGCGCCGGGAGCGGATACATGGCAGTTGGTGCCGATCGGCGAGGGCGAGGTGCCGGTGGCCGAGATGCTGGCAGCGCTGAAGCGCCATGGCTATGCCGGTTACGTCTCGGTGGAGTGGGAGAAGAAGTGGCACCCCGACCTGGCGGAACCGGAGGTAGCCCTGCCGCAGCACATCGCCTGGCTCAAAGCCCTGGCCCTATAGCCTCCTGTCGCCGCCTACACCTCCACGAGGGCCTTGACTACGCCGTCCTCGCGCCGGTCCGAGAGTTGCAGCGCGCGCTCTGCCTCCTCCAGGGTGAAGCGGTGCGTGATGAGGTCCTTCACGTTGACGCGTCCCTCGGCGACCAGGGCGATGGCAGCGGGGTACACGTTGGCGTAACGGAAAACCGTCACGATGTCCACCTCTTTGGCCATCGCGGCGACGAGGGGAAAGGGGCAGTTGTCATCCGGCGGCAGCCCGATCACGGCCACGCGACCGCCGCGCCGCGCCAGGTGAACGGCCATGGCCGCCGTCCTGGGCGAGCCCGCCGCCTCGAAGACGAGGTCCACGCCGCGCCCGCCGGTCAGCTCGAGAATGCGCGACTGCGGGTCGTCCCGCGAGGCGTCCACGGTCGCCGTGGCGCCCATGCTCGCGGCGACCTCCAGGCGATGCGCGTCGAGGTCCACCACGGTAATGGCGCCCGCACCGGCCGCGCGGGCCGCTTGCAGCGTGACCAGGCCGATCGGCCCGGCGCCCAGCACGGCCACATCCTGGCCGGCGCGCAGCCCGCTGCGGTGGACGGCGTAGACGCCGACCGAGAGCGGCTCGATCATGGCCCCCTCCTCCAGCGAGACGTGATCGGGCAGCGGGAAGACGAAGTCCTGGGGCATCACCACGAACTCGGTGAAGGCGCCGTCTACCGGCGGCGTGGCCATGAACCGCACGTTGGGGCACAGATTGTAGCGGCCCGAGCGGCAGAACTCGCAGACACGATCGGGCACGCCCGGCTCCACGGCCACGCGCTGTCCCACCGTACGAGTGGTCACGCCCGGCCCCAGCGCCGCGATCGTGCCCGCCATCTCATGCCCGAGCACCAACGGGCTCTCCACCACGAACGGCCCGATGCGCCCGTGCGTGTAGTAGTGCACGTCCGAGCCGCACACGCCCACCGAGCGCACGCGGACCAGCACCTCTCCCGGCCCGGGCTCCGGTCGCGGGCGCTGCTCCATGGTCAGCACCCGCGCGCGCTGCAGCACGGCCGCCTTCATCATCTCTGCCATGGTCCGATCCTCCTACAAGGCAACTGAAACGCTCTACTGGCCGCTGATCGCGCCCATGGTCAGCCCGCGCACCAACCAGCGCCGGATCGCCACGCCGCAGATCACCATGGGCGTCAGGATGATCGTCGCGGTGGCCATGAGCTGACCCCACTGGATGCCTTGTTGCGTCACCAACTGCGACGCCGCCACGGGGATGGTCTGCGTATCCGCCCCCGTGAACACCGTGGCGAAGGCGAAGTCGTTCCAGGCGAACACCAGGCACAACACGCCGGTCGCCACCAGGCCGGGCGCCGCTAGCGGCAACGCAACGCGCCAGAAGGCCCCGAAGGTGTTGCAGCCGTCCACCTTGGCCGCCTCCTCCAGGTCTTTCGGCAGGTCGCGAAAGAAGGCCTGCATAATCCAGATGGCGAAGGGCAGATTGAAGGTACAGTAGGCCACCATCAGGCCGAGCAGCGAGTCCTGCAGCCCAAGCTGGCGGAACACCATGTACAGGGGCACGATGACCGCGGCGATGGGGGCCATGCGCGTGCTGATGATCCAGAACGATAGGTCGGCCTTGCGGCGCCAGGTGCCGCGCGCCAGCCCGTAGCCGCCGAGCGTCCCAAGAGCAAGCGAGATGAGCGTGGCGCCGCCCGCCGCGATCACGCTATTGAGCAGGAAGTGGCCGAAGCCACCGCCGCCGAAGAACATGTACCAATACGAGTAGGTATCGAACGGCACGAAGAGCTTGGGGGGCATGGAGAGCATGCTGGCCTGGGTGCGGAACGAGGAGAGCACCATCCAGACCAGGGGCACCAGCGTCCAGAGCAGGAACAGGCCGACGAAGACGTAGAGGCCCAGGCGCGCCGGCGAGTGCGCCGGGCGCGGCCCTTTACGCGGTATCGCGTACGACATTGACATCTCCCCTTGTCATGAAGCCCACGAACAGGCGGCCCAGGATGATGGTGACCACCAGCATGCTGAGCCCGATCGCCGCCGCGTAGCCCAGGTTGAAGAAGCGAAAGGCCGTCTCGTAGAGCCGGATGGGGATGATCTTGGTCGAGTCGGCCGGCCCGCCCGCCGTGGTCACCCAGATGATGTCGTAGTAGCGGATGGCATCCATGGAGCGGATCAGCAGCGCGACCAGGATGGTCGGGCGCAGCAGCGGCAACACGACGTAGCGCAGGCGCTGCACGGCATTGGCGCCGTCCACGTTGGCCGACTCCAGGGGCTCCTTGGGCAGGGCGCTTATCCCTGCAGCCACGATCAGCACGATGAGGGGCGTCCATTCCCAGACGTCCATCAGCATCACGGCGGGCAGGGCCGAGCTAGTGCTGCCCAGGATGTCGGAGTTGTTAAACAGGCCAAGGCTGTGCAGGAGATAGGCGTAGAGGCCGTAGGTCGAGTTGGTCAGGAAGAGGCCCAGCAGCCCCACGACCACGGGGGCCAGGAACATGGGCAGGATGACCAGCGTGAGCACCAGGTTGCGGAAGGCGCCCAGGGCGCTGATGGCCAGGGCCACGGCGATGCCCAGCACCATCTCCAGGATGAGGATGCCGCCGACGAACTCCACCGTGGTCAGCCAACTGCCCCAGACCTGCGGGTCGTTGAACAGCGTCTGCCAGTTCTGCAGGCCGACGAAGGTCGTGCTGATGCCGCCGATGAGCGTGATGTTGCTGAAGCTCATCCAGATAAGGTAGAAGAACGGATACAGGCTGAGCGCCGCCAGCACCACGAGGGCCGGCAGCAGCATCAGGAACTCGGCCGAAGGACGGACGCGCCGCCGGCCGATGCGCGGCCTCCCGATGCTCACGGGGACCCGTTTGGCGGGCGGTATGTCCGGTCTCGCTGTCATTGAATTAACCCGACTCTCCGTCAAGAGCGCCTGGCCGCGTGGGGGAGACGCCGTCTCCCCCACGCGGCGATCCCGTGGATGCGGCTTTAGACGCCGTTAGCCGCGTCGAATCCCTTGGCCGCATTGCGCATGGCCGCCGCGGGCGACTGTTGCCCGGCCAGCATCTTCGATAGCTCCGTGAAGATAACGCTATCACATTTGAGCCAGGTCGACACCTTGGGGCGGAACCCGATATTCTCCGGCCTCCAGGCCACAAGTGTGCCCTGCATGGAGATCAGGTTCGGGTACTTCTTGCTGAACCTGGTCTCCGCGGCTTTGATGGCCGGGTTGTTGTAGACGGAGGTGCGCACCGGCGTCTCGCCGCCGACCGGGGAGCCGGCTATGTAGATCTCCGTGGATGGCGAGGTCACCCACAGGATGAACAGGTAGGCCGCGCCCTGCTCGTCCGGATGGGCGTTGGCATTGATGCCGACCCCGGTCCCGCCCCACAGGTTGCAGCTGCGCTTGGGGCCACGCGGCAGGGCGGCGTAGCCGACCTTGCCCGCCACCTTCGAGGTGGACGGGTTCTCCAGCGACGAGGCGAACTCGTGCCACTCCGGCATCATGGCGATATCGCCCGCCGCGAAAGCCTCGGAGACGCCCGTCCAGTCCCACGAGGTGCTGCTGGGATGGGCGATGCTGAGCAGCTTGTGATAGAAGGTGGCCGCCTGCATCGCCGCTGGTGAGGTCAACTGGCACTTGCCGGGCTTGAGCACGCCGATCGAGTCGACCGGATCGGGCTCGCCGTTGAAGTACTTGCCGCCATAGGCGTACAGGATGTTGGAGAAGTCGCACATGAGCGAGTCGTACTCCTTGGCCTGGTGGCCGGTGCCGTACTTCACCTCGTGCACGTTCTTGTTCATCCACTCGGCCATGGTGTAGTACTGGTCCCAGGTCAGGTGCGGACCGGGCGTCCAGTCGAAGCCCTTGGCCTTCATGAAGGCGCTCTTGTACTTCTGGATGATGTCCTTGCGGTAGATCCAGATCATGGTGGGGCAGTCGTAGGGGAAAGTGTAGAGATGGCTGCGGTCCAGGAAGTAGCTGCAGCCGACGAGCTGGGAGGGGATGAAATCCTTGACGCCGCCGGGCCCCGGGACGGCCGGGAACTTGGGATCGCTCGTGAACTTGGTCAGGTCGACCAGGCCCTTGTAGTAGGGGGCGAGGATCTGATAGGGGTCGGCGTAGATGAGCTGGTAGCGGGCCGTGCCGGCGCCGAAGTCGAGCGCAACCTTCTCCACCACGTCGCCCAGTTGTTCCTGGGTGATCTTGACGGTGATGCCGGTGAGGTCGGTGAAGGCGGCCATATGGGCGGCCGCGGCCGAGCTTGGGGGGGTGTTCTCGGAGATGAAGTTGAGCTTGGCGCCGCTGAACTGCTTCCACTTGTCCGTGGCGACGCGCTCGGCCAGGGTTGGGCCGCGACGCCAGGTGAACCCGCTGCCGGCCAGGGCGGCGCCGGCGGCCACCGTCGCCGCCGAGGCCAGAAAACTCTGCCGCCCTATCCTGCGCGGCGCCTCGTCCGTGGAGTGTCTCGGCGCCGCGATCGTCGTCTCGGACTTCTCGTTCTCACGCGTATCCATGGTGATATGACCTCATCATCAATTGGCGAGGCGGTGCCGACCGCCTCTCGCTAGGAAGCCGCTTTATCGCCATTAGAACCAACGTTGGTGGCCTGCCCTGCCGGTGATGGTGATTAGACCCTCCGCCCACCTCCTTCCTCTACTACGATGAGATCGGATGCCTCGGTCCCGGCGATATGGACCTCGACGCCGAGGGCGCAGAGGCGTTCGCGGTCCTGTTCCGCTATCCCGGCGTCGGTGACCAGGATCTGGCCGGCCCGCAGGGGGGCGACCTTGGCGAGGAACTTGCGCCCGATCTTGCTGTGGTCGGCCACGATGATGACGCGCTCTGCGGCGCGGATCAGCGCCCGTTTGGTCTCGGCGTCGCTGAGGTTGCCGCAGCTCATGCCCTGCACGAAGTCGATGCCGCTGGTCCCCAGGATCAGGGTGGACAGATGCAGGGTGGACAAGACCGCCTCCGCCGACGGCGCGGAGAACGAGAGGGGCGAGCGGTGCAGTGTGCCGCCGAGCGCGATCACCGTGACGTCGGGTTGCTTGACCAGCTCCACGATCACGGGGAGCGAGTGGGTCACCACGGTCAGGCCGTGGAGCGGCCGGAGGTGGCGAACCACCTCCAGGGCCGTGCTCCCCGCGTCGACGCCGATGGCCTCGCCCGGCCGTATCAAGGCGGCGGCATAGGCGCCGATGGCCCGTTTTTCGCGCTGGTGCTCGGCGCTACGGCCCATCACGTCGCGCTCCAGCGGCGTGGTCGGGTTCAGCTGGGCGCCGCCATGGACCAGCCTGACCACGCCCATGCGCGCCAGGGTCTGTAGGTCGCGGCGCACGCTCATGCGCGAGGTATGGAGGAGCGCGCACAGCTCGACGGTGCTGTAGTAGGCGCGGCGCTCGAACAGCTCGATCAGGCGGGCCTGTCGTTCGGTTTGTCTGGCCACGTCGCTACCTCCGATGCGGACCATCATCCGGCGGCCGCGTCTCTACCCCCACGGTCATTCTCACCCATCCTGCACCGGGTGAGGCGCCGGATCCCTCCATTATGGGCATATATGCCCACTCTGTCAATAAAATGCCCATATTCCACAGATGGTGGGCACATTGAATCACAAATATGGGACAAGAAGGGCTGGCCTGGATGATTTCTGGGCGTCTGCCCAAGACGGTACCAGGATGTGCCTGCGCGATCCTCATAACCGATACAGGCCGAGCGGGCCAGGCATGGGCAGGGCGTATCGTCCGGGGCGGTGCCGGCCGGCGGTTATGGCGTGTCGTGCCGGCCGGGCAGGTCGGCCAGCCAGCGCCGGTAGGCCTCCGCGTAGCGCTCGTGGTCCGCGGGGTGCGGGACCACCGGCGTATGGCGGGCCAGCTCGCGGCTGGCGCCGGCAAGGTCATTCGCCTCTCCCACGCCGGCCAGGGCGCAGAGGGCGGCGCCGCGCGCGGTGACGTCGCTGGCCGCCCCGACCATCAGGGGGACGCCCAGGACGTCGGCGACGATTCGGCACCACAGTGCGCTGCGCGCCTGCCCCCCGCCGACGTAGAGGGTGGAGGGACAGAAGCCGGTGACCGCTTGCATCAGGTCCCAGTTGTAGCGCATGGCAAAAGCCGCGCTCTCCAGGGCTGCACGTGCGATGGCCGCGCGCGTCGACGCCGCCGACTGCCCGGTCGGCACCCCCACGATGGCGCCCTCGGCCGGCATGAAATGGTGGCGGCGTCCGTCCATGGGGTAAGCGCCGAGGTACACGCGCAGGCCGTGCGCGCCCGGCGGGACAGCCGCCGCGGCGCTATCCATCGCCTCGTAGGCGCCCGACGGCGAGTCCGGCCGTTCGGGGTATGGCCAGAGGAGGTCGCGCAGCCAGCGGTACCGCAACCCTGTTACCCCCGCGTTAGCCTCGACCGCCCACAGGCCCGGAATCGAGTGGCAGCGCGTCCAGGTGCGTCCCTGTTCGTCGAGGCACGGTTGGTCGATCGTCAGGAGCATCGGCGTCGTCGTCCCGGCAATGGCGGCCGCATCTCCGGGGACGACGGCACCCAGGCCGATAAGCCCGCACTGCGCATCCCCGCCGCCCAGCACAACCGGCGTCCCGGGCCTGAGACCCAGCCCGGCAGCCGCCGCGCGGGTCAACCCGCCGATCACCCGGCCGGCCGCCGCCACCTTTGGCAAGATGTTGGCGTCGAGCTCCAGCAGCCCGCAGATGTCGACCGACCAGACGCGCCGACGCAGGTCGAACAGCAGACTCGAGCAGGCACTCGACGGCTCGGCCGCCGCCTCTCCGCTCAGGCGGTAGCAGAGCCACGCATCGATGGTCAGCAGGTGGCGCGTCGCGGCAAGGATGTCCGGCCGGTGCCGCTGCAACCAGAGCAGCCGGCCGGGCGCGTGGAGCATATTCAAGCGGTGGCCGGTAATGTGGTAGATGCGGTCGCCGTACGCCCGGGCGAGCGCCCGATTCTCCTCGGAGCCGCGCGCGTCGAGGGCCGGCCCGGCATACAGCTCGCGCCCATCGGCTCCCACCAACACGATGCCCTCGCGCTGGCCCGTGGCGCTGACGGCGCGCACGGCGTCGGCCGGTATATCGCCTCGCTTCAGTGCGTCCCTGGTGGTGGTGCAGAGGTCGGCCCAGAACTGCTCTGCATCGAACTCGTATGATGCGGGCACGGACGGCGTGCTGTGATAAGTCCATTCCCTGTAGGCCATGGAAAGGATGCGACCCGAGGTGTCGCAGACCACACTGCGCCCACCGCCGATCCCGGCGTCGAGGGCCACGACACAATGCGGTGAGCGCATCGGTGCACCCTAATCGACGGCGGTGTGGTCACCGCCGCCGGATGAACCATATGCGGATGGACGAAACAGGGGTAGGTCACACAAAGAGCGAACGCATCTCCAGCTCGTCGACGCCCGCTTTCATCTCCTCGTCGGAGCGCCCGGAGGTGAAACGGCTGGCCGCGTCCAGCACGCGCGGCAGCACGTGGATATCGCCGACCGTGTTCAGGAAGATCCCCGGGCGACCAAGCACCCAGTGGACGGCGCGGTCGATGGCCGCCTGGTCCTCCAACGGCTCGTACCAGGTCGCTCGGGTCTGTTCCTGTCCCTCTACCCAGGGGCGGCGCAGGACCGACTTGATCGTCTGAACCGCCACGTTGCGCTGCTGGCAGAGGGCCACCAGGGCCTCGAAGTCGGCGGCG
>Ga0209062_1002966_pt1 | contig 20848 bp, 18 predicted proteins | sample Coa_R2_2_FD_187158 | JGI IMG/M metagenome (GOLD analysis project Ga0209062, IMG submission 187158) | Surface soil microbial communities from Centralia Pennsylvania, which are recovering from an underground coalmine fire - Coalmine... | ecosystem: Environmental > Terrestrial > Soil > Unclassified...
CAGCCCGCCCTGACGGGCGGCCATGCTAGGGGCAGGGACAGCTCCCGGTCCACACGATCTACGCTCTTCACCTGTTAATGTTCGCGGAGCCGGTAGCAGGAGTTGAACCCGCACCAGGCGGTTTACTGAATTGAGCTACACCAGCGCAGTGCCGCCGAGTGGAGTCGAACCACTACCCTCCGGCTTATGAGACCGGCGCTCGGACCAGTTGAGCTACGTCGGCATCTTTAGAGAGATTCGAATCTTCCATCCCTATTTTTTACGGTTCGATTCCCTCACCACGCCTATCATAACGGCATCCGGGGCGTTTGTCAATAGGGTAAATCGAGCAAAATTGAATTTGGCGAAATTTCGTCTCCCACTGGCCTGCGTCTGGGCGGGGTTCGCGCCCGTGGCGTGCGCACGTTCTGGTGCGCCGTGGCCGCCGGTGGGCGATTGGACGCGCCGGGAAGGCAGCCCGCCGCACTGACGCGTGGCGCTGCATCATGCGAATCGAGGATACTGGTGGTACACGCCGACAAACTGCATGAGGAGGGAGAGCGATGCCGCCCGCTGCCGACGATCTTGCGCCCACCAACCCCCTGGCCGATCCGCTGCTGGCCGACCTGTACGAGTTCACCATGGCCTACGCCTGGTGGAAGAACGGGACTGCCGGGCGGGCCGCGGTGGCGGACCTGCACTTCCGGCGCAACCCGTTCGGCGGCGAGTTCACGGTCTTCGCCGGCCTGGCCGAGGTGGTGCGCTTCCTCTCCAGCTATCGCTTCTCCGCTCCGCATATCGAGCGGCTGCGCGCGCTGCTGCCGGCGGGCACCGACCCGCGCTTCTTCGACTGGCTCGGCTCCTCCTCGCTGGAGCGTGTCCGGGTGCGGGCTCTGCGCGAGGGACGCCTCGCCTTCCCTCGCGTGCCCCTGCTCATCGTCGAGGGGCCCGTGGCCCAGGTGCAACTGCTGGAGACGGCCCTGCTGACCCTTGTCAACTATCCCACTCTTGTGGCCACGGCCGCGGCCCGCCTGCGCCTGGCGGCCGGCCCGGACAGACGCCTGCTGGAGTTCGGCCTGCGGCGGGCACCCGGCGTGGACGGTGGGATCTCGGCCAGCCGCTACGCGTACATCGGCGGCTTCGACGCCACCAGCGACGTCAAAGCGGCCGACCTCTTCCCGTCGCTCCCGGTCGCCGGCACCCATGCCCACGCCTTCGTGCAGAGCTACCTGAACCTGGGGGAAGTGGATCTCTCTGATTTCGTCGCCGCGGATGGCCGCCCCTTCGACCTCAAGGAAGCGGCCCTGACCTATCGCGCGCAACTGGATGCCCTGCATACCCATGACGGCGAGCTGGCGGCCTTTCTGGCCTACGCGGCCGCCTACCCCGGGGCCTTCCTCGCCCTGGTGGACACCTACGACACGGTGAAAAGCGGGCTGCCGAACTTCCTGGCAGTGGCCCTCGCCCTGTGCCAGGCGGGCTATATGCCGTTGGGCATACGGCTGGACTCGGGAGACCTGGCCTACCTCTCGCGCCAGGCCCGGGCCGCCTTCGAGGCTGTCTCGGCGCGCTTCTCGGTGCCGTTCGCGCATCTGACCATCGTCGCCAGCAACGACGTGGACGAGGCGACGCTGCTGGCCCTCAACGCACAGGGTCACCAGGTCGACACGTTCGGCATCGGCACCCGTCTGGTGATGCCTGGTGAGTCACTTGGAGGGGTCTACAAGCTGATGGAAGTGGACGGGCAGCCCCGCATCAAGGTGACGGGCGACAGCGCCAAGATTTCCATCCCGGGCCGCAAGAATGCCTACCGGCTGTACGTGGGCGGTGGCGGCGGGGCGCCGCCGGTCCCGGTGGTGGACCTGATGACGCTGGCCGACGAAGAGCCGCCCGAGCCCGGCCGTCCGGTGCTATGCCGGCATCCCTTCGACGAGACCAAGCGGGTGCTGGTGACGCCCAGGCTGGTGGAGAATCTCTACAGCGTGGTGTGGGACGGCGCGGCGCGGCGCGAGGCGATCAGGCCACTGGAGCAGGTGCGCGCCGATGTGCTGGAGCAACTCGCCCACTTCCGGCAGGACCATCTGCGGGCGGTGAACCCCACGCCGTACAAGGTGAGCGTGAGCGCCCGCCTGTACGACTTCCTGCACGACCTGCTGGCCAGCGAGGTGCCCATCGCGGAGATTCGCTAGCGACGAGAACGCGCCCGGCCCGCACATCCACACGCGCGGCGAAGGGGAGGTTGATCGCGCCCAGCGACACGGTGCGCACCACCGGACTGCTGGGGGCCAGATGGAGTGCTTCGACTCCAGCTTCCGCCAGCACGAGCAGGACGCCGGCGGCCAAGGCGGCCTTTCCGCGTGTCATCGCGTCCTTTCAGGCCGGTCGTTCCCTGGGTGGTTGCTTCTTCTTGCTCTGCGCTACCTTCTTCTTCTCTTTCCTCGGTTTGTCCTTTGCCGCCACCGTGCTCACCCCCTTCCCATCTCCTGCGCTTGTGGGCCCACATCGCTCCGTCTGACCTGACTCTAGCACATTGTCTCCGCCCGGCGCAGCCGGGCGAGTCGTCGACGTACACAAGCGGCGAGCGGTTGGGGATACTGCTCCATGCTTCGGCTCCCCCTTGCCTCACCCTGGTACACTGGAGGCGGCACGCCCCGCCGCTCAACGCCCGTGTGTTCACCAAGGCGCCTCGTTCATGCACATCCTCGCCGTCGCCGATACCCCAGAGCGCCTGCTCTACGATGCCTTCGAGCCCGACGACTGGCGCGGTCGCGTCGATCTGGTCCTGTCGTGCGGCGATCTCGACCGCGAGTACCTGGAGTTTCTGGTGACCGAGCTCGCCGTCCCGGTGCTCTATGTGCCGGGGAACCACGATACGGCCTATCGCACGCATCCGCCCGAGGGCTGCGACGACCTGGATGAGCGACTGGTCATGATCGGCGGGCTGCGCTGCGCCGGGATCGGCGGCGGCATGCACTACAACGCCGGTCCGGATGCCTATCAGTACACCGAGCGCCAGATGGAGCGGCGGCTGTGGCGGCTGGGCTGCCGGGTACATTGGGCGGGTGGAGTGGACGTGGTGATCTCGCACGCCGCCCCGCTGCACGGCGACCCCGCCCTCGACGCCACGGACCGGGCGCACCGGGGCTTTGCCGCCTTCCGCCGCTTCATCGAGCGCTATCGCCCGCGCTACTGGCTGCACGGGCACAATCATCTCATCTACAATTGGGTTCCCCGCGTGTCGAGGATCGCCGAGACAACGGTCATCAACGCCTACGGCCACTATCTGCTGGACACGGAGGCGCCCCCGCCGAACCTTCCCATCGCCGCGGACCCCACCACGCTGCTGCGCCCATCGTAGCGCCTCTCGCTGCGCGCCGCCTCCCGCCTCCATCTACCGCCCGCCGGGCCGTACCCGCACGGCCGCCGGGGCGACGAACAAAGGGATGGACCGAAGCACCTGTGCTATAACGAGATGTCACCGGCCGGGTCGCACGGCGCAGCTCGTGCAAGCCGCCCTTGTCGGCAGGCTTGCACGGGCATGCCGTCGCAGCCAATGAGACTCAGCTCTCCCGGCTCGGTCGCACCTGCTTGAAGAGCAGGGCGAGGACGAAGAAGGTGGGCGGCCACTGCCCGACGAAGAGGGACTCCTGCTTGCGGCCACTCAACTGAAGGCCGAGGGAGGCCAGGATGGAGCCGATCCCCGCCCAATAGTAGACTGGGGTCGGGATGTTCTCCAGGGCACTGAAGTAGGTCTGCTGTGCGGTTGACTGATTCACGATGATCCTCCTCATTCTATGTCTCGCCTGTGAGACATAGAAGTATGCCAGCCCGGCGGGATGGTGCCAAAAACAAGCGCCGGCCCCCTCACATCCACCGCTCCAGCCAAGCGGGCGTACGGGCGCCGTCCCAGCGATGGCCCCCCTCGAAGACATGATGGGCCAGTCTCTCCCCGACGCCCAGGACGTCGTAGAGGCGGCCCACGTCACGCACCGCGGAACGGGCGGCATCGATGTCGAAAGACGGGTCCTGCGTGCCGCTCTCGACCAGCAGGGCGCGCGGGGCGATCAGGCAGGCCACGTCGGATAAGTCGCCCCACTGCAACAAGCCCGGCACGATCTGCTGGCCGCAGGTGTCGCCACGCACGAAGGTCTGCTCGTATAGACTCGTCAGGTAGCCGCTGACCACCGCCACCTTGATGCGCTCGTCCAGGGCCGCGGCGAACAGGGTGAGCGTGCCGCCGTAAGACAGTCCCATGCAGCCGATGCGCTCCGGGTCGACCTCCGGACGGCTGATCAGATAGTCGATGCAGCGCATCAGGTCGAAGACGTTGAGGGTGAGCGTGTTCAGGCCGAGCAACTGGGCCTTGATCTGCGCCATGTGGCAGCCGTCGTCGCCGCTGTCCATGTCGGTGCCCACGGCGCGCTCGCCGAAGCCCCGCGCATCCATGGCCAGCACGACGTAGCCGCGGCGCGCCATGTCCGGGCCGTAGTCGTAGCGCAGGCGCCGCAGCAGCTCCCAGTGGCTGGAGTTGCCGTGCGCGATGCCGACCGTGTCGTCCTTGCCGTTGCCATGCCCGTGCTGGCAGATCAGCGCCGGTAGGCGGGTGCGCCCGTCGTACATCTCGGGGACCAGGACGTAGGCCGGGACGGCCATATCCTCTTCGCTGGAGAAGAGCACCTTCTCCTGGACAAAGCCATCGCACTGCCGGCGTTCCAGGAGCAGCGGCTGAAGGGGGCATGGTTGCGGCCACGGCGCCATGAGGTCGTGGAGCTTCTGCGCGAACGCGTCTCGCCACGCCGGCCACTCCTCCCGCGTGCTGACGCGGCAGGCCAGCGCCCTGGTGGTCTGCTCGCAGCGGCGTTTAAGGTACTCGCCCACGGACAGGTTGCGACTGAAGAATGGCCCCGGTTCAACGCTCATGTATCTCCTCCTCGCCACGTCTCGGGTCACAGCGCGATTTGATTCACCGGGTGCGCCTGAGGCTGAAGCCTCATGGCAGACAGCGGGCCATAAATGGCCGGTTCCTCCCATGGTCCTTCAGGGCCAGGTCCCCCGCGTGACCTTTTCTCAGTTGCACCCACCCGGTAACGCGCCTTGACTGGCCGGCTACGTCCATCGTACACTACTGGCAGGTGTTGCAACAATGACAGCATTGTTTTGAAATGTCAAACAAAGAGCGGGTGGCGAGCCGGCCCTATAACGCGCAGTCGCTCGACCGCGCGCTGATGGCCCTGATCCTGCTGCGCGACAACCGGCGCGGCGAGATGGGGCTGAGCGAGCTGTCGCGCGAGCTTGGCCTGCACCGCAGTACCCTCCATCGCCTGCTGGCCACGCTCCTGCGCCACGGCTTCGTCGCGCAGGACCCCATCTCCAGGCGCTACCGCCTGGGCCTGGCCTACCTCACCTTCGGCCATGCCGCGGTGGAGCACCTGGAGGTGCGGCGCCATGCCCTGCGGCATATGCACGCCCTGGCCGACGACAGCGGCGAGTCCGTCTACCTGAATATCCTGGCCGGCGGCCTGATGCTCTGCGTCGACGGCGTGGTCGGCCCGCGCGGCGTCACCGTCGATACCAACGCCGGTGTGGCGCTGCCGCTGCACGCCACGGCGACCGGCAAGTGCTTCCTGGCCTGGATGTCCCCCGCCGAGCGCGACACCTACCTGGCGCGCGAGCGTCTGGTGCCTGTGACGCAGCGCACGATTGTCGAGCCTGCCGAGCTACTGGCACAGCTCGACGCGGTGCGCCGGCAGGGCTACGCCACCAACGACGAGGAGACCGAGCCGGGCGTGCGCTACGTCGCGGCGCCCATCTTCGGTCAGCGCGGGGAGATCGTGGCCTCCATCTCCATCGGCTTCCCCGTGTTGCGGGTGTCGCAGGTCGACCTGCCGCGCTACGCCGCCGCCGTGATGGCCGCCGCGGCGCGCATCTCGGCATCGTTGAGCTACGCGGGCGATCGGGGCGCGCCATCCGGGTACCGGCTCGTGGTGGGCGATGCCGCCCCGGACCACGATGGGGCTATCGAGACGGTTGTGGGCAGTTGATCGCCGGGAAGGAGGTCGATCCATGAGACTGGCGTTACACTCCGTGAGCTACGCCGGAGTCTGGCCGGGCCAGGCCCGTTTACCGGTCGAGGCGGTGCTGGACAAGGCGGTTGCCTTCGGCTATCAGGGCGTGATGCTGATGGCCAAGCGCCCCCACCTGTCTCCGCTCGACCTGGACGACGCGGCACGCCGCCGCTTGCGCGCGGCGCTGGCGGAGCGCGGGCTGCATCTAGCCGCGCTGGCCGGCTATACCGACTTCTGTGCCGGCCATGACCGGCCCGACGTGCCGCTGCGCGAGATGCAGATCCTGCACGTCGCCGAGCTGGCCCGCCTGGCGCACGATCTGGGCGGCGGCCTCGTGCGCATCTTCACCGGCTTTACGCGAGAGGGTGCGAGCCACGATACGCAGTGGAATTGGTGCGTCGAAGCTATCCGGGAGTGCGCCCAACGGGCGGCGGAGCACGGCGTGGTGATCGGCGTGCAGAACCATCACGATGTCGCGGCGCATTACCAGAGCCTGCGCGACCTGTTGCGCGATGTCGATCATCCCAACTGCCGCGCCTGCTTCGACGCCTGGTCTCCCGCCCTGCACGGCGCGGACCTCGGGACTGTCGCGCGGGAGATGGCGCCGCTGACGGCCTTCACCACCATCGCCGACTACGCGCGACGGCCCCGCTACCGCTACGAGCCGTCGCTGGTGAACTACGCGCGGGAGATCGACGCCGTGCGGGCGGTGCCCATGGGCGAGGGCTTCATCGACTACCCAGCCTTCCTAGACGGCTTGCGGGCCGGCGGCTACCCGGATGATGGCTGGGTGGCCTACGAGATGTGCTCGTCCCTGGCCGGCGGCGGCAGCGAGGAGAACCTGGATCGCTGCGCGCGCCGCTTCGTGGGCTGGATGCGCGAGCATGGCTACGCGTCGGGCGACGCCGTCGCGGGCGCCGAAGGACGCCCGGTATCGGCAATCCCATAACGTCTATCATGTCGAAACGGCAGGAGGTGCGCAATGCAGGTTACTCCCACCGGCCGCTTCCCCATCGTGCGCGACGGCGCCCATCCCCTGCGCTCGGCGCTCGACGCTTTCCGGGCGCGCGGCGAGGTCACGGCCGAAGCGGCGCAACGCGATGAGGCGCTGCTGGCCGCGCAGCGCGAGGCGGCCCGCGAGTTGCTGGCCGCGCAGGAGGCGGCCGGCGTCGACCTGCCGACCGATGGCTACATACCGCTCTACGATGAGTGGTTTGCCTGGGCTCCCTCGGTGGCCGGGGTCACCACCGGCGGCCACATCCGCTACCTCGATACCAACACCTACTACCATCGCTGGCACCTGAGCGAGCCGCCGCGGCGCATCGGCGACGGGCCGGCGGTGGCGGCGTACCGGCATGCCGCGGCGCTGACGCGGAAAGACGTCAAGCCCTGCCTGTTCGGCCCTTACACGCTATGGGCCTATGCCGTGAAGGAGGGCGAGGGGGCCACGCGCCGGGCCTTCGACGCCCTGGCCGAGGTCGTGGCCGGCGAGGTGGCGGCGTTGGCCGCGGCCGGGGCGCGCTACGTGCAGATAGATGAATCGGTGCTACTGCGCCACGGGCATCGCGGCGACTTCCCGCTGGCGGTGGCCGCGGTCGAGAGCATCGCGGCGGCTGCACCTGACGTGACGCTGATCGTGCACCTGGCCTGCGGCGCCGTTGGCGACCTGTTGCCGCGGCTGCTGGAGATTCCCGGACTGGGCGGCCTGGGCCTCGATTTCACCGATGCCTATCGCGTCCCCAACCTGGCCGCGCTCTCGGACTGGCGCGGCGACGCCTTGCTGCAGGCCGGCGTGACCGATGCGCGCCAGGTGCGCTTGGAGCCGATCGCGGAGATCCGCCAGACGCTGCCGCCCGTGACCGACTTCGTGCCACTGGAGCGCTGCCTGGCGGCGCCGAGCACCGGCTTGCAGTATCTGCCCTACCATATCGCCTTCCATAAGCTGGACAACCTGGTGGCGGCGGCCCATTCGTTCACCCCGCTGGAGGTGGAGGCATGAGCGAGCTCCCCCTGTTGCCGGTCGCCGGCATCGGCAGCTTCCCCAAGCCGGGCGACCTGTTCAAGGCCGAGATGGCGCCGCTACAGGCCCAGGATAGTGCCTCCATGCGGGCCATGCGCGAGGCGGCGGTGAAGGACTGGCTGGCCATCCAGGAAGAGGCCGGCGTCGACCTGGCCGTGGACGGCGAGATGTACCGCCGCTCCATGACCACCTACTTCCTGGAAGGCTGGGACTGCGCCGACCTCGATCCCGACCCGGTCTGGGTGATGGACAACATGTATGGCCAGCGCTCCATCATCACCCGCCCGGCCCGACGGCTGCGCCGGCTGCTGCTGGAGTGGTACCGCTTCGCGCGCGCGCACACCCACCTGCCGCTCAAAGTGACCATCACGGGGGCCTACACGCTGCGCGATTGGGTCTTCGACCGCTACTACGGCAGCCGCCGCGAGGCCGTGAATGCGCTGGCCGAGTACGTGCGCGAGGAGGTGCAGGCGCTGGTCGCCGACGGCTTCCGCTACATCCAGATCGACGAGCCGGCCTTCGTCACGCGCTACGACCAGCCGGACGAGCTGGACCTGGCCATCGCGGCGATGCGCCGCGTGCTCGACGGCACGCCGGCGGAGGTGACCGTACTGACGCACATGTGCTACGGCGCCTTCCACGAGGTCTATCCCAAAATGCTCGAGCTGCCGGCGAAGGTATTCTGCCTGGAGCTGTCGCACGCCACGCCCGAGATGCTGGAGGTGCTGCGACGGCATCCCTTCCCCCCCGACCGCGCCCTGGGCTTCGGCGTGGTGGATGTGATGGACCCGCGCGTGGAGAGCGTGGACGAGATCGAAGGGCGCATCACGCTGGCCCTCGACTACCTCGATCCCGCGCAACTCTGGATCAACCCCGACTGTGGCTTTCAGACCCTGCCGCACGACGCGGCGGTCTCCAAGCTGCGCAACCTGGTGCAGGCCACCAGGAAGGTGCGTGAAGCGATAAGCGGATAGATAGAGCAGGGAGAAAGAGAGTCTCATGGCCGGAACTGAGCCCATCGGCGTGGCGGTGATCGGCTGCGGCAACATCGCGCACCCGCACTTCGCGGGCTGGAACAGGCTGGAGCAGGCCGGCCAGGCCCGGCTCGTCGCCGCCTGCGACAACGACCTGGCGCGCACCCAGGAGGCTGCGCGGCGCTACGGCGCCGCCGCCACGGCCACCGATTTTGAGGAGGTGGTGCGGCGGCCGGAGGTGCAGGCCGTCGACATCTGCCTGCCGCATCACCTGCACCTGCCGGCCATCCTGGCGGCGGCGCGCGCCGGCAAGCACGTGCTGTGCGAGAAGCCCCTCGTGCTCAATCTGGAGGAGGCCCAGCAGGCCATCCGCGCCTGCCACGAGGCCGGCGTGGTCTTGATGACGGCCAACCGCGACCGCTTCGAGCCCCATGCCCGCGCCGTGCGCCAGATCGTCGAGGCCGGCCTGCTCGGCACGGTCAACCTGGTGCTCGAGCGCCACATGCTGCACAAGAACGTCCTGACCCAGGCCGCGCACGACAACATGGGCTGGAAGCTGCAGCGCGCCAACGCCGGGGGCGGCGCCCTGCACCGCGACGGCGTCTACTACATCGATTCGCTGCTCTTCTACACCGGCAGCGAGGTCGCCCACGTCACCGGCGCCGAGTTCGACAACTTCCTCTGGAATACCGAGCAGATCGAGACGACCTCGCACGTCCTGTTCCGTTTTCGCGGCGGCGCCATCGGCGTCTTCGAGATGGTCTGGTGCTTGCAGGGGCCGCACATCCGCGAGGTGACGATCAACGGCAGCGAGGGCTATCTGACCCTGCGCGGCGCCATCGGCGACGACGCCACCATCACGCTGCACAGCAAGCGCCTGGGCTGGCGAGTGCTGAGCGACGCGCGCGTGGCGCGGGCCTTCGAGGAGGCCTATTTCCAGCGGCCGGAGCAGGCGCACCCGGACCGGGTGGGCGAGGCGTTGCTGCTGCGCATCCCCTATGCCGCCGGCTTCCACGCCCAGTCCATCGAGCTCCTGGCCGCGATCCGCGAGGGCCGCGAGGCGGAATCGAGCGGCATCGACGGCGCCCGCGCGCTGGAAGTGGTGGAGGCGGCCTATCGGTCGGCCCAGGAGAGGCGGGCCATCGATCTCCCCTTGATCGATTGGGGCGCGCTGGCCGGCGGCCGCGGCCTGGCCCGCGCGGCGGTGTGATCCGGCTATGAGCGCCGAAGCCGCCAACCGGCCTACCTTCCTGCTGCGGGTGGACTGCGAGCATGTCGAGTCGCGACGCTGGGCCGGGGGCGTGGAGCCCGAGGTTGCGGGTACGCCGCGGCTGCTGGCCCTGCTGGCCGAGCTGCACGTTCCGGCCACCTTCGGCTTCGTCGGCCTGACGGCGCGGGAGTATCCGCAATTCGCCCGCGCGGCGGCAGCCGGCGGGCACGCCATCGCCGGACATTCCCTGGACCATGCCGGGCCTTACGCCGGACGGCCCGTGCAACAGCAGGAAGAGGATATGGAGCAGATGGCCGCGGCCATCGAGGCGGCCTGCGGCGTCCGCGTGCGCGGGCTGGCCACACCGTGCCACGGCCTGATCGACGGGGCCACCCTGGAGGCGGCGGGGCACAGCGGGCTTGACTACGTCCTCAATTTCTCGATCACGGCCGAGGCCCCATCGCCGCTGGCCCCGGCGCCCGGCATGGAGGAGATGGCCCGGCCCGTCCTGGTGCCGTCGGCCCGCCTGAACGTGGTGTGGGATTGGACGCACCTGCAACCGGGCTGGCCGCCCTTCTCGGACGAGGCGGCCAGGAGGGAGTGGGCGGCGGCTATCGACGGGGCGAGCCGCGAGCAGGGCGGCGCGGTCAGCCTCATCATCCATCCCTGGATCGTCGAGCTGAACCAGGAATACCCCGTCCTGGCCGAGCTTCTCGGCTATGCCCGGGAGAAGGGCTTTGCCTTCAGCACCTTCGACGCGGTGGCGAGCGCTGCGCTCGCGAACAGATCACCTGCCGCCGCGGCCAGGGAGAGAGCCTGACTGAACGACGACAGCAACAGTAGGAGGGAGCAGTGACAATGGGAGACAGCGCGCCACTGGGAATCGGCTTGATCGGCTGCGGGTCGGTCGCCACCAATATGCACCTCAACGGCTGGACGCGTTTCCCCGAGAAGGCGCGGTTGCTGGCCGTCTTCGACGTCAGCGGGGAGCGCGCCCGCCGCATGGCGCAGATGGTTCAGGATGCCTACGCGGCGCGCGCCTTCGAATTCAGCCACCGTGCCGTGCGCATCGCCTACGGGCAGCGCGATGCGCAGAAGGAAGAGGCTTTCATGCGGCGGGCGGCGGTGGCGCGGGTGGCGGCCGAGGCGCCGGAGGTCTACACCGACCTCGACCGCTTGCTGGCAGACCCGCGCATCGATGCCGTGATCGTGGCCACGCCGCATCATCTGCACGCGCCGATTTCGGCCAGGGCGCTCGCCGCCGGCAAGCACGCCTTCTCGGAGGGGCCGATGGCCATCAACCTGGAGCAGGCCGACGCGGTCCTTGACGCCCAGCGCGCCAGCGGCAAGGTCTACACGGCGCAGTATTACTCGCGCTACTTCCGCGGCGCGCGCCAGGCCTACCGGCTGGCCACCGAGGGCAAGCTTGGCACGATCCTGATGGCCCGCGGCGATGCCCTCTGGTACCGCACGCAGGAGTATTACGAGCGCGACCCCTGGCGCGGCACGCGCGCTGCCGGCGACCGCGTCTTCATCCACCACGGGCGCTACGCCATGGACCTCTACCTCTGGGTCATGAACGACGAGGTGGAAGAGGTCTACGCGCATGCCGCCACCAAGACCCACCGCATCGAGGTCGAGGACAACGCCGCCGTGCAACTCCGCTTCCGCTCCGGCGCCTACGGCCAGATGCTGCTCAGCACCTCGGCGCATCCCACCGGCCCGCTGCGCGAAGACGTCGAGCGCATCGAGATCCTGGGTGAGCGCGCCTCTCTGGTCGGCGTGCTCAACTACACGACCGAGGATTGCGACATCGCCATCGGCTCGCGCGACGCCGACTACGCCGATGAGCTGCGGCGCTGGGCGGACCGGGAGCCGCCGATGCCTGCGGATGGCGCAACCACGCATTACGAAGCCTTTGTCGATGCCGTGCTGGGCGGCCCGCCGATGCTGACGGAGCCGGCCAGCACGCGCAAGCAGGTCGAGGTGGCGCGCGCCATCAGCCGCTCCCTGGCCGAGAAGCGGCCGGTCGGCCTGCCGTTGCGACCCGGAGACCCCTACTACGGCCCGGTGGCCGGATACGATGCCTGATGCGGGATCGGAGGACAGGCGTGGTAGCGACACCCTGGGAGCGCCAGCGGCCGCACGCGAACATAGCAGCGCCAACGTAGTTTGCTAGAAGAGAAGACGCCATGCGACCGGCCGTGTTTACCGACGAGATCGACCTGGACGCCACGGCGGCGATCAGGGTGTGCGCCGAGGAAGGCGTGCGCGCGGTCCAGTTGCGGCAGGTCGGCCGGCGAGGCCGCAATGTGGTCGCGCTGCCCGACGACGAGATCCGGGCCTTGCTGGCCGAGTTGCGCCATAACGGCGTGCGCGTTGCCGGCATCGGCTCGCCGTTCGGCAAGTGCGACCTCTTCGACGACGCGGCCTACCGGCAGCATCTGGCCCTGAGGCTTTTCAGAGCGAATATGTTCCCGGTAGGACGCCGGTGCTCCCACGGTAGTACTGCTTTGAAAGCCAGCTCACCCCGTGCATACTACGATAGGGAACAGGAGTGGGCAGTGTGCGGTACTGCGGCCCGGAAACCCCGGACTGAAGTCCGGGGAGGCTCATCTCTGGCCAAGCGGTGGGCTTCAGCCCGCCTGAGGGCGACGTAGGAGCGGGTTGAAACCCGCGGCTAGGCGCGACATGAGCCTCCCCGGGATGAATCCCGGGGTTTCCCGATCACGCCCGCTCCTTATTTACGCTACAAGAAGGGGAGGCCATGGGGCCGTTAGAGGGGATGCGCCTGCTCAGCCTGGCCGTGAACGTGCCTGGGCCGGTGGCCGCCGCGCGGCTGCATCAGTTGGGCGTGGCGGTGGTCAAGGTCGAGCCTCCTGCCGGCGATCCTCTGGCCCGGCACAGTCCGGAGTGGTACGCGGCCCTCTGTGCAGGCCAGCAGGTGCAGCGGCTCGACCTCAAGGACCCGGCCCAGCGCGCGGACCTCGACCGCTTGCTGCAGGGCTGCGACCTGTTCCTGACCTCCAGCCGGCCGGCGGCGCTGGCGGGCCTGGGCCTGGACTGGGCCTCTCTGCACGCGCGGCACCCGCGCCTGGCGCAGGTCGCCATCATCGGCTTCCCGCCGCCGCACCAGAACGTGCCGGGCCACGACCTCACCTACCTGGCCGCGCACGGCTTGCTGCTGCCGCCGCGCTTGCCGCCAACCCTGCTGGCCGACGTGGCGGGCGCGGAACGGGCGGTGAGCGCGGCGCTTGGCCTGTTGCTGGCGCGCGAGCGGGGAGCGGATGCCGGCTACGCCGAGGTTGCGCTGGCCGAGGTCGCGGAGTCCTTCGCCGCGCCGCTGCGCCATGGCCTCACCGCGCCCTCCGGCCTGCTCGGCGGCGGCTGGCCGGGCTACAATCTGTACGCGGCGGGGCGGGGCTGGGTGGCCGTCGCCGCCCTGGAGCCCCATTTCTGGGCGCGGCTGCAGCGGGAGCTGGGGCTGGACGTGGCGACGTACGACGACCTGGCCGCTATCCTGGCCACCCGGGCGGCCGAGGAGTGGGAGTCCTGGGCGGCAGAACGCGACCTGCCGATCACGGCCCTCCGCCACCAAGCGTGATGCGCGTGGCTGGAAACCCCGCACTGCAGTGCGGCGGGTACCCGCTTCGGCCAGTCCGCAAGCCCGCAGGCGGCCGCCCATGGGTGCCGTCATGTCGCGCCCAGCCGCGGGTTTCAACCCGCTCCTGCCCTGCCCCGGGGCGCGCTGCGAGCGTCCGATGGTCCGGCGGCGGCCCCTATAGTTGCACGGCGCCGCTGTCACGCCGCCCGCTGGCCCTGTCGGGACGGGTCGCGCCGCGCTGGTCGGTGACGAGAGGCCGGCCTCGCCCACATGCCCATGGTCCCGTAGCCCCTGGACAACGCCCACACATCGGTGTACTATTGACACCAGTGGGTGCCCCCAATGGAGCCTTTGCGACCACAGGCTCCCCCTCCTGCGATGCCGCTTTGTCCCTCCAAGGCATCCGTGAACTGGAGGTCGCCATGGACACGCGGATTCTGATCATCGAAGACGACGAAGCCACTGCCGAGGTCATGCGCCAGGTTCTCGCGGACGAGGGCTACACGGTGGAGCACGCGGCATCCCCCCGGCAGGCCCGTGCGCTGCTGGCCGCGGGGGATGCCGCGTCGTGGGATCTGGTCATCAGCGATGCGGTCCTGACGGGCGACGGTGACCCGCGGGCATGGCTGAACGAACTGCGCGTCTTGACCGCGGCGCCTGTCGTCATCGTCACGGGCTGGCTGCAGGCGCTTTTCGCCGACTACGCGGAGCGGGGCTTCGCGGCGGTGGTGGCGAAACCCTTCGACCTTGACGAACTCCTTGGCATCGTCCAACGGCAGGTGGGCGCGCCGGCCGGTAGATGCGAGAGTGTTGGGTCTGAGCCCGATGTGCACGTCATGACTATGCTGCCGGGTGTGACCTACCGCACCTACATGGACACGGCGCAGGCCCTGCAGTCCAGCACCCCCGCCCTCGTGCGGCACGTGCTGAGCGGCGTCGCGCCACTGTTCGCGGAGGCCATCGCCGAGTCGGAGTGTCTCGGGCAATGGCCGGAGGATCTGTACCTATACTCCGCGCTGGGGCGGCATCACGAGTTCCGGCACCACGGCGTGCACTGCGCGCTCAGCCGGGAAGCGCTGCGCATGCGCGCACGCGTGGCGGACGCCGTGGCCCACGCCATGTACCTGCTGGAACAGGCCGGCGAGGCCTATGCCCTGGCCCGCGCGGTGATCGAGCGCGGGAGGGCGCGGTGGGCGGGCTAGGCCGTACCTACTGCACGAGCACGCTGCCCTTGTCCGGTGGCAGGCCCGACGGGTTGTAGTCGATCACCGCGGTGCCGTCGCCGGCCACGGCAACGTCCCAGCCGATGACCGCGCCGTTGACGAACGGACTGGTGTCGGTCGAATTTCCGGTCACGGTGAGATCGGCGCAGGCCAAGTCGACGATGCCGTTAATGAGGCTCGACGCGCTGCCATTAAGCTCCATCGAGTTGGCGGCGGTGGTGCAGGGCTGATTCTCGTAGATGGCGATACCCTGCAGAGGTCCGTTCGTCGGGGCGTTCAAGACCCAGCTATCGCCGGAGTTGCCGTTCGAGTGGATTAGGTAGCCGCTGGCCGCCGGGTCGAAGACGAACGCTGCATTGAACGAATTAATGGTGGGGCCGCTGTGCGTCACCATATCATCCGGACTTCCGGTGAAGTAGTAGATGGCGCTCGTCTGGTTATCGTCGCAGTGCGGGAAGAAGTCATATTCTCCATGGTTCGCGGAGAAACCGGAGACTCGGGCGGTGCTACCCCAGGGACTTGATGGAGGATTAGGAGCGTCCGGCGGGAGATAGTACGTGACGCCACTTGGGGGTGGGTTCGTGATGTTGGGATCGATCGCCTGGAGATGGCTGAAGCAGGAACCGGTGCCGCCACCTTGTGCCCATGAGGGCAAGTTAATGGTATCGCTGAAGCTGGTCGCCGTACATCCGCTGGAACAAATGGTGATGGCGTCCAGGGCCGGCATGGGCACCGTGGGGCTGTAGGGATTGACGATGACGGCGGCACCGCCATTTTGCGTGCCCAGGGCTCCGGTGATCGGGCTTGACGAGGAGAGGACCGATTCGGAGGTGCCGCTGACCGTGCCGGTGCCGTTATTGGCGAGGCAGGTCTTGCCGTTGGCGTGGATGCTGCCATGCGTAATCAGCGTCGACGCAGCATCCTGTACCTGGATAGCGCAACCGCTGGGGTCCAGGCCGAGGATCGTGAAGGGCTCGTCCGCGCCGCCATGCCAGGCAACGGCCCCCACGCTGATGTGTGCGCGGTCCAACCCGATCACCCCGCCAAAGAAGCCTTTCACGTCTTGATTGAAATAGCCTTCCACGTAGTCATAGTGACCGCGGAAGGGGCTACTGCTGCTGATGGGAGGCGTGCAGATCTTGATACCGGCCGCGGAATCGACGCCGCACAGGCCAACTCCCAGGGGGGAGGTGGTCAGGTACGGGCTGCTACCGTAGACGGCGTTGACGATGTGGTTGGGATAGCCGTCCTGTTGCAGGAGCGACGCGGCGTCCTGGATGGCTGTCTGGGCCGTGCTGGTATAGGCCGAATCTGAGGGGTTGAAATTAAACATCTTGGCCGCGGCGACCTTGACCGCGACGTCGAGATTGGCCTGTATCTTACGGTGCTGCGAATACAAATTGCTGCCGTCGATAGCGAAGGCCGCCATACCGATGATGGCCACCATCAACACCGCCACGATGGGCATGATCTGGCCGGATTCGGCTCCCCTTGGGCGCATCTGGCTCCTCCCTACTCGTGTAGCATCGTGCTGGTACCCTGGAGCGGCATAGTTGCGCCGGCGAAAACCATGCTCAGCAGGGGTTTGAAGGGATACGTGACGGTGACGGACACATATTGATTGGTGAGATACGGGCTGATCTGCGCCGTCTCCATGGCCGTGGTGACGCTTATCCCGGTGCTGACGATGATCGTCACCTGGCGCGGGTCCACGGCGTTGGCGGCCTGCAGCGTCGCCCCGACGATCGTCTCCGTTGTGGTCCCGGTGATGGTCCGCGAGGCCTGCAGCGGGTAGACGTTCATGGTGGTGCCGTTGACAACGGTGGTACCGCCCGTGGGGCAACTCGGGTTATTGGAGGCCGAGTAGTCGCAGTAGTACCCGGCGGCATTGCCCAGGTAGTCGAAGGTGCCCCACGGTGTGGAGGTGTTTCCTGCACTATCCGTGACCGCCCGTGCCACCTCCACGGAGCCCCAGCGTGCGCCTTCTCGCGCAGCTTCCTGAATCTGGCTGTTGTAGAAGATGACGCGCGTGCCGTCGAACAGCCCGACGAAGAGCAGCATGAAGACCGGGAGCACGATCGCGAACTCCGTCAGGCTCTGGCCGGAAGACTGTCGCCGCCGATCACCCCACAACGGCCGGCCCGCCATGGCGTGAAGGGCTCGTGCGCGGAAGCCTCCACGGCCCCGGGATGTCGTCTCTGTTACGGTTGTCACGGTGTGCCTCGCTATTACTGGAGCTGGAAGACCTGACCCGAAAGGGTGCAGGCCGACGGACAGCCGGAAGGGATGGTCGTGGTCAAGGATGCGCTCGAGACGCTCTGTACGTAGTACTCGTAGGTGCCGGCGGGGAGGAAGGTGTAATTGTTCTGCCCGCTCAGCGCAGGGTTGACGTGGAAGGAGAGGGTCGGCGCCGTCCCGTTGCTAGCCTGATAGGACGTGAACGCACCGGTGCTGCCGTACGTGCGCACGAAGATGGAATTGCCGGCATCGGTCTCATTGGTCACCCAGCTGATCGTGACGTAGGTCGCGGCGAAGGAGGGCGAGCACGACTGTGGCGAACCGGCGTGGCCGCCGTTATTGACATGGGTGGCCGTGCAGGTCAGGGAGTTGGCGGCGGGCGCGGGCTCCGGGGTCGCCGTCGCCGTCGGCGTCGCGGTTGCCGTCGGTGACGCCGTGTAGGTTACCGTCGGTGATGCTGTGTAGGTTGCCGTCGGCGTGGCCGTAGCAGTGGGGGGCGGCGTGCTGGTCGGGCCGCCCGAGGTCTGGGTCGGCGTGTTGACCGGCGTCGCGGTGGCCGTTCTGGTCGGTGTTGCGGAGGCCGTCCTGGTCGGCGTCGCGGTAGGTGTGCTCGTCGACGTGGGCAGAGGCATCCCATAGGAAATGTTGCCGCCGCTCACCCCGACCGCGGAACAGGCGATAGTAGGGCTGACGGCGGGGCACGCCACGGCGTTGAACGCATTGTAGGTGCCGCTGCCTACCAAGCTCCAGACGGAGGAGCCGGTGGTTGCTGCGGTGCCACTCAGGATCGTCCCGAAGCTACCCACGACATAGCACGAGACAGTGCCCGAGCTAAAGCCACAGGCCACGCCATTGAGATTGTTGGCTGTAGGACTGCTGGCAGTGGGGCTCCACGCATTCGTGTCGCAGGGAGTCGTGCTGCTATCGGTGCAACCGGCGCCGCTGATGTAGCGAATCGTCCCACCGTTGCCGACGGCGACGCAGTTGGGAGCACCGTTGGAATCATCGATGCACGAGACGGCATTCAGGTCCGACGACACGTTGCCAACCTCAGGGGTCCAGGCGCCGCCGCCTGAGGACATCAGGATGGTGCCGTTGGCGCCCACGGCAACGCAGGTTTCGGGCGTGCTCCCGCTGGTGTTATCCGAACAGGAGACGCCGTTCAGGCCGTAGGGGTTCGAGTTCGTGGCGACGCTCCAGCTAGAGCCATCGAAGGTCAGGATAGTGCCGTTGTTGCCGACGGCGACGCAGGCCGGCTCGCCGGAACCCGCCAGTGGGTCGCAGGATATGGCGGTTAGGTCCTGGGTCGTGGTGATGCCGGCGGTGACCGACCAGGAGGTGCCGCCGTTGTAGGTGTAGAGGATGGTACCGGCGTCGCCGACCGCGAAGCAGGTGGTGGAGGTCCGGCAGGCAATGCCGTTCAGGTTGTTGCTCGATATGGACGTGGGCGTGCCCCAGGTGCCATTGTTCAGCGCGAACGTCCCGGCAGCTCCCACGGCGTAGCAGAGGTTGGTAGTGGGGCAGGCGATGGCGTTCATGGTATTGGTGGTGGTGATGTTGGTGCTGATCAAGCCCGCGGGGGTACTGGCCAGGGTCGGCGTCGCGGTCGGCAGCGGCGTCGGCGAGGCGCCGCCGTAGGGCGTGGGCACCACCGGGTCGTAGGCGAAGGTGCGGCCGCTGGCCGACCCGCCGACCGCCGTGAGATGGATGAACGGCGTGATCGCGTGGAAGGGGACGGAGATGGAGATGGTGATCGGCTCGTCCGGCCCCACCAGCCTCGTCGAGGTAGCGGGTGTGGAGCTGTTGACGTAGACGGTGACGTTGGAGGCAGTGAGGTTGATCCCTCCCTGGGCCTCCGCGACAGTCTGGGAGACGATCTGCTGCACGGAAAGGAAAGGACAGGTCACGTTGACGCAGCCGCGTGGCGACACGACTTGCTGGCCGTAGACGAGGCCGACGCGCGCGGCGTTGGATAGGGCGACTTGGGTATGGTAGGCGCGACCGATGTCGAGCACCCCCATCAGGATGACGATCAGGATCGGCACGACCAGGGCCAATTCGGCCAGCGCCTGTCCCGCGGGCGTGGCGTGGCCGCGCATTACTCGACGGTTGAACAGGTTGCGTGCAGGTCCGTCGGGCCGGCCGGGGGCCCATTGGGGGGCGCTGCGCATCCTTACATCCAGTGCTAGGCTGTGGCAATCCTGATCATGCCCCATCATGCCGCAAAGGGATGCGACATCACTTAAGAGTGTCGTCTACAGGGCGCCGCCCGCACATTGCCAAATCGGGTGAGAGCCGGTCACTAATCTGGTGATAGACGCGTTGTTCCTTCGCCGTGAAAGCAACCCCTCTGAAACAGCACTAGTGCGGTCGGGCCAGCGGGCTCCGGGCGACCCGAGGCGCTGCGGATGCTGCAGGATGCTGCAGGATGCTGCAGGATAAGGTTGCTGTTGCTATGTAGCGCTAGCTGGCCACGTGCACATATCGTCCCACGTCGCCTTGTGGTCCACCAACCTGGAGGCTAGCGCTGTTCCGTCTCCTGGTCGGCGTTGCGCACTTCGGCCGTCAGGCTGGTCATCTTCTGGGCAAAGGCGCGCGCCGCGGCCTGGGCGGCCATGATCTCCTCCGGCGACGCATCCTGTCCCAAATGCAAACGCAGCAGGTGCAGGATCTCCAACTGTTGCTGGTTAATCCTGTAGAGCAGATCGACTTCTTCCGCCTCATGGTCATCGCGGATGTGGTCTTTCTGGTCCTGGCGATTCTGACTCATCATGATGATAGGGGCGGCATAGGCGGCCTGGGTCGAGAAGAGCAGATTGAGGATGATGAAGGGGTAGGGATCCCAATGGCTCATCAGGCCGATGAGATTGAGGACAATCCATCCACCGACGAAGATGGTCTGCACGATGATGAAGCGCCAGGAGCCCATGCCGTTGGCGATGGTGTCGGCGGCGCGCTCACCGAAGGTCCGGGGCAGGTGGATGTGGGCGCGCGAGCGCGTTGGACGGGATGAGACCGCACCGCCAGGTCGTCCTGACGCGCTTCGTCGCAGCATGCCGGGCCGATGAGCGGGTGGTGTCCGCCGTCGTCGCCGGCTCCTATGCCTGCGGCACGGCCGATGCCTACTCCGACCTCGATCTCGGCCTGATCACCGCCGATGCGGCTTACGAGGACTTCCTCGCCTCGCGCACGGCGTTCATCCACCGGCTGGGCGAGCCGCTATTCCTGGAAGACTACGATGACGAGGGCGCGGTCGTGGTCTTCTTCATCCTGGCCGATGGGATGGAAGGCGAGCTGGCCCTGGGTCGGGCCAGCCACTTCACGCACATCCATCGGGGGCCGTACGTCGTCCTGCTTGATCGGATAGGCCTCCTGCAAGGGGCCGTCTTCTCGGGGCGCGCGCCCGATCCGGACGAACAGCGAGAGGCGTTGCGTGGCCTGATTTCCTGGTTCTGGCACGACCTGTCCCACCACTTCCTCACCGCGATCGCGCGCGGGCAGCTCTGGTCGGAAGAGCCTCGCGGCGGGGATGGAC
>Ga0209062_1002968_pt1 | contig 20825 bp, 14 predicted proteins | sample Coa_R2_2_FD_187158 | JGI IMG/M metagenome (GOLD analysis project Ga0209062, IMG submission 187158) | Surface soil microbial communities from Centralia Pennsylvania, which are recovering from an underground coalmine fire - Coalmine... | ecosystem: Environmental > Terrestrial > Soil > Unclassified...
GTTCGCGCGGGGTGTCCATGTCGAGGCGGATGCGCTGCAGCGCATGATCGTGTCGGGCGGCACCTGGGTTGGCGAAGCCGGCGAGCCAAGCGGGGAGGCCGCTCGGCAGTTGCGCCTGCGCTTGCGGAACATGTGCCTGCTGGGTCGCTCGTTCTACGAGGCCGGGTTCACCGCCGTGCTCGACGACATCATCATCGGCGAGCGCTGGCGGGAGCTGCAGGACGATCTGCGCGGCCTACCGTTCTCGCTGGTGGTGCTGGCGCCGTCCGCGGATGTGGTCATACGCGAGCGCGACACCGGGCGGGCAAAGGCGCCGCAAGGCGCCGCCTGGGCCACCTACCTCGACCGCGAGCTACGGGCGACGATGGCCGGGATCGGGCTGTGGGTCGATAGCTCCGACCAGACTCCAGAGCAGACGGTCGAGGCCATTCTCGCGGGCCTCGGGCTTGATCGAACGGTTCAGGACGGTCGGACAGATGCGGAGTGACAGACCCCACATATGGGATAATGCCTTGTCTGGGCTGACGACAAGATGAGCGGGTTCTGAGACAAGAGAGCCGCGGGCAAGGGGGGATGGTGGCCGGCAAGGTTCGAATGGGCATCATCGGCGACTACCAGCCAACATACGACACGCACCGGGCCACCGAGGCGGCCTTGCATCACGCGGCCAACCGGCTGTCCATCGCGCTTGAGATAACCTGGCTGCCCACGGCGTCGCTCGATCCCTTGCCGGCCGCTCTCCTGGAGACCTATGACGGGCTCTGGTGCGCGCCGGGCAGTCCCTATCAGAGCATGAGCGGTGCGCTCAACGCACTCCGCTGGGCGCGCGAGCATGACCGTCCGCTGCTGGGCACCTGCGCCGGCTTCCAGCACATCGTGGTCGAGTACGCCCGCACGGTATTGGGGATCGACGACGCGCAGCATGCCGAATATGGGGAGACAACTGCACCGCTCGTCATCACGCCGCTGTCCTGTTCGCTTGAATGGGGGCAGACCCTGGAGATAGCTGTGGACCCCGACTCACGGGCCGGACGTATCTACGGACGACGCCAGATTTGGGAGCAGTTTCGGTGCACCTATGGCCTCAGCCGGGCCTACCAGGCGCGCCTGCACGAGGCCGGCCTACGTGTGGTCGGCGTGGACCAGGACGGCGATGCCCGCATCGTCGAGATTCCCGGGCACCGCTTCTATCTGGGGACGCTGTTCGTCCCGCAGTTGAGTTCAACTGCGGAGCAGCCCCATCCGCTCATCGTGGCCTATGTGGAGGAGGCGAGGCGCGTCGCATCGGGAACTTCCTCGTCATCAGCCGCGAATGGCACGGTGCCATCTCGCCCGGCGCAGGTGTAGTCGCGCGGCACGCGCGGGCCAATGCGGCAGAGTGCCTCGTAGGCGTTGCTGTCCGTCAGCGCGCCGATCTCGTCGGCGCCGATAAATTCATCGCCCTGCCTGCCGATGACCACGACGGGGTCTCCCTCCGCCACGCCCGGCACGCCGGACACGTCGAGCATAGTCTGGTCCATGCAGATGCTGCCAACGATCGGACAGCGCCGGCCGCCGACCAGCATGGCGCCGCGGTTGGAGAGTGTCCGCGGCAATCCGTCGGCGTAGCCGACCGGCACCGTACCGACCAAGGTTGGGCGGGTCGTGTAGAAGGTATGGTTGTAGCCGATGCCCGCGCCTTCGGGCACGCCGGCCACGCGCATCAGGCGGGTGCGCAATGTCAGGGCGGGGACCAGGCCGCGCGACTCGGCTCCGAAGCCGGCCGGCGCGTAGCCGTAGAGGGCCAGGCCCGGACGGACCAGATCGAGGTGCGCCTCCGGCAGGTCCAGCGCGGCCGCGCTGTTGGCGGCATGTCGCAGGCCGACGCTTATGCCGCGCCGGGCTAGCGAGGCGAGAATCTCGTCGAACACGGCCAGTTGCGCACGTGCCAGGCGCTTGTCCTGCGCCTCCGCGGCGGCGAGATGCGTGTAGATGCCGGTGATGCGCAACCCCGACAGCGCGGCCATCTCGGTCACCGCCTCGACGGCATCGTGGGAGGCCAGGCCATAGCGTCTCAGGCCCGTGTCCACTTTGACGTGGACCTCGGCGACGGTGTCGAGCGCGCGTGCCGTCGCGGCCAGGCCCTCCGCCATCTCCAACGAACCGGCGGCCAGCGTCAGATCGTGGCGGAGGGCGTCGGCGTACTCGGCGAACGCCGTTGGGCCGATGACCAGGATCGGCGCGTTGATGCCCGCCTCGCGCAACTCCAGCCCTTCGTCGACCGCCCCCACGCCCAGCCAGGTCGCGCCGGCCTCCAGGCAGGCGCGCGCGATCGGTGCGGCGCCGTGCCCATAGCCGTTGGCTTTCACCACGGCCATCACCTGTACATGCGGCCCAATGGCGGCACGCAGCACGTTCATGTTGTGGGAGACAGCGTCCAGGTTGATCTCTGCGCGGGTCGGGCGGCGAGAGCAACGCCCACTACCGGTCTGGGTCATGCCGTTCAAGTCCTCTCTATCGTCCCCGGTGTGGCGCCGCCACGGACTGGAGTGGGGCTGTTCAGGGGCAGGAAAAGCATCACGGTCTGACGGGGGTGGAGGTGACGGAACCGGAGCACGCCCCCCATGCCGGACAGAGCCATGACTCAGGATATCACGCCCCACGATACGCCTCGGCCGCAATCGACGCGGCACCGCGCATTCGTCAAAGAGACGTATATGCGGACTGTCCCCATCGCCGGTTTCGCGGTCGGGACAGCCCTGTCCTTCGCCCTGGCTGCCTATCTGGTCAGGACAGTTTCGCTCTCCCTGGGAACGGGTTTCCTGATCTACTTCTACACCCAGCTCCTGTTCCAGCCCCTCACCCTGCTCTCCAACCAGGTCGAGGACTTCCAGAAAGCCAACGCCGGGATCATGCGCATCCGCGAGCTGCTGCAAATCCACAGCGCCCTCTCGGACGGGCCGGGCGCCGCGTTCCCCGATGGCGCGCCGGCCGTCGAGTTCCAGGGCGTCTGCTTCGGCTACGAGGCCGAGGAGATGATCCTGCACGATCTCTCGTTTTGCCTGGAACCGGGCGCGGTCCTGGGCCGCACCGGAAGCGGGAAGACGACTCTCACGCGGCTGCTGTGCCGGCTGTACGACCCGACCGCCGGGGCGGTCCTGCTGGGTGGGATCGACCTGCGGACGGCGCGACTGGCCGACGTGCGCCGGCATGTCGGCATGGTCACGCAGGATGTGCAGCTTTTCCGCGCCACCGTTCGCGACAACCTCACCTTGTTCGACCGCACGATCGACGATGCACGGATCGTAGCGGCGCTGACCGAGCTGGGGCTGGACGCGTGGCTGCGCGGGCTGCCGGAGGGTCTGGACACCACGCTCGCGGCCGGGGGCGGCGGCCTCTCGGCCGGTGAGGCGCAGTTGCTGGCCTTCACGCGCGTCTTCCTGAAAAACCCCGGCCTCGTCATCCTGGACGAAGCCTCGTCGCGCCTGGATCCCGCCACCGAGCGTTCGATCGAGCGCGCCATCAGCAGGCTCCTGGAGGGGCGGACCGGGATCATCATCGCGCACCGGCTGGCCACGGTGCAGCGCGCCGACCTCATCATGATCCTCGAGGGCGGCCACATCGCCGAGTATGGCCCCCGCGACCGGCTGATGGGCGACGCGGCTTCGCGGGGCTATTGCGCACCGGCGTCGAGGGGGTCCTGGGGTGCACCCAGGATTAGTGAGATGAGGGATCAGGCACATTTGGGGATGACGCTGGGGCCGCGGTGCCAGGGACTGATTTGAGGGGGAGGGACCGGAGGCGCGAGCGGTGCGGGGACGGGAGGTGGGGGACTGGTCGTCTGGGCGCGTGCAGGCGTGTCCAGGCGCGCGCGGCGTTTGCGCGGCCACCGGCGCTGATGCCCGCTCAGGGGGTGACGCGCCCAAAAGTCGGCCCAGGAGCCCGACCGGTGGAGTGCGCGCAGGCTAATGATCTGTTGGACACCGGCCTCCGTCCAGCGCATGCCGGCCCCTTTGGCGCGGGCGGCGACCAACGACTTGCACAGACTTTCGATGGCACCTGAGCCAATGGGCAACTCGTGGGCGATGAAGGCCGGATAGTCCATACGGGCCGCATTGTCCGCGAAGAAATCCCGCGTCGTGCGCACGAGTTCGGCGGCCTGCGGCGTCGAGGGGCAAGTGGCATCCAGGGCCGCCAGCACGGCGGGGGCGCCCTGCGTATACAGGGCCTCCTTGAGGGGCTCAACCCACGCCGCGGCCTCCTGGGCATAGAGGGCACGGCCCACCTCCCACAAGTGCTCATACGCATGAAAAATGTCCACAATCTCGATCACCTCCCGCGCGGGCCCGCCCAGAAAAGACACGGCGCGCGCCCAGATCCAGCGGGCCCCATCACACAGCACCACGACGCGGCGGGTGGCGTCGCCCAGGCCCGCGCGTAGCGCGAGCATCTGCACCCGCGCCCAAAAGGGCTCGGCGTCTTCCACCCCGCCCGCACAGAGCGAGGAGCCCAAGCTCAGCGTCCGGCGTCCGCTCTGCTGGTCCGTGCACGCCTGCGGACCCAACGGCGCGACGCGCACAATCTTCATCTCGTGATAGCCATCGACTTCGGGGACATGGACCCCATCGACCTCCACGAGCAGCGTGCCGGGGCCCGCGGGGCTCTCATGCAGGGTGCCGTCTTTGACGGCCACGATCTCCTCCTGCTGTTCGGCCTCCGCCACCGCCCCCAGCGCTTCGGTCACCACGCGCACCTGCTCGGTCGACACGGGCAGGCCCACCATCTCGGAGACCAGCTCTGCGGCCTCCGCAAACGAGGCGGTCATGCCCGCCCGCGCCACCACGCGCGCCAGGGCCGGCGTTAACCCCCACGGCCCCAGGCCCAGCCCCGCATCGAGGGGCACGTGTCCCCTGTGGCACGCGGTACAGACGGACGCGGCGCGCCTCAGCGTGACGTCCCCCACCACGCCACGGACGGTGCGCACGCGGTCTCGTCCGCTCAGCCGCAGGGCTCCGCCACACGCAGGGCAGGCCCGCGGAGGCGTGGTCGCCTCTTCTTTGCCCTGCACCAGCAGACTCAAGGCCTGTCCGCAGACCCCCCGCGCGATCACCCGCACCGCCTGTTCCATCGCTTCGAAATCACCCGCGCTGACCGTGGGCTGCGTGCGGCGTATCTCGTCTACCCAGACCTGCGCCATTTCTTGTACCATGTCAGCGGACAGGCTACTTCTGCCCATCGATACCCTCCTTGGCACACTCCCGGCGCTCTAACGCCCGTGCCTCTTGGAGGGTATCACCTCTTCTCACTAATCCTGGGCAGACCCGGGGTCCTGGTATGCGTGCTGCCCTTGACGCTGCGTGACACCGGCAAGAGCCGTACCACGGGGCGTACTGTCCGTTGCCGGTGCGGCGCTGCCCACGCTACACTCAGACTGTGCCATCAAGTGTGAGTGGGAGACGTCGCCGTGGCCGTCCTCGTGTGCCGGCCGCTAAGAGGCATCGCGCGGCGCGACCACGTGGACACGCCCTCGAAGGCGGTGCCGTGGTCGCCCACCTTGACCTGCCTTGAGCGAGAGGGAGCGTGCACATCTTCCTCTCCGGCCTGAGTGGCTGGGTGGTGGCGCTGCTCTTGCCGCTGACAATCGCCCTGGCGCTGTCGCGTGGCCGCACCACTCAACTCGGGATCGGACGGTTCCGGTTCCAGCCGCCGATGGGCCTGCACTACCGGCTGGGCTTTGCCATCGCCGCCCTGGCTTTCGCCCATGCGCTCATCGCCACCGGCAGCGGCCTGGCGCTACGGGCCGGCACGGCCGGCATCTATCTGGCCACGGGAGCGCTGGCCCTGGTCTTCGTCCAGTTGTTCCTGGGGCTCCTGCTGCGTGAGCCGAGCCTGCGCCGCCGCCCGACGGTACGCAGGCAACACCTCTGGATCATGATCGGCCTCGTGGCGCTCGCGCTCGGCCACATCGCGCTCAATAGCGCCCTGCTGCACAGACTCTTTGGGTAGATGTATCAGGCGATATCGCGCCGGCTTATCTGAAACTCGCGCCAGACCGCGTAGCCCAACCGCCCGTAGAAATCGACCAGGCCCGTCCATCCGATGTGGGCATAGCGGGCGCCGCGCTCCCGCAGGATCTCGGAGGCACGGGCCACCATGGCGAGGCCGATGCCACGTCCGCGCTGATCGGCGGCCACGCCCACGCAGCCCAATCCACCGAGCCGGCTGCCCAGCAACGCCGTCCACGGCGCGTCGGTCCGGGCGGGATGCGACCGCGGGCTCACCATCAGCAAGGCTCCCACGACACGGCCGTCCCCATCCCAGGCCAGCAGCGCATCGTCGTAATCGCCAAGGTAGGCCGCGTCGCGGTAGGCATCGCTCCAGGCAGGAAACTCGCGGCCCTCGAACTCCAGCAGCGCAGGCCAGTCCTCCTCACGGGCGGCGCCGACGCGAAACGGCAGCTGCGCCATCCGATCGGCTATGTCCGGAGGGGTGCTGTAGCCACTGAGATCCTGGAGCAAATCGTAGGCCGTAAAGCCGTCGTCCCAGCCCATTGCCCGGAAGAACGCCAGGGCGGGCGGTAGATTCCGCGGCACTCCGGGCCAGAAGCGCACCAGGCCGCCGCCGAGCTGGACCTGCGTGAGCCCGTTGCGCCGCAGGCTGCCGAGCGCGGCATCGTGCAGTGCCGTGCCGATGCCGTGGCGCTGCAGGGCCGGCGCGACATACAGGGCGCGGATGCAGCCGCTCGCTACACGACCCGCGTTGGAGCCGTAGCTGGCGGTCCCGACAAAGCCGGCGATGCGCCCGTGGTCGACGGCCACGAAGTTTACCCCGTCGGGGCGCGTGGCCGGGCCGTGGATCACGTGCTCGAACATGGCCCGCGTCAGCGGCCAGGTCTGTCCCAGCGCCTCTTGCCACAGAGCAAATACCGTGGCAGCGTCGGAGGTGGGGTCATAAGGACGGATGTCGGGCATGAAGTTGTGCTTCAGCCCCTCAGACCAGTGAAGGTGATGCCTTCGATAAAGGTTTTCTGCGTCAGGAAGAACAGGATCACGATGGGCGACAGCACCACCAGCGACGCGGCCATGAAGCCGGGCCAGTCGACGAAGTGCTGCCCGAAGAAGTTGAACAGGCCTAACTGCAGGGTGTACTTGTCCGGGTTGGAGAGATAGATGAGCGGGTTGAAGAAGTCGGTCCAGGTGTAGATGAACTGGAACAGGGCGACCACGGCGAGGGCCGGCCGGGCTAGGGGTATCACTATCTGAGCGAAGACGCGCAGATGCGAGGCGCCGTCGACGCGCCCCGCATCGACCAGCTCCTGCGGCTGTCGCAGGAAGAACTGCCGTAGCAGGAAGATGGAGAACGGATCGCCGAAGAAGCTGGGGACGACCAGGGGACGGTAGGTGTTGACCCAACCCAGGTTGTTGAACAGGATGTACAGGGGCACCAGCGTGACCCACTGCGGGATCATCAGCGTGGCCAGGACCAGGTAGAAGACGATGTCGCGGCCCTTCCAGCGCAGCCGCGAGAAACCATAGGCAACCAGGGATGAACTGACCGTCGTGCCGATGGTGACGGGGACGGCAATCTGCAGCGTGTTCGAAAGATAGCGCCAGAAGGGGAAGACCTTCAGGGCGTCGGGATAGTTGCTCCACATCAGTTGGGACGGCCACCACACCGTCGGGATGCGGAACACTTCCGGGGTCGTTTTGAGCGAGGTGATGATCATCCAGATCACGGGAAAGATGAACAGGCCGGCAAAGAAGACTACGACCACAAAGGCCAGGACCCTGCCACCGCGCTCCAACAACCGGGACCGCCGTCGTGCCGCGGCCCATCTGGCCTGGAGGGCCTGCGCCTGGACGGCACTCTGATCGGCAACCTGCGTCATCGTCCTCGCTCCTTCACTCGTAATGGACGAAACGGTTGGACAGGCGCATCGAGGTCAGCGAGAGCACGAAGATGATGGCGAAAAGGATCCAGGCCATCGCCGCCGCGTAACCCATCTGGAACTGCTGGAAAGCGACCTGATACAGTTGGACGGAGTACATCAAGACGGAGTTGAGGGGGCCGCCCGCATTGGCATTAGCGCCACTCCCTCCGCCTCCGAACAGGATGTATGGCTGCGCGAAGATCTGCAGCGCCTGGATCATGCCGATGACCAGGTTGAAGAGGATGACCGGCGAGATCATGGGAATCGTCACGTGCCGCACCAGGCTGAGCGGACCCGCGCCATCGATCTGCGCTGCCTCGTAGAGCACGCGCGGCACATCTTGCAGCCCGGCCAGGAAGATGACCACGACCGGTCCGATGCCCCACGCGCTGAGCAGGATGAGCGAGGGCATGGCCCAGTCGGGACTTGTCAACCAGGGGATCGGGTTGATGCCAAAGAGGCCAAGGGCCACGTTGACCAAACCGCCCTGGGCGTTGAACAGCATGGTCCACAGTATGGCCACGGCCACGCTGGGGATAACGGCGGGAAAGTAGAAGGCGGTGCGGAAGAAGGCGCGACCGGGGATACCCAGGTTGAGCAACAGGGCAAAGAAGAAGGCTACCGCGAGGTCGAGGGGTACGCTGAAGACCGTGTAGATCGCCGTGTTGGTCAGCGCCTTGACGAATAAGTCGTCATTCTGGAAGAGATTGACGTAGTTCGCCAGCCCGATGAAGATCGGCGCCTGCATGATGTTGTATTCGGTGAGGCTGTAGTAGATGGAGCCGATGATGGGATAGAACTGGAACCACAGGAACCCTATGATCCAGGGCGAGATAAACAGCATCGCCACCAGCCCTTCACCACGGCGCAGGCGCCGCCAGAGGCTCCGGCGCTGGGCCGTCTGCCCCCGCATCGTGCTGATCATATGCGTCTCCTTCGCAGTTGGCGACTGCCGGTAGCCGGTTCTAGAGCCGACGTGCCATCTCTATTGTGTCAGAGAAGCGCCGTACAGCCCGTCGATTATCCGCCCGGCTACCGGCTATTCGCCTACTCGGTGGGCCAGGTGGGGTGGAACTGCTTGAACTGCTGTACGGCCCGCGAGACCTTCTGGTCGACCTCCGCCAGGGCCTGGGCCGGCGTCTTCTTCAGGTACGTCACCTCGTCGATCGCCGTGGTCATCGACGTGGCGAACAGGAACGACTGCGGAGACGAGGCCGGCGGCACCATGTGATTGAATCTGAGAGTGTCGACCCAGGGCTTTATCCAGGGCAGCGTCTTTGAGAACTGCTCTGAATAGACGGCCGCCTTGGTGGGGGCCATATTCGACGCGGGCAGGCACCAGGCCATCACCGCCTTGGTACCCATGTACTGGATGAATGTCACCGCCTCCTTGGGATGCGGACACTTGGTCGGCAGCAAGAAGAGGTTCCCGCCGCCGGTGGTATTGGTGCCGTAGGGCACGCCCGGGCCAGTCGGAGGAAAGGCAATGCCGTACTGCAGGTTGTTCTTCAATTGCTTCAACTCTGGCGGTATGTACTCACCCTCCAGCCCGAAAGCCGCCTTATGCCAGAGGAGGACATCGCCGGCGTTGTAGGTGGTCGGCGTGCTCGAAGCCAGGGCATCGGCTTTGGAGCGGCCGCCAAATACGTGTACATACTTGAGGAACCACTCCAGGAACTTGCGGTTCTGGGGCGTGTTGATCGTCCACTTGCCGTTGGCGTGGTCGTAAAAGCTTCCGCCAAACAGCGCGTTCCAGTCGGTTGTGTAGCCGCCACCCGCCGCGAACCAGGGGATGATGCCCGCCTGGATCAGGTTGCCCTTCTTATCGAACTTGTTGTACTTCATCGCCAGGGCATCGAGCTCGCCGATGGTCTTGGGCGGTGGCCCTTTATGGATCTGCTTGTTCCACCAGAACTGATTGAAGTCGAATTCTTGCAAGAGGCCCCAGATGTGGCCGCCAAAGTTGAGCATGTCCCAAGCAATGGGGAAGAAGTCACCCTCTTTAATTCCGGACGTCTTGGCGTAGGCGTCGAGCGGCTGGATAAAGCCGTTGCCCGCCCAGGCGCCGACAGGCGTATATTCGTAGGTCATCACCACGTCGGGCGAGCCGGAGGAGGTCATGGCCGTGGTGTACTTCACGTAGGCGGCCTCGTTGGGGACCGGTACGATGCGACTGTTCACGAAGATGCCGTTGGCCTTGCCGACGGTGTTGTTGAATCCGTTGACCAGGTTGGTGATGATGATCTTCCCCGTCGGGTCGCTGGCCGGGTTCCAGAACTCCAGGTGCACGACATCGCGCGACGGCGCTGCCAGCGCTTCGCCGGGTAGAGCCAGCGCCGCCGCGCCGGCTGCCGCGCCTTTCAAGACGGTTCGCCGATTATACCGCTGGTGAGAGATCATAATAGCTCCCCTTTCCCTATATAGGACGTAAAGAACCAGGCATGGAGGACACCGTGACTATTGCATTGTGCAGAGGTGGGGAGCGGGCAGGCCGCAGGGATGATACCACCGATATAATGGATGAGGAGTGCATGAGACGCACGTTCCGTGCGTTGCACGATGCGGTGGCAACGGTCATACACGGATAGCACTGCTGGTCGAGGCGACGCTGCGGGCAATTGCCCACTCCCCATGTGGTCACTGTGCCATGCCTCTCCCCCACGTTCTAGCGCGAGAAAGCAGGTGCTGTGACGCCCCCAATGCGGCATCGGTCCGCCTCGAATGCGCACCTACGAATCCGGAACGTCCCCTCGGTGCCACGTCGCAGGCGTTTGTTGGATGGTAGCACAGAGGAGTGGGACTGTCAACAAATGCACTATCCACCGGGTGTGGCACGAGATTGTGAGATTGGCCGTCGCCCGGCGACCTGCGGTACTTGCAGTTGAGCGTGAACATCACAATCTTGAGTTGCACCCCTATCCACCTACTACCCGCTCAGCGACGAGGGGTGGCGGGAGTAGTTGGAGTGGAAGAAGCAACTCTCTGATTAGCCCTGGGCCTGAGACGATTCCTGCTGCCGGGCCTGTTCGGCGCGCTGCTGGCGGGCCGTCTCCTTCTGGGTGTTCCAGTAGAAATCGCGTCCCTGCGCGCGCTTCTTGGGCGGGAGCCCGAACATCAGGATGTAGGCCCGGCGCGGGATATCGGAGTGGTTGGGGCCGGCATAATGCAAGATGCGGTTGTGGTGAATCGTCGCACCTCCGGCCGGGATAGGGCAGGCCACGGCCGTTGAGGTATCGACGCTGTCGACCGTGTCCACCTCGAGGCCGTGGATGCGCGGATCGTTGTTGATCGTATGGTGTGAGATCACCTGCCGGAGGTGGCTGCCCGGCACAAACTGCATGCAGCCGTTCTCGATAGTTGCTTCCTGCAGCGGGATCCAGATGCTGAGCGACTCGTAGTCCAGGTTAGGGTCCCAATACGCTTCGTCCTGGTGCCAGGGCGTCTCGGCACCCGTCCGCGCCGGTTTGAAGATGGCATGCTCGCCCCGTGCTTCGACCTCATCGCCGAGCAACTGGCGGGCAACGGCCAGGGCATTGACGCGGAACAAGCCGTCGTTCAGCTCGGGTGCATACTTCTTGGGGTTCAGGATTTGCGGAAGCGCCTCGGCCCGCCCCTCCGCATCGGTGCCGGCGAGGTCGAACTGATCTCCAACCTCGCGACCCGCCCGCGCCGCGAACAGCGCATCGTAGACCCCGCGCAGCCAGGCGACCTCTTCCTGCGTGGTAATCGCCTCGAGCTTGAGGTAGCCCTCGCGATGGTAGAAGTCGATTTGTTCCTGGGTGAGGTGCACGGTTGGAGCTATAGTGTTCATGGCGATTCCTCCCAAGCAGACTTACCGCGCTGGAACAGGTGCGGCGCAGGTCGTTACTCCGCTATCTATATGGTTACTCGACCTTGATATTACACGATCTCTGGCAGCGAGCGCTGTAAGCCGTCTAGCGCCACGGCCAGTGCGGCGCACTCCTACTTCGTAAGGCAACTCAGCAGGTTGCACATCACGTCCCGTGCGTCGTTACGGGCGTGCGCACGCGCTCCTTCCGCGTGGTGCGAGGCTCAGCGGCACCAGGCGGCGGTCGCGTTCGCTGATCCAGCACACATACCAACCGTACCAGCGTGGAGGTGGCGCGTAGCAAGCCGGCCTACCCTGTATACTCATCGCCATGGTGGTACTTCTCGAAGGGCGAGTCTCATGATCGCACGATGTGAGGTCGAGATGACTCCGTGGCGGACCGCGAGGAGAGAGGAGATAGTATGACTCACATCGGCATCGGCGTCATCGGCATGGGCTGGATGGGCGGTGTCCACAGCCGGGCGTACAACCAGATCACCGACCGCTTCCACGGCCAGGGTATCGAGCCACGGCTCGTCGTCTGCGCCGACGCCGACGGCCCGCGCGCCGAGGAGGCCCGCCGGCGCTTCGGCTTCGAGCGTGCCACCTCCAACTGGCGCGATGTCGTCGCGGCCTCCGATGTTGACGCCATCAGCATCACCACGCCCAACGACCTGCATCTAGAGATCATCGAGGCCGCGGCGGCGGCCGGCAAGCACATCCTATGCGAGAAGCCCGTGGGCAAGACACCGCAGGAGACGCTGCAAGCGGCCGGGGCCGCCGAGCGCGCGGGCGTGCTCACCCTCGTCGGCTTCAACTATCGCTGGGCTCCCCTGGTGCAGTACACGCGGCGCCTGATCGAGCGCGGCGACCTGGGCCGCATCACCCACTACCACGGGCGCTTCCTCAACGGCTATGCGCGCGACGAGCGCGGCTACCGCACCTGGCGCTTCGACATCGACCACGGCTACGGCTCACTGAGCGACCTGCTACCACACGTGTTGGACATGGCGCATTTCCTGGCCGGACCCATCGAGGCCGTGGTAGCCAATCGCGCCACCTTCATCACCGAGCGCCCCCTGCCGACGGCTCCGACCTTCGGCAACCCGCTCGGCGCCGCGGACGACAGGGCAGAGATGGCCGCGGTCACGAATGAAGACTACGTCGGCGCCCTGGCCCGCTTCGCCAACGGCGCGCAGGGCACCCTGGAAGCCTGCCGCGTCATCAACGGCTCCGTCTGCGACATGTCCTTCGAGATTCACGGTACGCGCGGCGCCGTCAAGTGGACCTTCGAGCGCATGAACGAGCTGCAGGTGCAGCGCCGCAGCGACGACAATCAGGCCGACGAGGGGTACACCACCGTGTTAAGCGGGCCCTGGCATCCCCACCACGCCGACTTCAATCCGGCCTGGGGGCTGAGCCTCAGCTACGACGACCTCAAAGTGATCGAGGCGTTCGAATTCCTGCGCTCGATCGCGCAAGGGGTGCAGGGCGACCCGGGCTTTGCCGCGGCCGCCAGGGTGGCCCGCGCGCAGCAGGCCATGGCCGCGTCGTGGGACTCCGAGCGTTGGGAGACTATCACTATCTGAGAGGAGAGAGGATCATGATCCGCTTTGCCCTGATCGGCGCGGGCTTTATCGGCACCGCGCATGCGCGCAACCTGGCGGCCCACCCCGGCGTCGAGTTCGCCCTGGTCCACGACATCGACCCCGGGCGGGCGGCGTCCGTGGCCGGTAAGCACGGGGCGAAGGTCGCCGGCGACCTGGACGCCATCTTCAACTCCGATCAGATCGACGCCGTCTTCATCGCCTCGTCCACCAACACGCACGCCGAGTACCTGGAGCGCGCCGCCCGCGCCGGCAAGGCCGTCCTGTGCGAGAAGCCGATCGACCTCTCCATCGATCGCGTGCGCCGGGCGGTGGACGCGGCCACGCAGGCGGGTGTGCCGGTGATGATCGACTTCAATCGCCGCTTCGATCCCAACCACGCCGAGCTGCGCGCCAACGTGCTGGCCGGCGAGGCCGGTACGATTGAGCTGATCCAGATGACCACGCGCGGGCCGTCGGTCCCACCCCTGGAGTACATCAAGGTGTCGGGCGGCCAGATGCGCGACTCTACCATCCACTTCTTCGACCTGCTGCGCTGGATCACGCAGGACGATCCGGTGGAGGTCCATGTGATGGGCGCCGCGCTGGCCGATCCGCGCGTGGCCGAGTACGGGGATGTCGATACTTCCATCGCCCTATTGCGCATGCGTAACGGCGCGCTGTGCCAGATCGACAGCGTGCGCCGCACCGCCTACGGCTACGACGAGCGCATCGAGGTCTTCGGCTCCAGGGGCATGGTCGAGTCGCGCCGCCAGCGCTTCCGCGGCGTCTCCCGCTATAGCGGCGATAAGATCGTCGAGGACGGCCTGCACGCCGGCTGGTTCGAGCGCATCGAGGCCAGCTACTACCTTGCGCTCGACGCCTTCGTGACGGCCCTGGAGAGCGGCACAGCGCCGTCGCCTTCCCTGGAAGACGGGCTCAAGGCGCAACTCATCGCGGAAGCTGCGACTCTGTCCTTGCAGAAGGGCACTCCGATCCCCATTGAGCTGTAATTGGCCGGATAGGTGAGCAACGCGAGAGCGCCTGTCAACGCGCCGCGCTATCGATGGCGGTCGGCGCCATCGATAGCGCGGCGCTGTCTGAACGCCGTTCGGCCAGGCGAATCAGCGTCCCGCCAACGAGCACGCAGAAACCGAAGCCGGCGGCCATGACAAAGAGCGGCAGGCGGTAGTCCAGGGCGTAGAGCGCGCTCAGCGTGTTGGCCGATACGAAGGCGCTGGCCAGGCCCACCGCGCTATAGGCGCCTTGCACGCGCGCTCGCGCCTGCGGCGGCGAGGCGGTAGCCAGCGTGGCATCGACGGAGGGCTGCATCAGCCCGTAGACGAGCCCGTGCACGCCGAAGAGGGCGATGACCGGCAACAGCGCGGTGAGCACGCCGTAAGACGCATAGAGCGGCACCTGCGCCAGCCCGCAGGCGAGGATCACGCCCGAACGCCGCAGCCGGTCGGCGAGCCGGCCGCCATAGGGGGCGACCAGGATGTTGGGCAGCGCCCAGACGGCGTAGCCCAATCCGATGGCCACCACGCTCGCGCCGAGGTGCCCGCGCAGCCAGAGCGGCATCAGCGTCAGATCGAAGCCGAAGAAGATGTTGTCGCCCAGCGCCAGGATGCAGGTTCCCAGGATCGCCGGCGTCAGGAGCGCCCGCCACGGTAGCGCCACGGCCCAACTATGTTCCTCGCGGTGGTCGCGCCGCTCGTCGCGCACCGCGAACAGCACAATGAGCATGGCGACGAAGCGCAACAGACCGGCACCCACGAAGGCGCTGGCATAGCCCCAACTTGCCATCAGGCCGCCGAGCGCCGGCCCGACCAGGAAGCCGGCGTTGAGGCTGGCTCCGAAGATACCAAAGGCCTCGCCGCGCCGCTCTGGCGCGACGGAATCGGTGATGAGGGCGCGGGCCGAGGGCAGGACGCCCGCCGCCACCGCCCCCTCGACGAAACGCAAGACGACGAAGGTCAGCGGGTCGACCACCGCCAGATAGGCGAAGGCCAGCACGACCTGCACGGCCAGGCTCGCCATCAGGATCGGCCGGCGCCCCCAGCGGTCGGCCAGCCAGCCCGTGGGGTACTGGAAGAGGAAGTTCGCCAGCAGGAAGGCAGAGGCCATGGCGCCGATGACCGCCAGGGAGGCGCCGTGGGCCTGAGCGTAGAGGATGCGCACGGGCACCACCATGCCGATGCCGGTGAAGCTGACGGCGACGACGAGGGAGACGGCCAGCAGGGTGCGATGGCGAAACATGGGTATGGCCTTCCAGGGCACTACAGGGTTCAGTCCCTATCGTACCACCCAATCCTGGAGCCGTTCGACGCAACGGCGTTTCTTCGTCCCGCGCTGGAGCGATCGACGCTCACGCTAACCCGAAGCCAGGGTGAAATACGCCGCGTCGGTGCCGGCCAGCAACGTCGGTCCCTCCCCAGCTTTGGTATGGGAGGCATTCATTGGGTAAAGGTCGCGAGTCGCGCCGGGAGCGGTCTGCTTGTGGCTGCTATGCCCAGGAGTGCAGCACCCGGATTCGGTTATGGCAACCATAGTGGCTGTGCTATGCGTGCTGGTATTTGTACAGGTAGAGAGCAGGGCAGCGCTGTTGCGACGTGGCGCCGCCCCATTACCTGTCTCTGTCGCGCCGCAGCGTCGCGGCCAGACACCGTCGTTGCACGTGGGTACGCTAACAGCCCCCTTGTCCGCCGAGCCGGCGGCCTCGCGCAAAGGAGCATGACCGTGGCTGCGACCGATCCCTTACGCGCCCTCTATCCGAATATTCCATCCCACGAGTGGGACCGCGGAGCCTGTGGCGTCGGCCTGATCGCCAACATGAACCTCCGCCCGACACGCGACCTCGTTCGCGAAGCCCTGGATGCCCTCGGCTGCCTCACTCACCGCGGTGGCCGTAGCCAGACCGACGCCCAGGATCCCGGCACCAGCGACGGCGCGGGCCTGCTGGTGGACATCGTGCCCGAGTTTTATGTAGAGGCGTTTGGCCTCCTCGGTTTCGACGGCGACCGAGTTGGCGCTGCTGCGCCCTTCGGCGTGGGCATGCTCTTCCTGCCGCACGACTGCAGCGGGCGCGCGCTGATCACGGCCGAGACCCGCAAGTCCGGCCTGCGCGTGTTGGGCTGGCGAGACGTGCCGGTCGAACTGGAGGTGCTCGGCCGGCGGGCACGCCAGACGATGCCCCTCATCACGCAGATGCTGATCGAGCGGCCGGACGGCGTCGAACCCGCACGCTTCGAGCAACTGCTCTATCGCCTGCGCCGGCGCATCGAGCGCCGCGCGGCGCGCGATGGCGTGGACCTGACCGTGGCCTCGCTCTCGGCGCAGACCGTGGTCTACAAGGGCTTGGTCAACGCCACCGCACTCGGAGACTTCTATGCCGCCGATCTCGGCCACCCCGATTTCGTGGCCTCCGTGGCCATGTATCATCAGCGCTACGCCACCAATACGCTGCCCGACTGGGCGCTGGCCCAACCCTTCCACCGCCTCTGCCATAACGGCGAGATCAATACGCTGCTGGGCAATCGCGGCTGGGTGCAGGCGCGCGAACGGGCCCTCCCACCGCACGAGCGGCGCCTGCTGGCGCCGTTGCTGGGCAACGGCAGCGATAGCGCGCAACTCGACCGCCTGGTCGAGGCGCTGACCTTGCGCGGCGTGCCACCGGTGCAGGCCGTGCTCGGCCTGGTGCCCGAGGCGCACGCCGCCGTGCCGGAGATGCACCCCCAACTGCGCGCCTGGTACCGGCTGCAGGGGGCGCTGCGCGAGCCCTGGGACGGCCCTGCCGCCCTGCTCTACCTCGACGAGCACTGGGCGATCGCCCACCTCGACCGCAACGGCCTGCGCCCGCTCTTCCTGGAGGAGACCGGCGGCAACGGCCACCCGCCGCAGCTCGTCGTCTCGTCCGAGCAGGGCGTCACCGCGCACCAGCACGACGACATCATCTACACGCACCAGATGGCGCCCGGAGAGATCGTGGCCTTCGACCGCCATACCGGGCGCGGCTACCACGATAAAGAGGTCAAGGCCGAACTGATCGCCCTGACCGAGGACTGGCAGAGCCAGCTCGAACACCACGTCTGGTCGGCCGGCATCTCGCCGGTGTCACCTGCGCCGCCCGACGCGCAGGGTTTCCTGCGCCGGCAGATCGCGGCCGGCGTGACCCTGGACGATCTGACCTACTTCATGCTGCCCATGGTACGCAAGGGCAAAGAGGCGGTCTGGAGCATGGGCGACGACACGCAGTTGACGCCGTTCGTGTCGCGTCCGCGCCTCTTCGCCGACCATCTGCGCCAGCGCTTCGCCCAGGTCACTAACCCGCCTATCGATCCGTATCGCGAGGGCGCCGTCTTCGATACCACCGTCTACCTGGGCCGCCTCGAGGGCTTCTTCGGCGGCCCTATCGGCGGACATACCGTGGCCCTCGAGGCGCCAATTCTGTCGGCAGAGCGCTACACCTGGGTGCGGGGGCAGTCGGGATCGCGTTGCCTGTCGACCTCCTTCCCCGTCGCTGGCGGCGCGGCGGCCGCGCACGATGCGCTCAGCGCGCTCGAACGAGAGGCCGTCGCCGCGGCGCGGGCCGGAGCCGGGTGTCTCATCCTGAGCGATGCCGACGGCGTCGACGAGGACCATGCCTCGCTGCCCATGCCCCTGGCCGCTGGGGCGGTGCACCAGGCGCTGTCCCGGGCCGGCCTGCGGGCGCGCGTTGGCCTGGTGGTCGAGACGGCGCAGGCCTGGCACGAGCATCACCTGGCCGTCTTGCTGGGACTGGGCACGGATGCCGTGTACCCCTGGATGGCGCTGCGCTGGGCCGAACAGCTCGCGTCGGACGACGAGGAATCCAGCCCCGACCCGGGCGGTGAGCGGCTGCGCCGCGTCCTGCTGACCGGCGTGACCAAGGTGATGAGCAAAATGGGCATCTGCGCCGCCGCCTCGTACATCGGCTCGCAGCTTTTCGATGCCCTGGGCCTGGAGGAAGAGGTCACCGCGCGCTGCTGCCCCGGCGTGGGGCGGTGGGGTCGAGGTGTCGGCCTGGACGATCTGATCGAGGATGTACTGGGCTTCCATCAGGCCGCCTGGGCGGCGGAGCCGGCCCTGGCCGATGCAGGGTTCGTGCGCTACCGCAAGGGCGGTATCCCGCGCGCCTTCGAGCCGCGCGTCTTTGCCGGGCTGCCCAAGGTCGTGGCCGAGACGCCGGAAGAGATGGAGTGCTTCGTCAGGTCCGAAGGGAAGCCGCCCGAGCGATTCGTGCAGGACTTCCTGGAGGTGCTGGAGCCGGCGGCCCGCAAGCGCTACGCGGCCTGGGCCGAAACCATCAATTGCCGGGAACCGGTGACCGTCGGCGATCGCTACGAGATCGTCTCGGACCGCCCGCCCATCGCTATCGAGGAGGTCGAGCCGGTCTGGAAAATCCTGAACGACTGCGAGGGACTGGGCCGCGTCTGCGGCGGCGCCATGTCCTGGGGCTCGCTCAGCGACGAGGCGCACGAAGACATCGCCGTGGCCATGAATCGCGTCGGCGCCAAGTCCAACACCGGCGAAGGGGGCGAGCGCGCCCATCGCTACGGCGGGCCGGCCAATAGCGCCATCAAGCAGGTCGCCTCGGCCCGTTTCGGCGTCACGCCGCAGTACCTACATCACCTGCACGAGTGGCAGATCAAGATGGCCCAGGGCTCCAAGCCCGGCGAGGGCGGCCAGTTGCCCGGGCACAAAGTCTCCTCGGCCATCGCCGAGGTGCGGGGCTCCAACCGGGGAGTCGAGCTGATCTCGCCGCCGCCCCACCACGATATCTACTCCATCGAGGACCTGGCCGAACTGATGTACGAACTCTATCAGTTCAAGCCGTCCTCCACCGGCAACGTCAAGCTGGTCAGCGAGACGGGCGTCTCCATCGTGGCGGCCGGCGTGGCCAAGGGCGGCGCGCAGACCATTCACATCTCCGGCCACTCCGGCGGCACCGGCGCCTCACCGCTCAGCTCCATCAAGTTCGCGGGATTGCCCTGGGAGCTGGGCGTGCAGGTGACGCACCAGGTCCTGCAGGCCAACGACCTGCGCTCTCGCGTCAAGCTGACCGTCGACGGCAGCATCCAGACGGGCAGGCAGGCGGTCAGGGCGTTCTTGCTCGGCGCCGAGAGCGTGGCGCTCGGCTCCATCCTGCTCGTCGCCGAGGGCTGCATCATGGCCCGCCAGTGCCACCTCAATACCTGCCCCACCGGCATCGCCACCCAATCCAAGAAACTGCGCGCCAAGTACGCCGGCAAACCGGTCCACCTGGTCAAATACCTGGTCTTGTTCGCGGAGGAGATCCGGCAAACGTTGGCCGAGATGGGCTACCGCTCGGTCGGCGAGATCATCGGGCGAACCGATCTGTTGCGCCCGCGCCGCGACATCGAGGGCAGCGCCGCGCGCATCTCCTTCGACGATGAGTTGCTGGGACGCCCGCTACCGCTGCCGGAGAAGGCCGCGGTGCGCACGGCGACCAGCCGGCTCAATCGCGAGATCCTGCGCGACGCCCGCCCGGCGATCGCCGCGGGCGTTCCGGCCACACTGCGCTACGCGGTGACCAACACCGACAGAGCCGTCGGCGCCACACTGGCCGGTGAGCTCGTCGCGGCTACCGGAGCCGACGGCCTGCGCGAGCCGATTCAGCTCGATCTGGAAGGCTTCGCCGGCCAGGCGCTCGGCTTCGGCGCCTGGGGCGGCCTGCATATCGTGCTGCGCGGTCGCGCCAACGACTACGTGGGCAAGGCCATGGGCCGCGGTGGCTTGATCGCCGTGCGTCCGCCCGAGAGCATCGGCTGCCCGCCGGAAAGCACCTCGTTGGTCGGCAACACCGTCGGCTACGGGGCCACGGGCGGTGAGCTATACATCGCCGGACGGGCCGGGCAGCGCTTCATGTGCCGCAATTCGGGCGCGGTAGCCGTGGTGGAAGGAGTCGGCCCCCACGGCTGCGAGTACATGACCAAAGGCACGGTGGTCGTGCTCGGTCCAGTCGGCATCAACTTTGCCGCGGGCATGACCGGCGGTGTCGTCTATATGATCGACGGCTTCACCGCCGAGGAGCGCGGCCTGCTCAACACCGACTACGTGCGGGTGGAACCGCTCACGCCCGCCGAGGCCAGCCCGACCGGCCCCTTGCACGCGCTGATCGCCGCACATTATCACTGGACCGGATCGCCGACCGCGGCGGAGATCCTGCGCTACTGGACCTTCTACGGGCGCTACCGCTTCGATAAGGTGGTGTCGATCGTGCCGCCTGCCAATGTCTCCGAGGAGTGAGCGGCGCTGGGAACCGCCTACTGAGAGCCGTCGGTGGTGCCGTCCATCACGCGTTCCACCTCGGCCAACGTGGTGGCTCGCAAGGCCGCGTCAAATAGCACGTCGAGCAGCGCCGGGTCCTCCACCTCTGCCAGACGCTCGACCAACGCGGGTGTTGGGTCAAGCCGGCGGCTGGCCAGGGCCTTGAGAATACCCTCTCGACGGGCTTGGACCA
>Ga0209062_1002970_pt1 | contig 20814 bp, 19 predicted proteins | sample Coa_R2_2_FD_187158 | JGI IMG/M metagenome (GOLD analysis project Ga0209062, IMG submission 187158) | Surface soil microbial communities from Centralia Pennsylvania, which are recovering from an underground coalmine fire - Coalmine... | ecosystem: Environmental > Terrestrial > Soil > Unclassified...
GGAGATGGGGTTCTGCGGGATCGGCGAGGGTGCCGCCTACGTCGCCGAGGGCCACACGCGCCTCGGCGGGAAGATGCCCGTCAACCCCGACGGGGGGCTCCTGTCGGGCAGCCATTGCGGCGACCCCTCGGGCCTCATGGTGGTCGAGGTGGTCAAGCAGCTTCGGGGCGAGTGCGGGGCGCGCCAGGTCGAGGGCGCCAGGATCGGCGTGGCGCAGCAGCAGGGGTTCGCCGTCCACGGCATCGGCAGCACGCTCGTGATGGCCGTCGACTGAAGGAGGAGACGATGACCACCGCGCCACCGAGGCCCTACCTCAAGCCGCTCCCCGACATGAGCGAGGCCAACCGGCCCTTCTGGGAGGGGTTGGGACGCCGCGAATTCCTGGTGCCGCGCTGCGACCGCTGCGGCGACTACAACTGGGTGCCGTACCCGGCGTGCCGTTCCTGCCTGTCGGAGGAGCAGACGTGGACGCCGGTGAGCGGTGAGGCCGAGGTGTACAGCTTCACCATCGTGCACCGGGGGCACGGTCAGTTCAACGACGAGGCACCGTACGCGATCGTCATGGCCAAGCTGGTGGAGGAGCCGAGGCCCTGCATCGTGCTCGGCAACACCAGAGGGATCGCCAACGAGGACCTCTTCGTCGGCATGCCGCTGCGCATCGTCTACGAGGACGTGCCCGGCGAGGACGTGACCCTGTGGCGGTTCGGCCCCCGGTGAGGGACCGGACCCGGGCAGCTGCCCGCGGCCCGAGCGCTCGGGTGGCGCACCCGGCGGCTGCGGCTCGACGGCGGTCGTGAACGCGGACATGGGTGCCCGGGAGCCGGCTCCGCACGCTGGCCAGGGAGCCGTCGGTCACGCGACGTCCTACGGGGCGCGTCTCCACCAGCTGGCACGCGCGGCACCGAACGAGGTGGCGGTCGTCCTCGCCGCCGAGGGTGGTGAGGTGAGCCAGCACACGCGTGCCGAGCTGGACGATCGCTCCACCCAGCTGGCCCGAGTCCTGGCCCGACGCGGGCTCGGGGTCGGCGACCGCCTCGCCATCCAGCTGCCCAACTCGGTGGAGCTCGTCATCGGGTGCTTCGCCGGGTGGAAGCTCGGTGCCACGGTCATCCCCATGCGCTGGGACCTGCCGGATTGGGAGGCCCGCCGAGTGCGGGAGGTCGCCGCGCCCGCCGTGGTGCTCGAGCCTGGCTCGCTCGGGCTCTTCGAGGAGGCGCAGACCCAGCCCGCAGAGCCCTTCGAGTTCGCCACGTCGCCCATCGCGCAGGGCATCTGCAGCTCGGGGGCGACGGGCACGCCCAAGGTCATCCTGCGCAAGACGCCCGCCATCTGGCCGCAGGATGCCCGCTCCACGGCCATCCAGGAGAGCTACGGGCCGCTGCCGACCGCAGCGCAGCGCACCCTCGTGTGCGGCCCCATGTACCACACGAACGGTTTCACCGCCCTGAGCGACCTGCTCTCGGGGTTCAGCACCGTCATCATGGGCCGCTTCGACGCCGCCCGGGCGGTCGAGCTCGTCGAGCGCTTCCGGCCGACCGGCATGGTGGCCGCCACCTCCCTGCTCCAACGCATCGCCCAGGTGCCCGACGTGCGCCGGCGCGACCTCTCGAGCCTCCAGTGGGTCCTCCAGGGGGCCTCGCCCCTGCCGCGCTGGGTCGCCGACACGTGGATCGACCTCGTCGGGGCGGCGAACCTGTACCTGATCTACGGCTCCACGGAGGCGACCGGGGTGGTCGCCATCAGGGGCGACGAGTACCTGGAGCACCCGGGCTCCCTCGGCAAGGGGATCCAGGGGACGCGGGTCAAGATCCTCGGCCCCGCCGGCGAGGAGCTCGAGCCCTACGAGGTGGGGGAGATCTACCTGCGCCCGGGCAACGGCGTGCTGGTCCACGAGTACCTGGGCGACGTGCCCCAGACTCCGGTGACCCCCGACGGCTACACGACGGTCGGGGACCTCGGGTGGCTCGACGAGGACGGTTACCTGTTCCTCGCGGACCGGCGGGTCGACCTGATCAAGTCCGGCGGCGCCAACGTGTTCCCCGCCGAGGTCGAAGTCGCCCTCTCCGAGCACCCCGGCATCGCGGACGTGGCGGTCATCGGCCTGTCCGATCCCGAATGGGGCAAGCGAGTCCATGCCATCGTCCAACCGCGTGACCCTGCCGCCCCGCCCTCGCCGGCCGACGTCATCGCCTTCGCCAAGGCGCGCCTCGCGCCCTACAAGGTGCCCAAGACCGTCGAGCTCGTCGAGCGCGTGCCGCGCTCGGAGGCCGGCAAGGTGAGCCGCCAGGCCCTGGTGCACGAGCGCGAGGGCAGCCGGTGACGGGCGGGGCGCAGGCCTCGGCATCGGGGGGCGAGGCGCGGCGCACGGCATCCGCTGGCGAGGCGCGGGGCACGGCATCGGGGGGCGAGGCGCGCGGCACGGCGCAGGCCGAAGGGGGTGTGCCGCCCGCAGCCCCCCTGGCCGGGGTCCGCGTGCTGGACCTCGCCCGGTTCCCCCCCGGCGCCTTCTGCACGGAGCTGCTGGCGCAGCTCGGGGCCGAGGTGTGCCGGGTCGACCCGCCCGGTTCGGATCCAGCGATGGCGGGCATCGGGGTGGGCCTCAGCCGCAACAAGAAGTCGGTGGCCCTCGACCTGCGACACCCCCGTGGTAGCGAGGTGCTGCGGCGCCTTGCGGCCTGGGCGGACGTCTTGGTGGAGAACAACCGACCCGGTGACCTCGACGAGCGGGGCTTCGGCTACCGCCACGCGGCCGAAGAGCTGCCGGCGCTCATCTGGTGCTCGATCACGGGGTTCGGCCAGGACGGCCCCTACGCCCGGTGGCCGGGTCACGATCTCACCTACACCGCCCACGCCGGGCTCCTCGCTGCCCTCGAGCCGGCCCTCCCCTGGCACCCCCAGGCGATGCTGGCGGTGCCACTCGGCGCGCAGATGGCGGCGACCGGCATCGTGGCCGCCCTGTACGAGCGCAGCCGGACCGGGCGCGGCCGCCAGGTCGACATCAGCCTGGCCGAGTCGGCGACCTGGCTCCTCTGCGGCGCAGAGGGGGCGATCAACGGCACGGCCTCGGGCATCCCCGCGTCCTTCGATCGCCGCCTGTATCGCTGCGGCGACGGGCGCTTCGTGTCGGTGGCGGCCGCCGAGCCGAGGACCTGGGCGGCGCTGTGCACCGGGCTGGGCCTCACCGACCTCGCGGGTCGGCGGCCCGGGCACGACGAGGCGGAGGCCGTGACGGCCCGGCTTGCCGCTGCCTTTGCCGAGCGTCCGGCTGCCGAGTGGGTGCGCGAGCTCGGGCCGGCCGGGGCAGCCGTTGGCGCGGTCAACGCCGGCAGCGACCTGGCCGGCGACCCGCAGGTGGCAGCTCGGGGCGGGCTCGTCGAGGTCGAAGGGGTCACGGTCCCGGCCAACCCCATCCGATTTCGGAGCGCGGCCGGGGCGCTCGCCGGGGTGCCCCAGGTGCCGCCGCCAGCCGTGGGGGCCGACACGCGCCCGATGCTCGCAGCGGCCGGGTACTCGCCGGCAGAGGTCGACGAGCTGGTGGGCGAGGGTGTCGTGGTCGCGCTGCGGGCCTGAAAGCCCGGACGGGCACGCGGGTGGCTCCCCGTGGCAGCCTGGGCCGGCGGTGTGGGCCGCTGGAGTGGTGCCGAGCGACGAACGGAAGAAATCATGGACGAGTTCGACCTGAACGGGCGCACGGCCCTCGTGAGCGGTGCCGGCCAGGGGGTGGGCCGGGCGACTGCCCTGCTGCTGGCCGCTCACGGGGCGCGGGTGGTGGTGAACGACCTCGTCGCTGAGCGCGCCGAGCACGTCGTGACCGAGATCCGCGACCGCGGCGGGGCGGCGGACTCCGCGGTGGGGGACGTGACCGACCCCGACCAGGTCGGCTCCCTGGTTGCGGCCGCCGGCCCGGTCGACGTGCTCGTCAACAACGCCGGGCTGCCGCCGGGCATGTTCCAGCTGAAGCCCTTCCTCGAGCTCGAGCCCGGGGACTGGGAGCCCGTCATCCGGCTCAACCTCTACGGGGTCCTCTACCTGACCCGGGCCGTGCTCGGGGGGATGGTCGAGCGCGGCTGGGGACGGGTGATCACGGTCATCTCCGACGCCGCCCGGGCCGGCGACGCCCGCCAGTCCGTGTACGCGGCGGCCAAGGCGGCCGCGGCGGGCTTCAGCCGGGTGCTGGCGAGCGAGGTCGGTCGCCACGGGGTGACGGTCAACTGCGTGTCGCTCGCCAGCATCCGCCCCGGCTTCGACCCTTCCCAGCCGCTGCCCGAGGAGGAGGCCAGACGCTTCCGCAGCTACGCCATCCGGCGGCCCGGGCGCCCCGAGGACGTGGCCCCCATGATCCTCTTCCTCGCCTCGGACGCCTCGAGCTGGATCACCGGGCAGGTGTACCCGGTCAACGGGGGGTACACGTTCGCGCTCTGAGCCTGCGGGCCTCGACGCACCGGCGCCGCCGGGCGCGCCGGGTCCGCCTGGGCGGTCATGTGTCGGGGAACTGGGGCATCACCGTGGCTGCTCCCCACGCGAGCTGCTCCAAGAAGTCGTCGACCGAACGGGGCGGTGGCCCGGGGTAGGGGATCGACGTCCAGGTGACGCCCAGCTCGGCGAGGGCGCCGATGGCGTCGACGACGGCCTGGGCGCTCGCGGGCCGCCGGACGGGCGCCCCGTCGAGCGGGCGGTGGTCCGCCTCGTCGACCCGGATGGGGAGCGGCGGCATCACGACGTCGAAGTCGTGCTCCTTGCCAGCGAGCTCGGGAAGGCTCCGCAGCGCCGCCAGGCGGGCCGGCAGCTGCTCGGGGGTGACCAGCCAGGGCATCCACCCCTGCCCGAAGCGGGCGGCCCGCCGCAGGGCGGCAGCCGAGTTGCCGCCGACCCAGATGCGGGGATGCGGTCGCTGGAGGGGCTTGGGCTCGAACAGCACCTCGTCGAAGTCGACGAAGGTCCCGTGGTAGCTGGGCTCGTCGGCGGTCCACAGGACCGTCATCGCCTCGAGGAACTCGTCGGCCATGCGGCCGCGGCGGTGGAAGGGGACGCCGAGCGCCCGGAACTCGCGTTCGGCGTGGCCGATCCCCACCGCGAGCATCACGCGGCCGCCGGAGAGCACGTCGAGGGTCGCGATCGCCTTCGCCAGCACGATCGGGTTGTGGTAGGGCAGCACGATCACCGACGAGTTCACTGCCAGGCGCGTCGTGGCGCCGGCCACGAAGGCCATGACCGTGAGGGCATGCGGCCAGCGGGCGCCCATGGTCGCTGCGAGCTCCGCCGGCATGACGATGTGCTCGGGCACCACCAGCGCGTGGTAGCCGAGGTCGTCGGCCGCCCGGGCGACGCGCTGGAAGTCCGACGCCGTCATGCGCTCGGCCCACGAGTGGTCGACCGTCGGCGGGTAGCGGGTGAGGCCCGGCAGCCCGACGGAGAACCGCATCGGCCTGAGGCTACTTGGCCCCGTGGGTGCAGGTCACCGCCTCACAGCCCGCGAAGGGGTCTGATTCGGGCGCACGCGTGCCGGTACCTCGCCCTCGGCCACCTCGTCCGCGCGCCGGGTGACGCGCAGCTTGTAGCCGTGCTCGCCGCGGCCGAGGTCGACGAGCCCGATCCCCCTGCCGGCCGCCTCGGCGACGAGCTCGAGCAGGAGGATCAGCCCGGGGGAGTAGCGCCCGAGGTCGGGGTCGTAGGCCGGGAACCACCAGCAGAGGCGGTCGGGCCCGAGCAGGCCCAGGTGGACGGCCGCCGTGCGGTCGCCGGCGCGCAGCGCGCTGAGCACGGCGGCGCAGTCACCGGGTTGTTCGTCGACCAGGCGGGCGAGGGTGCCGCCGATCCAGGGCCGGGCGAAGCGGTCCCAGGTGCCGGTGCGCCGGTACTGCGCCGACTTCCAGCGCTCGAGGAGGGCCAGGTCGTCGTGGGGCCGGGGGCTCTGCCACTCCCACGACACGGGGCCGATCTCGTGCTCGAGCCGCCGCCGCCGGCGCGCCACCTGGGCCAGGAGGTCACGGGAGTGGCGCCGGACCTCGTCGAGGAACGCGCCGTGGCCGGCCGAGAGGTCCACCACCGGCGAGCGATGGCGCCGCGTGTGGAACGGCTCGAAGGCGCCCTGGGCGGCCACCAGATGGTCGAACCGCCAGGACGAGAGCCCCGCGGCCGCCACCAGGGCGGGGGCGTCGAAGTCCCAGCCGGGCCTCGCGAGCACCGCCTGGGCGTCGCAGATCGTGGCGCCGATCGGCTCGCCCCGCCCGTCGGGACCCGCCTGGAAGGCGAAGAAGGCGCAGATGGCGGGCCCGTCGTGGAGCACCGCCACGCGGGCGTCGTCGCGGTTGGCCCCGACGGCACGGGCGAAGCCGTGGGAGAGGAACGGGTTGCCGAGCGCCGACGCGGCCGCGAAGGAGGCCCACAGCGCGACCTCGGCCTGCCCGAGGTCGCCGGGTCGCGCCACGGTTGCCCTCATGGGCGCCGGCCCTCTGCGCGTGCCGCGAGGGTGCGCGCGAAGGTCGCCTCCACCTCGGCTGCCGATGCCCCGTAGCGCCCGAAGCCGAGCGCCTCGTCGTAGAAGAAGGGCAGGTCCGCGGGCTGCGCTCCGGTGGTGGGCAGCGGGGCGAACTGCTCGGCCACCGGCGCGCGCAGCCAGGAGTCGAGAGCCGAACCCGGCCACAGCTGGCTGGTGAAGCGGCGCAGGGCCCGCGCCTTGGCCTCGAGAACGTCGCCGCCGGCGCGTTCGTCGACGGTGCCGTACATGTCGCGGGGCAGCCAACCGAAGCGAAGCGAGCGCGCGCGGTCGTACCCGTAGAGCGCGTAGGCCCACCACGTCGTGGCGTCGCCGCCCAGATGGTCGCGCGCCAGCGAGGCGGCCAGGGAGGTGGCGTCGTGGTCCGGGTGGCCCCGTTGGTAGGCGGGCACGTACACCTCGGCAGGCCCGAGGGGGCCGACGACCGCGCACAGGGCGGCTGCGATCTCCTCGACGGACCGCCAGGCGGTGAGATCGCCGAACCCGAGCGGAGCAAGCTCGGCCGTGCAGGCGAGGGCCGCCCACGCCCGGCGGCACTCGGCGCGCCGGGTGGCCGCGGTGGCAGCACGCGCCGCGGTGTCGGTCCAGGGGGGGACGCCGTCGGTCACGTGCACCACGATCGCCTCGCGGCCCAAGAGGACCGCGCTCGCGCCCAGCACCTCGTCGTCGGGATGCGGCGCCACGACAACCGTGACCGTCACGAGAGCGACCCCGCCAGCTGCTCGCCGAGACGCTCGACGTACGCTTCGGCCCCGCCGATGTCGGTGACGACGCGGCGCCGGTACTCGGCGTGGAGCGCGAAGGGGAAGGCCAGGCTCGCCACCAGCGAGGGTACCGGCTCCCCGCGGCGGGCGCCCTGGACCGCGGCCGTCAGATGCGCGCACCACAGGTCGCGCACCACCTCCGGGGGGGCGGCGAGCAGTCGCCTCCAGTCCTCGGGGTCGTCGGGGGGGGCCAGCTCGGCCACGAGCGGCTCGAGGGAGCGGGTAGAGGGCAAGGGGGGCGCCAGCTGCTCCCAGTAGCGTGCCGGCCACCGGACGTCGGGTCGCCAGGCGCCCGGGCGGCGCGCCAACCGGCGCAGGATCGCGCCGGCGACGTCGGCCATGATCTGGTGGCTGTTCCCCCCGTCGTGGTGGACGGGGAACGGAACGCCGACCTGGCGCACGGGCAGGCCGGCATCGAGGGCGAGCATCGTGAGCGTCACGTCGACGCCGTAGTCGTCGGGCAGGCTGTCGGCGTCGACGGTCGCCAGCAGGCGGCGGCCCAGCAGCATCTGGCCTGCCAGGGGTTGGCGGACCCGCGCCCCGAAGGTGGCGAGCAGCAGCGGGCAGGCGAGGAAGTTCGTGGAGTTGCCCTGGCCCGCCGGGCGGCACCACAGGGGAAGGACGAGGCCAACCTGCTCGAGCGGGTTGGCGTGCACGAGGTTGCCGACGTTGGCGGGCGGGAAGGCGGCGAGATCGGCGTCGACGAGGAGCAGGTGGGCGCCGTGCTCCTGGGCATGGCGGACGAGGAGCTTCACGTTCCGGCCCTTCCCCGCCGCGACGCCCGGGCAGTCCAGCACCCGGTTGGGAAGGCGGAACCGCCGCGACCTCCAGCGATCGAGCGTGTCGTCCTCGCTCGCCTGGTAGGCAAGCACCAGCTCCACCGCCACCTCTTCCCCGAGCGCTGCGGCGCCCTCCTCCAGGCGTCCGGCGAGCTCGCCGACGGTGGCAGCCTCGTTGCGAGCCGGGACTCCGATGACGAGACGGTTCACGTAGCCTCCCCGTGCCGGTGCGGCACCCGCCGGACCTGGCGGCAGGCGGGCGCGCGCCGCCTGGTCGAGGTACCGGGTGCCCGGTCCAACAGTACGGGCAGGCGGGCCCGAGCGTCGCGCCGGCCGACCCCGGGACCGGGGCGGGGGCGGCCGGGCCCCCGGAGAGCGCCCCGGCACCTGGCGCACGGGCGGGCGTGCGCTCGCGTGCGTAGGATCCCCGAAGAACCGACGCGCTGCAGGAGGGAGGGGCCATGGACCTGGGCTTGGAAGGCAAGGTCGCCATCGTCACCGGCGGGGGGCGAGGCATCGGCCGGGCGACGGTCGAGCTGCTGGCCCGCGAAGGGGTTCGGGTCGCCTACTGCAGCCGCAGCATCGACCAGCTCCGTGCCGTCGAGAAGGAGGTGACTGGTGCCGGCGGCACCTGCCTGCCGATCCAGATCGACCTGCAAGAGCGCAGCGCCGCCGACGAGCTGGTCCGCCAGACTCTCGCGCACTTCGGCGACCTCGACATCTTGGTCTGCAACCACGGCTACCACCAGATCAAGGACTGGGAGGAGCTGACCGACGAGGACTGGGACCGGACGTTCGACATCAATTTCTTCGCCGCCATGCGAGTGTGCCGGGCTGCCCTGCCCACCATGGTCGCCAAGCGCGAGGGCCACGTGGTGGTCGTGTCCGCCGGGTCGATCTACAAGCCCTCCATCGGGGTCGACGAGCATCCCCACTACACCGCTGCCAAGGCGGCCGTGGCGAACATGGCAAAGTTCCTCTCCAAGCGGTACGGGCCGGACAACATCATCGTCAACGCGGTGCTGCCCGGCTACGGGATCTCCCCGGCGGTGATCGACCTCTGGAACGCCCAAGCCCGCGAGGAGGGCCTCACGCCCGAGGAGCACTTCGTGAAGACCGCGACCACCATCGGCTACCTGCCGGCGCTGCACCGCCCGGGCACGACCGAGGAGTTCGCCAAGATCATCGCGTTCCTCGTGTCGGGCGCCAACACGTACCTGAGCGGCGTGGACGTACAGATCGACGGCGGGGGTCTCGACGTGCCCTGAGCGGTGCGAAACGGGGCCCGCGGTATACGCTGGTTCGGTAGCGGCGTGCCGTCGCCGCGCAGGCGGTGCCGGGCGGGCGCGGCGGCAGTTCGACGAGAAGCTGTTCGACGAGAAGGCAGTTCGACGAGAAGGCAGTTCGTCGAGAAGAGCCGAGAAGAGCCGAGAGGGGGACCGATGGACATCGGCGACATGATCCTCGTCAGCGTCGACGACCACGTGGTCGAGCCGCCGTCGCTGCACGACTTCTTCAAGGAGCACCTGCCGGCGAAGTTCAAGGACCGGGCCCCGCGTGTGGTCCGGCGCCCGAACGGCACGGACGCGTGGCTCATCGAGGGCGTCGAGGTGGCGACGTTCGGCCTCAACGCGGTGTCGGGCCGCGTGCCCGAGGAGTGGGGCTACGACCCGGCAACGTTCGAGCAGGTGCGGCCCGGCACGTACGACGTGCACGAGCGGATCCGCGACATGAACGTCAACGGGGTGCTCGCGGGGTTGAACTTCCCGTCGTGGCCCGGCAACGGCGGCCAGTTCTTCACCCAGAGCAACGACGACGAGTTCGTCGCTGCCATGATCCGGGCCTACAACGACTGGCACATCCACGAGTGGTGCGGCGCGTACCCGGGCCGGTTCATCCCCCTGGCCCTCTCGGGGTTCAAGCTCGGTCCTGAGTGGATGGCCGGCGAGATCCGGCGGGTGGCCGAGCTCGGCTGCCACGCCATCTCGTGGCACTCCGAGCCGTTCCGCTTCGGCATGCCCGACTACCACGGTGACGACTGGGACCCAGCCCTTGCCGCCTCCCAGGAGTGCGGCAGCGTCGTGGTGTTCCACTTCGGCGGCGCCCTCCAGCGCATGCCGCGCTCGACCTTCGACGTCATCCCGCACGCCATGCCCTTCCAGACGGCCATCTTCGCCGCCGAGCTGCTGTGGTCGCCGATGATGAAGAAGTTCCCCGAGCTCAAGTTCGCGCTCGCCGAGGGCGGGGTCGGCTGGTACCCGTACTGGCTCGAGAAGGCCAACTTCGTCTACGAGCACCATCACCGCTGGACGGGCTCGGACTTCGGTGGCCAGCTCCCGAGCGAGGTGTTCCGCCACCGCGTGCTCACCTGCTTCATCGACGACGAGACAGGCCTCGAGATGCGCCACAAGATCGGCGTCGAGAACCTGTCGTGGGAGTGCGACTTCCCCCACTCGGACTCCACGTGGCCGCAGTCGCCCGAGGTCCTCATGAAGTCGTTCGTGGCCGCCGGGGTGCCCGACGACGAGATCGACAAGATCTCGTGGGAGAACGCCTGCCGCTTCTACGGCTTCGACCCCTTCGCCCACCGCTCACGCGACGAGTGCACGGTGGCCGCCCTCCGGGCGCTGGCGACCGACGTCGACACCACCCCACGCCGCTACGGACCGCCGCCGGACGAGGCGGCCGTCGAGGAAGCCAGGCGGACGCACTTCGCCGATCCGCCGCGCCACCGGAGCTGAGGACCGGCGCCGCGCCGTTGACGCCTGCCGGCCCCTCCGCCGCCCTGGCCCGGCCACCGGTGCCGGTGCCCGACGCCCTCACCCAGTTCTTCTGGGACGGCGTCGCCGACGGCCGGCTCCTCATCCTGCGCTGCACGGCCTGCGGGTTCTTCGTCCACTGGCCCCGGCCGATCTGCCCGCGCTGCTCGTGCGAGGAGCTCCGGCCCGAGCAGGTATCGGGCCGCGGGGTCCTCGACACCTTCACCATCCCGCTCCAGCCGTACCACCCCTACTTCGCCGCTCGCGTGCCCTACGTGCTCGGCGTGGTGGAGCTGGCGGAGCAGCGCCACCTCAAGCTCGTCACCAACGTGGTGGACTGCCCACCCGAGGAGGTCACCGTGGGCATGCCCCTTCAGGTCGTCTTCCGGCAGGTCGCTCCCGGGCTGACCCTGCCCCTGTTCGCGCCGGCCAGCTGAGCCCCCATGCCGCTCGCCCTGAACCAGGTGGCCGTCGTGGGCGTCGGCTACTCGAGGGTGGGGCGCCGGACCGGCTTGTCCGAGCGCGAGCTCGCCATCCAGGCGGGCAAGGCAGCCCTGGCGGACGCCGGGATGTCGCCCGCCGACGTCGACGGCGTCTCCACCATGGGCGGCGAGGCCATGGACGTCGCCTACCTGCTCGGCATGACGCCGGTGAACTGGTTCTTCACCGCGGGCCAGCCCGGACCGGCCTTCGTCGACCCCGCCGTCCGCTCCATCGCCGCCGTGGCCGCCGGCCTGTGCCACACCTGCATCGCCCTGCGGGTGATCAAGCAGATGCCGAGCCAGACCGAGCGCGTGTCGGGGGAGGCCCCGGTGCCCGACGAGGCCCGCGGCGACGCGCAGTTCACCGCGCCCTTCGGCGGCGACGCGGCGGCCGCCATGATCGCCGGGCTCGAGATGCAGCGTCACATGTCGGAGTACGGCACGACCGAGGAGCAATTCGCCGCCAACGCGGTGACCCAGCGCCGTCACGCGTCGCTCAACGACGACGCCCTGTTCCGGGAGCCCATGACGGTCGAGGACTACCTGGCGTCGCGCTACGTGAGCAAGCCGGTGCGGCTCTTCGACTGCGACTATCCGGTGGACTCGGGCTCGGCCGTCATCTTCACGACCGCCGAGCGGGCGCGCGACTGGCGCCACAGGCCCGTCCTGGTGGAGTCGTACGCGCTGTCAGCCATCCGCGACTTCAACTTCTGGCTGCTCGACGACTTCGCCCGGACCGCCCCCTGGCACTGCGCGCGGCAGCTCTGGTCGAGGACGGACCTCGGCCCGGGCGACGTCGACTGCGCCCAGCTCTACGACGGCTTCACCATCATCACCTTCCAGTGGCTGGAGGCCCTCGGCTTCTGCAAGCCGGGTGAGGCGGGGCCGTTCGTGGCGGACGGCAACACCGCCCTCGGCGGCACCCTGCCGCTCAACACCGACGGCGGCGCGTGCAACGTCGGGCGTCGCCACGGGGCGAACTTCTGCATCGAGGCCGTCCGCCAGCTACGCGGGGACTGCGGCCCCCGCCAGGTGCAGGGAGCCGAGGTGGCGGTGTGGACGAACGCGGTCGGCCCCTTCGCCGGCGCGGTGCTCCTGACCGCGGGCTGATCGCGCCTCGGCTGCGAGCTGAGCGCCGCCGCCGAGGAGGGCTGAGCGCCGCCGCAACAGAGGCCGGGTCCGCCGTGGATCAGAGCCTGTAGAGGCGCGTGACGTTGCCCGAGGCGATCAGCTCCACGTCGTCGCGGGGCAGGCCCTGGAAGTGGTGCTCGAGCACCTGGCGGCTGTGCGGCCAGGTGCTGTCGGGGTGGGGGTAGTCGGTCGCCCACATCAGGTTCTCGACCCCGATCATGTCGAGGAGACGCATGCCGACGGTGTCCTGCTCGAAGGTGGCGGCCATGTTGCGGTGCCAGTAGAAGCTCGGCTTCTCGCTGATGGCGTGCTCGGGGAAGGTCCGCCACCCGTGGTTGTCCACCATGGTGTCGAGCCGTTCGAGGAAGTAGGGGATCCAACCCACGCCGGCTTCCACGAGCACGACGTGCAAGTCGGGCCACCGCTCGAGGACGCCGCTGACGGTCCAGTCGACGACGCACTCGGCCATGAAGATCGGCGGAAGGGACTGGAAGATCCCCTTGTAGGGGGTGGGGTCCTCGAGCAGGACGTCGTGCATGAGGTAGTGCGACGCCCCGACGTGCTGGCTGATGGGGACGCCGGTGTCGCTCAGCACCTCCCAGAGCGGGTCGTAGGCGCGGTCCCAGTACGGGGGGGCGCCGGCCTCGCGTGGGATCAGGGGGAGCTGGACAGCCTTGCCGTGCTCGGCCACCACCCGCTCGACTTCCTTGACGGCGGCGCCGATGTCCTCGACGGGCAGGATGTAGACAGGCATGAGGCGCTTGGGGTCGACCGACGCCCACTCGATGGCGGCGGAGTTGAGGGCGCGGGTCGCCTCGAGTCGCTCGGCCGGGCTGAGCGAGGCGAAGGAGGCCCCGCCCGAGCCGACGTAGAGGATCTCCGCCTCCACCCCGTCGAGGTCCATGTCCTTGAGCCGCTCGGCTGCGTCGTGCTCACCGGCCCGCCCGGCGGCCGGCCACGGCGCGCCCGCCCCCATGTTGGGCAGCCCGGTCGGCGCCCGGCCCTCCTTGAGCTCGGCCTGCTTGGCCTTCTGGGGCTTGGCCTGGAGCATCTGGGCCGCGTAGGCAGCCTCGGCCTCCTCCACCTTCTGGCGCAGCGCCGAGGGCAGGTGCGCGTGGACGAGATCCTTTGGGATCGTGACGTGCGAGTCGGCGGAGATGATCCGGATGCGATCCGACATGGCGTCCCCCTTCTGCCCGATGCGCTCACGGCTATCGGGCCCCGTGGCGCGCATCGTACCGCCGCTCGGAGCCGCCGGGAAGGGGACCCGGCGAAGCCGGTCAGGAGACGATCACCGGCAGGCGCTCCCATCCCCGCACCGTCGAGGTGTGGGCTCGCTTGGCGTGGTCCCAGTCGACCTCCCAGCGGGGGAAGCGCTTCAGCACCTCCTCGAGCGCCACTCGACCCTCGAGGCGGGCCAGATGGGACCCGAGGCAGAAGTGGATCCCGTACCCGAAGGTCAGATGGTGGTCGATGGTGCGGTGGATGTCGAAGCGGTCCGGGTCCTCGAACTTGCGCTCGTCGCGGTTGGCCGAGGCGGTCAGGAGGAGCACGACGCTGCCGGCGGGCACCTTCTGCCCGTAGTGCTCGACGTCGCGGGTGACGTAGCGAGCCTGCACCGGCGACGGCGCCTCGTAGCGCAGCAGCTCCTCGATCGCGCCCCGGACGAGGCCCGGGTCCTCCGCCAGCTCCTGGCGCTGGTCGGGGTGGTCGGCCAGGACCTTGCCGGTCCACCCGATGAGCCGGGTGGTGGTCTCGTTGCCTGCGGCGGCGATGAGCCCGACGTAGCCGAGCACCTCTTCGCGGGTGAGCTTGCGCACCGTGCCCGTCTCGTCCTCGAACTCGGCGTTGAGCAGGTCGGTCATGAGGTCGTTGGAGGGGTGCTTGGATCGCCATTCGATGTACTCCGCGAACTCGTCCCCCGAGGACACGGCGTAGGCGGTCTCGGCGTCGGGCGGCGCGCCCTCCTTGAGGAGCATGCCTTCGTCGATCCGGTCGCGGATGGCCTCCTGGTCCTGCTCGGGGATCCCGAGCAGCATGCCGATGGTGCGCATCGGCATCTGGGCGCCCAGGTCGGCGATGAAGTCGAAGCCCCCGCTGCCCACGAGCGGGTCGAGACTCCGGGCACAGAAGGCACGGACCTGGGGCTCGATGGCGAGCATGCGGCGCGGCGTGAACACCCTGCTGAGCAGCCCGCGGTGCAGGTCGTGGGCCGGGGGGTCCTCGAAGAGGATGTTGCCCGGGGGCATCTCGAGCCCGCTCTTGATGAGCTCGAGGACCGAGCCCTTGCCCGAGATGTAGGTCCGCCAGTCGACCGAGCATCGCTCCACGTCGTCGAAGCGGCTGAGGGCGTAGAAGTCGTACCTGTCGTTGTAGTAGAGGGGCGCCTCGTCGCGTAGGCGACGCCACACCGGGTAAGGGTCCTCGTCGATGGCGAAGTCGTAGGGGTCGTAGTACAGGTCGCCGGCCGTGTCGGTCGCCTGGGTCACCTGGGTTCTCCTCCCTCCATATGGCCTCGATACGGGCCGAGCGTGGGCTTCGGCATGCGCCCCGCCCTCGCCGTTGCCAGCCCCGTCCGGGCACCGGGCTCGCTCCCGGGAGCGACGTGGCGGCGGCGTGCCCGGATCCCGGTGCCGGGCCATCCTATTCCGCAGGGCCACGTCCTCGCGTATCATGTACGCGTCAACGGAGCCGCACAGGTTCGCACCGGTTCGCACGGGCCGCACCGTTCCGGTCCCGGCCGCCGGCATCGTGGCGAGCCCGCAGGGGCGGGCGAGGAGGGGAGCAGCCATGCACGTCGACGACATGATCCTGGTCAGCATCGACGACCATGTGATCGAGCCCCGCGACATGTTCGACCACCACGTGCCGGAGCGCTGGAAGGCGCAGGCGCCGCGAAGCGTGATGAACGACGACGGCATCGAGCGCTGGCAGTTCCAGGGCATCGAGAGCGGCTCGGGGAGCCTCAACGCCGTGGTCGGCTGGCCGAAGGACGAATGGGGGATGGACCCGACCACCTACGCCGAGATGCGCCCGGGCGCCTACGACGTCCACGAGCGGGTCCGTGACATGGACCACAACGGCATCCTGGCCTCTATGTGCTTTCCTTCGTTCGTCGGCTTCAGCGGTGGGTTCTTCCAGCGCGCCGACGACAAGGAGCTCGCTCTCGTGATGACCCAGGCGTACAACGACTGGCACATCGACGAGTGGGCTGCCTCGTACCCTGGCCGGTTCATCCCCCTTGCCATCCCGCCGGTCTGGGACCCCGAGGCGCTGGCCAACGAGGTGCGCCGCGTGGCCAAGAAGGGCTGTCGCGCCATGACGATGCCCGAGCTGCCCCACATGCAGGGGCTGCCGAGCTACCACGACGTCGGGTACTGGGACCCCTTCTTCCGGGCTGCCTCCGAGGAGCAGGTGGTCATGTGCCTCCACATCGGCCAGGGGTTCGCCGCCATCAACTCCGCCCCTGACGCGCCGATCGACAACCTGATCATCCTGGCCACCCAGGTGTCGGCTCTGGCCGCGCAGGACCTGTTGTGGGGCCCTGCGTTCCGGAACTACCCCGACCTCAAGGTGGCCTGGTCCGAGGCCGGCATCGGCTGGATACCCTTCTACCTGAACCGCTGCGACCGCCACTACACCAACCAGCGCTGGCTGGGCCACGACTTCGGCGCCAAGCTGCCGAGCGACATCTTCCGCGAGCACTCGCTGGCGTGCTACGTGACGGATCCCTCGGCGCTCAAGATCCGCAGCGACATCGGGGTCGACATCATCGCCTGGGAGTGCGACTACCCGCACTCGGACTCCATCTTCCCCGGCGCGCCCGAGTTCGTCCACCGCGAGCTGACGGCGGCGGGCTGCACCGACGAGGAGATCGACAAGATCACGTGGCAGAACAGCTGCCGCTTCTTCGGGTGGGACCCGTTCCGCCACCTCGCCCGGGAGGACGCCACGGTGGCCGGCCTCCGTTCGCGCTCGCCCGACGTGGACACCACGATCCGCTCCAAGCACGAGTGGCGGGCGCGCTACGAGGCGGCCAGCGCCGCCTGAGGGCCACCGGCAGGGGGGTCGCGTGCCGGGAGCTACGGCAGGGGGGTCGCGTGCCGGGAGCTACGGCAGGCGGACCTGCACGACGCTGTCCACCACGCGCACCTCGTAGGTGGTGAGCGGCCCGCTCCAGCCGTCCTGGGAGGCGAGCACGCACTGGCCGGTGCGGACGTCGAACATGCTGCCGTGCTCGGGGCAGCGGATGAGGCGGTTCCGCTGGAGAGGGAGGCCCCCGAGCGGCGTGGCCTGGTGGGGGCACATGCTCTGGTAGGCGGCGAACCCGTCCTCGCCCATGTTGGCGATCGTGACCGGCAGCCCCGCTACCTCTACGGTGGCGGTCTCGCCCGGGGCGAGCCAGTCCGTCGGAATGGCGTCCTCGAAGTCGCTCACCATCGCCTCGCTGCTCGTTCCTCGTCGCCGTCCCCGTCGCCGTCCATGTTGCCGTCTCCGGGCTCCCGCCCTGCGGGGGTGCCCGGTAGCCAGGGCGGGGCCTCAGCCTAGACGCCTGCCACCTGCACCTCGGCCGGCCGGCGTCGTCCGCCGCGGACACCGTGCGCGGGCAGCGCAGCCGGGGCAGCATCGGTCCGGACACCGGCCGGCTGGAACCGCTGCCGGGAATTCCCCCCCACCGCGTTTGGTCGGCGAGGGGGTGGGGGTAGGGTTGAGATGCTCCGTCAGTCACAATGCGGCAGCCGAAGCAGGAACCGGAGAAGCCCTCTCCGGTTCCTCTCGCGTCCGGGCCACGAAGGCGCGCGACGGTGCCCGGAGGCGGGCGCGGCCCAGGGCGCCGGGTGCACGGGGGCGCCGGACGGGGCAGGCCCGCTCGGCGCCCGGCATCCCCCGGGCAGCCAGGGCACCATGGTGGCGCGACCATGATGCTCACCGACCTGCAGCGAGCACGGGTGTCTGCCGCCCGGGTGGGACGGCTCGTGACCGTCAGCCCGGCCGGCCTTCCCCGTGCCGTACCGTGCTGCTTCGTGCTCCTCGGCGATCGTGCCTACACCGCGGTCGACGGCAAGCCGAAGCGATCCGCAGGCACCGGCGTGCTGGGCCGGGTGCGCGACGTGGCCGCGCACCCGGAGGTGGCCCTGCTGGTCGACCACTACGACGAGGACTGGTCTGCCTTGTGGTGGGTCCGCCTCGACGGCACGGCCCGCGTGCTCGGTCCTGGACCGGAGGCCGACACGGCCGTGGCGGCGCTGCGGGCGAAGTACGCGCAGTACGCAGTGGTGCCGATCCCAGGGCCGGTCATCGCCCTCGACCTGACGGGCGGACGCTCCTGGCCCTGAGCTCGGCGCAGCCCTGGCCGCCCCCGGCTACGTTTGGGTCGGCGGCGTGCGTTGGCGCCGCGTGGCGAGGAGGGGATCGGCGATGGCAGGTGGGGTCGAGCGAGGGGGCGACGGGGCGGGGCCCGAGCCGGAGGACCTCGCCGGCGCCTTGCGGTCGGGGGTGCGCTACCGGGTGGCGTCCGGGGTGGGCACGGTCACCCTCGACCGGCCTGGGCGCCTCAACGCCATCAACGCCTCCCTGGTGGAGGAGCTGATCGCCGTCCTCGAGACGGCGGCGGGCGACGGGGCCGTGCGCTGCGTGGTGCTGACGGGGGCCGGACGCGGGTTCTGTGCGGGCGGCGACCTCAAGGAGATGGCCGCCGCGTCCGGCCGCGGCCCGGCGACGGAGCGGGGAGTGGAGGACAGGGCGGCGGACCTCCGGCGGCTGATGCGGGCCACCGAGCTGCTGTACGCGATGCCCAAGGTCACCATCGCGGCCGTCAACGGCCCCTGCGCAGGCGCCGGCCTGTCGCTCGCCTGCGCGACCGACGTGCGGGTGGCCGCCGAGTCGGCCGTGTTCACGTCCGCGTTCCTCAGGGCAGGACAGACCGGCGACTTCGGGCTGTCCTGGCTGCTGCCCCGCCTCGTCGGGGCGGCCCGGGCGCGAGAGGTGATGCTGCTGTCCGGACGCTTCGACGCGCGCCGGGCCCTGGAGATCGGCCTCGTGAGCGAGGTGGTGCCCGACGACGCGCTCGCGGCGCGTGTCGCCGAGCTCGCCGCCACCGTCGCAGGTTTCCCGCCCCTCGCCGTGGCCGGCATGAAGGGCAACCTCGACGACGCAGCGACCCGATCGCTCGGCGAGCTGCTCGACGTCGAGGCCCGCCGCATGGCCGTCAACAGCGCCACGCGCGACGCCCGCGAGGCAGTCGTCGCGTTCGCGGAGGGGCGCCCGCCGGTGTTCGAGGGCCGCTGAGCTCACCGCAGCGCCGATGCCGGCGATCTCGTCCTCGGCCTGGAAGGCGCCCGCCGGTGTTCGAGGGCCGCTGAGCTCACCGAGCTGCGGGCGTCCGCCCGGGTGCCGGGTGCCGCGAATGGGCCACGACCGTGTCAGCAGCCGCGCTGGAGCACCAGGGCCTTGAACATCGCGCCCCACTCGTAGGCGACGTCGTAGAGCCAGGCGCCCAGGCCACCCGGGCTCACCCCCACCATGGCCACCGTGCCCGGGTAGCAGCGCTCGACGCGGAGCCTGGCACGGCTGACCTGGGGGGTGGTGACCACCACGACGATCCGGTGCCAGCGGCGCGCACGCGCCAGGGCGCCCACGTAGCGGGCCTCCCCCTCGGTGGTCGCCGGGTGGGGCGAGAAGCAGAGCACGCGCACGTGGCGGACCGGCTGCGGGCACCCGAGGGGGCCAGGTGCCTTCGACACCACGAGCACCGGCGCCACCCCGGCCGAGGCGAGCTCGAGGCCCGTCTCCAGCCGGGGGCCGCCGCCGTTCAGCACCACGATGGCGTCGGCCCTGCCTGGCGACTGCGTGCTCGGCCACACGAAGGTGACGGCGGACACGGCGACGACCATCGCAGCGACCAGGCCTCCCACGCCGGCGAGCACACGCCTGCGCCGCCCTCTCGCTCGCCCCGCCCGGAGGCGGGCGGATCGGGGCCGGACCGGGTCGAGGTCGACCGCGGCGCGGCTCACGATCCTGACCGGCCGAGGCGGCGGGGGCCCATGAGGAAAGGACCCTACCGAGCGCCTCCGCGAGGTGGCCGTCGCCCGGCGCAGTGCCTCCCGGCAGGCCCGCTGCCAGGCGCGCCGTCGCCCGGCGCAGTGCCTCCGGCAGGCCCGCTGCCAGGCGCGCGGGCGGCCGGGCCGCCGGGCGGCCGGCCTAGACTCCTCCCGATGCACGAGCACCCGGGTTTCCGCACCATCTCGGTCACCGTCGACGACGCCGGCATCGCCCGCCTGCGCTTGCAGCGACCGGGCTCGGCCAACACCATCGACGCCGAGCTCGCCGAAGAGCTCCACCGGGCGGCGGCCGCTCTTCGCTGGGACCCGGCGGTCCGGGTGGTCGTGCTGTCGGGCGAGGGAAAGGTGTTCTGCGGCGGGGGCGACCTGGCCGAGTTCGCCGCCCTGGGCGACCGGCTGCCGGCACGGCTCACCTCGGTCACCGCCGACCTCCACGGTGCGCTGCTCGCGTTCGCCGCCATGGACGCCCCGCTCGTGGCCGCCGTCGGCGGCTCAGCCGGCGGGGCGGGCCTGAGCCTCGTGGCGGGGGCCGACCTGGTGGTGGCCGCTCGGCGCGCGAAGTTCACCATGGCGTACACCGGCATCGCCCTGACGCCCGACGGCGGGGCCTCGTTCTTCTTGTCGCGTGCGGTCGGTCTCCGGCGCGCCATGGAGCTCGTGCTCACCAACCGCGTGCTGAGCGCCGAGGAGGCACAGGAGTGGGGGCTCGTCAACGTGGTCGTCGACGACGACGCGCTCGAGGCCGAGGTCGAGTCGCTGGCGGCTCGCCTGGCAGCCGGTCCGACGGCCAGCTTCGGAGCGGCCAAGCGGTTGTTCCTCGAGGGCGCGGCCTCCGACCTGGCAGCCGCGCTGGCCCGTGAGGCCGACTCCATCAGCCGCGCGTCGACCACCCCCGACGCCGCCGAGGGCATCGCCGCCTTCTTGGCCAAGCGGCCGCCGTCCTTCGGGGAGGCCCGTCGCGCCCCGAGACCGGCCGGCGGACCCGCGAGTACCCATGAGGTGACGGTCTTTTACAACGACGCGTGCTCCAAGTGCCGCAGCGCGGTCGAGCTGCTCGACGGGCGGGGGGTGGACTACGGGCTGGTCGAGTACCTCGTGGCGCCCCCGGACCGGGCCACGCTCGAGTCGATGGTGGCCAAGCTCGTCGATCCGGTCGCCGACCTGGTCCGGACGGACGACCCGGCCTTCGCCGCCCTCGGGCTGGCACCCGATCGCTTCACGGCGCCGGGCGCCGTGGTGTCCCTCCTCCTCGAGCACCCCGAGGTGATGCAGCGGCCCGTCGTGGTGAAAGGCGACCGCGCCGTCATCGCCCGGCCGCCCGAGCGGGTCGACGAGCTGCTCG
>Ga0209062_1002975_pt1 | contig 20796 bp, 18 predicted proteins | sample Coa_R2_2_FD_187158 | JGI IMG/M metagenome (GOLD analysis project Ga0209062, IMG submission 187158) | Surface soil microbial communities from Centralia Pennsylvania, which are recovering from an underground coalmine fire - Coalmine... | ecosystem: Environmental > Terrestrial > Soil > Unclassified...
CCGAGTTCGACGATCCCGCCGCTCCCCGATTGATAGAAGCCGATCAGATTGTCGCTCGCCGCCACCCGCCGCGCCGCCAGCGCGCTCAAAGCCGAGCCGCTGAACGAATAGAGCCCATAATGGCCGTTGTCCGACGCGACGCTGTTCGAAACCGCAACGAAGACCGCGCCGCCCGTCGTATTGTCGCCGGCGACCGCGATCCCGTCATTGCCGTTGTCGTTCGCCGTCACATGGTCGAGCACGCCCTTGGCCGAACCCGACCCTTGCGGCCTGACCAGAACCCCGTCCTGGCCATTGTCGATCGCCACGACATTCGACAGCCGGAACAGCGTTGATCCGCTCGGCGTCAGCGCGATCGCGTCGCCGGCAAAGTCCCTGACCACGCAATCGTCCATCTCCAGCGCGCCGCCGCTGGTCAAGAGAACCCCGTTCTCGCCGCTCTTCAACCCTTCGATCGTCAGGCCGCGCAGCGCCACCACGTCGTTCGGCCCGGCCGCGATGGTCAGGGCCGTCGCGCCGCTATTCGCCGCCACGCCCGCCTCCACGCCGCCCGGATTGACGATGCTGACCGATTGCGTGATCGTCGCCGCGCCATAGCCCGCCGTGTCGAGCACGTCGATCTCGCCATGCGGGACCGTCTGGCTGAGCGCGTAGGCGAAGCTCCGGCACGACGCCGCTCGCGCGCAATTGCCGCTATCCGTCCCTTTCGACGAGACGAAGGTGCGCGCCTGCGGCAGGCCGCTCGCCGAACTCGCCACGACCAGCGTCGCCGGCGCATTGGCGTCGCCGGCGCCGTTGGTCGTGTTGGTAAAAGCGATGCTCTGGCTATACGTGCTCGCCGACAGGCCGTTCGCGTTGGCGTTGACCGAGAAGGTCACCGTCGCCGGCGTCGTCCCCGACGTCGCCGACGGCGTCAGCCAGGAAGGTACGTTCGAGACCGAGAAGCCGACGGCGCCGCTCGTCGCCGACAGCGTATAGGAGAAGGAGGCCGGCGAGAACGGTCCGCCCTGGACGCCCGAGGAAAAGATCGTCGGGCCTGACGCTTGCAAAGCTGGGCTCTGCGTGAACGTCGCCGTCACGCTCTCGGCCGCATTCATCGTCACGTTGCAGGCGCCCGTCCCGCTGCACCCCGCCCCGCTCCAACCGGAAAAGCTCCAGCCGGTCGCAGCCGAAGCCGTCAGGCTCACCTGCGCGCCGGCAGCAAAGTTGTTGCTGCAGATCGGCGCGCAACTGATCCCCGCCGGCGAACTCGTCACCGTCCCGCCGCCGGTTATGGAGGCGGTGAGCGGCTCGGCGGCGGATTTCGTGACGTTGACCGACACAGGCTGTGACGGAACGCCATTGGCGACAACGACGAGAGTGCTTGCGCCGGTTTCCATATTCGACGGCGGCGCGAACGAGGTCGAACCGGCTGCGCCGGGCGCAATCGACATCGTGCTGAAATTGAAGGTCTTGGCGTAGAAGACGTGGCCGGTGCTGTTGTTCGTGATTCGAACCAGCGGATAATTGGTCGCTCCCTGGATATCGTCGCCGTAAGCCGCGCCCTGCGACAGGCCGTTGAGCTGGGTCCCGCTCAATGAATAGATCTGGCCGGGGACCAGCGTCGTCGGCGAAGACGAGATCGTCGGCGCCCAAGCAGGGTTCGGACTTCCCGTCGGCGTGTAAACTTCGGCGACGCTGCTGAAGTCGGTCATGAAGATCTGGCCGTTCGGCAGGACCAGGAAATTGTAATAGTACCCGCCCGAGGACGATGCGTTGAACAGAGGGTCGGCCACTTGGCTGATCGAATTGGCCGGCGAACTCGTCGCGCTCGTGAATTCGAAGAAATGCGTCGGGCTTTGCCCATAGCCGGGGCTTGCGCCAAAAAGGATATTGCCGTTGGGAAGCATGGCGGCGGGCGCGTCGGCGAGGTCGAAATACGCGCCGTTGATCTGCGGAACGTCGGGCCCTTGGACCCAAGAATTGCTCGAGGCGGTGAAGATGGCGGTCGGGTCCGCCGGGGAAGTCGTGCAGCCGGTATTGCCGCCGAAGGCGACGGTCGTCCCGTCCGGACGCGTCACCGCCGGCCCGATTTCGAAGTTTCCGCACTGGCTGGGATCGACGAGCGAGATCGGAGTCGAGGCGACGTAGCTCCAGGCGCCGGTACCGGGATCGTATTCTTCGGCATGCGTCGTGTTCCAGACGTCGATCGTCAACACATGATCGTTTTGCAGCAGCGTGTAGCCCTGCTCGTCCTGATAACTCGCCCCCGCCGGCGCGTTCGCGCTCGAATAGGTCAGGTTTGTCGCGTTCAGCACCGCATCGGCGTCCGGAAATGCGCAGCAAGCGCTCAGCAGAAAGGCGCCGTTGGGCAGCACGACGCTGGCGGCGTCGCCGACCCCGCCATTGGCGCGGCCGCTGCACGGTTCCGTATTCGTCCAGCCGCTGCCGCTGGGCGGCGACACCGAGTTCCAGACATTGGCGACAGGATCGTAGATCGCGCCGAGACTGGTCCATGTCTCCGTCCCCGGGCAGCTCTCGTTGTATTCGCCGCCCTCCATGATGACTCGGCCGTCCGGCAACACGGCGGAGGCGAAGTAAAGCGGGCCATAGCCGCTCGGCAGCGAGGCGATTTGCGACCACGTTCCGGTCGCATAATTGCCGTTGGCGTCAGGCGTCAGCTTGTACCAAGTTTCGCTCTGGGATACATGGACAATGACGGTTCCGTCGGTGAGCAGCAAAGGGTTGCTGAGGCCGCTCGACGGCGCCGCCGGCAAAGCGGTCCACGACCCGCCAAAGGTCGGCGCAACCGGTTGCGGCCCGGTCGGCGTCGGCGCGACTGCTCGGCGCGGCAGCCGCGCCAGCAATTGGCGCCAAGCCTCAGGATGGGTGTTGAAATACTGAGCGGCCCGAAATTTGATCGGCGGAGGCACGAAGTCCGCGTTTTGCGCCCGACCTTCCGACACGCTTCCGAGGATCGCAAGCACGCACAAGAACGCCGCGACCACGCCCCTCGTCAGAGCGTGAATGCAGGAAGACGCCGGCGCGGCGGCGTCGACGCGCTCAACGCCTCGGCCGCCGGCGCTCGCGTGCTCGAATCGAGAAACCATGAATCGCCCCCCTTTTGGCGTCGGCGAGCTACGCTAATATCGAAATCGGCGCGGAGCTAGAGGCTTATCGAGGCCTCTCCTTCACCGTCATCGCTTGGCCGAGGGGCCGGCGCTGCCGAAGCCGGAAAGGCCGCCGCTAAGGTCGGCGATGGCGGAGCCGCGGATCGCATTGTCGCCGGAACTGTCGACCATCCCGCAGTCGACCGCGACGCCGTAATCGTTCACCGTCGCCGCCGCTCGGCTGATCGCGTTGTCGAAGTCGCTCGAGACGAGGACGCCGAGGACGATTGCAGCGCCGCACGATTCCGCCGCGCCGCCCGAATCGACGCCGGTTCCGTCCTTGCTCGCCGCGACCGCGGCCGCAAGAGGCGATCTTCCATTCTCGAGCGACGATCCTATCTATGCTCCCGCCGACATTCCGCGCAGGCTGCCGAGGCTGGTGACCCTTTCATGACGGACCTTTCCATTCTCGATCTCGCCTTCATCGCGGAGGGCGCGACGCCGAGCGACGCGCTGCGTCGATCGCTTGATCTTGCGCAGCACGCCGAGCGCTGGGGCTTCAAACGCTTCTGGCTCGCCGAACACCACAATATGCCGGGCATCGCCAGCGCGGCGACCGCGGTGGCGATCGGCTATGTCGCCGGCGGAACCGAGACAATCCGGGTCGGCGCCGGCGGGATCATGCTGCCCAATCACGCGCCGCTCGTCATCGCCGAGCAATTCGGCACGCTGGAATCGCTCTATCCCGGCCGCATCGATCTCGGTCTCGGCCGTGCGCCCGGAACCGACCAACGTACTTTACGCGCGCTGCGCCGCGACCCGGCCGCGGCCGACAATTTCCCGCAGGACGTGATCGAGCTGCAGGCCTTTCTCGCGCCGGCGCAGCCGGACCAGCCGATCAGAGCCGTGCCGGGCGCGGGTACGAACGTGCCGATCTGGATTCTCGGCTCGAGCCTGTTCGGCGCGCAGCTCGCGGCGATGCTCGGCCTGCCCTACGCTTTCGCCTCGCATTTTGCGCCAGAGGCGCTGCTCGACGCGCTCGAACTCTATCGCGCGCGCTTCGAGCCCTCCGATCAGCTCAACAGGCCTTATGTGATGGTCGGCGCGGCGGTGGTCGCCGCGGATACGGACGAGGAGGCGCGCCGTCTCTTCACCTCGCATCAACAGCAGGTCACGAACATGCTGCGGGGCGTGCGCGGTCAATTGCGTCCCCCGATCGAAGATATCGAGACCTATTGGACGCCGGCCGAAAAGGCGCACGCCTCGCGGATGCTCACTTATGCCTTCGTCGGCGCCCGCGCGACGGTGCGCGACAAGCTGCGCCGCTTCATCGAGCTGACCAAGGCGGATGAAGTGATGGTCGCCTCGGCGATCTACGATCATGCGGCGCGGCTGCGCTCGTACGAAATTCTCGCCGAGATCGGCAAAGAACTCGCGGGCGCGTCGGCGGCCGCGGCTTGAATGCGCGCTCCCCCTCGAGGGGGGCGTCGTCAATGCGTCACCGCAAGGATTTCGCCGCGCCGCTCCGGACTGAACCGGATGACGACGATGATCGCCACCGCGACAATTCCCGCGACGAGCGCCAGCGCGAAACTATAGCTGCTGTCCGGCGCCTCGGCGATCTTGGCTTGCAGCGGACCATTGTAGGAAGCGAGGAAATTGCCCGCTTGATAGACGAAGGCCGGCAAAGTCGCGCGGACCGGCCCCGGCGACAGTTCGTTCAAATGGGCCGGGATCACGCCCCAGGCGCCCTGCACCGAGATCTGCATGACGAAGGCGCCGGCCGCAAGCAGGATCGGCGTCGACGAATAGGCCCAAAGCGGCAAGGCGGGCAACGCGATCAGCGCGGCGATGGTGATGGCGTTGACCCGGCCGATTCGCTCTGAGAACGCGCCAAAGGCGAGGCCGCCGACGATCGCGCCGATATTGGCGACGATGGTGATCCAACTCACTGTCGCCGGATCGAGCTTGTGCTGCTTCTGCAGGAAGGTCGGATAGAGGTCCTGCGTGCCGTGGCTGAACAGGTTGAAGCACATCATCAGCACGACGGCGTAGAGCGCCAGGCCCCAATTGGCGCTGAGCGTCTCCATCAAGCTCGGGCGCGGCCCCTTTTTCGCTTCGACGAAAGCCGGCGATTCCGGCACGTGAGAGCGAACGAAAAGAACGATCAGGGCCGGCAGAAAGCTGAGCAGGAACATCGCGCGCCAGCCGATGACGAAGCCGCCGAAGCTGCGCTGATAGAGCAGGCCATAGGCGATCGCGGCGACGAGATAGCCGGTCGGATAGCCGCATTGCAGGATGCCGGACACGGCGCCGCGCGCCTTGGGCGGGATCGATTCCATCGCCAGCGACGAGCCGAGTCCCCATTCGCCGCCCATGGCGACGCCGAACAGAGCGCGCAAGACGAGAAAGATCGTCAGATTGGGCGAGAAGGCGGCGAGCGCGCCCAGAACCGAATAGCAGACGATGTCGATCATCAGCGCCGGCTTGCGGCCGATCCTGTCGCCGATCTGGCCGAAGATGAAGGCGCCGACGAAGCGCATCGCCAGCGTCAGGAACAACGCGTAGGCGACCTCCGGCACGTCGACGCCGAATTCCTTGGCGACGTCCTTGAGCACGAACACCAGGATGAAGAAATCGAACGCGTCGAGCATCCAGCCGAGAAAGGCGGCCAGCACCGTTTTTTTCTGTGCGCTGGTCAAGTCCATGGTCGCTCCCCTCGTTCGATTTTTGCGATCGCCTGGTCCGGCGGGCCGGCTCGTTTCGCGCAATTGGCCATGGGCGCGGCCGTCAATCAAGCGTTACGAAGCAGCGTCCCCTATTTCCGCTCGGCTCGCGCGATGCGCTCGAGCAAATCGAGCGCTTGCGCCAGCGTCCGGCGCTCGCTGTCGTCGAGCCGCGTAGCGATCGCCTCGACGATCCAAGCCTGGCGCACGCGGCGGCCCGCCTCGAGCGCGGCGCGGCCTGCTTCTGTGAGGGCGACGATGACTTGACGGCGATCGCCGGGGTCAGGCGCGCGCGTCGCCCAGCCGCGCTCCTGGAGAGCGTCGACGCTCTGGCTCATCGATTGCTGGCGAACCTGCTCGAGCTGAGCCAAGGCGCCGAGCGTCATTGGCCCGCGCTCTTCGAGCCAGGCGAGCGCGGCCGCCTCGGAGCGGGTCGGCGAGCCCTCGCCCGTCTCGGTCTGAACCCGGCGATAGAGCAACCGCACTACGACCCGCAGACGGGCGGCGATTTCGTCGATGGAAAGCATTTATACAGTTTACCTGTTTATCAGGCTTACTGTATAACTTGCCGCGGCATTTTCCAAGACGCCGCCTCCGAGGGCCTGATGAGCGCGACTGTGACTGAAGCCGATTTCAACGCTGGGGAATCCGTCCATTGGCGGCGCAACCTCGCCGTCTGCCTCGCCGGCTCGTTCACGACCCTGATCGCGATGTCGCTGCTCCTGCCCTTTCTGCCGCTCTATATCGAGGAGCTCGGGGTCAAGGACCATGCCGCCATCGCGCAATGGTCAGGCGCGATTTTCGGCGTGACCTTTCTCTCCGCCGGCCTGGTCGCGCCGCTTTGGGGCCGGCTCGCCGACCGTTACGGCCGCAAATTGATGCTGATCAGAGCAAGCCTCGGCATGGCCGTGGCCATGCCGCTCATCGGCATGGCTGGGGATGTCTGGCAATTGTTCTGGCTCAGGCTGCTGGTCGGCTTTCTCGGCGGCTATTCGTCCGGCTCGATGACCCTGGTCGCGACGCAGACGCCGAAGGCGCAGGCCGGTTGGGCGCTGGGCCTGCTGACCAGCGGCATCATGGCGGGCAGCCTGATCGGGCCGCTGATCGGCGGCTTCCTGCCGCCGTTGATCGGCATTCGCGCCACCTTCTGGCTCGCCGGCGCCGCCATCTTCGTCGCTTTCCTGGCGACGACCTTCCTGATCAAGGAGGCGCCGCGGCCGGCCGGAGCAAAGGCCAGGTCGCAGGCAGGCTGGTCCGCTCTGCCGGACAAGCGACCGATCGTCGCGATGCTGGCGACCGGCTTGCTGCTGATGTTCGCCAATATGTCGGTCGAGCCGATCATCACGCTCTACGTCCAGCAACTGCCCGTCGATCCGAACCGGGTGACGACCTTCGCCGGCCTCGCTATGTCGGCGGCCGCCTTTGGCGGCATCCTCTCCGCGTCGCGACTCGGCAAGTTCGCCGACCGCGTCGGCCATTGGGCGGTGATCGCCGGCGGTCTCGCCGCCGCGGCGTTGCTGCTCGTCCCTCAGGCCTTCGTGACCGGCGCTTGGCAGCTCGTGATGCTACGCTTTCTGATGGGACTGGCGCTGGGCGGCCTCGCGCCGTGCATCGCGGCGATCATCCGCCACAACGCGCCCGATTCCGTCGCCGGAGCCATGCTCGGCTATTCGACCTCCTCGCAATATGCCGGCCAGGTCGTCGGGCCCTTGGCCGGCGGCTTCGTCGGCGGCCATTTCGGCATGCGCGCGGTTTTCCTCGCGACGTGCCTGATGATGGCGGCGGGGGCGGCCTATGTTTGGACGGCGCGGCCACGGAAGACGCGCTAGCTGTGAGCCCGCCGGAACACCGGCGGACATCATTCGTTTTTGCGAAAGCGCGCTCGCGAGCCGCAGGAGGGCGCCATGGCTGAAGAAGAAAATACCGGGCCCAAGACTTATCCTGCCGACAAGGCGCGGCAAGGCGAGATCATCTTACGCACGCCGGCGCGGCGCTGGATTTTCATCGGCGGCATGCTTGCCGCGCTCGCGCTCGTGCTCGTCGCGCAGTATTTGTATTTGCGGTGATGATCGCGTTGCCGGTTTTCGAAAAGCGAGGAAGTACGCCTGCACGCCAAAGTCTGGTTTGTATGGGGAAATTCTTGAATCTTCCGTCGATCAGTGGTCGCGAGGCTTGCGCGGGCTCTTTCTCGGCGGACGACGCCGCTTCGCCCTCCCGGCGGGAACTCGGCCCCTAGCCTTGTCGATCGCCTCAATATCGGCGAGGTCCTGCAGTCGGCCCGCCGCGCGTTTCGCGGCGATCAAATCGTCCGCCGATATAAAGTACGCCTTTACGTCCTCGTCGGCGTCGACGGACGCCTCGACGCGGCGCATCCAGGCCTCATCAAACGCTACGCCCTTGATCTCGGGCAGGATGTCGACCATCGCCGGCGGCGCGCCCATGCGGAAGAATCTGCCGCGCTCGATGAGATCGTGGGGCGCGAGTCCATCGATCGGCGCGCCGAATTGCGTCAGGGCGTCATAAAGCGCATTCGCGTTGTCGGCGTCCGGCCGAACAAAAATATCCAAATCCTTGGTTGCGCGCGGCTGCGCGTGAAACGACACCGCATAGCCGCCAACGACAAGATACTTGACCTTGTTAGCGTTCAAGACGGACAAGAGTTCTTTGAAGTCGGGGAACATGCGCGCGCGCGTCTTTCAGACCGAAAGCCTCGCTGGAGATTTCGGACGCGGCGGCCAGGCGCTCATGACCGGGGCGGCTCCTCCAATAGGCGTATTCCTCAGACTTCATCGCATCGAGACTGTCGTAACGTCTGATTTGAAAGCGCGCCTTCCTATCCATGCCGCCTCCATGCCGCGCGATACAATTATAACATAACAAAGACCAGCGGTTTTTCCCAACGGAAAAACACCGGCGCGCTATTCGCCCAGCCGGGTATTGGCCCACAGGTCGGCGCTCGATCCGCCTCGACGCGCTCACGCCCGGCGTTCGGCTAGGCGACGACTTAGAGCAAATAACGTACCGGCTACGCCGTCGACGCCGCCTTCTTTCCGAGCGCCGCCTGCGCCGCTGCGAGCCGGGCGATCGGCACCCGGAACGGCGAGCAGGAGACGTAATCGAGCCCGACCCCCTCGCAAAAGGCGATGCTCGCCGGATCGCCGCCATGCTCGCCGCAAATGCCGAGCTTGAGGGACGGCCGCGCCTCGCGTCCGCGCGCTGCGGCGAGCTTGACCAATTCGCCGACGCCCTCTTGATCGATCGTGACGAACGGATCGGCCGGGAGAATTCCGCGGTTCGTATAGACGCCCAGGAACGAGGCGGCGTCGTCGCGGGAAACGCCGAGCGTCGTCTGCGTCAGATCGTTGGTGCCGAACGAGAAGAACTCCGCGCCCGCCGCGATGTCGCCGGCGCGCAAGGCGGCGCGGGGCAGTTCGATCATCGTTCCGATCGTATAGGGCACCGTCACGCCGGTCTCTTTGGCCACGGCTTCGGCCATCGCGACAATCCGCGCCTTGGTCTGATCGAGCTCGGCTCGCGTCATGACGAGCGGGACCATGATCTCGGCTGAAACAGGCGCGCCGGTCTTGCGGCCAGCTTCCACCGCGCCTTCGAAAATCGCCCGCGCCTGCATCTCGGCGATTTCCGGATAGCGGATGGCGAGACGCACGCCGCGAAAACCGAGCATGGGATTGAATTCATGCAGTTCGGCGGCGCGCGCGCGCAGCTTTTCCGGGCTGACCGCCATCGCTTTCGCCACTTCGGCGATTTCCGTCTCGGTATGCGGCAGGAATTCGTGCAAAGGCGGATCGAGCAAGCGGATCGTCACCGGCAGGCCGGTCATGATCTCGAACAGCTCGGCGAAGTCCTTGCGCTGGATCGGCAGCAATTTGGCGAGCGCGGCGCGCCGTCCCGCTTCGTCCGCGGCGAGGATCATCTCGCGCACCGCGACGATGCGCTCGCCTTCGAAGAACATATGTTCGGTACGACAGAGCCCGATCCCCTCGGCGCCGAAGCCGCGCGCGACCCGGGCGTCGTTCGGCGTCTCGGCGTTGCAGCGTACCTTCATCCGCCGATGCGCGTCGGCCCAGCCCATCAGGGTGAGGAAGTCGCCGGTCAGCTCCGGCTTCAGCATCGCGACGGCGCCTTGGAAGACCTGTCCGTCGCCGCCGTCGATCGTGATCACGTCGCCTTTCTTCAACGTGACGCCTGCGGCGGTCAATGTCTGCGCGGCGTAATCGACGCGCACCGAGCCGGCGCCGGAGACGCAGGGCTTGCCCATGCCGCGCGCCACCACCGCCGCATGCGAGGTCATGCCGCCGCGCGTCGTCAGAACGCCTTCAGCGGCGTGCATGCCGTGGATGTCCTCCGGCGAAGTCTCGACCCGCACCAGGATCACCTTGCGGCCGCGGTTCTTCAGATCCTCGGCTTCATTGGCGGAGAAAACAATCTCGCCGGACGCCGCGCCCGGGGAAGCCGGCAGGCCGGCGGCGAGCTGCTTGCGCGGCGCGTTTGGATCGAGCGCCGGATGCAGCAATTGATCCAGCGAAGCCGGCTCGACCCGCAGCACCGCCTCGCTCTTCGACAGCAATCCTTCCTCGGCCATGTCGACGGCGATCCGCAAGGCGGCGCGCGCGGTGCGCTTGCCGTTGCGCGTCTGCAGCATCCAGAGCTTGCCGCGCTCGACCGTGAATTCGAGGTCCTGCATGTCGCGGTAGTGCTTCTCGAGCTTCTCCGTCGTTTCGCGAAACTGGCGGAACACGTCCGGCATCAGCGTCTCGAGCGAGGGCGCGTCGGAGCCGGCGGCGCGGCGCGCCGCTTCGGTGATGTTCTGCGGGGTGCGAATGCCGGCGACCACGTCCTCGCCTTGCGCGTTGACGAGGAATTCGCCGTAAAGCTCCTTCGCTCCGGTCGAAGGATTGCGGGTGAAGGCGACGCCGGTCGCCGATGTCTCGCCCATATTGCCGAAGACCATGGCCTGGACATTGACCGCGGTGCCCCAGCTTTCGGGGATAGCGTGAAGGCGGCGATAGGTGATGGCGCGCTGATTCATCCAAGACGAGAATACGGCGCCGATGGCGCCCCAAAGCTGATCGCGCGGGTCCTGCGGGAACGGCTTTCCGGTCGCCTCTTCGACTTTCGCCTTGTATTCGAGGATAACGTCGCGCCAATCGCCGGCGGAGAGTTCGGTGTCGAGGAGATAATTGTTCCGATCCTTCCGCTCCTGCAGAATTTCCTCGAAATTGTGATGATCGATCTCGAGCACCACGTTCGAATACATCTGGATGAAGCGACGGTAGCTGTCATAGGCGAAGCGCTCGTCGCCTGAACTCTCGGCCAGCGCTTCCACCGACGCGTCGTTCAGGCCGAGATTGAGCACCGTGTCCATCATACCGGGCATCGAGGCGCGGGCGCCGGACCGTACTGACACAAGGAGAGGATTGCGCGCCTCGCCGAAAACGCGGCCGGCCAATTCGCCGACGCGCGTCAGCGCCGCTTCGACCTGCTCTTTCAAATCGTTCGGATAGGTTTTCGAATGGGCGTAGAAGAAAGAGCAGACTTCGGTCGTGATGGTGAAGCCGGGCGGCACCGGCAGGCCGAGATTGGCCATTTCGGCGAGATTGGCGCCCTTGCCGCCGAGCAGATCGCGCATTCCGCCTTCGCCTTCGGCCTTGCCGCCGCCGAAGGAATAGACCCATTTCGCCATTACCGGCTCCCCTAACTGCGCGCGTTTCATGCCTAGCATGCGAGCGGATTTCGCCCGACACGCGCCCGAGCGCCTGCATAGCTGTTTCCGGGCTGTTTGGCAGCCTGCCTCAACGTCGCGCGCGGAGACCCAGGCCGAAGCTCACCCAGCCTGCGCCGTGGAACAAGAGATCGACGCCAAGTAAAGTTCCGAGCACGATGACGCTGTCGGCCGGCCAATGGCCGACGATGATCAGGCCCAGGATCAGCGTCACCGCGCCGGCGAGGAACACCAAGGAGCGCGGATGGTCGGCCGGAAGCTGAAAGCCGAAGGCGATGCGTACGACGCCGGCGGCGATCAAGCCGGCCCCGAGCATCAAGGTCAGCACGACAGAGGCGAGGACCGGATTGAAAATGCAAACCAGGCCGGCGATCAGGTAGAGAAGCCCGCCGATCACCCAAAAAAAGAACCGGCCCCACGCTTGCGAATGCATGCCGACGCCGATCTCGGCGACGCCGGCGATCAGAAAGACGACGCCGTTGACGACCACGGTCGCGACCGTCGCCGCCAAAGCGAACACGATCGCCGCAAGACCAAGCACGATCAAAAGAACGCCGAAGGCGACGATCGCGCCCCATTTTTCGTGCAGCCGATGCAACGCGCCGCCGAGACTATGAATCTCGACCGCGCGAGTTTCGTTGCTCATCGAAGCCTCCCGTCGCTCCGTCAAGTCTACCTGATTTTGACGCCGGCGCCAGGCGGCTCAACGCGAGCTCATCAGGCCGCCCAGCACCCGCGCCGTATATTCGACGACCGGCACGATCCGCGCGTAGTTCAACCGCGTCGGCCCGATGACGCCGAGCACGCCGGCGATCCGGCGCTCGCCGTTGCGCAGCGGCGCGGCGATCATCGACGAGCCGGATAGGGAAAACAGCTTGTTCTCCGAGCCGATGAAGATGCGAACGCCGTCGCCGCTTTCGGCTCGGTGCAAAAGGTCAATGACGTCGGTCTTGGTCTCCAGATCGGAAAAGAGGCGGCGGATGCGCTCGAGATCGTCGCGCGCGTTCGGGTCTTCGAGCAGATTGGCCTGGCCGCGCACGATCAATTGCTGGCTCGTCTGCTCCGCGCCCGCCCAGAAGGCGAGGCCCTGATCGACGAGTTTGGCGGCGAGGTCGTCCAATTCGCGCTGCGCGTCGGCGCGCGCCGCTTCGATCTCGGCGCGGGTCTCGGCCAGCGTGCGGCCGCGCAGGCGCGCGTTGAGATAATTGCTCGCCTCGACCAGAGTCGAAGCCGGCATGCCAAGCGGAATATCGACAATGCGATTCTCGATCGCGCCGTCCTCGGCGACCAGGACGGCGAGCGCCTTCTGCGGCTCGAGGCGCACGAATTCGATCTGCTTGAGCCTGGCGTTCTCCTTCGTCGTCAGCACCACGCCGGCACCGCGGGCGAGATCCGACAACAGAGCGGTCGCTTCGGTCAAAGCGCCTTCGATCCGGCCGCTCTTGGCGGCGGCGGTCATCTCGGCGTCGATGCGGCCGCGATCGGCGGCGGCCACGTCGCCGAGTTCGAGCAACGCGTCGACGAAGAAGCGCAGGCCCGACTCGGTCGGCATGCGGCCGGCGCTGGTATGCGGCGCGTAGACCAGGCCGAGCTCCTCGAGGTCCTGCATCACGTTGCGTACCGAAGCCGGCGACAGCGAGATCGGCAGGATGCGCGAGAGGTGGCGCGAGCCGACCGGCTCGCCGGTGGCGAGATAGGATTCGACGATGCGGCGGAAAATCTCTCGCGCGCGCGTGTCGAGATTGGCGATGACGCCGGGATCCGGCGATATTTTATCAGTCGGGACGGTCACGCCGGTAAAATGGCGATTACCCCGCTGCGACGCAAGCCGCCGATACGGGCTTGAATAAGGGCGGCGCTGGGGCCATAGGTCTTGGCCGGGGTTCTCGAATCCCGCCGCAAGCCGCCGCTGGAGATGGCGAAAGGACGCCCGCCGATGAAAGCCGCCGCCGCCGAGTTCGTTTGGGACGATCCGCTCAATCTCGAAGCGCAATTGACGGAAGAGGAGCGGCTGATCCGCGACCAGGCTCGCGCCTATGCGCAGGATAAGCTCGCGCCGCGGATCGTGGAGGCCTATGAGAAGGAGACGGTCGAGCCCGAAATTTTCCGGGAGATGGGCGCTCTCGGCCTGCTTGGCGTGACCTTGCCGGAAAAATACGGCTGCGCCGGCGCGAATTACGTGTCTTACGGCCTCGTCGCTCGCGAAGTCGAGCGCGTCGATTCCGGCTATCGCTCGATGATGAGCGTGCAATCTTCGCTCGTCATGCATCCGATCTACGCCTATGGCGACGAGGCGCAGCGCGAGAAATACCTGCCCAAGCTCGCGACCGGCGAGTGGATCGGGTGTTTCGGCCTGACCGAGGCGGAAGCCGGATCCGATCCCGGCTCGATGCGGACCAGGGCCGAGCCGATTTCCGGCGGCTACCGGTTGAGCGGATCGAAACTTTGGATCTCCAACGCGCCGATCGCCGACGTCTTCGTCGTCTGGGCCAAATCGGCGGCGCATGACGGCCAGATACGAGGCTTCGTGCTGGAGAAGGGGCTGAAAGGCCTCTCCGCGCCGAAGATCGAAGGCAAGTTGTCGCTGCGCGCCTCCGTCACCGGCGAGATCGTGTTGCAGGGCGTCGAAGTTCCGGAAAACAGCCTGCTGCCCAACGTTTCGGGCCTCAGGGGCCCGTTCGGCTGCCTCAACCGCGCCCGCTACGGCATCGCCTGGGGCGCGATGGGCGCGGCCGAGGATTGTTGGCGGCGCGCCCGCGACTACGCCCTTGGCCGCAAGCAATTCGGCCGGCCGCTGGCCGCGACGCAGCTCGTCCAGAAGAAGCTCGCCGACATGCAGACCGAGATCGCGCTTGGCCTGCAAGCGGCCCTGCGCGTCGGCCGGCTGATGGACGAAGGCCGCTGGGCGCCCGACATGATCTCGCTGATCAAGCGCAACAATTGCGGCAAGGCGCTCGACATCGCCCGCCTCGCCCGCGACATTCACGGCGCCAACGGCATTGTCGGCGGCTATCACGTGATGCGCCATGCGCAGAATCTGGAGACGGTCAATACGTACGAAGGCGCGCATGACGTGCATGCGCTGATCCTCGGCCGGGCCCAGACGGGATTGCAGGCCTTCTCCTGAGGCGAAGGGTTTCGTTAACCGTCATTGAGAGGAGCGCAGCGATCGCTCCGCTATCGAGGAGAAGGTCGCTCTATCTTTAGCACGATGTCATTCCCGCGAAAGCGGGAATCCAGGCTGTGTCAGGGGTCTTCTGGATTCCCGCTTTCGCGGGAATGACACCGAAAGCTTTCGCGGGAATGGCACAGAGAGCTTTCGTGGGAATGATACAGAGAGCTTTCACCCAAGGTGGATCGGCCTTTCGTTTATGACTTGAGCGCTCAGGCTGAGAACAACCGGCAGGTCCCTAGGCATGTTGAATAAGGATTCCACCAATCTCCGCTCGGGCGGGCGCATTCTGGTCGATCAGCTCGTTCGCCAGGGCGTCGAGCATGTCTTCTGCGTGCCGGGCGAATCGTACCTCGCCGCCCTCGACGCGATGTACGACGCCGACCTCAATGTGACTGTCTGCCGTCAGGAGGCTGGCGCGACGATGATGGCGGCGGCGAGCGCGATCCTGACCGGGCGCCCGGGAATCTGCTTCGTCACGCGCGGGCCCGGCGCGACCAACGCCGCTCACGGCCTGCACATCGCCGAGCACGATTCGACGCCGCTGATCCTGTTCATCGGCCAGGTCGAGCGCGGCATGCTCGGCCGCGGCGCCTTTCAGGAGATGGACTACCGCGCTTTCCTCGGCTCGACCGTCAAATGGGCGACCCAGATCGAGGACGCGGCGCGCATTCCTGAAGTCATCCAGCGCGCCTTTCATGTCGCGATGCAGGGCCGGCCCGGTCCCGTCGCGATCGCGTTGCCGGAGGATGTGCTGACCGAAATGGCCGGCGTGGCGGACGCGATGCGGGTCGAGCCGGCGCCGATCTGGCCCGGCCTGACGCAAATGGCCGAATTGCAGAAAATGCTATGGTCGGCGCAACGGCCGATCGCCATTCTCGGCGGCGGCGGGTGGGATATGCGCGCCTGCCAAGCGATGCGGCGCTTCGCCGAGCGCTTCGATTTGCCGGTCGCCGCCTCGTTCCGCCGCGCCTCGCTGTTCGACGGCGAGCATAGGAATTATGCCGGCGAGATCGGCATCGGCCCCAATCCGAAGCTCAAGGCGCGGATCGAAGGCGCCGATTTTGTCCTGCTGATCGGCGGACGCATGTCGGAAATGCCGTCGCAGAGCTATACGCTCTTCGACATCCCGACGCCGCGCCAGACGCTCGTCCATGTCCATCCCGATCCGCATGAGATCGGCCGCGTCTACCATCCGACGCTCGGAATCGTCGCGACGCCGCCGGCTTTTTGCGCGGCGCTCGAAGGCTTGCAGCCGCCGAACGCGATTTCCTGGAGCGAGGCGACGCGCCAGGCTCGCGCCGAGTGCCTTGAATGGACCGACAAGGCCCCGGCCATGCCGGGGAAGATGCAGCTCGGCGAAGCGATGCTGTGGCTGCGCAGCCGACTCGACGAGAACGCGATCGTCTGCAACGGCGCCGGCAATTATGCGGCCTGGCCAGGGCGCTTCCTCCGCTACCGAAAGATCGGCGCGCAAATCGGGCCGACCTCCGGCTCGATGGGCTATGGCGTGCCGGCCGCGGTCGGCGCCAAGCGCGTCTGTCCCGACCGCATGGTCGTCTCGTTCAACGGCGACGGCTGCTTCCTGATGAACGGGCAGGAATTCGCCACCGCGGTTCAGTACGATCTCGCCATCGTCTTCATCGTCGTCGACAACGGCATGTACGGCACGATCCGCATGCATCAGGAGCGCGAATATCCGGGCCGGATCAGCGCGACGACGCTGAGAAATCCGGATTTCGCCGCCTATGCCCGCGCCTTCGGCGGCCATGGCGAAACGGTCGAAGAGACGAGCCAGTTCGCGCCCGCTTTCGAACGCGCGGTCGCCTCGGGCAAGCCGGCCATCCTGCATGTGAAGATCGATCCCGACGCGATTTCGCCGAGCGCGACGCTGTCGGCGATCCGGGCCAAGGCGCTGGCGGGGCGGTAAGCCCGATCGCGAAAATTTCGAGTTCTTTCGCTCGGCGACGCCGCGACCGCTCGGCCGAGCCTGCCGCGTTTCGACGAGGCGACGCTTAAGATTGACGGCGGATTTCGCCGCCCGGGGAGCCCGTGTTACACGGGCTGGGGAGATCTCGCTCATTCCGGCTGCGCTCGAGATTTTCACAGGAAAATCAAACAGCAGCGGCGTAACAATTCGATCTCTGCCGCGAATAAGGACCAACGGCGCCGTGGGCGAAAGCGGAAGCCAAAGCGAAGAAGACTGGGCGGTTCAGATGCGCGCGGCTCTGGCGGGCGACGAGGCGGCCTATCGCCGCCTGCTCGACGAGATCGGCCGCTCGGTGCGAGCCATGGCGCGCGGCGCCTTCGCCCGATCGCGGCTGGGCGGCGCGGATGTCGAGGACGTGGTGCAGGAGACTTTGCTGGCGATTCACTTGAAGCGCGACACCTGGGACGGGAGCATGAAGCTCGCCCCCTGGGTCGGCGCGATCGCCCGCCACAAGGTCGTCGACGCCTTGCGCCGGCGCGGCGCGCGACAATTTGCGCCGATCGACGATTTCGAGGCGCTGATCCCGGCGCCCGAGGGCGACGACCCGCATGATCTGAGCGACGCCGACAGGCTGATCGGCCAATTGCCGCCCCGCCAGCAGGACATCGTCCGCTCGATCTCGCTGAAGGGCCAATCGATCGCCGATACCGCCAAGCGCCTGTCGATGAGCGAAGGGGCGGTGCGGGTCGCGCTGCACCGGGCGCTGAAGGCGCTGGCCGAAGCCTGGCGGAGGACTTCGCCGTGAAGACCGCCGACTTCATCGCGGCGCTCGCCGCCGATCCAAGCCCGCCGGGACCGCCGCTGAGCCGGCGCTTCCTGATCGCCTTGGCCGCCGGCGCGCTGATCAGCGCCTGCGCGTTTCTGGCGATGGTCGGGCCGCGTCACGACATCGCGCGCGCCATCGGCACGATGCGCTTCGATTGGAAATTCGTCGACACGATCGCGCTCGCCGCGCCGACAGGCTTGACGGCGTGGCGGCTGCTGCGCCCCGACGCCGAGCTCGGCTGGCTCGCCGCCGCCCTCGCCGCCCCCATCGTCCTGCTCGGCGGCAGCGTGATCATGGAGCTGATGATGGTCCCGTCCGATCTTTGGCTGGCGAGGCTGATCGGCTCGAATGCGGTCCACTGCCTGACGCTGATCCCGCTTCTCTCGATCGCGCCGCTGGCCGCGCTGCTCTTGGCGATGCGGGCCGGCGCGCCGGCTTCGCCTGCTCTCGCCGGCGCGGCCGCCGGCCTGGTCTCGGCCGGTATCGCCGCGACGCTTTATGCGACGAATTGCACCGACGATTCGCCGCTTTTCGTCGCGACATGGTACACGCTGGCGACGGCGATCGTCGTCGGCGCGGGGGCGCTGGCCGGCCGGAAGGTCTTGCGCTGGTGAGCCGGCGCGTTTCAGATCATGGCTGCGAACGGGCTTGACGCGCTCTACTTGATCAGCGGCTTCAGGATCGCGTCGAGATCGTCCTTGCTCAGCGCGCCGCCATAGATTTTGCCGTCGATGATGAAAGTCGGGGTGCCCTTGACGGCGAAATTCTGATCGGCGGTTTTGACGATCTCGACCAGGGCGTCGGCCTTGGCCTGATCCTTGAGGCACGCCTCGATCTTGTCGCGGGTCATGCCAGTCGGCTTCAGCACGTCGACGAGACCGTCAAGCGGCTTGTCGATGAAGGCCCATTTGTCCTGCGTGGCGAAGAGGAGCTCGATCGTCGCCAGCGCCTTGTCGTCCCCTTCGCAGCGGGCCAGCATGAAGGCGCCGACATCGAGCGGATTGCGGGAATATTCGCGGAAAATGTAACGGATTTTCCCGGTGTCGACATAGGCCTGCTTGATCGCCGGCCACACGTCCTTGTCGAAATGCGCGCAATGCGTGCAGGTGACGGAGCCGTATTCGATCACCGGCACGCCGGCTTTGTCGCCGACCGAGAGTTCGGGCAGCGGACCGGCGGCCAAGGCCTTGGCCATGTCGGTCTCGCCTTCCGGCTTGGGCGGCGCGGTCTCGGCGCTCGCGGCCGCCGCAGCGAAGCTGAAAACCAAAGCGGCGAGGCCCGCCAAGACGCGCCGAGAAATCGGCGAGGTCGCGTTCATCGATAGCTCTCCTGAAGGCTGTCGGGCGACCTTGGACTGTTTTCGCCATCGGAGCAAGACAGGCGCGGGCGACGAAGTCCTGGGCCGAATTCCATTTGACCCCAAGAGGTTATCGACGGGGGAGCGCAGGCTGCCGGAGCCCGTGGAAACCGCTGAGCTTTGGCGCGCAGCGCTTGTCTCCTGCGCCGGCCTGCATTATAGGACCATCCAGCGTGAGCCGCCGATCCGTCGGGCGGCTCTCTTTTTTGACGCCGAGGACAGGCGATGAAGGCCGACATCCATCCCAATTACCACGTGATCAAGGTCGTCATGACCGACGGCACCGAGTTCATGACCCGCTCGACCTATGGCGAGCCGGGCGCGACGCTCCATCTCGACATCGATTCCAAGACCCATCCGGCCTGGACCGGCGGCTCGCAGCAACTGGTCGATCGCGGCGGCCGCCTGTCGCGCTTCAATTCGCGCTTCGGCAATCTGACCCTGGGCAAGGGCAAGAAATAGGCGCGCGCGCCCGCTCGTTGTCTTTCCCGCGCAAGCGCAGGGCTGTTCGGGGGAGTACTGCTCGGTTCGGCGGTTTGGCTGCTTTCAACAGCGCGGCGCCACGCCGCCCGTTCGGCCGTTTCGGTCAGCAAAACGTCTTGGTTGCACAAGGCCATCGAGGCGGGCGCGGGTCAAGTTTCGCGAAGCGGAGCGGAGCGACCGGCGAAGCCGGCTCGGCCTTGAGGCGCGCCCGCCTCGATGGCGGCGCGGTGTTTGGGATTTGCTTTCTTGAGCGCGCTCGTTTCTGAGTCTCGCTCGTCGGAAGCCCGCGAATAAACTCGATATCGCCTTGTTTTGCGAAGGCCCTGCTCCGGGCGTTAATTACCCCTCATTTTCCCCGGACAGCCCTGCGCGCAAGCCGGAATCCGGGCTGAGCTATAGGCTCGCGCTGCCGATCGCTGGATTCCCGCTTGCGCGGGAATGACAAGGAGGCGGGCGGATCGCCCTCAGAGCCTTCGAATGGACGTGATCGGCCCGCCGCCCTGGCCGACAATGCGGTCGCGCGCGGCGGCGAGAGGCTCCGACACGACTCTCATATGCCAGCCGCTGGCGTGAAGCAGCGTCGTCTCGTCGCGCATCACGCCGACATGGCCCTTCCAGAAGACGAGGTCGCCGCGCTCGAGGCCGCGGAGGCCTTCATCGAAACCCACGGCCGAGCCGAGCCCCGCCTCTTGCATGTCCGTATCGCGCGGCGCGGCGCGGCCGGCCGCGGCGAGCGCGTTCTGCACCAAGCCTGAGCAATCCACGCCCTGCGCCGTGCGGCCGCCCCAGAGATACGGCGCTTCGAGGAAGCGCTCCGCCACGGCGACGAAATCCGGCTCGAACTGGTCGAGCGGCGCAAGATGGCGGGCGTAGATGAAGCCGCCTTCCGCTGCGTGAAAGTCGCCTTCGCTCGCCTTGACCTCGACGCGCGCGCCGAGCGGCAGCGCCATGAGCGGCGGCGCTTTGATGTTCGGCTTCGGATAAACGAAGGTGCTCAAGACGGCGACGCGATGCGTCGGCGCAGTCTCCGCGCCAAGCGCGTTGGCCGGCGCATAGCCGACATAAGAGTCGCGTTGAAGCTGCGCCCATGCCCAGCCTTCGTTCTCCTCGAAGACGAGGACGTCTTCGCCGTGGAGCGCTTGCGTCTCGAGCGGCGCGTCATGAGCCGGCGCGCGGCGCAGCGACGCGATCGGCTCGACGACGCGCCGGCGCCGGCCCTCGACGAAGCGCGCCGCCGCGACCTTGCCGCGGAGCGAGGCGGCGGCGAGATCGGGACGGGCGGGGGTGAGGCGGGGGTCGAGGGGCGAAGGACTGGGCATTAAATCCGTCAGGGCCTGGGCGGTCGGTATGCGCCAAACAAACCTCATTGTCATTCCCGCGAAAGAGCGTGTGAAGGAAATGGCCTTTCGCGGCGATTGCGGTGTCGCGGCCTGTTATATCGCCGAGCTTGGGCGCATGGCGAGTGAGGCG
>Ga0209062_1002978_pt1 | contig 20783 bp, 20 predicted proteins | sample Coa_R2_2_FD_187158 | JGI IMG/M metagenome (GOLD analysis project Ga0209062, IMG submission 187158) | Surface soil microbial communities from Centralia Pennsylvania, which are recovering from an underground coalmine fire - Coalmine... | ecosystem: Environmental > Terrestrial > Soil > Unclassified...
ATGGAATCGGTGCAGGTTTTGCGCGGAGGATCGTCGAGATTATTGGAAGGAATGAAGCTCAACAGCTCGCGGACCATGGAAAGACACTCGGCATCATCGTGCGCCATAAAGTGGGCCACGCCGGAGGTTTCGTTGTGGGTCTCCGCCCCGCCGAGTTCGTCTTTGCTGACTTCTTCGTGCGTGACCGTCTTGATGACGTCGGGCCCGGTGATGAACATGTAAGAAGTTTTATCGACCATCAAAATAAAATCTGTGATGGCCGGCGAATAGACCGCGCCGCCGGCGCATGGCCCCATGATGGCGGAAATTTGCGGTACGACGCCGCTATAAATCGTGTTCCGTAGAAAAATGTCAGCATAGCCTGCGAGCGACATCACGCCTTCCTGAATCCGTGCCCCGCCGGAGTCATTGAGTCCGATGACCGGCGCGCCCATCTTGGCGGCCATGTCCATGATCTTGACGATTTTGGCAGCGTTGGCTTCGGAGAGCGATCCGCCAAAGACAGTAAAGTCTTGGGCAAAAACGAAAACTAATCGCCCTTCGATACGCCCATAGCCGGTGATGAATCCGTCGCCATAAAATTTTTGCTCGGCCATGCCAAAATCGTTGGAGCGGTGCGTGACCAACTTGTCGGTTTCTTCGAAGGTGCCTTCATCGAGCAGAAATTCGATGCGCTCGCGGGCCGACATTTTGCCTTCTTTGTGCTGGCGTTCGCGGCGTTGCGCGCCTCCGCCCTCTTCGGCGAGGCAGTCGCGTTTTTTGAGTTCTTCCAATTTTTGTTCGAGATCCATCGCAGGAGAATTATAAGGGGCTGAAGGAAATTTTTACCGCCGAGAGCGCGGAGCTCGCAGAGAAAAGCGTTCAGCCTTAAAGATGACCCAGTGGCTTTGCAGCAAACGACAGCCTACTCCATGCTGGAGCCGATGGGCGTGTAACGATACTTCTTGCCATCCCAGAAGGTGGCGGAGGTCATGGCGTCAGAGCCGTTCTCGACGGCATAAATCGCCGGGATGTCTCTTTTTTTGATTTTCATCTTCTTGACGTTCAGTTCTTTGTAGGGCAGGTTGATGACGAGAAATTTGGCCAGTGGCTTTTCCGCGCGCCAGGCTTGTGGGCCGCTGCCGTGAATAATCAGAAGCACGTAGCCTTTGCGGTCGGGATCCTCCGAGGCGAAGGTGGAGGTTATTTTGGTGTTGCCGTATCCGAAGAATGTGTCGTAGGGGTCAATCACTACGTAATTGTTATCGTCCGCGTCGCGCAGCGGGTTGGCGCAGTGCGCAGGAATCACAATGTCGTCCACGCCATCGCCGTTCATGTCGGCGACCATGGAGTTGATTCCGGGCACAACCGTGCAACTCGAGCCAAATTGTTTTTGCACGAAGGCGTTGTCAATGGCTGACGGAGCTGCTTGTGCTAACGAAAATGTTGCACACGCCAGTAATGCGAGCGTGAAGATGCTGTTACGTGGGGATCGCATGATTTAAATCTAGTCCGATTGGAGAAAGGAAAATAGAGATAGGCAAGGTTCCGGGGAACGAAGGTAATGAGCCGATTAAGGCGAGGCGCAGGGATAGTAGGCATCATTGTTCACAGTTTTAATTTTAAGAGGATACTTGGTCCAGAAATCTGGCGCATCGATATCAGGCTTTTCGCCTTGCGGAATAATACCTTCAAACCACAAAGCACCTCCAGCCACGGTAAATCCCTGCCAATTACCCCACACATCTTTCGCGCTAGCGTTCAAAACAGCGCAACGAACTTCGGCATCAAAAATCTCATCGAAGTGCCTCAGGAAATCCTTGCGGTTATGGATGAGTACAGTCTTATGGTTCAACGTCGCTCGGAGCGGATAGTGAACTAACGACGACAATGTGTTACGGTCATTGTTTCGCAACGCGTCTTGGATACGACTAAAGAAAGTTAGAGCTTGAGGACAATCTGGGCGAGATGAACTGTCTATTTTGGTGCAATTGCCTTGGGCTGCTGAGCTAACTGAAATCGCCAGAACCAGACTTACAATGACGTAACGAATTGCCATAGACACTGAATTTTAGTTCACTTCCGCGAGAAATGTTCCCAGCCTTCCGGATTTAATTCTTTTCGCTCACCCCTCGTATCAATCAACACGACTTTCTTCCCTTTCACGATGCGGCCAATTTCTGTAATCAGCACCCCATCGATTTTCGCAGGAACTTTCTTTTTATGTGGCGCGGTGAAAATTAATTCGTAGTCTTCCCCGCCGTGGAGGGCGAAGTTGATGTCAACTCGACGGGAAGATTTTCCGATGGTGGCGCGCGGAATCAGTTTTACGTCGACCTCTGCTCCGACGCCACTTTCTTCGCAGATGTGCGCGAGATCGGTGGAAAGGCCATCGCTCGAATCAATCATGGCCGAAGCCAGCGAATGTTCACGGAGATATTTGCCGACCGCGACGCGAGGTTCAGGGTAGAAATAACGGGGAAAATTGCGGGGATGAAGTTTCTTACCGGCACGCTGCATTTCCAAAGCTGCTGCCGCGCCACCGAGCGTCCCTGTAACGTAAATTTTGTCTCCGGGGCGCGCTCCAGAGCGGTGGATCGCTTTGCCCCTGGGGGCTGAACCTAAGACGACGATATCGGCCATCGCTCCAGAGGGCGATTGGGCAGTGTCGCCGCCGGCGAGGCTTATGTCATGCTGTTTTGCCAGGCGAAGCAAGCCACGCACGAATTCATCCACCCATTTTTGGGGTAGGGTCTCGGGAAGCGCCAGCGAGAGAAACGCGGCCAGCGGAATTCCGCCCATGGCGGCGATGTCACTCAGTCCCCGGGTCAGGCAGCGATGCCCAATGGCATCCGGCGGGTGCCAATCGCGCCGGAAATGAATGCCTTCCAGGCTGAAGTCGGTCGTGACCAGCGCCTCATGGCCGGTGGGGATTCGCAAAATCGCACAATCGTCGCCGATTCCAGTAATAATTGCGGCCTTATTTCTGACCGCGCGCCGAATCCTTGCAATTAAGGCTTTTTCCGGTAAGGGCATAAGTTGCTTTCATGATGATAACGAAATCGTCCGCCCCTGTTTTCAAATCGGTACAGCACTCACCCGAGGCCCTATACAGGAATACCCCTAAAGGCCGATTCTGGTTACCCGCACTTGAGTAACAAAATTAGCCCTCCCTGTTCGTTGACAGGGGGTAGCTGGTTTGGTACCTTTGGGAAGCATTTCAATACATCTCTGGCCGAACTAAGTGCTGTATCTAGTTTGGATTGCGGCGAATATAAGCCGATTTCCCTGATCTGGCGGGCGGGGCCATGAACAAGTCTCATTCTCAAGTGGGAGAGCGTGGCACGAAGAGCAGGGGTTGAACCGGGGCAAACTGCCTCCGGTAACTAAGCATCAGTTACGAAGGTTGGAAGGGACTATTGCAGAAGAAGTATTACATTTTATTCGTGGCGCGCGGCGATGACGGCCAGCTGCGCAAGATTCCCATTCCAGCCCAATATCTCTACGTATTCCTCGTGGGAACGGTCATCGGCGTTCTGAGCCTGACCGGTATTGCCAGTTCCTACCTGAGAATGCTCGTGAAGGTTTCGCACTTCAACGAGCTCCGCACCCAAAAAGAACAGCTGACCAAGAACTACTCCGAACTGGAGCAGGTGGCAAAAGAGCGTGACGTACAGGTGGCGTCGCTGGGTTCGCTGGCCAGCGAAGTTTCGGCTTTGTATGGTTTGAAGAGCGAGCCGAGCATGGTGACAGCGGCTTCGGAAGATATTCAGGACGCGGCCATAAGTTCTTCTCTTGACCGGCTTTACACCTTGAAACTTACGGCGATGACCGGGGCAGCGACCAATGGTATTTCGTTGGGATTGACCCATAACGCCACCCCTTCAGACTGGATGCGCGCCAATGCCGCGCCGAACCTCTGGCCGGTGGAAGGCCCAGTGACGGGATCCTTTGGCGAGCGCATTGACCCGTTTAACGGCGAAGGCGCATTTCACGCGGGCGTGGATATTTCGGCTTCCGTTGGCCAGCCGGTGATTGCCCCAGCCGACGGCATCGTTGAATTTGCAGACTTTATGGGCGGCTATGGACGGGCCATTGTGCTCGATCACGGCCACGGCATTAGCACCCGCTACGGGCACTTATCGAACTTTGCGGTAATGGCAGGACAGCAAGTCCGCCGTGGCGACACCATCGGCTACGTCGGTGACAGCGGGCGCAGTACCGGGCCGCATCTTCACTACGAAGTACGCATCAACGACACGCCGGTCAATCCTCGCAAATATCTACGTTTGACCATGGCCGGCGCCGGCGGATTCGCCGCGGGCAGCTAATCTACTAAAATTTGCATTGGTTCGCCGACTTGATTAGGGTATTTCGGATGCCGAATCTCGTACCCTAAGGGTAGAAATGCCATCGAACTCATCTTCCAACACTTCTGCCAACACTCCTGAGCGGCCCGGCATTTTGTATTGGATTGTTGGGGCACTTGCGATTACGACCGCCGTTTCCTGGCTGCAATTTTCCGTCTCCAATGTTTGTTGCGGAGATTTCGACGGCTATTACCACATCAAGTGGAGCCGGATATTGTGGGAAGGCCTACGGCATGGGCATTTGCCGGCTTTCACCTGGCTGCCGCTGACCACGCTCAGCGCTTCGCGCTATGCCGACCAGCATTTTCTCTATCATCTGCTGCTGATTCCATTTACGTGGTTCAGTGATTTGCGTCTTGGCGCAAAATTAGGGACGGCGCTGTTTGGCAGCCTGGCGGTTTTTGCCCTTTATTGGCTGGTGCTGCGCTATAGGATCCGTTATGCGCTGATTTGGCTGCTCGCGCTACTTGGGTGTTCGTGGTTGTTTTATGTTCGCCTCAGCCTGACACGGGCATCGAGCCTTTCGATCATATTCATCGTTGCGGGAATTTTTCTTTTGCTGGAACGCAAATATTTCTGGCTGGCGCCAGCGGCGTTCCTCTATGTATGGACTTACAACCTGTTTGTAATGTTGCTAATCCTCTCCGCGATTTGGTTTGTGGTCGTGTACTGGACCGAGAAGAGAATCGAGTTACGGCCGATTTTGTGGGCAAGTTTGGGTACGATCGCGGGGTTTGTGGTTCATCCTTATTTTCCGCGCAATGTGAAGTTGTTTTTTGAGCATCTGGCCGCCAAGTCTGGAGCGGCCAATTCGCAGGCAGTCGTAGGCATGGAGTGGTATTCCCTGCCAACGTGGAACTTCACCAACTCCGCGCTGGTAGCGTGCCTGGCCACGGTAGTGGGATTGATTGCCTTCGGATATTTAATAGCGCTGCAATACGACCGCAAGCGGCTGGCGGGCCCGCTGCTGTTTTTGTTGTTTTCCAGTTTCCTTCTGATCATCAGCCTGCGCTCCGTGCGTTTCATCGAATACTGGCCCCCTTTTGCTGTCCTTTTTTCGGCTTTTACCCTGAATGAAATTTGGAGTGGAAGGCAAGAAACCGAGGGCGAACATGCCGCGGCTACTGAAACCACGGTTTCGCGGACGGCACCATCGTGGTGCATTGGTTTATCAGGCGTGCTTTTGCTGGCGGGAGCGATTTACAACTTCCACACTGCTCGAATCAATATGCGGGCTTCGACCAAAAACACCGATCACTACCAAGCAGCGGCGCAGTGGATGATGGCAAATATTCCCGCAGGCGCGATGATCTACGACGTGAACTGGTCGGATTTTGGGAAATTATTTTTCTACGACACGATGCACCGTTACGTTTCCGGGCTTGATCCGATATACCTGCTGGATGTTCATCCCGAGCTGGGGCAGCTCACCGAGCGCCTCTCGAATCATTCTGAAGCTGATCCCGCCGGGGCAATCTCAAGCTTGTTCTCGAAAGTCGTGCCTGAGGGAGTAAGTTACATTTTTGTCGGCGATTACCCCGCTGCGCCGCCGCCGGAGTGGTTCAACTACATGATGCACACGGGAAGATTTGCCGTGGTTTATCACGATTCCGAGAGCGTCATTTTGCAAGCCCTTAACTTGCCGCAAGCCCAGGCTGCCAACGAAGATGTGCGGCATTTGGACAATCCCATCCAAAGGAAGAGCCTGCTGCCACAGGTCACACGCCGATTCGGCGGTGATATTTACGCGACGGACGAAGAGAATATGCCGGGCGGACCGGCGCTGGTGATTCATAACAAGAAAGCCACGGCAGAATGGGCTACAAGGCTGTTCCAAAATGACTCGAACTCGATCAGCGGAGAAGTTCTATGGCAGCTCGGCTACAAGATCTACATGGTTACCGATGGCAAGAACAACTGGGCGATGGAAGTGAAGGGAAATCCTAAGTTCCGGGGCGCATTTACAGGGCAGGCACAGAAGCAGTAGAGCTGTGCCACTCGAAATGTGCCACCCATTCACAAAACCATTGCGCGAATGAGTGGCATCCTCCTCAAAATTGAACGCTACATGGTGCCCTTTCGCAGTTCGGCGCCGCCGTTGACGGTTTCAATCTTCAGCTCACGCCCGCCGCTGCCAATTTGCCCGCGAATGGAATGAGCATCCATACTGCCTTGTACGTTCATGGGGAATTCCGTGTGCAGGCGCCCGTTGACCGACTCAAATTTGACGTCCGCGCTTAAGTCGGAGGGCATCTCGAGAGAAATGGAGCCGTTGACGGTTTCGATTTTGAGCGTACCCGTCCAGTCGGCGTGGCCCATCTTGCCTTCCAGGCTGCCATTGACCGACGACAACTCCGCCCACGATTTGGTCGAGACTCGAACCTTGCCGTTCACCGAAGTGGCTTTCACAAAGCGGCCCATGTTCTCGGCGGTGACATTGCCGTTGACGTTCTCGCCGGTAAAACGCAGATTCTCTGGCACCCGAATCGTAAAGTGGACCTTGGGGCCGTTGCCGCTTTGATGATGGAAGTGCGACTCCTCGCAGTGGTCATCAAACCATCCGGGATAGATCACGCAGAACATCACGCCGTCTTTTAACTGCACCATGCCAATTTTGGCTTCGTCGGCGTGCTCGCCGCTCTTCTCGGCTGTGACTTCAACTTCATTACCGGTGGCGACGTCGGCTTCAATATTGCCGTTGACATTTTTCACGAAGACGATATTTTCAGCTGCAAGTGTTCCCTTCCAGTGATATTCGCGGGAATCGTCGGTTTGAGCAGCTGCGGCGATGGTTAGGGCGAGAACTGCAAGAAGACCATAGCGAATGTTCCGTATAGACATAACTCCAAGCCTCCGTGTTGTCAGACGCGACAGATGTGGGAACGTGAGCAAGGATACCCGAAATCGATTTATACGCGGCCGCGGAATTGAATGATTCTGCGGCGGTCGCGCTTGGAGGGCCGTCCGGTGGGCAACTGCTCGAACTCACGCATGGCTCTGCGTTCCGCGGTGACTTTCTGGCGCAATTCACGGCTTTCGTCGGTTTCGCGGTAGAGCGTCTGCGCCACGGATGCCGGCCCGCGCACATCACTGAGCGCGAGCACCTCGACTTCGAAGTCGCCGCCGTCGTTGGTGATGCGCAGCATCTCTCCCACGCGAACTTCACGCGCCGCTTTGAGCGGCTGGCCATGAGATTGGATCCGGCCTAACTCACAAGCCTTTCCCGCCAGCGATCGCGTCTTGAAGAACCGCGCCGCCCACAGCCATTTATCAATGCGCACACCGGCCATGCAGATATTTTGCTACAAATTGACACGTGCGGGTGGATTCAAGCGTGGCACGCGCTGGCCTTTTGGCGCTAACGTTGGCGACCATCCCCGATGGAAACATTCCTAAGTCATTGAAGATTCGTGGAAGTTGTTGATTCTTCGTTCGGGTCGGTTTTTGGACCTTGTACGCTACGTTTCGAGGCCCTCCTAAACATGCGTTTCCTGCGCCCCAGGAGGGCCTCAGGGCGACGATCACCGGCGCGGACGACTATTCCCCCACCTCTCACGCCTAAGGGCTCTACGGGGCTGCAAAATGCCCTTCTGTACGTTTCCCAAAATGGGACACAAATGTATGTACGAATGAGGAATTATGGTTTCCGTAGAAAAGCAGATTCCTCACCGCTGAAGCGGATTCGGAATGACAAGGTGAGAAAAAAAGGTGAGAATAAGGAGATTCCTCAGCCCTAAAGGGCATTCGGAATGACAGGGTGGTCAGAGCTGGTTCGGAATGAATAGCTTGCGCGGATCGGCCATAGGCTCGTAGAGACGCACGAGCGATAGGCTCACGCCTACATCAGCCTGGGCTATTGCCTTAATCCCATCCAGCGTTCGGAGACCACAATCGAGTTACCGGGGTTTTGGGGGTCATAGCGGACGGAAGTGGGCAAGCCGAGGCGGCAGGATTGGAGGTTGATCCACTGGCGGAGATAAGTCACGTCTTGCGAGGCTTCGTAGGAAACTCCCGCGACGTCATATTGGAAGATAAGCATGGTGGCGGGTTTGCGCCCGTCGGAGCGGATTTCCTGCACATCAATGACGGTGCCGTCGGTGATGCGGCCATGCTGATCAATCCAGGCACGGCGTTCGCGCTCGTGGTCTTCGGGAGTTTTGGGCTTGCGCTTCAAAAGAAGATAGGCGATGAGCGCCACGCCCACACCGGCCAGAAAAAATTCGTAAAGACGAAATGGAATCATGACTTCCGGGAGAAACCCTGCTCGCGTTTCTGAGACAGAATAAGGCTTGCGGACGATTTGCGGAAGAACTTATCCGGTTACGCGTGTGCAAATCACGAGCGTACCCGCTATGCCCGCGACTTTTTCGTAGCAGATGCGGCCATGGCCCCTGCTTTTTCCCACGGACGCTTGGGACGTTCTGCTGGCGCCTCGTCGCGGTCTTTTACGCGGTCATAGTGGTAAGACTCGCTGACGGTGCCGAGCGATTCGTTGTAAAGGCTGGGCAGACCGAGCCCTTCTTTTAATTCTTCGGTAAATTGCTGCAAGGCTTTGAGATGGTCGGCGGTCGCCGGAACTTCCATCTTGGAGGTCTTGAGAAACTGCTGATATCCCTTGTTGACCAGCTTGGAGATTTCTCCGCTGATGAGGTAACCGGGGAAAGCGAAAATTTTCACGCTGTCGGAGCCATTCTTCTGAATAGCGGCGGAACAGTTGTATTTCTTCAGGAATACGCGGCCCTGGGTGCCGGGCGCTTCGATCAGGTCAAAGCCATGATCGCGAAGCCATTGCATGGCTTCTTCATAAGTCCGTTGTTCGATTTTACTTGCCATCTATTTTCTTGAATCCCTTCTTCTGTTCCTGCAACTAACTAGTAGATGCAAACTACTGCAAAACGTTCCGGATGCGCCACGGAAGGCAAGCTTCCTTATAATCTAATAGACCCCGAACGCACCATTAATTTTCTGTATCGCCGCTATTACGTTGGTCATGGCCAGGGCAAAGCATGACTCGCAAAACTACACGACAATCGGCGCAAGTGCAATCTTCTTCTTCACATGCGCAGAACGAGGGGAGCTCCGCAAGACTTGGAATAAAGAGTATAGACCGGATTGGGAAAACTCCGTTATTAAGGCTGGAACGGATCGCCCAAGAGCTCACTGCTGTGGAAATTCTGGGCAAGGCCGAGTGGCTGAATCCGGGAGGTTCGGTGAAAGATCGCGCGGCTTCGAACATTGTGGCCCAAGGGCGAGCATGTGGAGCGTTTGCCCCGGGCAAAATTTTGTTGGATGCCACGAGCGGAAATACAGGGATTGCTTATGCAATGTTGGGAGCAGCGCAAGGTTTTCGGGTAACTTTGTGCATGCCGCAAAATGTTTCGATTGAACGCAAGCGGATTCTTCAGGCCTATGGCGCGGAAGTGATTTATACGAATCCCGACGATGGTTCCGATGGGGCGATTCGAGCGGCAAGGGAGCTTTTTGCCAAGCACCCGGAGAAATATTTCTACGCGGACCAATATTCGAATGACGCCAACTGGCAGGTGCATTATCACGGGACGGCGAATGAGATATGGGAGCAGACCGAAGGGCGCATCACGCACTTTCTTTCGATGCTGGGAACGAGTGGAACTTTTGTGGGAACGACGCGGCGGTTAAAAGAGTTGAATCCACAAGTTCAATGCATTTCGTTGCAGCCCGATTCGCCGTTTCACGGAATTGAGGGCGCGAAGCACATGCCGAGCGCGCTGGTGCCGAAAATTTACGATGCTTCGCTAGCCGATGAAAATTTAGAGATCTCAACCGAAGATGCCTATACCATGTGCAAACGCTTGGCGCGTGAAGAAGGGTTGCTGGTAGGAATTTCAGCGGGAGCGGCAGTGGTGGGATGTTTGCAAATCGCGCGGCGAATGAAGAAAGGCGAGACAGCGGTCTTCGTGACGATTCTGTGCGATTCGGGCGACAAATATCTGAGCGAGCGGTTTTGGGAAGAAGATTAAGTAGCCTACGCCGGTCTTGCGCAGGTATTCATTGAGCCTTTTTGCCCCTAGTTATCCCCAATGATCTGCTATATACTCCGCGGTGTTTTCGGAGGCCATATGAAGTTAACAATCCCCAGCATCGCTGTTTTCATATTGGCATCGATTTCTGCTTTTGGACAACATTATAAAGTCCTATATAACTTTACAGGCGGAAGCGATGGAGCCTTTCCAAAGAGCGCTCTACTCCTTGACGCTGCCGGAAATCTTTATGGAACCACAGTAAGCGGTGGCAACAACGAATCGTTTTGTGGCGGGGAAGGTTGTGGAATTGTTTTTGAGTTGTCACCCAATATAGAGGGTTCGTGGTCAGAAACGATTCTCTATGCATTTTGCCCGAACAAATTTTGCGCTGATGGCGCTAGTCCGATGTCTGGATTGGTTATAGATCCGCAAGGTAATCTTTATGGCTCTACGCGATATGGCGGTACGTCTCCAAACGACGGAATCGTGTACGAACTCTCTCCGCCTTCTCTTCCAAGTGGATCGTGGACTGAAAAAGTGCTTTACAATTTTTGTTCTCTGCAAAACTGCTCTGACGGCGCAGTACCTAATCAAGTGATTCTCGATACATCGGGAAACCTTTACGGAACCACCGTCGAAGGTGGCAGTATGAATCATGGTGTAGTTTTTGAACTATCTCCGAGTGCGAGTTCGTGGTCCGAAAGCGTTTTATTTAAGTTCTGTACAAGCGGCCAAAAAATAATTTGTCCGACTGGCGCGCAGCCGCTCGCTGGAGTCACTTTCGATACGAGAGGAAACCTCTACGGTACAACCAGTAACGGTGGATCAAAAACGGGGCCAGGAAGTGGATTGGTATATGAACTTTCGCCGAATTCAACTGGATGGATCGAAACTAATATCTACAGTTTTTATACAGAAAATCAAAATCAGGCATCTCCATCCGGGAATGTAATTTTTGACGCTCTAGGGAATCTCTACAGTACGACTGCAAGCGCAGGAGCCTTTGAATGTGGACAAGTGTTCAAGCTGAGTTTGCAAAATGGTGGCGAGTTCCGCCGAGTTTCCTTTAACTGTCAAAACGGTAACTCCCCGAGGTCTGGACCTCTTCTTGACCCAAAGTCGGGCGCTCTTTACGGCACAACTGCGGGCGGCGGAACGACTTCTAATGGCGTTGCTTATAAGATTTCATCGAACGGCAATGAAAGCGTGCTTTACAACTTTTGCCAGGAAACAAATTGCGCTGACGGAGCTTTACCATTTGGAGGACTGGTGGCGGATCAGTCCGGGAATCTCTATGGCGTAGCATATCAAGGGGGTACCTATAACGCAGGTGTGGTTTTTGAGATTACGCCTTAAATTTGTGCAGCTTTGGCAAATCCAATCTGGATGACTTCTTTCGTGTCTTTCATCAGTGGCAGAGCATCCATTTCTTCGGCGGAAAACCATTTGACTTCGCTGGCGTCGCCGCCGGCGTGGAGTTCTCCGCCGGTTACGCGGCACAAAAAATCAATCAGCACATAGTGATATTGCACACGGCCTTCTGCATCGCGCAAAACGCGATCGAATACGCCGAGCAGTTCGCCACATTCGACATCCAAACCAGTTTCTTCTTTGGCTTCGCGGATGGCGGCTTCGCGGACGGTCTCACCAACTTCCAACATTCCGCCGGGCAAGGACCATTGTCCGGCAAGAGGAGGGTTGCGGCGGCGGATTAAGGCCACGCGGGCGTTATCGCGGGTACCGTCAACGATGATTGCGCCCACGCCGACCATAGGCGCGTTTGAGTATTCGCGTTTCATATATTAAAAAGCAGATTCCTCGTGCATCCTCGCCGCTAGCGCGGCTACGGATGGCTCGGAATGACAAGATTGCAAGAATCATGGTTACAATGCTGCTGTGTCCTTAGAAGAATACAAGCGAAAGCGGCGTTTTGAAGAGACGCCTGAGCCTCCGCCAAAGTTGGCTGCAAAACCGGGCCACCGGTTTGTAGTGCAGCGGCATCGCGCATCGCGCTTACATTACGACTTCCGACTGGAGATGGATGGTGTTTTAAAGTCGTGGGCCGTGCCTAAAGGGCCCTCGCTTGATCCCGCCGACAAACGCCTGGCCATGCAAGTGGAAGATCATCCGGTTTCGTATTTCGATTTTGAGGGCACGATTCCTGAAGGCAACTACGGCGCGGGCACGGTGATGGTATGGGACGTAGGCACATGGGAACCGCTGTCTCCGGGGACTGTAAAAGGGAAATATGTTCCCGCAAGTGATGAAGAAGCCGATGCGATGCTGAAAAAAGGCGATCTCAAGATTCGCCTGCACGGAAAAAGATTGAAGGGTGATTTCGCCATTGTGCACATACGCGCGCGGCGTCCTGGAAGCAAGGGCAATGAATGGCTACTGATTAAAAAGCAGGATGACGACGTCGTTTCCCACTACGACATTGATAAATATGACACGTCAGTGTTGACCAAGCGCACGATGGATCAGATTTCCGGCGATGCAAAATCGAAGGAGTGGACCAGCAGCCCTCCGGTGTCGCAGGGCAAAGCTAAAACCGCGTGGGTGGAAGAAGCGCTGGCCAAGGCAAAAACGAAGACGAGCGCGAAGCCATCGGGCAAAACCGCTACAGCGGCTAAAAAAAAACTCTCCGCAAAGCCTGAATCTTCCATTTCTAAGTTAGACGGTGCGCGTAAAGCGCCGTTGCCGGTGGAAATTCGCCCGATGTTGGCTGAAATCGCCGACAAGGCTTTCGACGATCCTCATTGGGTTTATGAGATTAAATGGGACGGCTACCGCGCAATCGCATATATCGAAGATGGAAAAGTCCGCCTGGTTTCGCGCAATCAGAATGACCTCACCAAGGAGTTCCCAGAACTTGCAGCCTTGCCCGAATTAATTCGGGCAAAAACTGCCGTACTAGATGGCGAAGTTGTAGCGCTCGATGAAAATGGGCGAACATCTTTTTCTTTAATTCAGCGGCGAACAGGGATTCGCGCTTTTGGACGGCGTGTGTCCGGCGATAAAAGCTTGGCTATTCAGTATTACGCCTTCGATCTTCTCTATCTTGACGGCTACGACTTGCGGCGGACGCCGTTAACGGCCCGCAAAGAAAAGCTCGCGGAAATTATCAAGCCCGGCGGCGTTTTACTTTATTCCGAACACTTTCCGGATGGCGTGAAACTATTCGAAGCGGCACGCAAAAACGGTCTGGAAGGCATTCTGGCTAAACGTGCCGACAGCCTTTATCAGGAAAAACGCAGTTCGGATTGGCTCAAGATCAAAATCACGCAGACGGTGGACTGCGTGATCGGGGGCTATACCGATCCGGAAGGTAGCCGCGAATATTTTGGCGCTTTAGTGCTCGGCCTCTATAACGACAAAGGGCAACTCATGCATGTCGGGCAAGTTGGAACGGGATTTGACCAGGCGATGCTAAAAACGGTTTTCGCCGCGATGGAGAAATATAAAAGCGCCAAGAATCCTTTTCACGGGTTGGTTGATGTTGACGCGCGGCATGTCCATTGGGCCAAACCGGCGCTCGTCGCGGAAATTAAGTTCTCCGAATGGACTGAAGGCGCGGATGGCGGGGATCCCAAACTACGCGCCCCGGTTTTCGTTGCCTTACGCACCGACAAGAAGCCGAAAGAATGTACCTTCGCTACGCAGAGAGCATCTTGAACCAATGCTAACGCTGCCCGAAGACGTAAAAATATTTACAGTACCCGGTTTGTGGAATTCCGGCCCCGAACATTGGCAAAGCTATTGGGAGCGTGAAATTCCACAGGTCGAACGCATTCAGCAGAAAAATTGGGATACGCCGGTTTGCGAAGATTGGATTGCGGAGGTCGATCGCGCCGTCAACGCTTACCCGACAGCAAAGATCGTGCTGGTCGGCCATAGTTTAGGCTGCACGACCATCGCGCATTGGGCGAAAACTTACAATCGCGCGATTCATGGCGCTATGCTGGTGGCTCCCAGCGATGTGGAAGCGCCGTCGTATCCTCCGGGAACGACGGGCTTCAAGCCGATGCCATTAGAGAAACTTCCCTTCCCCAGCACGGTTATCGCGAGCACCAACGATGAGTATGTAACGCCCGATCGCGCCAGATTTTTTGCGAACGCCTGGGGCAGTAAGTATGTCGAGCTAGAAGATGCCGGGCACATCAATAGCAACTCGGGACTGGGCAGGTGGGAGTTCGGCTTGCAACGATTAATAGAGTTGATTCAATCGAAGTGACTTTCTACTTGATATCTTTCATTGACATCATGGAACCGTAGTCTTTTCCCGACGGTTCCACAGCGCGCACAACGATTCCGGCGAAAGCGTCGCGGAATTCCGGATACTTGGCCAGCAGGGCTTTCATTACGATTTCATTTTCCTGAAAAGTCTTCGCCGTATTGGAAACATCCGGGCTCTGGTATTTCGCGACCAGATCGAGATCATCGCCAACTGCCGTCGGAAAGATTGCCGTGAGCTGATATTTATTCGCACCCGAAGCAAGTTCCACTGGTCCGGCATCCGGTAAATCAGTCGGTTTGTTGGCTTGGGATTCGTCGTAAAGCTTGTCGCCAATTTGCGTGGTCATAAATTGCACAGGCAAAGCTAGATCGCGGGCTTCCAAGAAATAAAGCCACGCGTCTCGGCGCTCGCCCTTGGAGACAAATTCACGCGCTTTGTCGGCGAACCATTTAGCATCGTGCCCGGCGACCTGCGTATTTTTCACATAGAGGCCGGCAAGCTTCCAGGCGGAATTTTGTTGCAACAAAATTAATGTAACCACCACGGGAGTTTTGGCTGCGGCGTCGAGCATGATGATGCCATAACTTCCAGCAGGCAGATTGGGGATGACGAATTCCGCGCTGTCGGCGGTTTGTCCGCGCGCCCCGAACACACCGCATAAAAATTCCCCGTTCGCGCTGGTTGTATCGGTTTTCAAAAGAAATGGCGGACGCGGGGAAGCCTGGATTTGTGACAGGTTCGCGTGATTTTCCTGCACGACGGATTCGATGCCTGAAAAATCGGAGGCGAGCGAAGCCGAGGACGCCTGCTTCAAAGAAGCCGAATCGCCGTGAGCCAGCAGGTCGAAATCGTGCTGGGCCGCGCTGACCAGGGCTGACCGCGTGGCTTCGTCCATATCGCCGGATGTCAAGCAGGTTTGTGCTTGCGAGGTAAAGGCTGCAAACAACAATAGCGGCAAAAATCGGACGGCAAATTTGCAACTTTGCATGACTTCATCTTAACGCCGAATAACGAAAAACTAAGCTACTCTCTTTAGCGCTTTGCCGCCCCTTCATTTGCGCTATATATTGCGTGGCGCCCAGGAGCAATTAAGGAATTAGAAACCCTCACAAAGTGGGCAACAAGCCACGGAAAGCATGCTTGTTCAGCAATTTACAGGGCAATGGATACAAGAAATCAGGAAGCATGCACAACCAAACACCTCGCCCCATGCCCCTTTTGGCCCTACCCAAAAGGAGGGGGAATCTAGCTTCCTACTCTTGTCATATCGGCTTCCACGCTTTAAGAGGGGGGTAATCCGTGATATAAGTTCGGGGTACGCATATCTACGTTTGTTCGAGGAGATGCGGGTTATGGCGCTGGCTACAGCAGGCAAGAACGGCCAGTCTCGAGGAGGTCATGTGTCCGAAGCACGGACGGGAAAACGCTTCCCACTGGAACTACCGATTAAGATTCATCAGGCTGACGAGAGCGGCGAACACAGCGGGATCACAGGAAACCTAAGCGCCGCAGGCGTTTACATCAAAGCTGATGCCGCGCTCGAAATTGGCTCCGCGGTGGAGTTTGAAATTGTGCTTCCGCCGGAAGTCACCGGGGCCACAGAAAACGTTCTTGTGCAGTGCCGTGGAAGGGTGGTGCGCAAAGACGCACCCGAAGGCTCCGGCAGTGATGCACAGGGAGTTGCCTGCGTCATTGACTCTTATGATTTCGTACGTAAGTCGTAATCGAGGCTGACACTATGCTGAAACTCATTTTGGCCGACAATCAGGCTATTTTTCGCGCAGGTATCGCCAAGGTTCTGGCGGTGGAAGACGAAATGCGCATCGTCGCCCAGGCGCAAACGCCGGAGCAGATGTTCATGGCGCTCGACAAGTTCCGTGCCGCGGTTTTGGTTGTGGCGGGCGGTTTTCACGGGGATTTTAACGGCATTCTACAAAGCGCCGCCAAAGTCAAAACTCGCGTGATTGTTCTTGCCGACACCGGCGAAAGCGCGCAGCGCTACATGGGAGCGGGAGCACATGCGGTTGTTTACCGTAATGTAACCAGCCCGGCGCTGGTGGACTGCGTCCGCAAAGTTGCCCGCGGGGACACCTGGGTACAGGACATTGCCGTGCCCAGCGAACTCACCGAAAACGATATGGTCGGATTGCGCGTGCGCGATCGCCTGACTGCGAAGGAACTGCGCATCGTCGCGCTGATTGTGCAGGGCTACAAGAATAAAGAGATTGCCACGCAGCTGGGCACAACCGAGCAGGTGATCAAGAATTATCTGCGGAACGTCTATGACAAGATCGGCGTGTCAGACCGGCTGGAATTGGCGCTCTTTACCATCCATCACCGCATTCTGAACGAAGCTGCTGCCGCGACTGCGGCTGCTGCAACTCCTCCGCCGCAACCACAAGGCACGATGAGTTCGTAACGGATATTCGCATCCAACAAAAAAGGGGCCAAATGGCCCCTTTATTTTTTGCTCGCGCAGCCAGCTATCCGACTTCCACGGGTTCTTCGATCGTTGCCTCACGCAGGAATTTTGCCGCTTCTTCCGGCGGCGTGGGATTGATATAGAAGCCAGTTCCCCATTCGAACCCGGCTGTCTTGGTCAGTTTTGGCATGAATTCAATATGCCAGTGATAGTGATCGTTGGTCGGGTCTTGCACCGGCGAGCTGTGAATCACCAGATTGTAAGGCGCATTGTCGAGCACGCGGTCGGCCTTCGTCAGTAAGGTCTTAATGGCTTTGGCCAAATTCTCAAACATGTGTGACGAGGAATTCTCAAAGGATGACTCGTGCTGCTTGGGCAGAATCCAAGTTTCGAAGGGAAAACGCGGGGCATAGGGCGCAAGCGTGACGAAATCGTCGTTCTCGGCGACAACGCGAGTGCCGCCTTCAATTTCCTGCCGGATGATGTCGCAAAAGACGCAACGTTCTTTGTAAATAAAGTACTGCTTTGCGCCTTCAATTTCTTCCGCCACGTAGATGGGAATAATGGGCAGCGCAATCAACTGGCAGTGCGCGTGTTCGAGCGAAGCTCCCGCGGATTCGCCATGGTTCTTAAAAATGAGAATGTACTTGAAGCGGCGATCTTTTTTGAGGTCAAGAATGCGGTCCCGGAAGGTCCACAGCACATCTTCAATGCGCTTGGGTGGAAGCGTGGCCAGGCTGGCGTTATGGTCAGGCGTCTCAATAATCACCTCGTGCGCCCCGATCCCATTCATTTTGTCGAACATGCCATCGGCTTGCCGGCTCAAGTTACCCTCAATGCCTAAAGCGGGAAATTTGTTCGGCACCACGCGTACGGTCCAACCCGGCGTATCCCGCTGCGGCGGCGGGCCTCCGTTGGGATTTGGCCGGTAGGCCTGGATCTCAGGCGGCGTTTTGTGCTCGTTCCCGTAGCAAAAAGGGCAAAATCCGCCTTTCATGCCGTTATTTTCGAGAGAAAAATCGGTAGGGCGTTTGGCTCGGTCAGTGGAAATAATCACCCAGCGGCCGACAATGGGATCTTTTCGCAGCTCAGGCAAAGACTAAATCCTTTCAATACCAGAAAACTAACAGATATTTTACGCCACTGGGAAGGCATTGCGGAATAACTCAAACTGTGGCGCGCCGCACGGTTGGTCATAGTACACGCTGATTACGTCAAAGCGGAATGGAGGAAAAGAATTGTCTGTACGCTTCTTCTCTGCACCGGAAACATGAATCGTCGCGTCTCCGCCCATATGGCGCATATAGGTTTTGGCCACCCGCACGAGCGCGCGTTGTTTGTCCCGATCTACGGCCGCCTCAGCTGGCTTTACATCGCGCGTGGTGCGGGTTTTGACTTCGATAAAGCACAGCACATCTTCGTTTTTGTCGTTTTTGTCGTTTTTTTTGTTTTTGCCTCTGTCCCAGCCGATCAAGTCAATTTCACCGCGGTGCAAGGGAGTGCGGAAGTTCTGGGCGACCATCACATAACCCAGCTTACGCAGGTAAAAATATGCATCTTCTTCCCCACGGCGCCCCGTTTGCTGATGGCTTGCGCCTTGCGGCTCAGGAAGCGTATGCTTCGCCAGCCAGTCAAGCATACGAATCGTTCTTTGCGTGGTGCGAGTGGAGAGCATGCGGATACAATCCAGTTCACAGTGTCTCTCATCCAGATAGGAACGCAGCAAGGTTTTGTCAAAAATTATGAGTGGCTCATTCCTGAAATGGGAAAATGCGAAGATGCGATTCGTTCGTTAATGATTCCGCATCAGATGAAGTTCTATGGCAACGCAGGCAATTCCGACGGCACAATCGGGAGCTAGGGCGCGCCCGCAGGTCAATCCGTGGCTGATTGCGATCTCCGTCATGCTCGCCACATTCATGGAAGTGCTGGATACTTCCATTGCTGCGGTCGCGTTGCCTTATATCGCTGGTAGCCTTTCCGCCAGTAATGATGAAGCTACATGGGTGCTCACCAGCTATCTGGTAGCCAATGCAATTTTTCTTCCGGCGAGCAGCTGGTTCTCGCGCAAATTTGGGCGTAAGCGATATCTGATTACATGCATCGTGATTTTTACCGCCTCTTCGTTCATGTGCGGAGCGGCAACGACACTCGCGATCATTCTTTTGGCGCGTGCAGTACAAGGCGCTGGCGGCGGTGCGTTGCAGCCGCTTTCTCAATCCATTCTGCTGGAAACTTTTCCCCCGGAAAAACGCGGTATTGCGATGGCAGTCTTCGCACTCGGCGTGGTGGTCGCTCCCGTTCTTGGACCCACACTTGGCGGCTGGCTCACCGACACTTATAGCTGGCGATGGGCGTTTTATATCAATATTCCAGTCGGGGTCTTCGCCATTTTCATGATTACGCGCTACGTCGAAGATCCGCCGTACATCAAGCATGCAAAGGCCGGGAAACTCGACACGATCGGACTTGGGTTATTGGCAATTTGGCTGGCTTGCCTGCAAATCATTCTGGATAAAGGCCAGGAAGATGATTGGTTCGGCGCTACGTGGATTCGCTATGCCACGGTCATTTTGATTGTCAGCTTTGTCGCATTCATCATTCGCGAAGTGCGGCATAATTCACCACTCGTGGATTTACGCGTCTTCCGTTACCGCAACTTCACGCTGGGCTGCATTCTCATCGCGATGTTCGGGGCAGTGATTTATGGCCTGGTCACCCTATTGCCGCTTTTTTACCAGGAGTTGCTGGGCTATACCGCACTGGCGGCAGGTTGGGCGGTAAGCCCGCGGGGCATTGGCGCCATTCTGGCTATGCCGGTCATCGGATTATTGACCAGCAAAATGGACAACCGCTGGCTAATTTTCTTCGGCTTCGCACTATTTGCTGGAGCCAGCCTATGGTTTGGCGAGGCAACACTTTCCATTTCGCAATGGAGCTTCCTGTGGGCCATCATCATCAGCGGATTTGGCTCAGGGTGTATTTTTGTGCCGCTATCTACGACTGCGATGGGCGGCATTCCTAATGAGCAAATCGGAAATGCCAGCGGACTCTACAACTTATTGCGCAACATTGGCGGAAGCATCGGCATTGCGGTCGTCAATACGATCGTGATCCGGCGCCAACAGTTGCATCGCACCGAGTTATCGCATCACCTCAGCAATACAAATCCCAATATGCAAAATCGCTTAATGGCGGTAGAAAGCTACCTGCACTCGCGTGGCGCTTCACCCGCGGATGCCGTGCATCAGGCCCAGGCGCTGCTTGAGCGCTCGCTCAATGGGCAGGCTGCCCTTTGGTCTTATGTGGACGATTTCCGTGGGCTGGCGTTGGTATGCCTGATATGCATCCCGCTGGTATTTGCACTGAAGAAAACGGTCGGACGGGGTGGCGTCAGCGCAGGACACTAAGTTAAGGCTTTATTGTGCGAGGCTGGCATCAACGGTAGATACCGCAAAACCAGGCAAGCGCCGGGAAATTTCCAACAATTGGGCAGCAAGCTTGGCGACCTGAGCGCGAATTTCGGGAACCGCAGTCGTCTCCCACAAACTACCTTTGCGCGCCGGCCCTACCGCGTAAAGGAAATCTGAAGGATTGCCGAGTGAATCATACAATGCTCCGTCGGGCGCGACATCGAGCCCTAGAAACAGAGCATCGGGACGCGCTAATTCTTCGCTAAAAAGTTGATTTAGCAGCGGGTGATTGAGGCGCCGAGCGTCCGTCTCGGGGCCGGTGCAATTCACCACCAAGCCGACGCGCAATTTACTCTCTTT
>Ga0209062_1002980_pt1 | contig 20779 bp, 25 predicted proteins | sample Coa_R2_2_FD_187158 | JGI IMG/M metagenome (GOLD analysis project Ga0209062, IMG submission 187158) | Surface soil microbial communities from Centralia Pennsylvania, which are recovering from an underground coalmine fire - Coalmine... | ecosystem: Environmental > Terrestrial > Soil > Unclassified...
GGCCTCCAGACCGTCTGCCTGCGCTATTTCAACGTCTATGGCCCCCGTCAGGTCATGGAGGGCGCCTACCGCCTGGTGATCGGCATCTTCCTGGATCAGCGCGCCCGCGGCGAGGCCCTGACGATCCATGGCGACGGCGAGCAGACGCGCGACTTCACGCACGTGACGGACGTGGTCCGCGCCAATCTCCTGGCGGCCGAGTCGTCGAATGTCGGCGCCGGCGAGGCGATCAACGTCGGCAGCGGGCGGGAATTCTCCATCAACCAGGTCGCGGCGCTCGTCGGCGGGCGGACGGTGCATACCGCCCCCCGCGGCAATGACGAGCGTTTCAAGCGGGCGAGCGTCGAACGGGCACAGGATCTGCTGGGCTGGGAGCCAACAGTGCGGCTCGAGGACGGGATCGCAGCCCTGCTTTCTTCTAGGCTCCCCGTATGATCCAGTGGCTCCGGCCGGGGCTGCAGGTCAAGCGCTGGCTGCTGTCGCTGTTCCTGGGCGTGCTCCTGTGCGGGCTGGGCGTGGCGCTGCTACTGGTGCAGGTCTACCGCGAGGTGGACTTCCCCGGCACGTCCGGAGTCGTCGTCTACCTCCTGTTCCTCGAGTTCATCGGGCCGCAGTGGCTGCGCGGGCTCATCCTCATCCTCGTCAGCACCGTCGTCGTGGTGGGCGGGCTGCTGCTGTTCAACCGCACGCTGCTCACGCCCTTTGCCAAAGGCGGCCGCATCATCGACATCGTGCTGCAGCGCAAGCAGCTGCAGCGCGGGCCCAAGATTGTGGCTATCGGCGGCGGCCACGGGCTCTCCACCCTCCTGCACGGCCTGAAGGAGCAAACATCCAACCTCACGGCCATCGTCACCGTCGCGGACGATGGCGGCAGCTCGGGGCGGCTGCGGAAGGCGTTCCACATCCCCGCGCCGGGCGACATCCGCAACTGCATCGCGGCCCTGGCCGATGCCGAGCCCCTGGTGCAGGATCTGTTCCAGTACCGTTTCGGGGCCGGCTCGGACCTCGAAGGCCACAGCTTCGGCAACCTGTTCATCGCCGCCCTGTCCCGGATCACCGGCAACTTCGAGCGCGCGCTGCGCGAGTCGAGCCGCGTCCTGGCGGTGCGCGGGCAGATCCTGCCGTCCACCCTCGAGGACGTCACCCTTTCGGCCGTCATGGCCGACGAGCTCATGGTGCACGGCGAGTCCAACATCCCCGAGAGCGGCCGCGAGATCGATCGCGTCTATCTGCAGCCGGACCACATCCTGGCCTATCCCGAAGCCGTGGCGGCCATTCTGGACGCGGACATGATCGTCATCGGCCCGGGCAGCCTGTACACCAGCATCCTGCCCAATCTCCTCATCGAGGGCATCCAGCAGGCAGTGCGCGCGTCCAACGCGGTCAAGGTCTACGTCTGCAACGTCGCCACGCAGCGCGGCGAGACGGACGGCTTCGAGGTGGACGACCACATCCGGGCGCTCTACCGCCACGGCTGCCGGGGCTTGTTCGATTTCGTGCTGGCCAACAGCGAGCCAAACGAGGAGCTGCCCAGCAAGTTTGCCGTCACCAGCCCGCCACGCCGCAAGCGCCTGCAGATCGATGCGTCGTTACATCTCATCTCCGCCGACGTTGTTAGTCGAAAGGACGCCTTGAAACACGATCCGGATCGACTGGCAGAGAGGTTGATGGACATCTATTACGGCCGCCTGCGGAATCCTTCCCGCGCGAAAGCCAGCTGATGCCTTTGCCCTTCGGCAGGCGGCTGCGCCAGAACCACGCGCTGGAGCACGCCACTATTGCCATCCTCCAGGAGCGCGACCCGCGCGTGCGCATCATCGCACGCTCCACAACGCGCGGTTTCCGCCTCTACGGCACCGTTGAGGCAGAGCAGGTCCGGGAAGCTGCCAATGAGGCCATGCGCCGGCTGCGCGGCGGCGAGAAGCAGCTGGCCATCACCCAGCAGTGCGGCACAACCGTCGCCGTCGGGGTGCTGGTCGGCACGTTGGGCCTGTGGCTCAGCGAGTTCATGCGCTCTCCGCGGCAGAAGCTCGCCCTCGGCATCGCCACCAGCCTGGCCATCGCCGTCTCAGCTCAGCCCGTAGGCCTGCTGGCGCAGCGGCACATCACCACGGAGTCGGAGCTGGGCGCGCTGCGCGTGTGCGGCGTCCGTGGACGCACGCTGGGCAAACAGAACTACCTGGAAGTGCGAACCGCTTAGACTTAGACTGGGCTAGGAAGCCGCGGACTTGCCGTGGCTCACGAGCGCATGCTGGATTTTGGCCAGCAGCTCGTTCAGCTCGAACGGCTTGAAGAGGTGGTCCACCACCCCGTACTGCGCGGCGTTATCCACGCCTTTGAAGGCGTTGCGGTCGGCGGTGATGATGATCACCGGGATGTTCCGCAGCTCTTCGTCCAAGTTGAACAGCTTGAGCTCATCCCACCCGTCCAGGTACGGCATCATGATGTCGAGCAGGATGAGATCCGGCTTGCTTTCCTTGGCTCGATCGTAAACGCGCAGGCTCTGAGTGACGGCTTCGATGTCGTAGCCCTCGTCTTTGAGGAGCTCCGAGATCAGTCGCACAATCTCGGGGTCGTCGTCGACGATCAGGATCTTGCTCATGTGGACAAGAACACACAGCAAGCTGCGTGCCATCGCAAGTATACGGAATGGCCGCTATGCACGCAGTAAGTGCTCGGCAATGACCACTCGCTGAATCTGGCTGGTGCCCTCGTATATCTCCAGGATCTTGGCGTCCCGGTAGTGGCGTTCGGCCGGGAAGTCCCGCGTGTAGCCCACGCCCCCGTGAATCTGCAGGTTCATATCGGCGCACTCCACCGCCGCGCGTGAGGCGAACAGCTTGGCCATGGAGCCCCACTTCGTGAACGGCTGGCCCGTGTCGCGGCAGAAGGCCGCGTGCAGCGTCAGCCACCGCGCCGCCTGGATGCTCGTCGCCATGTCGGCCAGCATCGAGCGGATAGCCTGGAAGTTCCCAATCGGCTGGTCGAAGGCCTGGCGCTCCTGGGCGTAGCGCAGCGCCTCGTCCAGGCAGGCCTGGGCGATGCCCACCGCCTGCGCGGCGATGCCGAAGCGCCCCCCATCCAGCGTTTTCATGGCAATCTCGAAGCCCTGCCCTTCGCGCCCCAACAGGTTCGCCTTCGACACGCGCGCATCCTCGAACGTGAGCTGGACCGTGCTGGACGCGCGGATGCCCATCGTCTTCTCTTTGGCCCCTACGGTCAGCCCCGGCGTGTCGCGGTCCACGATCAGGCAGCTGATGCCCCGGTGCTTGCTGGTCTTATCGGTGCGGCAGAACAGCACGTAGACCGCCGCCTGCCCGCCGTTCGAGACCCAGGCCTTGGTGCCATTCAGGACGTAGTGGTCGCCGTCGAGCACGGCGCTGGTCTGCAGCGCAGCGCTGTCCGAGCCCGATCCAGGCTCCGACAGCGAGAACGAGCCGAGCTTCCTGGCCGTCGCCAGGTCCGGCAGGTACTTTCGCTTCTGCTCCTCCGTCCCGAACTCAGCGATGGGCCAGCACACCAGCGAGTTGTTGACCGACATGATTACGCCGTGCGCCGCGCACGCGCGCGACACCTCTTCCATGGCCAGCGCGTGGCTCACGAAGTCCGCCTCGGCGCCGCCGTACTCCGGCGGCACGTTCATGCCCATCAGCCCCAGCTCGCCAAGCTGGCGCACCGTGTCGATCGGAAAGCGCTCGTCGCGGTCGATCTCGGCCGCGATCGGGGCGATGTGGGACTCGGCGAAATCGCGGGCTGTCCGGCGGATGAGCTCTTGCTCGTCGCTGAGCCGGAAGTCCATCTTGATTGATAGTACATTCGCTCCACCGCCGTTTACAGGCAGCTTCCTGGCGATCACAATGTGGGGGTCTTGGCAATATTTCGGAGGGCTCCCAAGCCGCAGCTGGTCATGATCGTGGACCATGACGATGAGGGCGAGTCCCGCCTCCTCAGCATCGACGAGAGCGGCATCAGCGAGGTTGCCCTCGGCAACGTCGACTCGGTCGCCGGCGAGGTCGCCGTCCGCAAGCCGGACCTGATCCTGGTAAACCGGGGCGCGCTCTCGCTGCAGGGCGACAGCCTCGTGCGCGAGCTCAACCGAGTCTCGCAGTTCGAGCCCAGCTACAGCTGGACGCCCGCGCCGGGCGAGGTTCCGGACCCCGCCTGAGCCGCTACTTTCGCAGGCGGCTGATGACCCCTTCCAGCTCCTCGTCCGAGTAGAAGTAGATCGTCAGGCGGCCGCCTTTGGCGCCGCGGTTCAGCGCCACCTTCGTGCCCAGCAGCGACTGCAGGTCGTGCTCCAGGGCGGCCGTCTGCACGTCCGGCTCTGGCAGCGCATTGTGCGGCTCGGCCAGCATCGCTCGCGCCGCCTGTTCCGTCTGTCGCACCGTGAGCTGCCGGCCGATGATCAGGACCAGCAGCCGCAGCTGCGCCGCCTCCGTGGGCAGGCTCAGCAGGACGCGAGCATGGCCTTCGGTTATCTGGCCATCCACCACCGCCTTGCGGGCTTCCGCCGGCAAGCCCAGCAGCCGCAGCGCGTTTGTCACCGTCACGCGGCTTTTGCCCACGCGCTTGGCGATGTCCTCGTGCGTCAAGCCGTACTCGTCGTGCAGCTGCTGGTAGGCGCCGGCCTCTTCCAGCGGGTTCAAGTCGGCTCGCTGGATGTTCTCGATGAGCGCCAGCTCGAGCGCTTCCTGCGCTCCAGCCTCCTTGACCAGCACGGGCACGCGCGGCAGCTGGGCCAGCTTGGCCGCCTGCCAGCGCCGCTCGCCAGCAATGAGCTGGTATTCCTGGACGCCGCTGTCCGACGGCGGCAAGGGTGAGACCACCAGCGGCTGGAGCACGCCGTGCTCGGCAATCGAGTCCGCCAGCTCCTGCAGCGCCTGCTGGTCGAAGTGCTGACGCGGCTGCTGCGGGTTGGGGCGTATCTGCCCGGGCGCCACCTGCAGCAGCCCGCCGTTGACAGGCTCGGCTGGCTTCGCCTCTGGGATCAGCGAGCTTAGACCCCGCCCCAAACCTCCTCGGGGAGCCGGCATCAAATGGCCGCGGTGAGCGAGGCCGTGCGCTCCAGCGCTTCGTCGGCCAGGGCATCGTAGGACAGCGCCCCCCGCGATGCGGCGTCGTAGTCGAGGATGGAGACGCCGTAGCTGGGAGCCTCGCTCAGCCGCACGTTGCGCGGGATAACCGTGCGGAACACGGATTCGGGATAGTGCTGCCGCACCTCCTGCACCACCTGCTCCGAGAGATTGGTGCGCGGGTCGAACATGGTCATCAGGATGCCAAACACGCGCAGATCGGGGTTCAGCGCGTCCCGAACACGGCCGACGGTGTCCAGCAGCAGCGAGAGGCCCTCCAGCGCCAGGTATTCGCACTGCACCGGCACGATCAGGTCCGTGGCCGCGGCCAGCGCATTGATGGTCAGCAGGCCCAGCGACGGCGGGCAATCCAGCAGCATGAAGTCGTAGCTGTCGGACAGCGGCTCGAGAGCCGTGCGCAGCACCAGCTCCCGGCCCTCGGAGGCTGCCAGCTCCACCTCGGCAGCGGCCAGATGGGGCGACGCCGGCAGCAGCTCCAGCCCGCGCCGGCTGGTTTGTATCACCGCCCCGGCCGCGTCGCTTTCGGTGAGCAGCACATCGTACGTCGACTTTTCGAGGTGCCACTTATCGAAGCCGAGGCCGCTGGTGGCGTTGGCTTGCGGATCGACGTCCACCAGCAGGACGCGCTCGCCTTTGGCCGCCAGGAAGGCGCCAAGGCTGATGGCGGTGGTGGTTTTTCCGACGCCGCCCTTCTGATTGGCGAGGGCGAAGCGCCGCGTCACGCGCGGGATTCTAGCAGACGGTCTGGCTACAATTTTGGGGTTAAATGGCCCTCCAGAACCTCGCTCAGTTAGCCGCCTCGGTCGCCTTGGGCTACCTGCTTGGTTCGGTGCCCTTCGCGGTCCTGGTGGAGTACTGGAAGGGCGTGGACCTGCGGCGCTTCGGCAGCGGCAACGTGGGCGCCTCGAACGCCTACGTGGTCGCGGGCAAAACGGCCGGGGTGCTCGTGCTGCTGGGAGACGCCGCGAAGGGCATCCTGTCCGTGTTCCTGGCCGGCAGCATCAACGGCGGGAGCCACATGGCCATGGCGGCGGCGGGCGTGGGCGCGGTGGTGGGACACGATTGGTCGATGTTCCTTCGCCTCAAGGGAGGCAAGGGCACGGCCACGACCGTCGGAGTCATCCTGGCGCTGGACTGGCGCATCCTGGCCGTCGCGGTGGTGGTGTATTTCACGCTGCTGGCGGTCACCCGCCTCATCGTCATCAGCTCGCTCATCACCGTCGCGGCAATCCCGGCGTTCATGATGATCCGGCCATGGTTCGTGCCCGGCGTGGGCCCCGAGCCGCTGGCCTTCGTGTACGCCGCCATCGTTCTCGCCGCCCTCGGCTACCTGCGCCACTGGGAGCACGTCGAACGGTTCGTGCAGGGCCGCGAGCCCAAGGCCGGGGACATGGCGCGCGAGATGCGCAAAGCCGCCGACAACCACTCGCAGTACGGCAGCTAGCAGCCTCTTCGCGGGAGGGTCTTAGGCGGCTGGCTGGTCTTCCGGGGTGAGACCGTGCGCGTCGAAGACGCGGCGCACCTGCTCGGCATAGGGCCGCAGCTCCTGCAGCGCGGCGGCATCCACTCGCCGCGGCCGTGGCACCGGAATGCTGATCTCTGCCGCCACGGTGCCCGGGGCAGGCGACACCACCACGATCCGGTCCGACAGCAGCACCGCCTCTGCCACCGTGCTGGCGATGTACAGCACCGTCTTCGGCAGGAACATCCATAGCTGCTGCAGGTTGAGGATGGCCTGCTGCTTGTGCGCCGGGTCCAGCCCGTTGAACGGCTCATCCAGCAGCAGCAGCGGCGGATCGTGCACGAACGCGCGGCACACGGTGACAAGCTGCCGCTGCATCGGCGGCAGCCCGAACAGTTGCGTGTCGCGAACGGACTTCAGGCCGGCCAGCTCGATGAGCCGCTCCGCGCGGGGCCGGTACTCCTGCTCGTCCAGGTCGCGGATCTCGGCCTGCAGGAGCACGTTCTCGAGCACCGATCGCGAGTCCAGCAGGATGGGGTCGGAGAAGACCGTGCCGATCTCCGTCTGCGCCTTCTTCACCGTGCGGCCGGCGATCGACACCGTGCCGGAGGAAACCGGGATCAGGCCGGCCACCATGGACATCAGGGTGCTCTTGCCGCAGCCGTGCGGACCAATCAGCGATACGAACTCGCCGGTGGCGATATCGATGTTGATGTTGCTGACGGCGGCCACGCTTTCGCGCCGAGATCGGTAGAGCTTCGTAACGTTTCGGAGCCGGACATAGGCGCTGGCCGACCGCTGCTCGGCGGACACCGGCTCGTTCATGAGGGTAGCCAAACGGTCTTAGGGTTCCTCCTCGTTACTATGCTCGCTCAGCCTCGCCGCTGAGTCAACCCTGAGATATCCGAAGGGCGACTCTAAGCCTAGCGCGGCCTGCGCGCCGTTCTCCCTTGAACTGGCTTGACAATTGTTGATCGGGAGGACGTGTTTGACCAGCGCGACAGTACCTAGGAGTAGGGTCCGAGAGCCCAAATCGGGCTACCGCTGGACCATCCTGGGCACCGCCTTTCTGGTGCAGGCGATGTACACCCTGCTGCAGCAGGGCATCCCGATCCTCACGCCCTTCTTCCACAGCTGGTTCAACCTCAGCCTGGCGGGCGTGGGGGCGCTGGTGAGCTGCTTCAACGCCGGCCTGACCATCAGCTCTTTTCCCAGCGGCGCGCTCGTCGATCGCATTGGCGAGCGCTGGGCGGTCACCGGCGGATCGGTGATCGCCTGCGCACTGGTGGTGGGCACGCTGCTGGTGCAGCAGTCGCTTGTCCTCATGGGCGTGCTGCTGTTCGTGGCGGGCTTGCTCAGCGGCTCGGTGAGCATCTCCTCGGGCAAGGCCGTCTTCGGCTGGTTCGACCAGCGCGAGCGAGGTCTGGCAATGGGCATACGCCAGATCGCCATCCCGGCGGGCGCAGCCATTGGCGCGATCTCCCTACCGCTGCTGGGCGCGCTCGGCGGCTGGCAGCTGGGGCTGGCCATCACCGGCTCGGTGCAGCTCGTGGCCGCGCTGGTGTTCCTGTCCACGCTGCGGGATCCGCCCAGCGGTCCGCCACCGGCCGGCCGAGCCGTTCTGCCGGCGTTGCTGGACGTGATCCACGACCGCGACCTCCTGCTGACCGCGCTGGTCTCGATGCTGATGGTGCTGGCGCAGTATGTCTTCCTGGCCTACCTCATCCTGTACCTTACCGGCGAAGGGCTGGCCACGCTCACGGCCAGTGCCGCGCTGCTGCTCGTTCAGCTCGGAGCGGTCGCCGGTCGCGCCGTCTGGGGGCGCCTCAGCGACCGCCGCTTCCATGGCGCGCGGCGGCCGGTGATCGCCCGGCTGGCGGTGCTGGCGTCGCTGATGGTCGCCTCGCTGGCGGCGACCTCCGCCGGCTGGCCGTTGTGGCTCATCTATCTCCAGATGGCGCTGCTGGGCGGCACCGCCCTGAGCTGGAACGGCTTAGCCGTGACGCTCATGGCCGAGCTGGGCGGCTACCATCGCGCCGGCGCGGCCATCGGCCTCAACTCCACAGCGGTCTACTTTGGCGCGCTCATCGGCGCCCCGATCTTCGGCGCCATCGTGGATGCCAGCCACTCCTACCAGGCGGCCTGGCTGGCGCTGGCCTTCGGCAGCCTGGCGGCGCTGATCCCGCTTGCGTACATCCGTGAGCCGAGCCAGCCGCGCAGCGCGGCGCTGATTACCCCTTAAGGCGCTAGGCCAGCAGCGAGCCGCTGACGTGCGGCTGGTCGCGCCGGTGCAGCCACATCTGCACGCGGGCGCGGAGCTGCGACAGCGCGAAGGGCTTGCGCATGAAGTCCGTAACGCCGATTCCGAAGCCCCTGGCCTCTACCTCGTCATTGGAGTAGCCAGTGACGATCAGGATCGGGACGTCCTTCATGTTCGCGTGCTCGCGGAGCGTCTTGGTGATGGAGTAGCCGTCCTGGCCAGGCATGAGCATATCGAGCAGGATCAGGTCCGGCTCGATCTCCAGCGCCGTCTTCACCGCGCTCACCCCGTCCTCCACCGTATGGAGGTCGTACATGTCCGAGTCGGCGAAGCACTCCCGCAGCAGCCTCAGCGTGTCCGGGTCGTCGTCGGCGAACAGCAACTTGTAGCGCCGCGGCTCGGGGATCGCCGCCTGGGTGGGGTGATGGATGCGCAGCTCGTTGCGCTCCTCCAGGTCGATCTCCCAACCTTCGGCCGCCGCGCTCACCTGCAGGTCCGACCCTCGCTGGCGCACGAGGTCTCGCGCGTACGCCTCCAGCTCCGCCACTTGGTCGTCCGTGCGCATGGGATCGTGATGGAACAGCACCAGGTGCTTTACGCCGGCCACGAGCGCGACCTCCACGGCGTATTCCACCGTGCTGTGGCCCCAGCCGACCTTGCTCGGGTACTCGGCCTCGGTGTATTGCGCGTCGTGGATGAGCACGTCCGCGCCCTCGACAAAATCGACGAAACGGGCGTCGCCCTCGTGGACGAAATGGCCGCGGCGGTAGCTGCCGTTCCCGTTGGCCGAGCCGCGAAAGGCGCCATACGGCTCGGTGTCGGTGCCGTAGACCACAGTCTTGCCGCCACTGAACAGGCGGTAGCCCATGGTGAGCACGGTGTGGTTCAGGAAGTGGGTCCGCACCTGCACGTGGCCGATGTCGAACGTCTCCTCGTCCAGCTCGCGGAACTCGAGGTCCGAGGCCATCTGCCCCAGCTTGATGGGGAAGTAGGTGTAGTCCATCTGCCCGGCCAGCACGTCCTTCAGCGCCTTCTCATAGCCGCGCGCGGAGTACACGGTGATGCGGCTGCCGGGAATGAGCGCCGGCGGGAAGAAGGGGAACCCCTGAATGTGGTCCCAATGCGTGTGGCCCAGCAGGATGTGCGCTTCGATGGGCGGCTTTCGGCTTTTCAGGAGCTCCAGGCCCAGATTGCGCACGCCCGTCCCGCAGTCCAGGATGATGAGCACGTCGTTGCTCTGCACTTCGACACAGGAGGTGTTCCCACCGTAGCGGACGGTGTGAGCGCCGGGCACCGGAATGGAACCGCGCGTCCCCCAAAAGCGCAACTTCATCTAGGCAGAACGGCGTGATCTTATCAGCCACATCGCCTAATTGCTGTGGTAAACGTCACTAGCCGCAGCTAACGACCAGTCCAGCGCGGCGGGCGCTTGGCGAGGAACGCCTCCACTCCTTCGTGGAAGTCCTGGCTGGTGTACGTCTCCACGATCAAGTCGTCGGAGGCATCGTCGTCGAGGCGCGACGCCTGCGCCAGCCGGCGGGCCTGCTCCTTCGTCACCCGCAAAGTGATCGGCGCATACTGCGCGAGCTGCGCCGCCAGCTCGTCGGTTCGGCTATCCAATTCCTCGTCGGGCATCACTTCGTTGGCCAGCCCCCAGCTCTTAGCCTGCTCGGCCCCTACCAGCGAGGCAGTGTAGATGAGCCACTTCGTGTTTGCTGGGCCGATCAGGTTCACGAGCCGCTGCGCGTTGTTGAGGGACAGGCAGTTGCCGAGCGTGCGCGCCACCGGTATGCCGATACGCGCGCTCGCCGCCATGATGCGGAGGTCGCAGCTGGCGGCCATCATCGCGCCGCCGCCGGCCGCCACGCCGGCAATCGAGGCGATGGTCGGCTTGCGAACGGCCTCGATGCTGCCCATCACCCGGTCCTGCTGGCGCTCGTACGCGATCGCTTGCTCGCCGGTGCTGAACGTCCGGAACTGGCCGATGTCGGTGCCCGCGGCGAAGTGCCCGCCGCTCCCGCGCAGCACCAGCGCGCGCACGGCGTCATCGCGATCGGCCTCGCCACACAGCTGCACGATGCGCTCGTACATGTCGAAGGTGAGCGCGTTCCGGGCCTCCGGACGGTTCATGCTGATGTACGCCACGGCCCCCCGGATCTCGTACCGAACCAGCTCTTCCGGCCGAGGCACGCTGGCTATACTAAACCTCCAAGCCGAGGTGGCGGAATAGGTATACGCGCACGTTTGAGGGGCGTGTGCCGGAAACGGCGTATGGGTTCAAGTCCCATCCTCGGCACTAGGCAACAACCCGCTGGCAACCCTCCGCGCTCGATTCGTCGCTAGCGATGATCTGCCGTACCAGCAGACGCGGCAACAGCGAACGGAGGCGGTGCGGCTCCCCGTTCAGTGCGTGCAGACTTGGACCGTTCGGGCTTGGGAACCGGGAAGAACACCGCTGGGGACACGTGAAAGAACCTTGCCAGGGCGGCGATCTGTGCCGTGCTGAGCGCTCGCTTGCCTGCAAGCACTTCTGAGATGATGGAACGAGAGCCGAACAGCGGCGCGATGTCCCTCTGACGCAGGCCGTTTTCTTCCAGCAGCGCTTTAAGCGTCTCGAGACCGTTGACTTCGGGCACTGGGACGTTGTCGTTTTCCCATGCCTCAACCAGGGTGGACAGAATGTCGAGCAGTTCGCTTTGTGCAGCTGTAAGCTCGTGCATTGAGAGCAATTCGCTGATCTTGTCCTCGGTGCGCGCGAGGTCCTCCTCTGTGCGGATTGGACGAGGAGGAAAGTCGGCTACGAGCGCTCGATATTCGTCGTCCAGAGCCATGCGCAAATGTTCGCGAAATGCGAACACAATGTCAAGGGCCTAGAACCAGGGGTCATCCTTCCAGGTTTCGCGGTCGTACTCAGCGTGCGTCAGCACGGCTCTGACGGAGATGCGCCTTGCTTCAAACGCGATCCTCGTGATGAGGCGGTATTTGTTGCCTCCGATGTTGAACACCGTCAGCCGGCCGACGAAATCAGCGGTACGGTACACCGCCCGCACATCAGCCGGGCTTTGCCACTCCGCTTGATCCGCAACCTTGAACCAGGCGGTCAATGGCGGCTCCGCGTCCGGGTACACCTTCCAGAACTCTTGAAGCGCGTGCTTGGAGATGATGTGCAAGTGTTCTCAGATGGCAGCCAAGTCGAGAACCTGTGCGCTGACGTTGTAGGGCGGCCTGGCGGACCCGCCGCTTTCTTTACAGCCTGCTTGTGGCCCAATCAAAGCGTACAGCACCTCGAGTCGGCTATTAGAATTCAGGCGAGCGGGTCTAGTCGTACACAACGTCCAATCGTCGGGATGATTCGAGAGACGAGGTCCACTTGCCGGAGGGCGAATAGCTCAGCTGGTCAGAGCGTCCGGTTTACACCCGGGAGGTCGCGGGTTCGAGCCCTGCTTCGCCCACTCAAGTCGGCCACAGCAGCGGCCGGCTATCGAGAATGACGCTGCTGCCAGCCACGAAGCAGTTGTCGCGCACGCTGCAACTCGTCGGCATCGGCTTTGTTGCCCGTCTCGTTCTCGAATTCCGCGAGGGCGTCGTTCTGGCGCTGCAGGGCCAGCCACCGCTCGGTAGGCTCGACCAGAGGTGCGCTCAAATTCCTCGTCGTGCGCTTGTACTCGCGCAAGAGATCCTCATCCACGCTGATGGGGATCTTGCGGGTTGCCATACCGCATTCTACGGCGCGCCAGTGTGATACCAACCGGTATCATACCGGCCGGTATTACTTCACCTACCCGTTGCGGACGTCTTCGGCTTCTTTGCGGGCTTGCTCGGCTTCGTTGTGGCGGCCGCGGTCTTCGAGCCAGGCGGCGTAATCCTCGAGCAGGGAGGCGAAGCGGTCGGGGTCGGCTTCTTCGGACGAGGCAAGCGCCCGCTGGTACAGGCGCTCGGCTTCGACGTGATCGTTCTGCTCGGTGGCCAGGTGGGCAAGCGCCTGATAGGTCGTCCCGTGCGCGGCCGCCAGGCTGGCTTTCAGCTCGGCCGACAGCTCGTCGTCCGGGATGTCGAGCAGGAGCAGGGCGCGGTTGAGCAAGAAGCGGCAGCCGAGCAGCTCGTTGCGAAGGAAGGCGGCGTGCGCCCGAATCGAATGCAGTGAGGAGAGGACGAGCCGCATCTGCGCCACCTCGTCCGCCGCGCGCGGCCAGAGGTCGGTGGACACGGGCATGTCGCCGTAGGCGCGCACCAGGAGCTCGATGCCGCGGGCGCACAGCCTGTCGGCTTCCTCAACGTCGCGGTCCTCCTGGAGCATCATGTTCGCCAGGCCGCCCATCAGCTCGGCGACGCGCGGGTGATCGGCGCCGAGGAGATCCCCGGCCAGCTCGAGGCTGCGTTCGAGCAAGCCGCGGCCGGAGTGCCATTCCTGGTGCGCCTCATACCACCACACCAGCCAGTCGGTAGCCTCGAAGAACAGCGCCGGATCCTCCCAGGCGTGGCCGCGGCCAATGTCCCAGGCCCGGCGGGCCAGCTCCTCGGCCTCGTCGCAGCGTTCGTGGTCCTGGATCAGGTCGGTCAAATCGAGCAGCATCCAGCCCGCTTCGAGGGTCCCTTCGCCGAAGTGCCGGCCCTGGAGCTCCAGCGCCCGGCGGTAGCACTCTTCGGCCGGATCGCAGGCCTGCTCGTGGGGCAGGTCGGTCTCCAGCAGGGCGTTGGCTCGGCGCCGAAGCGGCTCGATAAGCTCGCGGCTGTCGCCGCCGCGGAGGCGCTCGATGCGCTCCACCACCTCACCGTACAGGCGAGCGGCCCGAACGGTCTTGCCGGACTGCTGCCATAGCCCTGCGAGGCGCAGGAGATCGTCCAGCACGGCTTCCGCGCCTTCACCGCTGGTGTCGCCGATCTGGCGCAGCAAGTATTCCGCGCGCTTGAGGGCCCCAAGCTCGAGGGCGCGCCGAGCCTGGTCGAGCGGCGATCCCTCTCCTCTGCTCACCGCTAAGAGAATACCTTGGCGAAGAGGCTAGGAGAGCTCGGACTCGATGGCCGCTACGCGCTGCTCCAGGTCGAGCAGCTCGGCGCGGGCGCTGATGAGGTTCCGGCGCAGCGGCTCGGGCGGTATGGGCCCGCCGCTTTCGACGGAGCGGATGTAGCCCACCTTCAAATTGGAGATCTCGCTGCGCTTGCGCTCCAGCGCCACACGCAGGTCCGTCAGCTCCTCGTGGAGCGTATAGGCGCGTTTGCCGTCCACGCCCGCCATACCATGATCTTACTGGCGCATGTACCTGGCGTTCATCGACGAGTCGGGCGATCCCGGCCTGACGGCCATCAACCCCGAATACCCGGTCTTCGCCCTCGCGGCCGTGGTGTGCCTGGAACGCGAGTACACGACGCGGATCGAGCCCCAGCTGCGGCAGCTCGGGCGCAGCCTCCTGGGCGAGACCGCGGTGCGCCTCAACTCGCGGGCCATCGCCAAGCAGCACGGCGCATTCGCCAGCCTCATCGCGCGGGACCGGCGGCGCCAGTTCGGACAGGCTCTGGGCGATCTGCTCGCCGGGCTGCCGGTCACGGTGATGGCCGCCGTCCTCAACAAGCCCATGCACGCGATGGAGTACGGCGCCTTCCGCCGCAGCGCCTACGAGTTCACGCTGCCGTTCCTGATGGAGCGGCTGGTGTACCTGATGTCCGCCCGGCACGACGGCGCCGCGGTGACCGTCCAGGCGCACGGCAAGCGCGAGGACGCCGCCCTCCGTGAGGTCTGGCAGCGGCACCTGGCCGGTGGCTCGTACTACCACGCCGCCACGGAGTTTGCGAGCCGCCTGACCAAGCTCGACTTCCGGCCGGGGGCGGACGGCATCCCGGGCCTGCAGCTGGCCGACCTGGCAGCCGCCGCCTGCGCGCGCTTCGTCCTCGACCCCGAGCAGCCGAACACGGTTTTTTCGGCGCTCTCAGCCAAGCTCTACCAGGGCAAGTTCACCGAGCCCGACCGTTTCGGGCTGAAGGTCATCCCCTGAGGTCGGCGCTGGATGGCGTATCCTCCTTGAAGATGCGGCGAAGCTGGGCGCTCCTAGGCCTGGTTCTACCCCTGCTGGCCGGCTGCGGCGGAGGAGCATCCAAACCAAGCGCTACCGCAGCGGCTTCGGCCAAGCCCTCGGCGGCGATCGCCAGCGCGGCGCCGGCCTCGCCCACTGCCGCGCCGACCCCAAGCTCGTCGCCCGAAGGCTCCTACACGGTAAAACCGGGTGACACGCTGTCGTCCATCGCCACCGCCAACAAGACCACCACCGACGCCATAATGCGGGCCAACAACCTGAGCGATCCCGACAAGCTCCAGATAGGGCAGCGCCTGGTGATTCCCTCGGCCCAGGCTCAAACGAGCGCCAGCGCCAGTGGCGCTGCTTCGGCAGCCGCTAGCGGCGCACTGCCGTCGCCGGCCAGCAAGCCGCCTCCGCCATAGCGATAGATAATAGGTCCATGGACCGGCTGTTTGTTATGTCGCGGGCTCGCGACCACAAGCGCGTGGAGTTCTACTCCGAGACCCGCAACGACAAGAAGACGTTCATCATCCGAGAAGTCGGGCTGACCAGCCAGGACAGCGTTACGACCGATCCCGATGCCATGGAAATCTACCGCCAGCGGCTGCTGAATGACGGCTACATGCAGTCGTCCTTTTAAGGTCCCACTGAGGCGCTATCGCGCTCGTCAAAGCTGGGGGCCGGTGCTAGTCTAGTGCTCTGAACAAGCCAGCCGACAAAAGGAGACACACCCTACGCCCGTAACCATTATTCCCTCGCCAACCGAGTGGAAGGATGGGCCCATGCCCCTCGACGACGAGGACGTGGTAGCGGTGTGCCGCATCGGCCTGTTCCAGAACCTCTCGCCCAAGGACATCATGTTCCTGGTGCGCGTCAGCCACACGGTGGTCGCCAAGGAGGGCACCACGGTGATCGCCCAGAACTCGATCGGCGACTTCTTCTACATCATCGTGGAGGGCCTGCTGCGCATCAAGATCAACGCCGGCGGCACGTTCATCACCGTCGCCTACCTCACACGCGGGCAGTATGTGGGCGAGAAGGCGATCATGGAGGGCGGCGTCCGGGGCGCCACCTGCGAGGCCGCGCGTGAGACTCGTCTGGTCCGCGTCCCAGGCTTCACCTTCCGGCGCATCATGTCGCGGCCGGAGAACCGCGGCGCGTTCGATCGTATCAACGCCACGCGCGACAAGGCCAACCAGCGCATCCTCAAGAAGAAGTAGCGCTTCCCTTCCGTACACTCTCCCTCCGTGGGATATCCGCTTGCAGGCGTCCGCGTGCTGGCCATGGAAGCCGCCGTCGCCGGACCGTTCGCTACACGCCACCTGGCCGACCTGGGCGCCGACGTCATCAAGATCGAGCGACCGGAGGGCGACTTCGCCCGCCGCTATGACGCCGCGGCCAAGGGCCTGTCGTCCTACTTCGTCTGGCTGAATCGGGGCAAGCGCAGCGTGGTGCTGGACTGGTCCAAGCCGCGCGATCGCGAGGCCCTGGACCGCCTGCTGGAGCGCGCCGACGTGCTGGTCCACAACCTCGGCCCGGGCGCCATGGAGCGGCTCGCTCTCTCCAGCGAGGAACTGAGCGCCAAGTACCCCAGCCTTATCCACGCCGGCATCTCCGGCTACGGTAGCGGCGGCCCATACGAGACCAAGAAGTCCTTCGATCTGCTGGTCCAGGGCGAAAGCGGCGTCATCTCGCTCACCGGCACGCCCGAGCAGCCGTGCAAGGTTGGCATCTCCATCGCCGACCTCACGGCCGGGATGTACACCTTCTCGTCCATCCTGGCGGCGCTGCTGGAGCGGCAGCGAACGGGTAAGGGCGCGGCCATCGAAATCTCGATGCTGGAGTGCATGGCCGAGTTCAGCGGCGGCCAGATCTACACCTACGAGTACAGCGGCGTCCAGCTGGAGCGCGCCGGTTGGCGCCACAACATCATCGTGCCGTACGGTCCGTACCGCTGCGGTGGTGGGCGCTTCGTGAACCTGGCCGTCCAGAACGAGGGCCAGTGGACGCGCCTGTGCGCCACGGTCCTCGCCCGTCCGGAACTCGCGAGCGACGAGCGCTTCGACACCAACGCTAAACGCCTGGCGAACCGGCAGGTGCTCGAGCCCCTGATCGAGGACATCCTGGGCGAGGTCTCGGAAGAGGAGGTGCTGCGCCGCCTCGAGGAGGCGGACGTCCCCTACGGCCGTCTGAACGAGATGGCCGACGTGGCCGGCCATGCTCAGCTACTGGCCCGCGACCGCTGGGCCAGCTATGACACGGAAGTAGGCCCGCTGCGCATGCTCAAGCACCCAATGAACATTGCGGGGCTCGCCCAACGCACCGACGCGGTGCCCGCCATCGGCCAGCACACAGCCGAAGTCCTCGCGGAGCTCGGGCTCGCATAGCCCAGCCGATCGCGCTGCGCGCGAGCGGCCTCAGAAGCATAAAAGTGTGATTTCGGGGACACCCCGAACCCCGGCAGGGTCTGCGACCCTGCACCGGCTCAGCGCGAAGGCGCGGCCACCGGCAATCCGGAGCTCGTGCTAGTCAAGGGTGGCCGGCACCTCGGTGCACCAGCTCAGCGGCGGGGAGCCAGCCAGTCTTGGATCGTCGCCCGCAGGGTGCTCAGCGGCACGGCGCCGTGGGCCAGCACTTCGTCGTGGAAGGCGCGCAGGTCGAAGCCGGGGCGCTGCGCGGCTTCACGGCGCAGGCTCTCGATCTCCCGCTGGCCGGTCTTGTAGGACAGCGCCTGGCCGGGCCAGATGATGTAGCGGTCGACCTCGTTCACCGTCTCGCGCTCGGTGAGGCCCACGTTCTGGAGGAAGAAGTCGATGCCCTGCTGGCGGCTCCAGCGCAGGTGGTGCATGCCCGTGTCCACCACCAGGCGGCAGGCGCGCCAGGCCTGATAGCCCAGCATGCCGTACCGCGCCCTGTCGTCCGGGTAGAGTCCCAGCTCGTCCGCCAGCCGCTCGGTGTAGAGCGCCCAGCCCTCGACGTACGCCGTCACGTCCGAGCCGAGCCTGCGGAACTCCGGGAGGTCTTTCGACTCCGTGGCGATCGCGATCTGCAGGTGATGGCCAGGCACCGCCTCGTGGAAGGTCAGCGCCGGCATGGTGTGCTTCGGCCGCGAAGGCGGATCGTAGGTGTTGACGTAGAACACGCCAGGGCGAGAGCCATCGCCCGCCGGCGGGTAGTAGAAGGCCGCCACACTGTCGCGCTCGCGGTACTCCTCGATCGCTTTCACGGTGCACGGAATCTTCGGGAGCCGGCCGAACGCCTTCGGCAGCGCGGCGTCTGCTTGCGCCAGCAGCTCCTCAGCGCTGGCGACGATCTCCTCGCGCGTGCTTGGCAGGTTGGCGGGATCCGTCGTGAGGCGCTCGGTGAACACCCGAATCTCGCCGCTGCCGTCGCCGAGCCGCCGCATGATCTCGCGCATCTCCTGCTGGATGCCCTCCAGCTCCTCCAGGCCGATGTCGTGCAGCTCAGCCGGCGTGAGCTCCGTGGTGGTGTGCTGGCGGCACATCAGCGCGTAGATCTGCTCGCCGTCCTTCACCGACCACACGCCCGGCTCGGCGCGGGCGTGCTCGTTCAGGTACTCGCCCTGGAGCAGCTCCAGCATCCGCTGGTAGGCCGGGTAGACCGCCCGCTCGATGGCCCTGAGCAGCGCATCGGCTCGGTTCGGGACGTTCTTGGCCGGCTCGTACAGCGGCGAGTCCGCCGGCGCCGTGTCGAGCAGCGCTCGGAGCTGGCCGACTACCCGCTCGGTGGCCATTCTGGTCGCGGTCCGGCCGTCGCGCACGCCGTCGCGTAGGTTCTCCAGGTACTGATCCATGTAGCGCGGGAATGCTTCGTAGCGCGCCACGAGCTGCTCCACGTGCTCGGGCGTGTCGGTCGGATGCCAGTTCAGCAGCTCCGGCAGCCATACCTGTGGCCCGCTCATCTGGTCCACCGCCATCTCGTCCAGGCGGTACGGCAGCGCGGCCAGGCCCTGATCGGCCGCCAGCCGGAGCATGTCCCAGCTCACGCGCTCGTCCGGCGTGAGATCGGCGCGCGGGATGTCCTCCAGCCGCCGCTGGATCTCCCGCAGCGCGGACTCCTCGGCGGCTCGTCCCTCGGGACCGACATCCGGCAGGCGGTCGTTCCAGCGGTAGTCGCCAAAGAATGTGGCGTCCGTCGGGTGACGTCGGAGTACGCCCTCCCAACAGTCGGCGGCGAGCTGGGCGAGGCTCTCGGAGGGGCTCACGTCCGCTCGGTCAGCCGCCGCAGTGCGTCCACCTCGGCGCGCAGGTCGCGGACCTGGCGCTGCCAGTAGAGCATGTAGGCGAACAGACCGATCCAGATCACCAGGAAAGCCGCGAACAGGTAGGTCATGCTTCAGACTCCACAATGCTGGCCGACAGCGCGTCGACTTCGTGGCGGAGGTACTCTACCGCCATCCGCTCGCGCAGCAGCCAGACGAAGAAGATGGTGAACGTCACCAGGCAGAGGAAGAACGTGGCCAGCATGTCGCCCGGCAGCGTCGGCCCGGCCGGATTGGCGACGGTCGGCTGAGGATGCAGCGTGCGCCACCAGGTGACCGACATGTGCACGATCGGCACGTCGACGAAGCCGACGATGCCCAGCACGGCCGCGTATCGCGCCGCGCGGATGGTCGTCCGGCCAAGCGACGAGCGCAGCATCAGGTAGCCGACGTAGATGAACCACATCACCAGGGTCGAGGTCAGCCGAGCGTCCCACGTCCACCACGTGCCCCAGATGGTCTTGCCCCAAATGGAGCCGCTGATCAGGACCAGCGTGGTGAACACGGTGCCGATCTCCGCCGAGGCGTAGGCCAGCACGTCCCACTTGGGCTTGGCCGTGCGCAGGTAGGCGATGCTGCCGACGAGGGTGCAGAAGAAGGCCAGGTACGCATCCCAGGCCAGCGGCACGTGGAAGTAGAAGATCTTCTGCGGCGGTCCCTGTGTGCGCTCGATAGGCGCGTACACGAAGACGGCGAACAGCGACAGCGCCATGAGGACGGCGGTAAGCCACGCCAGCGAAGTGCTGAGTGCCGAGTGCTGAGTGCTGAGTGGAGGCGAGCTGAGCGGCCGGGTTGGAGCCTCTGGTGCGACTATCGCCTGAACCTCATTCCTCGATCACGAACTCGAAGACCGCGAAAGACACGGCCAGAAATATAGCGTCGAAGGCCAGCACGAGGCCCAACCACGGATAGTCCCCCGCCGCCGGGCCGGCGAACGCCTGGCCGGTGGCTTTCACCGCGCCGATGATGACCGGCACGGAGACCGGAAACAGCAGCACCGGCAGGAAGATCTCGCGCGCCCGGCTGCCGGCCGTCATCGCGGCGAAGAGCGTGCCCACGGTGGCGAAGCCGAGCGTTCCGCCCAGCACCGCCGCCGCCAGCCGCGCCGCATCTGCCGGCACATCGAAGAAGGTTTCGAAGATAACCAGCGTCACCGCCTCCACGGCCAGCATGAACACCAGGCTGGCCAGCAGCTTGGCCAGGTAGATGGCGCCTCGATCCACTGGCGCCAGCAGCAAGCCCTCCCAGGTGCCGCGGTCCCGCTCGCCGGCGAACGCGCGGTTGAAGCTGAGCACCCCGGCGAACACGAACGTCACCCACAGGATGCCCGGCGCCAGCGCCGGCAGCTGCTCGCGGCGAACGTCGAACGCAAACTCGAACACCAGCAGCACCAGCAGGCTGAACACCACCAGGGACGTCACCAGCTCCCGCCGCCGCCACTCGCCGACGAGGTCCTTCCAGAGGAGCGTGCCGAGCTGGAGGAAGAAACTTCCCTCTCCCTTGGGAGGGAGGGGGCCAGGGAGAGGGTGGTCCGAGCGATGAGGACCCTCTCCCCTGCCCTCTCCCGCAACGGCGGGAGAGGGAGCGTTGACGCTCATCCCGCAAACCGCCCGTTCTCGAGCATCACCGTCCGGTCAGCCACGCCCGCCGCCCAGGCACGATTGTGGCTGC
>Ga0209062_1002985_pt1 | contig 20761 bp, 17 predicted proteins | sample Coa_R2_2_FD_187158 | JGI IMG/M metagenome (GOLD analysis project Ga0209062, IMG submission 187158) | Surface soil microbial communities from Centralia Pennsylvania, which are recovering from an underground coalmine fire - Coalmine... | ecosystem: Environmental > Terrestrial > Soil > Unclassified...
TGCGCTCGGCTACAGGCCGCCTGCCCCCGCGGCCTGTAGCCCCTGGAGACCAAATCCATCTTCACAGCCCATGGCTGTGATATAAAAACTCTCTCACTTCATTTGGACTAAAAGATCGGGCTGGTCACTCCTTAGCATGAGTCGGCGCAGTTGAGGCCACGACCAGAGAGGGAGAGCGCCTATCGGATCGAAAAGACGACAACTGGACCTCTGGTAACCGACCTCGTTCCAGACTAGAACAGACCCGGTTCCAAATAATGAGTACGAATAAAGTTAATCGTAATCGGTGTCAAGTAAATAACAGCTAACTTATAATGCGCCTGTGGAAAAGCCGTGCAACTGCTTGGGATTCCGAGCAGGTACGGCCACGATTCTTGCTTCCCCTTGCAGCAAGTCGGCTCCAACTGCATCCGAAAACGCAGACGGGAGAGTTAGGACTCCCAGAATCACTGTGTATCCATATCTCGTTCGAGCGCCTGCCCCAACACCAGGAGGCCGGGCAACTTTCTGTAGCTCTTGTCATTGCGAATCAATGGCTTTGGCAGGCCCCAAAACATCGAAGAGTTTTCTGTAGACGTTTTTGTGCACGTGTTTGCCCCACGATCTAAGTGGAGTTGTGTTTGCCTCGAGTGGTTATCTGAAAATCTGAAGGCTTCGCTCCGGGAATGGCGCTTGCTGTTTGAAAGAAATCCCATGCAGCGCGCCAATCGTTTTGGCCCTCCAGAAAGCATCCGTATTCTTTTTCTAGTTTGTCCAGCATCTGGCGCTGGTCTTTCGATCCAAAGAAAGCCATTACCTGATCCTCGACTCGCCAGCCTGAGATCCAGGTCTATCTCCAAGAGATTCAGTCACAAAACATTTTGTATGTGTTATCCCACTTCCCGCCATCCACTGGGCTGCCTTTTGATGATAAGCTCCTGTTCTTCTGTTGGTATAAGTGGCTAGTGCGTCAACAGTCTCAATGACATAGGAATAGGGCAAAATGAGCAACAGCATACTTCCTCCTGAATCTTTCGGCCATATGGCTCCTGCCGTCAAAGAAGGTCTCGAAGAGGTTCTCAACGACCCCACCATAAACAAATTCTTTGGCGGTGCCGACGAAAAGCTGAGCGTCGCACAGGCAGGTTTAGCGGCGGCTGTCGCAGTGAAAATGCAAGAACGCCTCATCGACAATATCAAGGAGTCTCACCAGCGAGAGCTATGGCTTGTTGCTGGCTTCTGGAAACTCTATAAGACCCAGATGTTTCAGCGGTCCTCCAGCCATTCCGATGGTCAAAGACTTCCTGAGAAGACTGCCGCCGGTTCGTCCGGACGCTTCGCAGAACTCTTTACATGGGGCAATGTTCTCGGGGGAGCAGCCGTTGTAATTGTCGCGCTCGCGTTTTATTTCACGAAAGTCACTGCGAGTTATAAAGAGCACTGGAAGGATGCTGAAAAAGATGCTGCCGTCTATAGGCAACGTTATGACTCTGAGGTAACTGCAAGCGAGGCTTTGCAGGTTCAGTTGGGTAAAGCTGAAGGTAGGGCAGATGCGGCAGAAGCCGCTGTAAAGGCGTCAGCAATGTCCGCGGACCAGCAAGCGCAGATCAGCAAGCTCATAAACCAGTTGACTGAGCGGAGCGGAGAGCTAGAAAAAGAAATTGCCACCTCAACGAGCGAAAAGAAGTTCCAGAAGATGTTCGAAAGAGCATCGTCTGAACTGAAAGCTCTACGCGAGAGGGATGCCAATTGCAAATGCGTCCAAGCTAGCAACTAGGTTTCTCCCTCGATTGAAGTTCCGCCGATATGACTCCCGAGTCCGAACCAGCCCGTGGCACACAACAGATGACCGCAACTATCCCACTGGGATCAACCACCGGTCTGGTTATGCTAGACGTCGCTGCCAAAAAACCTTCGTGAATGATTCGCAGGAGCCGCTGACAAGACAACAAACTGGCTCGTCGCTACGCGTGAAGGAAACTTCTTCCAATTGACCGGCGCGGTCTCGCCTCAATACCAATGAAGGATCTCCGGTTCTGATCAACCGAACTTTTGACTAATCAACCTAACGGATTGATTTTCGTGATCGGGGTCACGAACTATTTACTTGCCTAAATGTCAGTTACACCATTAGAGTATTGCCCACAGTCGATATCCTGCAGTCCGGGTAACACACTATGACACGCAAGGCATTGAGAACCTCTGATGGGGGAGCCCCGAATGTGTTCGCACCGTTTCGCATGCCTATTTTTCCTTTCAATCTTCTTATTTCCTGCACAGCTCTTTGCGCAAGCCAAACAGAAGCTCACACCAAATGAGAGCTCACTGGTAACTCAGGAAAGTGCTCCTGACCATCCCCTGCACGACTATGTCGCTTGCACTTTTCACCCCGCCGACCGAGGAAATCTTCATAGCCTATTTGGGAAGAGCGGGAGCACAGCCATCGCAGCCGCGCGAGTGGGCATCGAGATGTCTGATCTTTCGCCGCAGAAGGCTGCAATTGCTCAGCAGCAAGTCGACATTCTGTCGCGAACACCGGGAGTCACACTCTCAAATATCGGGGCCTTGATTAGTCAAAAGTTGCAATCCAGCAGCGCCGAACAGACTGACACCCAAAAAAAACTCACCCCTGATGAAATAGCTAAGGCGGCAAAAAACACGGAGGATACAGCGAACTATGCTCAAACAATTCACGCGCCCAATGACATCGGTTGTTCTGAGTCAGTTTTGACCTATGCCGAAGCAAAGGACATTTTCGGGCAAAGAGTTGCTGACACATATATCGCCGTCCAGGTCACTCTTCGAAACCTTAACCCCGATAGTGAGTTCCTTTTGCACGACATTCAAGTTGCGGTTAGGACTGACCTTTATTTCGCGACGCGGGATCGCCGACTCGCGAGAGGTGTGGCCGAAATTGGTCAAATGGTTAATCCTAGGAATGAGACTTTTCGATATCTCGATGGAGCCGCAAGTGCTCTTGGCATCGCTGCAGTCCCGATTGGGGGCATAGCGTTCTCGGATGCTGCGCACGGCTTTAGTTCTTTCGTGCCGGTCCTAAAAGGCGTTTTCCCTGACTACAGCGTTGCCCAATTGGGACGCCTCGATGACCTCGGCTTCAGTTCTGGCTCCTTGACGTATGTAATTCCGAAGAGTGGTGCTCACAGTATGGTCGCGTTTATTCCGGAAAAAATTTATCGCACTGCACTTCTTACAGCGTCAAAGGATCAATCTGAGAATTCGAGTTCAAAGGAGGTTTACAAGAAATTCAAGAATTACACTACTTCCGATTTGAAGGACTTTCAAAACAACTTAGAAATCTTAATCGCGGGTGCCCACATCAAAGAGGTATCGACTACAAATCCCACTGCGAGTTCGTTCGGCTGCGATGATCCAAAGACCGACTCAGATACGTCCATAACCTGTCACTTAGCGGGAAAAGATCTAGATCAGGCAAAAGCAGTAAAGCTCGTGTTTAAGTCGGATTCAACTGAAGGTTCTGCGACTTCAGACTCGTTTGCGCCAGACAAAACTGATCTGACCAAAGCCACCGTCACTTTCACGAAAGCCAGCTTTGATAGTCTCAAGAAGGGACAAAGCTATAGCGTCGTCTTAGTAACAAAGGATGATGCGGATGTCCTTACGACAGTAACTTTCACACCCAAACAGCCCAGCTCGGTCATAGCCGCAGACGCCTCATCGTTGACTTGTGACGATATTCCTAAAGGCACAGGGACAGACGCCACAATTAGTTGCCAATTGGCGGGAAAGAATACACAGCTTGTAAAGCAGTTGAAACTGATTCCGACTGGTGGGGGCATGCCATCGACGGCGTCTATCAAGTTCGAGCCGGACGGCACCGACCATTCAAAAGCTACAGTCACATTCAGAGCTTCGGATTTTGCCGGTCTGAAGGAAGGAAGCAAGTACTCAATCAACCTAGTTACACAGGATAACGTTGAAGTAAAAACGACAGCAACGTTCTCGCCTAAAGCAACTGCAACGCAACCGGATACAAGTAAGATAAGTTGTAATGCCCCGAAGGGTGCAGGCAATGCTGCGACCGTATCTTGTTCACTTGCGGGCAACAATCTGCAACTCGTCGCTGAGGTAAGCCTTGTAGGAGCTTCAGGGAATGCATCAGATTCGGTTGAGTCTTCAAAGTTTATCGCCAACCCTAAGGATTCAACTAAGGCGACTGCTATATTTGTGGCCAGTGACTTCGCCCACCTAAAGACGGGCAAGCCCTATAAAGTTAGGTTAAAAGCCAAGGATGGGACCGAAATTGAAACTTCCGCGGTCTTCACTCCCAAACCTCCAGTTCCAAATGCGACCAGCTTGAGCTGCAATGTTCCAATGGGGACGAATGCAAACTCCATGCTCGACTGTGAATTGCAAGGCGGCAATCTACAACTCGTAAAAGGAGTGAAGCTGACATCAACGCTTGGAAGTACGACGACATCAATCGATTCCACAAAATTCGTTTCCAATCCAAAAGACTCAGCAAAAGCCACCGTCAACTTTGCTAAGCCAGATTTTGAAAATCTGAAAATCGGACAATCCTATAAAATCTTCCTCATCACCAAAAGTGGTGCTGACGTTAAGACCGAGGCAAGTTATTCGCCAAAGTGAGCCAGGGCCCTATCGACTCTCGGCGTGTACGGAGGGTTTCTGATGATTTACAGATCGAAGTCGAATTCCAATCTCTTGGTTGTAATTGTGTTGTCGAACCTATTACTCGGGGCTGGCTGTAAAAAGCCTGAAAATGAGAGGGTCGCAGCCCAGCTACACTTGACTCCCAAGGAGGTAGACCTCTTACATTCAAGGGCTTCTCTTAGTAACCAGGCTCTGCTTAAACTCGAGAGCTCGCAAGCAAGAACTATTTTGCGAGAACTACGTCCCGACCTTCCTCAGCAGCGTGCTGCGTTCCGCAACCTACAGCTAAGGGGCGCTGCGGGTGCAATTCCACCACAAGCGATCATGCAAGCCCTCTTCGCATTGCAAGGTCTGCGGCTCTCAACAAGGCGAGAGGCTGTTGGTGGAATGAAAGTGGGAATGATCGTTGATTTGCGAAGCTTGAGTCCAAATCCTTCCGGCCCTCAACCAGAACCAAAGAACTGGGAAGCTGTCGGCCCTTCGAACGTTGGTGGAAGAACGCGCTCTATCTTAATTGATCCCAACTCGCCGGACCATATCTGGATAGGCAGCGTTGGAGGTGGCGTCTGGCGAAGTGATAATTCGGGCAAAGACTTCTACCCAGCTGACGATTTTATGGCGAACCTAGCGATCTGCTGTATGGTGATGGACCCCACTGATTCGAGTTCGATCTATGCAGGAACCGGAGAAGGCTTTTACGCCAACGATGCGATCAGAGGCGCTGGCATCTTCTTGTTCTCGAAGAAGACGAAAGGCAAATGGGAGTTACTACCGGGTTCAGACAGACCGGAGATGCAATTCCTCGACCGGATAGCGATTTCCTCGGATGGCAAGGTCTTACTTGCTGCCGCTCAAAATGGAAAGCCCCTCAATCAAGGCCATTTGGCTGGAATGTATAGACGCAATGATTTAGATCCGAAGAGCTGGGACAAGGTCCTCGACGGAGAAGTGACTGACATCAAGTTTCATCCGAGCGACCCGCTCAAAGCAGTTGCGTCCGGATTCTTTGACGCCTGGTATTCGACAACTGGAGGCAAATCGTGGCAGGTCGCCAGTCATGACGAAAAGTGGCAGGGCCGCGTAGAGCTTGCATACGCGCGTAAGGACCCTCTTATAGTCTATGCTCTCGTAGACTCAAACGGAGGCGAAGTCTGGAAGTCTGAGGACGGTGGTCAATCTTACAAGAAAAGAGACACAAGACTGTCGATCTCAGGTGCAACCATATTGGGTTCACAAGGATGGTACGACAATTCCATCTGGGCTGGAGATCCGACGAATGCAGATTTTTTGATTGTGGGTGGAATTAATCTCTGGAGAAGTTCAGACGGGGGGCAGAGTTTTGCAGACATCAGTAACTGGAGAAACACAAATTCAGTCCACAGTGACCAGCACGCGATTGTTGCGGACCCTGCTTACAATGGAACTACTAACAAGGCTGTTTTCTTTGGCAACGATGGTGGAGTATACAAGGCGATGGACGTCTCGTCGGTTGGTTCCGACGATGCTAGAACAAATGGCTGGATTTCTCTTAATACTACTTATGCTTCGACCCAATTTTATGGTGCCGCTGGTAGTTTGCTAAGCGGGACCATAATTGGAGGAGCGCAAGACAATGGGACCCTCGAACTCGATAAAGGGGCCTCAATTGACAACTGGGGAGTCATGTCCGATGGAGACGGTGGTTTTTGTTTTGCTCATCCCAGCCGCAAGGATGTTTTCTACGGAGAATATGTGAACTTGGACTTACTGGTGAGCCGGGACGGAGCCAAATCTACTCTAGAGTTAAGTGGGTTAGTGCGTTGGAGAGACGACGGTAAGGCGGATTGGAAACCCGATCCTTACTATATTCCGGACGCAAAATCAGCGATAAATGACCACCTTCAAACGGCAAACTTCATTGCCCCGTTCGTCCTTGATATGAATGAACCTAAGCGGGTCTACGCTGGGGGGCTATCGCTTTGGCGTACGGAGGACGCGGATGTCGAGATCAATGATTCAAGCGGGCCATCCTGGGCATCCGTAAAAGGACCCATCTCTGATGCAGCGCCTGACGGACTAATCAGCGCAATCGCCGTTACACCTGGTAACTCCGACATAGTTTGGGTTGGGTACAATAATGGAAGACTATTCAAGACGCTTCACGCTAGGTCTGCTAATCCGGATTGGATCGAAATCGCTCCCCAAGGCCCAAGCGAGTTGCCGAGGGGACGAATGTGTACTCGTATCGTGCTCGATGCAACTGATCAAAAAGTGGTTTACGTGTTGTTCGGGGGCTACGAAAAAGACAACATCTGGAAATCTTTAGACGGCGGAGGCAAGTGGAACAGCGTTCATGCAAATTTACCAGCAATGCCCATATTCGCGCTTACTTCCCATCCGAAAAACAAAAAGATATTGTATCTGGCGTCAGAGCTCGGCGTTTTTACGAGCTTAGATGGTGGGTCACACTGGTCACCTGCGAATACGGGCCCAGCTAACTGTTCTGTTCAGGACTTGTTTTGGATGGGAGATACTCTCGTTGCGGCAACGCACGGGCGGGGAATATTCAAAATCGATTTGACTCTTTCCCAGCACTGAACTTGGTAAGGGTTCTTGCGATGCGGCCGGGTCGAGCTACTGTGGCCGAACGGGTCGACGGTCCGGAGCCTGCGTTCCCAGACTATACCGCCATTTCACCTGGCCGGTGCGTACATCAGCAGCCACTAGAAATCTGTTCGCAATCCCTTTTTCGGAAGTGCTCGTGAAAAGCCAATATGCGCTAGTAACGTCTACGAACGGTTCGTCGATTCCTTTTTCAAAGGTGATTTGCCCAACCTGCTCGCCGGTTTCAACAGAGAAGACGTGCCATGGTTGTTTGTATTCTGGAGAATCCTTCAAAATCAGAGCGTAGCAGCCATCCGGTGTAAGGAACGCGAAGGGCTTTTCGCCTGAGACCAGCTGCTCAAAACGCGTTTGGCGATCCGGGTATGTGGCCAATAGAGAGACCATTTCGCCCTGTTGGCTTTTACTGGCAACCAACCACATCGTTCGCCTGTCGACAACCCAAGGTTCGGTTGTCCAAGAAAGAAACCTGCGATAAGGTAAAAAACGTGCGTCCCTCTCCAGCTCAGGTTTCGGAATGACAGTTTTCTCCCGCTGCCAGTTTGTCTGAGAATCTCTGATCTGACCAGCGGCAAGACTAACCTCTTTGATTCCCGAAAATGATTCGTCGGCCTGCTTGGGTGCCTCCGGTCTCTTTGCGATTCCACTTGAGAAGCTCGGAACGTATTGCCAATAAAGAAGAAGAGTTTCCCCATGAAGAATGGCGTCGAGACTGAACTGAGGACTCGCGGGATTAACTGCGGCCGGAAAGGAAAGGCTAAACGTACGAATAATCAAACCTTTGGCGTGCGTATTCAAAATGCCGATTTCCAGCGAATTGTTATTTTTGTTGATCGTAGCCACTAAACCGTTTTTGATGACAGCTAGTGGCTCAAGTCCAAGATCAGAGTGCCAAATTCGGCTTCCGTTACTAAGGTCGACGGCGTCGATTCCTCCCTCTAGGTTTCGCTCGTAGGCAATGCTCGAGAATGGATCTAGAATGCCACCGGGAAACAGAATAGGTTCCTGCCTTGCACAATTGACTTTAGTTTGTAATAGGAAACTCAAAATGAAAAATACCATGACCACGCAGTTCATAATGTTTTGACTCGGAAAGAACCGATTTTGGTTGTTCCTAGAAACGATTGTAATCGGTTTCTGGGCTTCTAGGACGGATGTTACAGGGCCGATTCGATGCCTCACAACGGCGGTTCAGTTGTCCGCAAAACGGAATAACTTCTCAAGGTACTGCCCGACTCCAAGAAGTATTGCACCCAAAAGTCATGTATGCAGAGCCATTCCTGGCTTTTCGTGGCAGTAGACTCCGTTCCCAACACATAGATATTCGAGTCCTTCAAATTGGCAGCGAGCTTCCCGTCTTTGATCTTGTGAAATATATTTGGACCACAGGGCCCCCTCTTGCCACCAAAACTGATTTCTTTCGTTTCCTGCCGCATGTCCGAGAAAACCACAAGCACGTGGTGCCTGGCCGACCCGGCTTTCTCGAATATTTGGCTTGCCACAAGAAATGCACCAAATAGGTCCGTCCTGTTAAATGAGGGTGCCAGATCCCGGCTTCGCCGCTTCCAGGCAAGGTCAAGCTGCGTCCTGGCGGTTGCCAATTTCTCTCCGAAGTATCCCTGCTCAGGAGCAACGGAGGCCGACAGCAAGACATAAGGCTGAGCAAAACTGTTGTCCGTGATGCCGACAATTGTCACATGCGCTCCGGCAGGAACTTGCTTCAGCAGCTGGCCGACCGCCGTGATGTTCTTCTGGAACTCTGTTTGCCTGTCCGGCCCGCTTACGCTTACCGACCGGCTTAGATCGAGCAAGACTACTAGTTCCAACGGCTGCTGGGCGTGAATTGCCGAGGGTACGAGGAGCAAGGCAAGAAGCGTGCCAATGACAAAGACCTTGCGTGCACTGGCCATGCTCCGCCGCAGCATTGCCCAGTGGAAGTCTCTCCAGAATTGTTTCTCAAATTCTGCAGGTTCACTTTGTAGGGTGATGATCTCTTTAACGAGTAGCGAAAGCCTTGCCTCTGACCCTTTTCGTGCCCCCTCCAATAGGTCGCAGCTTTCACCACGGTTGGCACTCACCCGCTCCGCCTCGTGCATTGCGATGCCAGCGCCAACCTCCATCGAAAAAGCGAGTAGTACCATGACGATCTCAAGCAACTGGACGGTTTCGTCATAGAAAGAGGGCTTCGTCTGGGTGGTCGCTTGCGGCTCCTCTCCTTCAATGGTCACTGCTGGTGAGTCTTCCTGGGTATGGCGGGCCAAGAGCTCCCCGCGAATGACCGCGAGGATCATGAGGCTCATGAGGGCGACGATGCTTGCAATCGTCACGAGCACCCGGACGAGTTTCTCGCTCGCGTGCCGATGCAACATGTTTTCGACGAGGTATGGCACGGCAATCGCGATACCCAGGCAATAGAAGAGGCCTTTGAGGCCTAGTGCGTAGGGTTCCAAGGTCAGTACCGTGAGCGCAAACCCGGCAACGATGAGGACGATGGCGACCGTCCAGCAATACGCAATCCGACGGCGACGCAGGCGATCTTCGTGCGGCGGCCCAGCCTTGTAGATTCTCTGTTCTAGCTCTTCGTATCTCCTATATTCAGCGCTGTATTCGGCTTGCTTGGCAGCAAGTGGTGCCTGGTTCGCAAGCTCAATCCGTTGCCGCTCGTGCGTGCATATTACTTGGGCTTGCTCCCTCAGTCGGTCGTAGCCCTCGATGCCGAGCTGGGTTCCCGGCGCTCCATCTCGAAATTGGAATTCCATGACGTTCTCCTCCAATGTGTATATATAAAGGACCACTAAAAAACGGAGCCTGCTTTGGGCAAGCTCCGGGTTATCGGAATGAGCTAGGTCGATTCGAGGAGCTTTTTGGCTTCCTCGAGTTTTTGCAGTTGGCGACGTGCTAGCTTGAGTTCTTCCTCGCGCTTCGCCACGTCTTCCTTCACGCGTTCGATCTGGGCAAGCACGACATCAACCGGGGATTTCTTCACCCACGGTTTCCGTTCGGGCTTCCCGACCGGTGCCGACCTTGCGGTGGCATCCTTCGCGTGATCGGTCTTTCGTTCTGGCGTCATAGCTGCTTCTCCTTTGGACCGAAGTCCTCTGTGACTGACACAAAGCAACGGACTTTCGAGAGGTCGCGCTCGATGCCATCGAGGGCACCGAGCACGCCTGCAGCGTCGTTCCGTTCGAGGTGCGCCGACGCGTCGTTCAAGCGTCGGCGGATCGTGTCAATCGTTACTGCGGTCGAGCGGAAGAGCGTCGCGCGTATCGCGCCGTTCATCCGGTTCGGTGGCGTCATCGGATTGCCTCCCTTCCTTGACGAGTGCCCCCTGTTGGGTGACCCACAATTCGAGCTTCCGGATGGCTTCGCGCTTTGCCGGAAGCTCGACGTGGGTGTAGACCGCGTGAACGTCTTCGCCGCTTGAATGGCCCATGATCGCCTTGCGGACCTCCTGCATGACCCCGGCTTCCATGAGTCGCGTGTTGAACGTGTGCCGCAAATCGTGGAACCGGTAGTAGCGGATGCCGGCTCGGCGGACGGTAGCCTTCCAGGCGGTCTTGATGATACGGATGGGGCGGCCTCGAAACAGGAAGACCAGCCCCTCCGGTTGCGCTGAGGCAGCGAGCAATTCCTTGAGCCTCCGCGTGAGCGGAATCTCCCGGCTTTCCCCTTCTGCCGTTTTTGAATGCGTGACGAAGAGCAGTCCCCGGCCCAGATCGATGTGTTCCCATCGCTCCGTGAGGATCTCTCCCCGCCGCATTCCGGTGTCGAGCGCGGCGATGATGATCGAGCGAAGATGGGGCGCGGCCGCTTTGAGCAGCTTTGCCTCTTCCCCGACGCTCATCACCATCCGCGGTTTGCGCCGCTCGCGAACGAGCGGCATCCGACCGAGCGGATTCCCCGTGAGAAACCCTTCGTCCACCGCCCAATACAGGAAGTGGCGAAGGACCTCGAGATCGCGGTTCACCGTCGTGTCGGAAACTTGCTTTTGCGCGTGTCGGTACGTGCGGTAGTCGCGCACAAGGCCCCGCGAGATGCGCCCGATGGATGTCCCGCCGAAGTACGGCAGGAGCAGCTTCAGGCGGTCGCGGTGCCAGGGCTTCGGTGCCCCGTCCGAGAGGAACCGAGCAGCCAACTCGGCGAACATCATCTCGGGCTGCGGCATGGCGATGCCCTGCCGAGCCAACATGAGTTCGTCCTTGAATTGCTGGTCGATCTTCTCGGCGATCCGCCGGTTGTTCGTGCCGGTCGACTTGGCGTGGCGCTCCCCGTCGACCCACACGTACGACCACCACACGCGGCCCCGTTTGTAGAGCGCCACGCTTACCACCTCCCTTCGGTTTGTTTGTCAAAGAGCCACCGGATGACCTGATTGCGGTAGAAGATGAGCCGTCCGGTGCGACTCACCCGAAAATGCGGCAGGCCTTGCCGAAGGCATTGCTGACGGACGGTCCAGACGGAGCACCCAATGAGTCGCGCGACCTCTCGAATCGAAAGCGGCTCGCCAAGTACGTCATCCATGACCGCGTTTCCCGTCGCTTCTCCCTCGGGCACCGCTTCGGGCAGTTCTGCCCGAGGCGAAACGAGCGAAACGCTAGTTCTCTCAACGACTTCCGCATCGGATGAAAACCCTACATGCGCGTTCTTCCGTGTCATCCGCGCTCTCCCTTCTTGCCGCGCAACCGCATGAAGACCTTTCCGAAAAGAGCTCTGAGCCATTTGGGAAGCTGGAGCCATATCCACCAGAGAAGGACGAGGAGGATCATGATCAACGCGACGGCCCCTTGTACCTGGGCGTTCGAAAGGGCAGCTCGGAGGACGGCAAGAATGACGAGGAGTGAGCCAAGGAAGAGCGCAACGCCGAGCACGATCATCACGAAGGTCGTCATGACTCGGTCGCGGAGCCGCATCTTGGGCTGCGGCGTGGACAAATCCCTCGACCCGCACTGGCTACACACATCCGCTCGGCGAGGATTCACGTGAAGCCTCGAACAGAGCTTCACGTCGTAGGTCCGTCCGCAGGAGCCGCAGAAGAGCGGCTGACCGGGCGTGAGTGTTCCGCAGTGATAGCAATACTTCATAGGTTCTCCAGGAATGGTTGGGACTGCTTTCCCCGTGGGCGAAGCCACACGGAACCGAAGAGGGTTTCCTTCGCAATCGCCTCAAGACTAGCGAACCAGAAAATCTTCTCGGTCATGGGCGCAATCGCGCTGCGGATCGACTGCATCCGGCGTTCTGAATTCGCAATGACGGCAACGCGAAAACGACCTTCACCGAAAACCCGGCCGTACTCCCCTGACATCGCGAAGCTGAGGTACGCCCGAACTTTCTCTTTCCACACCTTCAAGCTCTCGTGGCCGAGGTCCAATTCGAGAAACGAAGCGAGCACTCCATTCGGGGTTCCAAGCTCGAAGTGGCCATCGGGAATCACCTTGTGCGCTTTCGTGATAGGTTCGGTGAACGTCGCCCAACGGCGGAAGAACACTCCGGCAACGGGAATCGGTATAAATTTCAACGTGCAATACACGCGGTTGATTTCGAGCTGATGCTCGATGAAGAAATCTGCAACGAGCGTTTCACCGTTCTTCCGTCGTGGGCCGCGCAGCGGGACGTTGACGAGCTGTGCTGCCTTCGGCGTCAGGGCGTAGAGCGCTTTTCTGCCAGCTCCTCCGCTTCCGAGAAAGAACCGGCGGAGCAATCCGGCGCGCACGAGCTGCAACAGTCGGACGTTCACGCGCGAGACCGAACGAAATTCGCCGGCGACCTTCAGTTGTTCCCGATCCGCGACACGGAGCGTCGAGAGCTCGTGAAGCAATCGCCGATCTCGTTCTTGAAGCACGATTGAGTGCTTTTCATTCCCAGCCATCGAGCACCTCGTCAGCTTTTTTTGTGAATGCCGCTTGCCGCTCCGTGATGTCGCGTTCGATGTGTGCACGGACTCGACCTTTCGTGTACCGGACCCGGTTCACGAGATCCGTCGGGTCTACCGAGAGTTCATGGACGCGCGGCACGCGGACTTCTTCGAACCGTTCCGATCCGGTTTTCGCAATGAAGTGCCGTTGTGGAAGGTTCTTGAGTCGCTCGGTGAGCGGTCGTCCCCCGTCGAGGGCGTTCGCCACTTGTGCGGCGTCCTGGCCCGTCAGTTGGAAGAACACCTGGGTTCCCACCGAGAGAATCGCGGCACGGACTTCTGGCGGATATTGATCGAGGAACTGATTGGCTGTGATGACCCCGACGCCGAACTTTCTGGCTTCCGACAGCAACGTTTCGATGCCGCTTCCGTATGCCACGAGGTTCTGTATCTCGTCGCAATAGAGGCTGAAGAGGGTTCGCGTCTTCCGAGCAAAGAGCGCGTTCTTCACGACCGACAGGATCAAACTTCCGAGCGTCGGTGCCTGTTCCCCCAACTTCCCTTTTTCAAGGTTCACGATGACCCACATCCCGTGGTCCATCGCGTCGAGGAGTGAGAATGTCGATCGGGCTTGCCCCACGATGTGCCGGAATCGCGAATCGGCGGTGAATGCTGAAGTCTTATTGAGAATCGGTTCGCGCATCGTCGCGCGCATCGGTTCGCTCGCGGCGTCATATCGTTCTTCGAAGTATTGGCGCACATCGAGATTCGGGACCTGCTTGAGACAAGTCGAACGGAACGACGTGTTGGAAAGGAAGAGGCCGAGTTCGACGAGCGTGAGCCGATTCGCCGCAAGGACAAAGAGCGAATTCCTCAGGAGTTCCTCCGTCCGTGCCCCGAAATGATCGAGTCCCCAGCGCCGCTTGAGGAGTCCCGTCACTTCGGCGACGCGCATGAAGTCAGGCGATGGCATTTCGAGCGGATTGAATCCGACGGAAACGATGGAATCGGTGGGATCGACGAGAACGAGCTTCGCGTCGAGGTGGCGGCGATGTTTCCGCTCTTGGGCGTTGATCTTCCTTAGGAGATGGGCTGTAGCGTCTCCGTGGAAGTCGAAGTGGAGGAATCCGCGTCCGGCTTCGATGTCTTGCTCGGCGAGATGCCGCAGGAAGGAGCTCTTGCCGCTCCCCGTCTTCCCGAGGACCGCGATATGCATCGTGCGCCTAGTGTCGCTAATCGAGACATGCCGCCCCGTCGATTCGCCATCCGCTACCCTCGTCCCGAGATCGAGGCTGCCTTGTTCCAACCATGCTCCGCGTTCCCGTCCGCGAAGGCGGTTCCACAACGAGGCCACGAGTTGTTCGAGGAAAGAAATCATCGCGATTCAAGTGTCAGGGGGCTGAATTCGAAAACGGTAACAATCGGGGAAACTACGGGAACAAACGAATGGGGACGACGAGGAGTCGTCCCCCAGTTATTTGGGCCGCTCTTCCGGCCCGCCCTTCGTGCGCGGCGGCGTGAAGTTCATGATGAAGACTTCGCGGTACCGTCGCCCGGCATGCTTCTGTGTGGTGTACGCGAGCTCGACGCCCTGCATCCGGAAGCCATGGAAGATTTTTCTCACTTCAGGCACGTCATTCAGGGTGAGCAGGAACTTCCCTCTGACGGTCCGAAGAACCTCGGCGAGGCGCTCAAAGTCCTTCGGTTCGAAGTTGTAGTGGTACAGCTTCTTCCCGAAATATGGCGGATCGAGAAAGAAGAATGTCGAAGGGCGGTCAAAGTTGTGGATGATCTTTTCGTACGGAAGCTCCTCAATCTGAACGCGGGCAAGTCGTTTATGGGTGTTGTGAATGATCTCAGGGAGCTTTTCTGGGTTGAATCCCGGGGGATGGACCACGTGCCAGTGATACGTCGGGCTGCGCACGAGACTCGCGAAGGAGTTCTTGAGGATATAGAGGTATCGGGCTGCCCGCTGGATATCCGTGAGGTCTTCTGGATCGGCCTTGCGAAGAAGGTCGAATTGGCCGCGGCTTACGATCGTGAATCGGAGACAGCGAACGAGTTCCTCGTGATGGTTCTGGCAGACCCGGAAGAAGTTCACGATCTCATGGTCGAGGTCGTTCAAAACCTCGACCTCCGAACGCGGCTTGTGAAAGAACACCTGCGCCCCGCCTGCGAAGGCCTCAACGTAGGTCTTGTGCTGCGGCAAGAGCTCGATGATGCGCTTCGCGAGCGCGCGTTTTCCTCCGATGTATGACAGTGGTCCAAGCATTCCTCTTGAATTAGACTTGTGCCTTGAGCGTTTATTCGTGCCGCTGCAAGAAGGACACACTTACAGCGTGGACTCACCCTACCAAGCTGAGAAAAGAAAAAAAGATGGTTTTTTCTGCATCCGGTGTACGGCACAGTGAATGAATTCGGGAACGTGTACAGCTCTGAATTCTTTGGCCTCATAGAATTGCGGCATTACGTTTGAGAGGCTAGCATCTGCGCCTAAACCCAATTCTCTGCGTACACTCACCTCACCAGCCCGACATAAGGAAGATAGACGCCACTTTTGCACGGGTAGCATACTGGCGTGTCTAAATATGAAAACCCTAACCGAGGGAAGAAATTGAAATGCTGAAGAACTTGCGTGGGATGCAAGGTCAGTGAGCTACCTTCAGCGCAGGCCGCTCGAAGAAAGTCAGCTCACGCTCCAGGTTGATATAGATACTTTTGAAATCCGGTGAATATTGTGCTGATCTCTTCAGGTTTACCAAGGTCAGCAACGGCATCGGAGATAGAATTCCTATACTTCAGCCGTAGCAATGGTGTTAGTTTTTCTTGAGCAAGTTCGTCCACACCAACACCCACATATTGCGCCAACACAAAGTCCAGAAAAGCCTGCTGCTTGTTGTTGAAGTGCGTACTGATAGCTGCCCTTGCTCGATTGGCTCGTTCCTCGCGCGATAGCGGCGGCAGAGCGTACGCAACGTACGCGAGCACGTCGAAGAGATCGCTCTTCTCGGCGTCGATGATTTTTTGCATCTCGACAAGTTGATCGTGGTCAAAGCCCTTCTCGGCGAGTCCCTTCAGGAGCATCTTCCTCGTATCGGGGGCGCTCCATAATGCGCGTAGCTCGGCCTCGTTCTTGAAAAATTCCGGCAGCTTACCAAATAGAAGTTCCATGAACTGCTGTGCGGACATGGGTGTGCCGTCCTGGTGCCAGAATGTCGTACTCATCATGTGCTGAATGGCGCGCTCTTTCCCGTCGGCGAGTTTCACTCGCGCCTTCTTTATACAAACGCAGGGGCGATGCCCACAGATCGGGCAGACCTTATCCTCCTCTCTGCACTCACACGGGCTCATCCCGCAGACCGGGCAGGGTTGCGGTTGCCGCGGCACCTTCACGCATTGGCATGGATAAAAGCCACATTTCTTGCACGGTTCCGGTTCCAGCGGCTCGCCGTCCCATTCCGGATCACTGAAATGCAGGTACGCCTTCACGAAGTCGTAGATCGTGAAGTAGTCCTTTCCGTCGTAGAGCCGTGTGCCGCGACCGATGATCTGCTTGAACTCTATCATCGTGTTGATCGGGCGCATTAAAACGATGTTGCGAATATTACGGGCATCCACCCCGGTCGAGAGTTTTTGGGAAGTGGTCAAGATCGTAGGAATTGTTTTTTCGTTATCCTGAAAGTCTCGTAGATGCTGGTTGCCGAGTTCGCCGTCGTTCGCAGTAACGCGCTCACAATAGTGCGGGTCCGTGCTCGTCTTCATCTGGTTTATGAGGTCGCGCACGGCCAGCGCGTGATCCTGCGTAGCGCAGAAAACTAATGTCTTTTCCTTCTGGTCGATCTGCTCCATATACAGCTTTACGCGGTGGGCCTCGCGCTCCTTTATTTCAATGATCTTATTGAAGTCGGTCTCCGTATAGCGCTTCCCAGCTTCAACTTCGCCTTCCACAACTCGGTCATCCGGCGTGTAGACATACTCGTCGAGCGTTGTTGCAATCTGCTTTACGCGGAAGGGCGTGAGGAAGCCGTCATTGATGCCTTCCTTGAGCGAATAGATATAGACCGGCTCACCGAAGTAGGCATAGGTGTCCGCGTTCTCCTGGCGCTTCGGGGTGGCGGTCAGCCCGAGCTGCACGGCGGGAGCGAAATAGTCCATGATGCCGCGCCAAGTGCTTTCATCATTCGCCCCGCCGCGATGGCACTCGTCGATCACGATAAAATCGAAGAAATCGGGGGGATACTCGCCGAAATATGGCGAGGGCTTGCCGTCCTTCGGCGGACCGCTCATGAAAGTCTGGAAGATGGTGAAGAACAGACTCGCATTCTTCGGTACTTTGCCTCTCTTGCGGATATCCTCCGGGCTGATGCGGACCATGGCATCCTCAGGAAACGCCGAGAAATTGTTATAGGCCTGGTCGGCGAGGTTATTGCGGTCAGCGAGGAAAAGGATGCGCGGACGGCGCGAGGGTTCGTGGCTTGAGTTCCATCTGCTATAGAACAATTTCCATGCAATCTGAAAGGCGATGAATGTCTTGCCCGTGCCGGTCGCGAGTGTTAGCAGAATGCGCTTCCGATTATCCGCTATGGCTTCCATCGCGCGCTCGACAGCGATGTCCTGATAGTAGCGGCCGGGATGTGAACCTCCCTTGTCCTCGAATGGCACGGCCGCGAAGCGGTCGTGCCATTCGTTCGCTTTGGTAAAGGTCAGGTTCCAAAGTTCGCCCGGCGTGGGATAGCGCGGCTTCTCTCCTTCCTCGCCGGTCTCCATATCAATGCCGTAGATACCCTGGCCGTTCGTTGAATACGTGAAGCGGACCGCCATTTTATCGGCGTAGTTTTTCGCCTGCCCTACTCCCTCGGTCAGTTCTTGATGCCACTCTTTCGCCTCGATGATGCCGATTTTGGTGTTGCGATAGATGAGAACGTAATCGGCTTTCAGCGGTTGGGCTCGTCGGCCGGAGCCCTCAAGGCGGCCCATCGTGATTGGATGATTGCGCGCAACACGGCTGCCCTCCACCACACCCCATCCTGCGTCCTTGAGCGCAGGATCGATATGTTGGGCGCGTGTGTCGTCTTCTGAATGGCAGTGTTGGCACATAGGTGTTTAGAGTTTTCCCGTGAAAGCTTGGTGTAGTAGCGACTTTTTTAGCGCCTCCAGCGCGGCGAGTTTCTGCTCATAGATGCTCGTGAGACGTTGGGTTTCTTCGAGCAAATCTTCGAGTTTGCTCACGATTTTACGCTGCTCACTGACTGCCTCCGGAAAAGAGATCAACAGTGGTGCGATGTCGTAGTTATTAATCTGCGGAATGGACGAGCCAGTGCCCAATTTCCTCATGTCGACATTCAGAAAGTATAAATACAACAACCGGGCTTCGATTTGTGTTGAGGGGATCACCGCCATAATGTTCAAGTCCGCACAGATGGGCACTAACGTGATGCGCTTCTTGTTGGTGAGGATTGCCCCGCCTCTCTTGGGAAAAATGGTCGCCCCCTTCGGGATGATTGCACTCTCCTTTACATCTGCATCCTTCAAGAACCGACTCGATGTCGTAATCCGGTCCTCGTTGCCATCGAAGCTCATGTCTGCGACCTTCAAATAGGGTATGTCACCAACTGGCCTTTCAAGGGTCGGTGATACTGTCGTTCCGCTCTTCAGCGTGCATGACTCGCCTATCGTAGATTCCACCCACCCCGGACCGCGCTGGGTAAAGACGGATTGGAGGTGACTTTCGAAGAGGGCGCGGGCGTTTTGGAGATTTTTTTCAGTGTTGGTCTTGGCGGTGGCAATGCCCTCAAATGTTTCGTCGAGGATACTGACGATCCGCTTCTGTTCGGGGAGCGGAGGGACGGGAATCGGAGTCAGCGCAAGATTGCTTCTACTAATGCGGTTGCGAGTCGTGCCGGTACATTCCTTGGCCACCGTGCTGAGGTAATCGTCAGACTGCGTGTAATGGTTGAAGAACGCCGGGAGAAGCTGCTTTGAATTGAAACGAACGATTGTGCAATCAACGGCGGTAATCATCCGCTCGCCGGTCTCTGGCAGAATGCAACTTCGCCCCACGGGGTCAGGTAAGCGCGAGATAAGGCAGTCGCCCTCGAAAATCTCCGTGCAGCGCAGTCGCTTGAAAGTCGCTTCCGAAATGTAGCGGGCTTTCTCGGCTCGATCTTTGAAGACGCCTTCGCCGACGTTGCCAGTTTGAATTAAGCGGATTCCGTCTGGCGATTGGTCTTTGCTTTCAACCCAATCGCCATCGGCGAACACTTCGCATAGGTCGCCAAGTTGTTTGCTGTGCCACCCGTTCTTCATAGAAGCGTCTTGATGTTCTCTAGCACTTCCGCGCTCTCGGTGTCCAGCGCGGCGATTTCTTCCATGATCTTCCTCGGGCTACGGTGCGTTATTTCCTCCCCGCCGTTCGGGTTCTTCACGGTGAGATCGAAGGTCTCTTTGTCGATGGTTTTGGCATCCACGGTCCAGCTCTTGGGCGACTCGGCAAACGTCTTTTGCAGCTTTACAAACTCAGCAAGGTCGTCGTCGTTAAGCGGATTGGTTTTTCCCAGGTTACGGCCGGGGTCAAGCTGGTAGAACCAGACTTTGCGGGTGGGTGCACCTTTCTCGAAGAAGAGCACCACGGTCTTCACGCCCGCACCTTGGAAGGTGCCGCCCGGGCAATCGAGCACGGTGTGGAGACTACAGCTCTCCAGCAGGAGCTTGCGCAGACTCACGGATGCGTTATCGGTGTTCGACAGAAACGTATTTTTGATCACCACACCACCACGCCCGCCAGCTTTGAGCATCTTCACGAAGTGCTGGAGGAAGAGATACGCCGTCTCTCCGGTACGGATGGGGAAGTTTTGCTGCACTTCCTTCCGTTCCTTGCCGCCGAACGGGGGGTTCGCCATCACCACATCGACGCGGTCTTTTTCCTGGATGTCCGCGAGGTTTTCGGTGAGGGTGTTCGTATGGATGATGTTGGGCGCCTCGATACCGTGCAGGATCATGTTCATGATCGCGATGACGTAGGCGAGGGACTTTTTCTCCTTGCCGTAGAATGTCCGCTCTTGAAGCGCCTTCACATCCTTCGTCGTAAGTCCTGGTTTTGCGGTGAGGTAGTCGAACGATTCACAGAGGAATCCCGCCGAGCCGAGTGCGCCATCATAGATTTTTTCGCCAATCTTGGGTTTAACCACCTGAACGATCGCGCGAATAAGTGGACGCGGCGTGTAGTATTCTCCGCCGTTCCGCCCGGCGTTCCCCATGTTTTTGATCTTGGCTTCGTAGAGATGCGAGAGCTCGTGCTTTTCAATCTGCGAGCGGAAGCGCAGTTCGTCAATGTGGTCGATAATCTCGCGTAAGTTGTACCCGCTTTGAATCTTGTTCTTGATCTCGCCGAATATCTCCCCAATTTTGTATTCGATTGTATTCGGGCCGCTCGCCTTTTGTTTGAAGCCGTGCAGGTAAGGGAAGAGTTTCCCATTCACGAAGTCACGGAGGTCGTCGCCGGTTAAGGCTTTGTTGTGGTCGAGTTTGCCGTCCTTGTCCTTGGGCGCAGCTGACCAGCCCGATCTTTTAGTCCAAATGAAGTGAGAGAGTTTTTATATCACAGCCATGGGCTGTGAAGATGGATTTGGTCTCCAGGGGCTACAGGCCGCGGGGGCAGGCGGCCTGTAGCCGAGCGCA
>Ga0209062_1002988_pt1 | contig 20748 bp, 19 predicted proteins | sample Coa_R2_2_FD_187158 | JGI IMG/M metagenome (GOLD analysis project Ga0209062, IMG submission 187158) | Surface soil microbial communities from Centralia Pennsylvania, which are recovering from an underground coalmine fire - Coalmine... | ecosystem: Environmental > Terrestrial > Soil > Unclassified...
AAGGGTGCCGCACGCGGATGCCGCGGCCGAAATGCGCCGCGAGCCGGTCGCGGATGAAGGCGAGCCGCACCGGATTGAGCTTGTGCAGCGGCCGGAGATCGCCTTCGGGATCCCACCAATGCTCGGCCAAGCGCTGGAAGCGCTCGACCTCGGCATGGTCGATCGTGCCGGGCGCGGCATCGCCCGCCGTCGCGATCATCGCGCCGCTCTCCCGCCGCGCCCGCCTTGCCTCCGCATATCCGACAAGAGTATCTATACGCTCCCTTTTGCGACGGCCCTCCGCCGTCGGCATCATTGTTGCATCCATAACGCAAACGGCCGAGATTTGAAATCGGCGATGGGCGGCGGGTTCGGTAGAGCATGGCACGCATCGTGCAGAAATTCGGCGGCACGTCGGTGGGTGATATCGAGCGCATCAAGCATGTGGCGCGGCGCGTCAAGCGCGAGGTCGATGACGGCAACGAGGTCGCGGTGGTGGTCTCGGCCATGGCGGGCGTCACCAATCAGCTCGTGGACTGGACGCGCCAGACCTCGCATCTGCACGACGCCCGGGAATATGATGTGGTCGTCTCCTCGGGCGAGCAGGTGACCTCGGGCCTCCTCGCGCTCGCGCTCCAGGATCTCGGCGTCAACGCCCGATCCTGGCTCGGCTGGCAGATCCCCATTCGCACCGACGGGATCCACGGCAAGGCGCGCATCACCGAGATCCCGGCGCAAGAGATGATCCGGCGCATGGGCGAGGGACAAGTGGCGGTGGTCGCGGGCTTCCAAGGCTTCGGCCCCGACAATCGCGTCACCACCTTGGGGCGCGGCGGCTCGGACACCTCGGCGGTGGCGCTGGCCGCCGCGCTCGGCGCCGATCGCTGCGACATCTTCACCGATGTCGATGGCGTCTACACCAGCGATCCCCGGATCGTTGCGAAGGCGCGGAAGCTCGATAGAATCACCTATGAGGAGATGCTGGAGCTCGCCTCCCAGGGCGCCAAGGTGCTGCAAACGCGGTCGGTCGAGATGGCGATGAACCACCGTGTGCGGGTGCAGGTGCTGTCGAGCTTCAACGATGCGCCGGGAACATTGGTCGTAGACGAGGACGAGATCGTGGAAAAGCAAGTGGTGAGCGGCATCGCCTATAGCCGCGACGAAGCCAAGGTCACGCTCATCAAGGTCGCGGATCGGCCGGGTGTGGCGGCGACGATCTTCGGCCCGCTCGCCGACCACGCCATCAATGTCGATATGATCGTGCAGAACATCTCCGAGGATGGCCGCACGACGGACCTTACCTTCACTGTGGGGAAGGCCGATCTCGACCGCACCGTCAAGGTGCTCGAAGAGCATCGCGCAGCGCTCGGTTTTCAGGCGCTCAAGCCCGATCCCAACGTCGTCAAGATCTCGGTGATCGGCGTCGGCATGCGCAGCCATGCCGGCGTCGCCAAGAAGATGTTCGAGACGCTCGCGGCCAAAGGCATCAATATCCAGGTGATCTCGACCTCGGAGATCAAGGTGAGCGTGCTCATCGCCGAGGAATATACCGAGCTGGCGCTGCGTGCGCTTCATACCGCATACGGCCTCGATGCCGGCTGAATGATGACGCCCGAGGCGGAGCGCCATAACGCTACCGGGGCCGGCCCGGCCGGCGCCGAGCCGCGCGCCCGCCGTCAGCTCGACCGGCTGTGGCAGCGCGGCCGCGCCTTTCTCGGCTGCGATCTCGCCATCATGGGCGGCGCCATGACCTGGGTGTCGGAGCGCAATCTCGTCGCCGCGATCTCGAATGGCGGCGGCTTCGGCGTCATCGCCTGCGGCTCGATGACGCCCGAACTGCTCGACGCCGAGATCGCGGCGACGCGTGCGCTCACGGTGCGGCCCTTCGGCGTCAACCTCATCACCCTTCACCCGCAGCTCAACGAGCTCATCGATGTCTGCACGCGCCATCGCGTCGGCCATGTCGTGCTCGCGGGCGGGCTCCCTGGCGCCGCGGCGGTCACGCGGATCAAGGAGAGCGGCGCCAAGCTGCTGTGCTTCGCCCCGGCCCTCGTCATCGCCAAAAGGCTCGTCCGGATGGGCGCCGATGCCATCGTCATCGAAGGTATGGAGGCGGGCGGCCATATCGGCCCGGTCTCGACCGGCGTGCTCGCCCAGGAGATCCTGCCGCATATCACCGATGTCCCGGTCTTCGTCGCCGGCGGCATCGGGCGCGGCGAGGCGATCGTCTCCTATCTCGAGATGGGCGCGGCCGGCGTTCAGCTCGGCACGCGCTTCGTCTGCGCCACCGAATCGATCGCGCATCCCCGCTTCAAGCAGGCCTTCATCCGCGCCGGCGCGCGCGACGCCGTGCCCTCGGTGCAGCTCGATGCGCGCTTTCCCGTGATCCCCGTGCGGGCGCTCGCCAATGACGGGACCGCCCGCTTCATGGAGTTGCAGCGCGACGTCATCGCGCGTTTCCAGGCGGGCGAGCTTTCGCAGAAGGAGGCGCAGCTCGAGATCGAGCATTTCTGGGCCGGTGCGCTTCGCCGCGCCGTCATCGACGGCGATGTCGAGCGCGGCTCGCTCATGGCCGGGCAGAGCGTCGGCATGGTGACGCGCGAGCAATCGACCCGGGCGATCCTCGACGAGCTCGTGGCCCAAGCGGTCGGCATGCTGCTCGCGCGCGCACGCGGCGGCGGAGAGGACGGAGCCGATAGCGGCGATCGCTTGCGGGCGGGGGCCTGATGGAGACCGGCGCGGCGGTTACGGGAGCCCGCCGCCTGCTTCGGCGATTGCGCGACGTGATGGCCGGCTCCGGCACGGCGCAGGAGCGGCTCGACACCATCGTCCGCATCATCGCCGCCGACATGGTGGCGGAAGTGTGCTCCTGCTATGTGATGCGGGCCGGCGAGGTGCTCGAACTCTTCGCCACCGAGGGCTTGCGTCCGGAAGCCGTGCACCGCACCCGGCTCCGCGTCGGCGAGGGTCTGGTCGGCGTCATTGCCGCGACCGCCCGCCCGCTCGCGCTTGCCGATGCGCAATCCCATCCCGATTTCGCCTATCGCCCGGAAACCGGTGAAGAGATCTATCACTCGCTGATGGGCGTGCCGATCCTGCGCGGCGGCCGCGTGCTTGGCGTCCTCGTCGTGCAGAACCGCACGCGGCGCAACTACACCGAAGACGAGATCGAGGCGCTCCAGACCATCGCCATGGTGCTGGCCGAGCTTGCGGCGAGCGGTGAGTTCGTGAGCCCGGTCGAGCGGCAACCGACGGAGGGCATCGCCCTCCTGCCGATGCGGCTCGAAGGCATCAAGCTCAATCCGGGGCTCGCGAGCGGCATCGCCGTGCTGCACGAGCCGCGCATCCTCATCCGCCAAGTGGTGGCCGAGGATCCGCAGCTCGAACTCGCGCGGCTTCGCGGCGCCGTCACGCAAATGCAGAGCGCGATCGATGACATGCTGGCGGCGAGCGATGTCGCGGCGGGCGGCGAGCATCGCGACATTCTCGAGACCTACCGCATGTTCGCCGCCGATCGCGGCTGGCTTCAGCGCATCACCGAGGCGGTGCGCAGCGGCCTCACGGCGGAGGCCGCGGTGCAGAAAGTGGCCGACGACACGCGCGCGCGGATGGCCCAGGTCACCGATCCCTATATCCGCGAGCGGCTGGCCGATCTCGAAGACCTCACGAACCGCCTGCAGCAGCATCTCGCGGGCAGGCAGATGACGGCCGCGGCAGCCGAGCTCCCCGAAGAGTTCGTCCTTATCGCCCGCAATATGGGCCCGGCGGAGCTCCTTGATTACGACCGCCGGCGGCTCAAGGGCCTGGTGCTGGAGGAGGGCTCGCCCACGGCGCATGTGGCGGTGGTCGCCCGCGCCCTCGACATCCCCGTGATCGGCCGCGTCAAGGATGTGCTGACCAAGGTCGAGCCGGGCGATCTCGTCGTCGTCGATGGCGAGGAAGCGGCCGTGCTGGTGCGCCCGAGCGAGGATCTGATCCAGGCGGTGAATGCGCGCATCGAGACGCGCCTCGGCAAGCGGCTCAGCTATGCGGCGCTGCGCGATCTTCCCGCCGAGACGCGCGACGGCGCCAGGATCGCGCTCCAGATCAATGCCGGTCTCCTGCTCGATCTTCCCTATCTCGACGAGACCGGCGCCGAAGGCATCGGGCTCTTCCGTACCGAGCTTCCCTTCATGCTGCGCGACGATTTTCCATCGGTCGGCCAGCAGGTGGCGACATATCGCCGTGTCCTCGAGCATGCGGGCGAGCGCCCGGTCACCTTCCGCACGCTCGATATCGGCGGCGACAAGCTTTTGCCTTATATGTCGGAGATCGAGGACGAGAATCCCGCGATGGGGTGGCGCGCGATCCGCATCGCGCTCGACCGCCCGGCGATGCTGCGCCAGCAGCTTCGCGCGCTCATTCGCGCCGCCGCCGGCAAGCGGTTGCGCGTGATGTTTCCGATGGTGGCGGAGATGACGGAGTTCGACGCCGCCCGCGAGATCTTCCGCCTCGAACTCGATCGCGCCGCCGCGCGCGGCCATCAGATGCCGAAAAGCGTCGAGATCGGCGTCATGTTCGAGGTGCCGGCCTTGCTCTGGGAGCTGCCGCAGCTTCTGCCCAAGGTCGATTTTCTCTCGGTCGGCACCAATGACCTCGTGCAGTTCCTCTTCGCCGCCGATCGCGGCAATGCGCGGCTTGCCGAACGCTACGACCCGCTCTCGCTCTCGGTGCTGGGGCCCTTGGGCGAGGTCGTGCGCGCCTGCGCCCGGCACAAGGTGCCGCTCGCGCTCTGCGGCGAGATGGCGGGGCAGCCGCTCGACGCCATGGCGCTGATCGGTATCGGCTTCCGCTCTCTCTCGATGGCGCCGGGCAAGGTCGGCCCGCTCAAGGCGATGATCCGCAGCCTCGATCTCGCGCCGCTCGAGGAGCTCCTTGCGACATTGCCGACGCTCCCGCCGCGCAGCCTGCGCGGCAAGCTGCGCGACTTCGCCAGGGATCACGGGGTGGTGGTGTAGGAGCGGTTTCGCGCTTCTCTCCGAGAGCAATCACGCGCCCGAGCGTTTCCCCGTCATGACGCCAATTCGGGGGGCCCTGCGCTGGGCGCTGCTCGCAGGATTGTATCTCGTCCTCGCCGGTGAGACGGAGACGGCCGAGCTCGTCGCAGCGGCGCTCGCGGGCGCCGCCGCCATGGCGCTCTCCCTGTTGCTGCGTTACGCGGCGGAGCGGCATTTTCGCCTGGGCGCCCCACGCGGCCGCATCGCCCTGAAGCTCCCCTGGGCGTTGCTGCGCGATAGCCATCGCGTGATGCTCGCCTTGCTCAAGGCGAGCATAGCCCGTCATTCCGGCGCGGTCGTCCGGCAGCCTTTCCCGCGGATGGGGGAGGGTGCGACAAGCGCCGGACATCGCGCGCTTGGCGTGCTCTTGGCCTCGCTCGCGCCCAACGGCTATGTCCTCGCGGAGGAGAAGGACGCGCTCCTGATCCATCGCCTCGCCCCGGCGCCGCCCAGCGCCGATCGGGTCTGGCCGATATGAGCGCCTGGCTCGCCGCGGTGATCGCCATGCTGCCGCCGCTCGGCGTGGCGCTTGCCGTGGCGCTGCGCGGCGACACGGTCGGGCGGCTCGTCGCCGTGCAATTCGCCGCATCGATCGGCCTTCTCATCCTCGTGCTGATGAGCTTCGCTTTCGACCAGCCCTCCTTCATCGATCTGCCGCTGACCTTCGCCTTCCTGTCGCTGCCGGGCACTTTGATCTTCGCGCAATTCGTCGAGCGCTGGCTGTGACCGCGATCGTCATCGACGCGCTGCTTGCGCTCGCCGTCCTCGCCTGCTGGCTCGGCGCGGCGGGGTTCGCGCGGCTGCGCTCGCCGCTCGATCGGCTGCATTGCGTGACTTTCGTCAATGCGGCGGCCGGAGCGGCCATCCTTTGCGCGGCTTTCGTCTCCGACGGCGCTTCGACCCGCGCCGACAAGATCCTGCTGCTTCTCCTCGCCGTGCTCGTGGCCGGGGCGGCGCTCGCTCATGCCACGGGGCGCGCCCTCGTGCTGCGGGAGAAGGAGAAGTGACGATCCTGCTGGCGGCGCTGCTGCTGTTTGCGGCCGCCTCGGGCACGGGGGTCGTGCTCACGCGCAAGCCGCGGCGCCAGGCGCTGGCGATCGCCGTCAACGGCGTCGTCCTCGCCTTGCTGTTCATGGCGCTGCAAGCGCCCGATGTCGCCTATTCCGAGATCGCCGTCGGCACGGCGGCGGTGCCGCTCATGATCTTGGCCGTGCTCGCCAGCCTCAAGACGGATCGGCCGGAGCAATGAAGCGCGACGCAAGGCTGGCGCTTGCCGCCGCCGCGGCGCTGGCGCTCCTCCCCGGTATCGTCCTGGTGATCGCGCATCTGCCCGATTTCGGCCGCCATCCGCTGCCCTATGGCGAGGCGATCAATGGCGCGGCGACGCGTGAGCGGCATGTCACCAACATGGTCACGGCGGTCAATTTCGACTATCGCGGTCTCGACACGCTGGGCGAGGAGTTCATGCTTTTGGGCGCCGTCACCGGCACGCTCGTGCTGCTGCGCGGCCGCCGCGGCGAGAATGTCAGCGACGCTCCCGCCGAAGCGGAGGGCCGTCCCATTCCGCCGCGCAGCGACGCCGTCGCGTTGGCGTGCCGTTTCTTCGCGCCGGTGCTGCTGCTCTTCGGCATCTATGTCGTGCTCCACGCGCAATTGACGCCGGGCGGCGGCTTCCAGGGAGGCGCCATCATCGGGTCGGGTGCGCTGCTGCTCTATCTCGGCGAAGGCTATCGCATCTGGCGCCGCCTCGTGCGCTCGCATCTTTTCGACGCGGTGGAGGCGACGGGCGCGCTCATTTTCGCGCTCGCGGGATGGGCGCCGATGATTTTCGGCGCCAAGTTCCTCGAGAATATCCTGCCGCTGGGAAAGACCGGCGCACTCATCTCGGGCGGGCTCATTCTCGTGACCAATGCCGGCGTGGCACTCGCCGTGGCCGGCGGCTTCGTCCTTCTGATGGTCGAATTCCTCGAGGAGACGCGGACCACCAAGGAAGACGAGCGATGACCGTGCTGCCCTGGCTCGTCGCCCTCTGGCTCTTCGCGATCGGCATCTACGGCATCATCACCAGCCGGCATTACGTCCATCTGATCGGCTGTCTCGGCGTCGTCCAATCCTCGACATATGTGTTCCTGCTATCGGCCGGATACCGCTGGGGGGCGGGCGCGCCGATCTTCTATGACCATCCGCCGGGCACGCCGGCCGTCGATCCCGTCGTGCAGGCGCTGGTGCTGACCGATATCGTGGTCGGTGCGACCGTCACCGCGCTGCTTTTGGCGCTCGTGCTTCAAGTGCATAAGCGCCGCGGCACGGTCGATCCCGAGAAGTTGCAGCCGATGCGGCGATGACCGCGCTTCTCCCGCCCTTTCCGGTCGTCCTGCCGCTCGTCGCGGCGGCGCTCCTCCTGCTCGTGGGACGGCTGCTGCCATGGCGCTTGCCTGATCTCATCGCGACATTCGCGGCACTTACCATGCTCGTGATCGACGGCGCGATGGTGCTCGGCTCGGCTCCGGCGCCGCTCGTCTACTGGTTCGGCAATTGGCCGCCGCGCGGCGATCTCGTTCTCGGCATCGGCTTTGTCGTGGGGCAGGCCGATGCGGCGGTGGCGGCGCTCATCGCTCTCCTCTTCGCCGCGAGCTTCGTCTTCGCCTGGGGTTATTTCGAGGATATCCGCGCCTTCTTCCACGTGCTGATGCTGCTTTTCCTTGCGGCGATGCAAGGCTTCTCGCTGACGCACGACCTCTTCAACCTCTTCGTCTGGTTCGAGGTGATGAGCGTCACCGCCTTCGCGCTCACCGCCTATCGGCTCGAAGCCTCCTCGCTCGAAGGCGCGCTCAACTTCACCGTCACCAACAGCCTTGCGAGCTTCCTGATGCTGGCCGGCATCGGCCTCCTCTATCTGCGCGCCGGCACGCTCGATTTCGGCGCGCTCGCGCAAAGCCTGGCCGGCACGCCGCGGGACCCGGTGGCGATCGGCGCCTTCGCGGTGCTCGCGGCCGCACTCCTCATCAAAGGCGCGATGGTGCCGTTCCAGTTCTGGCTCGCCGACGCCCATGCGGTGGCGCCGAGCCCGGTGTCGGTGATCTTCTCGGGCGCCATGGTGCCGCTCGGCATCTTCGGCTTGGCCAAGCTCTATTGGGAGGTCTTCGCGCCGATGCCCGCGATCGGCACGGTGATGCGCTCGCTGCTCCTCGGCATGGGGGCGGCGAGCGCCATCATCGGCGGCTTCGCCTGCCTGCGGCAAAGGCACATGAAGCGGCTCCTCGCCTTTTCCACCATCTCGCATGTCGGGCTCATGCTGAGCGCCGTGGCGCTGCTCACGCCGCGCGGTCTCGGCGGGATGCTCGCCTACCTCATGGGCCACGCGCTGGTGAAGGGCGCGCTTTTCATGATTGCGGGGATCCTGCTCGCGCGGCTCGGCGGCATCGACGAGATCGGCCTGCGCGGCCATGGCGGCGGGATATGGCCCGCCGGCTTGGCGCTGGCGCTCGCCGGGCTGCTGCTGGGCGGCGCGCCGGTGGGCCTCCTCGACGAAGGCACGCGGCTCATCGACACCGCCGCCAATGAGGCGGGCAATGAGTGGTTCCTGCCGGCGATCGTGCTGGGCACCGCCTGCACGGGCGGCGCCGTGCTGCGCGCGGCCGGGCGGATCTTCCTCGGCTGGGGTGAGCGTTCGGGCGAGGAGGAACGCGGGCCGAGCGAGGAGGAGACGGAGAAATCCGGTCGGCCGCTGTGGCTCATGATGCTGCCGGTCGCGGTCCTCCTGGCGCTGGCATTGGCCTCGGGCACGGACGGCGCAAGCCGGTTTGCCGTCGCGGCCGCCGCGCGCTTTATCGCCTGGGATGGCGGCGCCAGTCTCGGGCATCTCGCCGCGCCGCCGGCCGTGCCCGATGTGCCGCCGTCCCATCCCTTCATTCCCTGGCTCACCATCGGCTTGACCCTCATGATCGCCGCCCATGACCTCGGCCGCAGCCGCCTGCCGCGGCTCTGGCTCGCGCTCAGCGACCGCGCGCTGGCGCCGCTCTTCGTGGTGGTCGACCGGCTCCACAACGGACTCGTCGGCGACTATGTCGCCTGGATCGCCGTTGGACTCGCGCTGTTCTCGTTGAGCTTCGCGGCGGTGGGCGGGTGAGCGTCGTCCGGCCTCATTCGACGAGCGCCGCGATCACGCGCTTAGCGGAACCGGGCGCGCCAGAGATTGGCGATGAAGAGCAGCATGGAGGCGAGCGTGAGCAGCGATCCGACAATGACGAGGAGTTGCTGCTCGTCCATGATGGCGAAATAGATCCCGATCGGCATGATCACCGCGCCGCTGGTGGCGAGCCAGTAATGCAGCACGGCCCAGCGATCCTTCCTCGCCAAGCCCCCCGCATAGGCGAGCCCGAACAGCGCGAGCGATGCCCAACCGACGAGATTGATATGCGCATGGACCGCGGTCAGGGTGAAGTCCTCCCGCATCCCCATGACGATGCCGAGGCACATCCCGATGACAGCAAGGACGGCGCCCGTGAGGAGAAAATAGCGCTCGATGATCATGACCGGCCTCTCTCTGTTGTCACGTGGTTACGCGATCCGTTTGCGGGCGTGAGCCTTGGCGCGGTCCCTTGGCGTGGGGCCGCCGCCATAAAGCCGGAGCCGCGTCCGCTTCGCCGCCGCTCGGCGCTTGCTGCTTCCCTATCACCGCAGGCTCATCGATCGAATTTACGAAAAGCCAATTCAATGACAACCGGCTCGTCCGGGTTGCCGGCGGCAGGGCAACTGGCGCCGGACAAGTCCGGCCGTCGAGAAGCTCGAACATTGGATCTCTCGGCGCGATTTGATACGCTGTCGGCGAAGCGGGTGGCGGTTGCGCCGCGACGGTCTTCACCATTTATTCATCTTCTTTTGTCGTGGATCATTGGATCGCGACAGCTCAGATTCGGTCTCAGAGGCGAATGGCGCTTTTTACCCGACGCAGAGGCTCCCCCGACGGCGCGGAGCCGGACTCCCGAGATTCCGAGGCACGCGGCGAGGCAGGCGGTGGTGCGGAAGCACGCCCCTCCCGTCGGCGCACGGTCGGCCAGCTCCTGCGCGAGACGCGCGAAAGCTATGGCAGCGATGTCGAACGCGTGGCCCAGGCGCTCCGCATCCGTGCCTCCTATCTCGAGGCGATCGAAGCCGGGAGCTATGACCAGCTTCCTGGCCCCGTCTATGCGCTGGGCTTCGTGCGCGCCTATGCCGTCCATCTCGGGCTCGATGGCGATGAGGCGGTGCGGCGCTTCAAGCTCGAAGCCGAAGGCTTCGACGGCCAGCGCGATCTCGCCTTCCCCGTGCCCTTGGCCGAGCGCAGTATTCCCGGCGGCACCATGCTGCTGGTGGCGCTGATCCTCGCCATCTGCGGTTACGGGCTCTGGTATTATCTCTCGTCGAATGAGCGGCCGCGGGCGGAGCGCGTCGCCGCCGTGCCGGCCCAGCTCGCGCCACCCGCTCCAGCCCCGGCGCCGCCTCCGGAAGCAGCGACGCCGCCCGCGCCATCGACGGCTTCGGCTCCCGTGCCGGGCGCCGCGGCGGCTGTGCCGCCCAGCTCGCCCGCCGCCCCGAACTCGCCGAGCGCTGCGCCGCCATCGGAGGCCCCGGTGACAGCCGCGCCACCCGTGCCGGCGGCTGACTCGCCCGCGCGCCCCGCCGCATCGGCTCCGCCTCCCGCGCCGGCGATCGCTGCGGTCCCGCCGGCGAGGCCGGCCGCGCCGCCTGACCTTACCGCCTTGCTCACGCCGCCGCCTGCGGCGGCGCCGCCCGCCGCACCGCCCAGCGTGCCCGAACCCGCCGCCGCGCCGGCCGCCGATTCGGCGCATGTCTATGGCCTCGCCAATGGCGAGACGCGCATCGTCATCCACGCGATCTCGGATAGCTGGGTGCAGGTGCGCGATCGCGACCACGTGCCGCTTTTCACCCGCCAACTCCATGCCGGCGACACCTATCACGTGCCGGATCGCCCCGGTCTTTCGATGCGCACGGGCAAGGGGGCGGGGCTCGCCATCACCGTCGACGGCAAGCCGACACCGCCGATCGGCGGGGCGGTGCGGCCCAATGTGTTGCTCGACCCCGACCGTCTGCTGGCCGGCACTGCGGTTGCGGATTAGCGGCGCGAAACTTTTGCTCCCAGGGCAAACGCGCTATAAGGCGCCGTGATCGCGCGAGCGGCGTTTTCCCATTGAGAGCCTTGGCGCGACCGAAACCCTGGGGTGAGCGACATGAGCGTGCGTCCCTATCGCGACATCAGCCGACGCCGCAGCCGGCAGATCCATGTGGGCCGGGTCCCGGTGGGTGGCGGCGCGCCCATCACGGTCCAGTCGATGACCAACACGCTGACCCATGACGTCGCCGCCACGGTCGCCCAGATCAAGGCGCTCGAAGCCGCGGGCGCCGACATCGTGCGCGTCTCCTGCCCCGATCAGGAATCGGCGCTCGCCGTCAAGGAGATCGTCCGGCAGGTCGAGGTGCCGATCGTCGCCGACATCCATTTCCACTACAAGCGCGCCATCGAGGCGGCACAAAGCGGGGCTGCTTGCCTGCGCATCAATCCCGGCAATATCGGCTCGGCCGAGCGCGTCAAGGAGGTGGTGAAGGCGGCCAAGGATCATGGCTGCTCGATGCGGATCGGCGTCAATGCCGGTTCGCTCGAACGCGATCTCCTCGAGCGCTATGGCGAGCCTTGCCCCGAGGCCATGGTCGAGAGCGCGCTGACCCATGCGAAGATCCTCGAGGACAACGACTTCTTCGAGTTCAAGATCTCCTGCAAGGCCTCCGACGTGTTCCTCGCCGTCGCCGCCTATCAGCAGCTTGCCGAGGCCTGCGACTATCCCCTTCATCTCGGCATCACCGAGGCGGGCGGGCTGATGACCGGCACGGTCAAATCCGCGATCGGCATGGGCTCGCTGCTCTGGGCCGGGATCGGCGACACGATCCGCGTCTCGCTCTCGGCCGATCCCGTCGAGGAGATCCGCGTCGGCTACGAGATCCTGAAGGCGCTGGGCTTGCGCCGGCGCGGCGTCACCGTCGTTTCCTGCCCCTCCTGCGCGCGCCAGCAATTCCAGGTGATCAAGACCGTCGAGATCCTGGAGCAGCGGCTCTCGCATATCACGACGCCGATGACGCTCTCGGTCATCGGCTGCGTCGTCAACGGCCCGGGCGAGGCGCGCGAGACCGATATCGGCCTGACCGGCGGCGGCAACGACACGCATCAGGTCTATATCGCCGGCGTCCCCCACCACCGCCTCAAGGACCAGAGCATCGTCGATCACTTGGTCGAGCTCGTGGAAAAGAAGGCGGCGGAGATCGAAGCGGCCAAGCGCGCGCAGGCGATGGCGGATGCGGCGGCGTCTTAGACCGGCCAGCGACCGAGAACGTGTTCTGAAGATGTCAAATCATCGTTTCTCGTCACCCCCGCGAAAGCGGGGGTCCAGGCGGCCACTGGATTCCCGCTTTCGCGGGAATGACGGGCCGAAGTAAACGAGCATCGGTGATGCCCGCCGTCCAACCCGTTCGCGGCACTCAGGATCTTCTGCCCGCCGAGCAGCGGCGGCATCGCGCCGTCATCGAGACGGCGCGGGCCATCGCCGAGCGTTACGGCTACCAGGAGATATCGACGCCGATCTTCGAGTTCACCGAGGTCTTCGCGCGGCCGATCGGCGAGACCAGCGATATCGTCACCAAGGAGATGTACAGCTTTACCGATCGCGGCGGCGAGGAGGTGACGCTCCGGCCGGAATACACCGCCGGCATCGTGCGCGCGGTGATCTCGAACGGGCTCACCCAGAATCTCCCGCTCAAATTCTTCGCGAGCGGGCCGATGTTCCGCTACGAGCGGCCGCAGAAGGGCCGCTTCCGGCAATTCCACCAGATCGATGCCGAGCTCATCGGCGTGGCGCAGCCGCAGGCCGATATCGAGGTGATCGCGCTCGCCGCGGACATTCTCGACGCGCTCGGGATCCTGAGGCGTACCGTGCTTGAGCTCAACACGCTCGGCGACACGCCAAGCCGGCAGGCCTATCGGGAGGCGCTCGTCGCCTATTACGCGCGGCATCTCGACGGGCTTTCCGAGGACAGCCGCAAGCGATTGGAGCGCAATCCGCTACGCATCCTCGATTCCAAGGACGAGGGCGACAAGCGCATCAATGCCGAGGCGCCGTCCTTCGCCGACTACCTGACGGCCGAGGCGCGCCAATTCTTCGACGCGGTGCGCGCCGGGCTCGACCTCCTCGGCATTGCCTATCGCGTGAGCCCGCGTCTCGTGCGCGGTCTCGACTATTACTGCCACACCGCCTTCGAATTCGTGACCACTGATCTGGGCGCACAGGGCACGGTGCTGGGCGGCGGGCGCTATGACGGGCTCATGGGCGTGATGGGCGGGCCGGAGACGCCGGGGATCGGTTGGGCCGCCGGCATCGAGCGCTTGGCGCTCCTCATCGACGAGCCCGCGGCGGGGCCGCGCCCGATCGCGGTGATCCCGGTCGGCGAGAAGGGCGAGGCCGCGTCGCTCAAGCTCGCACATGAGCTGCGGCGCGCCGGCTACGCCGTCGATTTCGGCTATTCCGGCAATGTGGGTCGCCGCATGAAGCGCGCCAACAAGATCGGCGCGCGCGCCGCGGTGATCCTGGGCGAGGACGAATTGGCGCGCGGGGCTGCGACGCTCAGGGATCTCGATACCGGCGAGCAGATCGAGGTGCCGCTCGTCGATCTCAAGGATCGCCTCGCGCCGTTTCGCTAGGTGGCGCCGATGAGGGGAGGGCCGGTGAACCTCATCGTCATCGGCGCCAGTCACCGCTCGAGCCCGCTCGAGCTGCGCGACCGCTTCGCGCTCATCGAGAACGATCTCGCAAGCGCGCTGGAGCGATTGCGCGAGGCAGGGCTCGGCGAGGCGGCGCTGCTCGCGACCTGCGATCGCGTCGAGCTCGTCACCACGGCCGGCGATCGAACGCGCGCCGCGGAAATCTTCACCGCGCTCTTCGCCGAGCGCACGGGAATGCCGAACGAAGTCGTCGCCGCGGCGCTCTATCACCATGAGGGCAAGGCCGCGCTGCGCCATCTCTTCGCGGTGGCGAGCGCGCTTGACAGCCTCGTCATCGGCGAGCCGCAGGTGCTGGGTCAAGTGAAGGCGGCGCATCGGCTTGCCGCCGAGCTCGGTGTCGCCGGTGCGGCGCTCGAAAGCGCCTTCGCCGCGGCTTATGCCGCCGCGCGCCGGGTGCGCCGCGAGACGCGCATCGCCGAGCGTCCGGTCTCGATCGCCGCGGCGGCCTTGCAGCTCGCGCGCGATATTCATGGCGATCTCGGCCGCTGCGCCGCGCTGCTGCTGGGCGCGGGCGAGATGGGCGAGCTCATGGCCGATCAGTTTCAGCGCGCCGGTCTCGCGCGGCTCGTCGTCTGCGGCCCACTGGCGCGTGCCGAACGCGTAGCGCAGCGCTTTGCCGCCAATCTTGCGCCGCTGGAGCAATTGGACGACGCGCTCGCCGCCGCGGACATCGTCATCTCGGCCTTGGGCAGCGGACGCGCGATCCTGACCGTGCCGCGCATCGCCGCCGCTTTGCGGCGGCGTCCGAGGCGGCCCATCTTCGTCATCGACGCGACGATCCCGGCGGATGCCGAGCCCGCCGTCAATGATCTCGACGGCGCCTTCCTCTATGATCTTGGCGATCTCGAACGCGTGGCGCTGGCCGGTCGCGTGACGCGCGAGGCGGCGGCGCAGGAGGCGTGGCGTATCGTCGACGACGAGCTCGCAGCCTTCGCCGAGCGTGATGCGGCCCGACGCGCGGTGCCGGCCGTGGTGGCGCTGCGCCGCCATGTCGAGCAGTTGCGCGCGGAGGCGCTTGCCGAATCCCGGGGCGATGCCGAGGCGGCGACCCGCCTCCTCGCAAGCCGATTGCTGCACGCGCCCTCCGAAGTGCTGCGCGAGCTCGCCGGCGCCGCACCCGACGAGGCCGAGAGCATGGAAGCTCTGCTGCGCCGCCTGTTCCGGCTCGGCGGCGATGAGGAGACGATGGAGTGAGTGGGCAAACTTCCCTCGACGAGAAGCTCGACAAGCTCGTCCGCCGGCACACCGAGCTGCGGGACACGCTCGGCAATCCGAACCTGCCGGGCGGCGAGGTCGCGAAGCTCGCCAAGGAATACAGCGACCTGACGCCGATCGTCGACAGCATCGCCGCGCTGCGCCGCGCGCAAGCGGAGCTCGATGATCTCTCCGCGCTCGCCGAAGAGGGCGGCGACGTCGAGATGCGCGATCTGGCTCAAAGCGAGTTGCGTGCGTTGAAGGAGCGGTTGCCGCAATTGGAGCAGCAGGTGAAGCTCTTGCTGCTGCCCAAGGACGAGGCGGATGAGCGCAACGCCATTCTCGAAGTGCGGGCCGGCACCGGCGGCGAGGAGGCGGCGCTCTTTGCCGCCGAGCTCTTCCGCATGTATCAGCGCTATGCGGCGCAGCGCGGCTGGCGGTTCGAGGCGATGGAGATCTCGGAGACGGGCTTGGGCGGCTTCAAGGAGGCGATCGCCTCGATCAGCGGCCGCGATGTCTTCGCCCGGCTCAAATTCGAATCGGGCGTCCATCGTGTCCAGCGCGTGCCCGAGACCGAGGGGAGCGGGCGCATTCACACCTCGGCCGCGACGGTCGCCGTGCTGCCCGAGGCCGAAGAGGTCGATATCCATATCGACGAGAAGGATCTGCGTATCGACGTCTTCCGCTCGAGCGGTCCGGGCGGGCAATCGGTCAACACGACCGACAGCGCGGTCCGCATCACCCATCTGCCGACCGGCATCGTCGTCTCGCAGCAGGACGAGAAGTCGCAGCACAAGAACAAGGCCAAGGCGCTCAAGGTGCTGCGCGCGCGGCTCTACGAGCGCGAGCGGCAGGAGCGTGAGGCCGCGCGCGCCGCCTCGCGCAAGAGCCAGGTGGGCAGCGGCGACCGCTCCGAGCGCATCCGCACCTACAACTTTCCGCAGGGCCGCGTCACCGATCATCGCATCAATTTGACGCTCTATAAGATCGACAAGGTGATGAGCGGCGAGGCGCTCGACGAGTTCATCGAGGCGCTGATGGCCGAAGACCAGGCGGCGCGGCTCGCCGAAGTGGAATGAGTGCGACGCTCAGGGCCGCGACGATCGGCGAGGCGGTGACGCGCGTGGCCGCGCGCCTTGCCTCGGCCGGGATCGAGGATGCGCGGCGCGAGGCGCGGGCGCTCGTGGCGCTCGCGCTCGAGGTGCCGGCGGAAATCGTTATCGGCTATCCCGAGCGGCCGCTCTCCGCCAGGGCGCTGGCGCTGCTCGAAGCTCTCGCCGCCCGTCGCGCGGCGCGCGAGCCGCTCTCGCGCTTGGCGGGGCGGCGAGAATTCTGGAGTCTCGATTTCGCGCTCTCGCCCGAAACGCTTGATCCGAGGCCCGATAGCGAAACGCTGATCGAGGCGGCGCTCGAAAACCTTCCCGACCGTGCGCGAGCATACCGTGTCGTCGATTTCGGCTGTGGCAGCGGCTGTTTGCTGCTGGCGCTCCTCTCTGAACTGCCCAACGCCACGGGCATCGGCGTCGATCTCTCCTTCGGCGCCGCATCGGTGTCGCGGCGTAATGCCGCGGCTTTAGGGACGGGCGGGCGTGCGGCCTTCATGGTCGGGCGCTGGGGCGAGGCGATGGTCGGCGAGGCCGATGTAATTCTGGCGAACCCTCCCTATATTCCCTCGCGAGACATTGCCGGGCTGCCGCCGGAAGTGGCGCGTTACGAGCCGCGCTTAGCGCTCGATGGCGGCGCCGACGGGCTCCAGGCCTATCGTCAACTGGCGCCGGCGACTCGCCGCCTTCTGGCCCATGACGGGATCGCACTCTTCGAGGTGGGAGAAGGCCAGGCGCCGGAGGCTTCGGCGATCTTGACGCAAGCCGGATTGGCCTTGGCGGCCATCCGCCGCGACCTCGCCGGGATCGAGCGTTGCATCGTCGTAAAGCGGGGAACGAACCTCGTTACGACACGTTAAGGAAGAAGGGGTATCTGAAAAAAACTTGTTGGAATGCGCGGTTTTCCCGTCTAGGGTGGAGCCGCGAAGGAAGGAGCCTCATGGGCTCCGCGCCAGCAGGCGCCGGTATCGCTCTCCTATCGAAAATAGTGCTGGTTGCGCGAAGCGGGCCGACACTGGAGGGTTATCCGCACCAATCACAAAAGCCGTGAACGATGTCGTATCGCGATTTCAAAGGTGTCATGAGACCAGGCCAGAACAAGCGGAACAGAGGCCGCAATAACAACCCGAACAATCCCAACAACAACCGTCCGCGCATGCCGCATCGCATGCAGACGTTCGACAGTAGCGGCCCGAACGTCAAGATCCGCGGCAATGCCTATCAGGTGTTCGAGCGGTATGTCGCCATGGCGCGCGAAGCGGCCTCGGCCGGCGATCGAATCGCCGCCGAGAATTTCTACCAGCACGCCGAGCACTATTTCCGCATCATGAATGCCAATGGCGATGGCCACCACAATGCGGTGCCGCGGCCGATGACGCCGGCGGATACCGAGATGGCCGGTCCCGAGCCGGAGACGGAGACGGAAGCCCCGCCGCCGCCCGCCGCAGCGCCGACCAGCGAACCGGAAGCGCCGCCGACGGCTTGAGAGAAAGCTTCATCCCGGTTATGCGTCCTTCGAGACGCGGTGCTCCGCACCGCTTCTCAGGATGAGGCTGGGTCGAACTTGGCCTCATCCCGAGGAAGGCCGCGTTGGCGGCCGTCTCGAAGGATGCACAATGGGCATGCCGCCCCTTGCCCGGGCGAGGACCCGACCCATATACGATTCCTAGAAAGGCACGCCCTGTCGCCTCCAAGAGGGACGGGTCTGTCGTTTCATCGTGGGGATCGTCATGGATTTCGAGAAATATACCGAGCGCTCCAAGGGTTTCGTCCAGGCGGCGCAGACGCTCGCGCAGCGCCGCGGCAATCAGCAGATCACGCCTGAGCACCTCTTGAAGGTGCTGCTCGACGACAAGGAAGGGCTTGCGTCGAACCTCATTCGCGCCGCCGGCGGCGATCCTCTTCAGGCGAAGAGCGCGGTCGAGACGGCGCTCGACAAGCTGCCGCGCGTCGAAGGTACCGGCGCGGGCCAAGTCTATCTCGCGCCCGAGACGGCGCGGGTCTTCGAAGAAGCCGAGAAGGTCGCGCAGAAGGCGGGCGACAGCTTCGTCACGGTGGAGCGGCTGCTTCTCGCGCTGACGCTCTCGAAGGGCACGCCGGCCGCCAAGGCGCTCGCCGCCGCCGGAATCTCGCCGCAGAGCCTCAACCGCGCCATCGAGGACATCCGCAAGGGCCGCCGCGCCGATTCGGCGAGCGCCGAGGAGGGCTATGACGCGCTCAAGAAATATGCGCGCGATCTGACGGCCGTTGCGCGCGAAGGCAAGCTCGATCCGGTGATCGGCCGCGACGAGGAGATCCGCCGCACCATCCAGGTGCTCTCGCGCCGGACCAAGAACAATCCCGTGCTGATCGGCGAGCCCGGCGTCGGCAAGACGGCGATCGTCGAGGGCCTGGCGCTGCGCATCGCGCATGGCGACGTGCCCGACAGCTTGAAGGACAAGCGGCTCTTGGCGCTCGATTTGGGCGCGCTCGTCGCCGGCGCCAAATTCCGCGGCGAGTTCGAGGAGCGCTTGAAGGCGGTGCTGGCCGAGATCACGGCGGCCGAGGGCGAGATCATCGTCTTCATCGACGAGCTGCACACGCTGGTGGGCGCGGGCAAGGCGGAGGGCGCGATGGACGCCTCCAACATGCTGAAGCCGATGCTGGCGCGGGGCGAGCTCCATTGCGTCGGCGCGACCACGCTCGACGAGTACCGGAAGCACATCGAGAAGGATGCGGCTTTGGCGCGGCGCTTCCAGCCGGTCTTCGTCAACGAGCCCACCGTCGAGGATACGATCTCGATCCTGCGCGGCATCAAGGAGAAATACGAGCTCCATCACGGCGTGCGCATCACCGACGGCGCGATCGTCGCGGCGGCCACGCTGTCGAACCGCTACATCACCGACCGCTTCCTCCCCGACAAGGCCATCGATTTGATGGACGAGGCGGCGGCGCGGCTGCGCATGGCGGCGGAGTCGAAGCCCGAGGCGATCGACGAGCTCGACCGCCGCATCGTCCAGCTCAAGATCGAGCGCGAGGCGCTCAAGAAGGAGAGCGATCCCGCCTCGCGCGAACGGCTGGAGCGGCTCGAGGACGAGCTCAAGGAGCAGGAGCAGAAATCGGCCGAGCTCACGGCACAGTGGCGCGCCGAGAAGGACAAGCTCGCGAGCGCGCAAAAGCTGAAAGAGCAGCTCGATCAGGCGCGCGTCGAATTGGAGCAGGTGCAGCGCAAGGGCGACTGGGCGCGGGCGGGTGAGCTCACCTATGGCGTCATCCCCGAGCTCGAGCGCAAGCTCAAGGCGGCGGAGGAGGCCGAGAGCCATCGCATGATCGATGAGGCGGTGACCGCCGAGCATATCGCAAGCGTGGTCTCGCGCTGGACCGGCGTTCCCGTCGACAAGATGCTCGAAGGCGAACGCGAGAAGCTCCTGCACATGGAGGAGAATCTGCGCCGCCGGGTGATCGGCCAGGACGAGGCGGTGATCGCCGTCTCGAACGCGATCCGCCGCGCCCGCGCCGGTCTGCAAGATCCCAACCGGCCGATCGGCTCGTTTCTGTTCCTGGGTCCCACCGGCGTCGGCAAGACCGAGCTTGCCCGCGCGCTCGCCGAGTTCCTCTTCGACGACGAGAGCGCGATGATCCGCATCGACATGTCGGAATATATGGAGAAGCACTCGGTCGCGCGGTTGATCGGCGCGCCGCCGGGCTATGTCGGTTATGACGAGGGCGGCGCGCTCACTGAGGCGGTGCGGCGGCGGCCCTATCAGGTGATCCTCTTCGACGAGGTCGAGAAGGCGCATCCCGACGTCTTCAACGTGCTGCTCCAGGTGCTCGATGACGGGCGCTTGACCGACGGGCAAGGCCGCACGGTCGATTTCCGCAATACGCTCATCGTGTTGACATCCAATCTCGGCAGCGAGGTTCTGGCGAGTCTCCCCGAGAATGCCGATATCGGCAGCGCGCGCGATCAGGTGATGGAAGTCGTCCGCGCCGCGTTCCGGCCGGAATTCCTGAACCGCCTCGACGAGATCCTGCTCTTCCGCCGGCTCAGCCGCGACGACATGAAGGGCATCGTCGACATCCAGCTCGCGCGGCTGCAGAAGCTCCTGACCGACCGCAAGCTGACGCTCGCCGTCGATGACAAGGCGCGGGCCTGGCTGGCGAATGCCGGCTACGACCCGGTCTATGGCGCAAGACCGCTGAAGCGGGTGATCCAGCGCGAACTTCAGAACCCGCTTGCCGAGCTGATCCTTGCCGGCCGCGTCAGCGACGGCGATACCGTCGATGTGACGGTCGGCGATGGCGGCCTCGCCATCGCCGCGCGGGTGGCGAAGGCGGCGGAGTAGGCGGGCGCGGGCGGTAGCGTCCTGCGGCTGGTGGGCGCGGCGCGCGGACGGTATTCTTCGGCGGATCGCAGCAGCCGCGATTCGAGCCATTGCGATGTTGCCGTCGTTCCCAACCGTGAACATTCCGCCCGCTGCCCAATTGCTTCCCTTCCTCGCGCTCGGCGTGCCGCTTTTCGCATGGCGGCGCCGACCATCCGTGCCGGTCGCCGGAGCGGCGGTGATGGCGTGCGGCATCTTTGGGCTCGCGGCCCTGCCGCATCTCGCCGATGCCGGCGGTGCCTTAC
>Ga0209062_1002995_pt1 | contig 20726 bp, 22 predicted proteins | sample Coa_R2_2_FD_187158 | JGI IMG/M metagenome (GOLD analysis project Ga0209062, IMG submission 187158) | Surface soil microbial communities from Centralia Pennsylvania, which are recovering from an underground coalmine fire - Coalmine... | ecosystem: Environmental > Terrestrial > Soil > Unclassified...
ACTCCTCGGCGCGCTGATGACTTCATTCAGGCCAAGCGACTGGACTCGATTGCGGAACTCCTGGCCATAGATCGAGTCAGGGTCACGAATCAAGTAGCGCTTGGCATCGCGGTCGGAAAAGGCTTCCATCATTTGTTGGCCCGACCATGCAGCCGTCGGGTGTTCTGTGATGCCGAAATGCAGAACTCTTCTGCGTTGGTGCTCGATCACCAGGAATACATACAGTACTCGCAAGCGAATCGTGGGCACCGTGAAGAAGTCAATGGCGACGATCTCATTCAACTGATTCTGCAGGAAGGTTCTCCAGGTTTGCGAGGGTGGCCGTTTAACGCTCCGCAGGATGCGCGAGACGGTTCGCTCTGATATCTCGATGCCGAGCTTCTGCAATTCTCCGTGAATGCGGGGTGCGCGCCAGAGCGGATTCGCTTGGGCCATGGCGTGAATCAACGCCCGAATCTCCCTTGGAGTCGATGGCCGTCCGCGCCTCGCGGTGGCTTTGGAGAGGTTGGCCCAGTATCGTCGGAAGCGCTCGCGATGCCAACGAACTACGGTGTCAGGATGAACCACGACCAGAGCACGACGCCAGTCTTTCCACACATGGGACAGCCCGATCCAAAACCAGCGGTCCCATCCGATCAGGCGCGGACGTTTCTGCTTACGTTTGTAAATGGCGAGCTGCTGTCGAAGAGAGAGGTTCTCCAGAACCACCGCGCGGTGACCCTTTCCGAAAAGCCAGACCAGTCGAAACAGGCGCAAGAGGACGCCGAGCATAGCTCGTGATTCTTGCTGCTATGTCGCTGAAAAGACAACCAATTGAAAACGATCTAGTTTTGGCGAAGGACAGGATGAATGCATAGGCAGATCCGCGCATTGTTGGCCTCTGAGATCCTGAGTTCACGTTCTAGAGGATGCACGAAGGAGACCTCTGGAAACAGAAAGGCCGATATTTCTGACGGTCTTCGCAGGTAAATGGGTGGAATATATGGGTACGGTGAGACTTTCTCGGAGGTCTTCCTGCCCTGCGGCTTGCTCGTCTATCCCTCACGAGATTCATCGATCTTTGACATCGCTGTAATCCTTCAGTAACTCGATGCGACAGACAATAAGGACATGAGTACATCCTCTGCATCGACGGCTTCAGCGGAGTTCACTCCTTCACTCTCCCCCGGTCACAACCCAGTTCGCGTGGCAATCGCGTACTTCGATGCAGGGGGAGGACATCGGGCCGCAGCGTTGGCACTGCAATCCGTCCTGAATGCAGATCATGGCTGGCGAGTGGAGCTTCTGAACCTTCAGGACTATCTCGATTCTCTCGATCCTTCGAGCAGGTTTTTCGGTATCCGAGTTCAGGACATCTACAATCGACTCTTGAATCGCGGTTCAACTCGCGTCATGCGGAAGTTGCTTCCAGTGCTTCATGGAGCCGTTCGGCTTTACACGCCGCTGATCGCAAGGCGTCTTGACAAATATTGGCGCGACACGAAGCCCGATATCGTCATCTCCGTTGTGCCGAATCTCAATCGCGCGTTGGCATTGAGCATCGTACGAGCGATTCCGAGCGCCTCATTCGTGACGCTGATTACGGATATGGCCGATACCCCTCCACACTTCTGGATCGAGAAAGAATCGCAATATCTGATCTGCGGTACACAGCGCGCGGCACAGCAATCACTTGCATTGGGTCACGCTCCTGAAAGAGTGTTCCAGACATCTGGTATGGTCCTCCATCCCAAGTTCTATGCTGCCACCCAGACGCGGGGCCCCGTGGCCACGCGGACTAGGCTTGGCCTTGACCCGAACCTGACGACGGTTCTGGTAATGTTTGGCGGTCAGGGTTCACCCGAGATGTTGCAGATCGCTAACGAATTCAATGAATCTGCCCGCCCAATACAGGTCATATACATATGCGGCCGGAATGAGCGCCTCTTCCGTGCCTTGCAGGGATTGCAGTTACGTCATCGCAGCCTGATCGTAGGTTTCACAACTGATATGCCAACTTATATGGCAGCATCCGATCTGATGATCGGCAAGCCTGGACCGGGCAGCATTAGTGAAGCCTTGCACTTCGGGCTGCCGGTAGTCGTGACCCGAAACGCTCGGACAATGCCGCAAGAGGTTTACAACACGTACTGGGTCGAGGAGAAAGGCGTAGGCATTGTTCTCCGGCATTTCCGTGAACTCAGCGCTCACCTCGATAGCGTGTTCCACGGCGACGCACTGCAACGAATGAAGATGGCTGCTCGCGCGGAGAACAACAATGCCATTTTCGAAATCCCATCCATCCTCACGCGAATACTCAACAATGTTCCATCAACAGTGACTACGCTGAACTCGACATCTGTTGCAAGTTCGCGGTTTCAAAATTGCCTCCAGAAGGTTGTATGAGATACCTAGAACAGCGAGAAGATCAGCCTCCGAGTAATCTCGGTGGCATTCCGTCGTAGAAGAATCAGCGTGACCCGATAGCTTCCGTATTGCTGCCGCCTCACCTCTGCTTCTTCCACGGCACAAATTGAAGACGCGGAGGTTGCGAAGCGGCCCGCCCAAACTGGCTTCCCACCTCGAAATCTCTTCTACCTCAAAGGCGCAGGACGACTGTCGTGTACCACAAAGTCGCACGTCCACAGGTCCGCTTTGCGCAGAGACACGGCTTCTCACTGTCTTGAAGCCGTTAGGAGGTGTGGAATGCAAGAAAAAGTTACCGCAATTTCTCGGGCAGGCATTGAGACCGAAGCCCCGGTGGTGCGTGGCATGGTGGTGCGCTCCAAGTGGGCGCACAACCTGCTCACGTTTCTGATGGTATTCGGACCCGGCCTGATTGTCATGGTCGCCGACAACGATGCCGGAGCCGTATCTACCTACATTCAGGCGGGTGCGCAATATGGCACCCGGCTTTTGTGGCTATTGTTATTGCTCTGGCCGACGACCTACTTCATTCAGGAAATGGTCGTGCGGCTAGGCATTGCAACCGGCAAGGGTCATGCTGCCATGATCTACCAGCGCTTTGGCAAGTGGTGGGGCTGTTTTCGCTCCTATATCTTGAACTAATCAATTTCCTGACGCTCGTGACCGAGTTCGCGGCGATCGCTCTGGCGCTGAGCCATCTCGGCATCAACCCGAACATCGGTGTCCCGATTGCAGCTATTGGGCTGATCACTATCGTGCTGACCGGCAGCTACCTCTGCTGGGAGCGCACGGTGAAGGTGCTCTGCCTGCTTGATCTCGCATGGGTAGTACTGGCGCTGAAGTTGTGGCCGTCAACGGGGGAAGTGGTACGGAACACGCTCGTGCCTGGAGTTCCTGCCGGTGGCATCACTCCGAACTTGATGTTTCTGGTGATTGCAATCGTTGGTACAACCATCGCTCCGTGGCAGCTGTTCTTTCAGCAGAGTTGCATCTCTGACAAACGGTTACGCTTTTGCAAGCCCTCGCTGTAGCGAGCTAGGGCCGCAGGAACAACTCCCGCCGCATGACCCGAGCTGTCTTCCAAGCAAATTTAACCACCTATTCATCAGATTGAAACAACCGCAAGCTAGGCTCTGCATGGTCGCGCGATTACTTGCCATTGGTGCGCTCCTGATACTAGCGCTTGCCGCGACGATACGGGCACGCGATCCTCATCACGAATTCATGTTCGATCTGGTCCAATTGCTGGATCTAGAACATCGGGTAGGACCGAGCCGGTCTGCAAAAAACAGTCGCGCCGCTTAAGGGGCAAGAGCCGGGTTTCATCACCTTTTCACCTGCCTTTGATTCAGCGCTAACGTCGCCAGTGTAGAAACCCAATATGGCGACACAAACAAGTTCAGTTCATTTATCGCCGCGAAGCGTGAGATCACTCTTGTCTGTTCGCGGCGTAGCCTCGCGATTTCTTCCTTGGAAGCAACTCGACAATTTAGTCGCAGACGTCGTCATAGACCAAATGGGTTCGGTCTTCGGGCGGCTTCTCCGGGCCCTGAATGTGGAATACAAGGTTGCAGAAAACGACTTAGCTAGTATTCCGAAGAAAGGCCCGACAATCGTAGTTGCCAATCATCCGTTCGGAATCCTCGATGGTGTGATTATCGCGGATCTCCTTATTAAGGCTCGCCCAGACGTAAAGATCCTTACGAACCATCTGCTCTCGCACGTGCCTTGGCTGCGTGAGTACTGCATCTTCGTAGATCCTTTCGGGAAGACGGAATCGGCGTATGCGAGCAGTCGTGGATTGCGGGAAGCGATTGATTGGCTGAGATCAGGCGGCGCGCTGGTGGTCTTTCCCGCTGGCGAACCTATTTCTTGCGAGCTCGCGACCGACGTCATGGACGGCGGCATGTACTCCCGGATAGCCTCGTTCGTCATCACGCTAATCAACGCAAGCCGCCTGTAGCGGAGGAGATCGACCAAGCGCGACTCGCAGCCGAGATCGAGTCTCTTTCTGCCGAGTCGAACCTGTGTCGCAGCGGAGGGTTCGCGGTCTACGTAGCAACTGCCGCGGAGACCCCATGCATTCTGCATGAGGTTGGCCGGTTACGCGAGATTACGTTTCGCGCTGTGGGAGAAGGCTCGGGACGGACTCTCGATCTCGATGAGTACGACCAATAATACAAACATCTGTTCGTCTGGGATATGAAGCAACAGCAACTTGTGGGCGCATATCGCTTTGGCGAAACGGACGAGATTCTGAACACAAGGGGCATACGAGGCCTGTACACAAACACATTGTTCAAGTATCAGCTCTGGATTCTGCCGTCGCCGTTTGTAGGCCCACAGCGTGCCTACGCGACATCTCGAAAAAAGTGGCCGATAGCATCGCCCTCGTGCTGGTGAAGATCAAGAATGGTGTGTAAGTCCGTGAGAACAAAGACTTCGGTGACCCGTGGAGCAGCATTGCAACAGCCTGAGTGCGCATCACGAGTTGGCAGCATAGCGATGAAGCAGAACGATCATTCCCAATCCTCCACTGTCGATCGCGCTTACTCCGGCAAGATTGAGAAGGCCGCTTCCGCTCTTGTCCATCGCCGAAGTCACAACGTCGAATAGGTGATCGGCTTCGGCACCGACAACGATTCGTCCTGAGCAATCGAGAATCGTGATTTCCGCAAAAGTGCGTGTTTCGATATGAAGTGTTCCGTGTGTCATAAGGATATTCTTACGGCCCGGTGTTTCACCTTCGTTAAGGCCACCAAGAAAAGGGAGTGACACGTTGATTCTGCTCAGCACACTCTGCCCGATCCGTTGGAGGGGGTCAGCAGTAAGCTCCCTCGTAACCCATATCTGCCGGAGCATCGCTGGCAGCGTGAGCTACCGCGGGGGTGGGTTCTCGTCGTTCTTCGTTGGCAAAACAGTAACTCACACCATCAACATATTCGTGGATCTTAATTCCTTGTTCGCAGACGGTGATGTAGGTCGGGCGTTCCGTCGTCCAGCAGCCCGTGTTGTAGTAGTGGATACCCTGCCTGTTCGCCGTGGCTGGCTCATGCGTGTGTCCACAGAACACTCGCTTGACGTCCCGTGCAGCCGCGTGAGCCAGAGCCCCGTTGGCGACTTTCTCTTCCAGTCGTAACCAGCGTGTGTTCAACCGATCGAGAAAACGGGCGAAACGCTTTTTCTTGGAATCGAGCTTCTGAATGAACAGAAAGAGAAGTCCTCCGAGACTGCTCAGTCGAAATTGGTCTTTCAGTACGAACGAGTCAAATTGATGTCCGTGAATCGCGAGATGTCGTTCTCCTTCGAAATGCCACAAATACTCATCGTACGCACGAATACCGACCAGATGAGACATGACTTCCACGAGACCGAAATCGTGGTTGCCTTCGACCCATACCACTTCAACGTTCCGTTTGGGATTAGAGAGTTTACGTATGAAGGAGAGGAACTCCCAATGTTCCTTACGAAGTCGACGGAAGTTCAGGTCACAGAAGATGTCGCCGAGCAGAATCAGACGGCGAAATCTCATCGACTTCAAGGCCGCCAGCGCTTCACGCGCCCTGGACGTTTCCGATCCCAGGTGAAGGTCCGAAAGAATCACCGTGTCGTAAATGACTTGATCCATACACCATCAGAATGCCGTGCGCCGATTACACATCAGTTAACTGATAATTAAATCTTCGTGAATTGGGCAGTCCTATTGGCCATTGTGGTTCGTGGAAGTTGGCCATATTTTTCCAGAAGCTCCGGCGTTGCACCGTCCGCCGCAATGATCTTCCTGTAGATCTCGGCACTCCGTCGCCACTCCGCAAATCCGGAATCCCCGAGGCGCTCATTGAGGCAGCAGCCCAATCCAATCCGCAAGGGCTGATTCTGTTCGAAGACCTGCCCCAGTTCAAGGGCTGCGACAATCAACCCAGCGCTCACGAACCCACCCGCTAATCAGATAGAACGCAAGTTCTCTTCTGATCCTTTCTGATCCAACTCCCAAATCCACGACAACTGACCGGAGGTGCGCGATGCGCCAGACGAATGAGAACACGTCCGTCAATTTGAAGCTGGTGATGCTCTTTGACTGGCGAAAGCACGTTTACTGCATCTGCAGTCACAATCTCTCGCCCGAAGATGCATCCGCGGAAGTCAATGAGCTGCGTCGCGACGGCCTTCCCGCCTTCTCGGTGGATCAACGCTCGCGGCATTTGCAAGACGATGCCGAGGAGTGTGAAGTCTGCCGTGCCGATGTTCAGCAATGCGTCAATCCTCCGCCTGCTCTTGAACGGAGGAGACGCGAATTCCGCCGCTAATCGCCACTCCAAAACTACAAACGGAATCACCGCCTGATTCCAAATCCACCCACAACCGAAAGCCACAAAGCATTGGAGGTGCGTCATGCCCGAGGACAGCAACGGCTACACGCATTACGTTGTTCTGAACGAGACGATCCTCGGCGAAGCCCGCATTATCGAGAAGTGTAACGAGTGCATCTCGCTTGCAATCGTGAAACTCGGGACTGGCGGTCCAAAGCCGTTCAACGACTATGCATTCGTCGAGAATCGCGCCCTCGTTCCCAAAATCCTGAACTGAACCCCCGAACCACACACCCACGCAGTTAAATCCATCCACAACTCTCTTCCACTCCGCACGATGGGCGACGTGTACCCACGTCAGCCCGTCGTGCGCCTCACCCATCCCGGCAGGTTGAAATCGAACGAAACTCACAAAAATCACAAAGCTCAACGTTGAGGATTGTGAGTTTTGTAACTATGAGGTCACCGTGCTTCCAGAGCCCAACTTTCCTGTAAAACCCGACGAATTCATTGGTCGGCAAATTCACTTGGATACGTTTGCGGATGCGCTCCAATCCAGCGTCGGAACAGGCAGAATGGCCTCTTTCGCGGTCCTGGGCGACTGGGGAATCGGAAAGAGCAGTCTCTTGCTCAAATTTGCGTCCACGTGTTCCGGTTCGATACCGCGGATACTCCCGGTTACGTTCTCCGTCTCGAAGGACATTTCTGATTACCTGAGGTTTGCGGAGGCACTGTGCGACCGCCTCGCAGATGCGTTGCTCGCGTCAGACTCGCTCGGAACGGCGATTCGCGCAGAAATTGAAAACTGGAAATTGACGAGAGTGAGCCTAGGCGCCGTCGCAATCGACCGCAAAACGAGACAGTATTACTTGAGTTCGGGAAGCGCTCTGCTTCGTCATGCCCTGTCCGAAGCATGGGAGCATTTCATTCAGCCTGCCTACTCTGGTGCAGTCTTCTTCCTCGACGATCTCCACAACCTGGCGACGCCAACTGTACAGGACACCGCACTGATAATCAGGGATCAGTTTCAAAGCTTTGGGATAGAAGGCGTCAACCTTAGCGTGTGTTTCTCGGCAAAGCGCGATTATTTCGCAGGCATCCGCAGCTTTGCAGAGCCAGCAGTCCGGTTCTACAACAAGTGCTTTCTGGACCCGTTCACACCCGAGGAAACGCTGGCGTACACGCGTGCTGTATTCGGGAGTACGCAGGTGGATTTGTTAGGCACTTCTCAATGGCTCTACGAAAAGACGTTCGGCCATCTGTATTTCTTGGCATTTATAAGTCGCGATCTTTGGAGTCAGTACCACGTGAGGCGATTCACAAATCCAGTGCATTTATGGCAGGGCGTCTTTGGCCGCTTAGAACGCGGGAAATTTACTACCGATTTGGCACAGCTCTCAGACAAGGAAATTGCATTCTTACGGGCAATTGCCGCAAGCGATGAGGACGAAATCAACCCCGCACCATTCGCACAGAGATTTCATCCGCAATACTTTAGGCGATTAGGCGATAAAGGATTGCTGATACGTGCGGGGCGTGGCCGCTACAAGCTCTATCACCCGCTCTTTCGACAATTCTTGCAACAGCATGAATGAGAACAGGCGAGGGCGCAAAAGCAACCTCGCGACAATGTGCCGGCACGGCGCTGATCCACCGGGCGGACTCCTTTCCCTTAACCCATTTGCCTCTTATCCATTTCGTTTAGGGTTTTCCACCCTTGCCCATTCCATTTGAGTTTCGCAATCGGAGTTCGCGATGGAGAATTCAACGACAGTTCCAAATCTCGGCTTTCGACTGACCGAAGACGCGCTTCTGAATGCTGAGGAAGTAGCGCAAATTCTGCGAGTTCCCAAGAGTTGGATCTACAGCCACCTGCACGAACTTCCAGCGATCCGACTGGGTCGTTACGTGCGCTTTCGCCGCTGTGAGATCGAGCACTTCCTTGAAGAACGCTCAGGAGCTTGCCAGTGACTCCGCTTCGTGCTACTGGTAGATCACGGTTGAAGCACCACGGAAGGAGAATCGTGGTGCGAGAGAAATACCAAAGACCCGAGGTGAAGGACCTCGGTATGAAGTGGAGAATGGTGTACTGGGACTACAGTTCGAAGCCGCGCCGCAAGCGCTCTAAAGTCTGGGCCAAGAGCACTGCGCCAAGCAAGCGAGAGGCGCAGCGCTTGGCCGATCAGTTCATGGAGAGGGTGAACGCGCGCAACAACGAACCGGGTCTCTACCCATCTGACGATGAGACCCTGGCCTCGCTGATCGCGAAGTGTCGCGAGAAAACGTGGCCCTATCTCAAGAACTCAACCCGGCAGCATTACGAGTTCTTGACCCACAAATACCTGTTGCCAGCCTGGGGAACGATGAAGCTCCGCAAGATGAACATCATCGAACTTCAGGATTTCTTCAACGCGTTTTACCCACGGCTTTCGGCAAAATCGATTCGACTGATGCACGCCTGTTTGCGCGTTCATTTGAATCAAGCGAAGGTATGGGGAATGGTGGAGAAGAACGCGGCAATTGGGGTGAAGCTGCCTCGGAGGAAGCAGCGCAAGCCGACGATCCTGTTGCCGCTGGCGACAATCGGCAAGCTGATTGAGCTTCTTCCCGAGCCCACCAAGAGCGTTGTCGTGCTGATCGTCTTCGGATCGCTTCGAATCGGTGAGGTGCTGGCGCTGCGCTGGCGTCACATTCAGGCAGACCGCATCACCGTGGAAGAGCGCATCTACGAAGGCGAATTCGACGACGTAAAAACCGACGCTGGCGAGCGGCAAGTGCCGTTCGACAAGTGCGGGTTGATGAAGAGCGCCCTGATTGGAAGATGGAACGCGAGCAAGCACCGGCAGCCGAATGATTTGGTGTTCTGCACGCGTAAAGGCAAGGGTAAAGGCGGTCCTTTGGGCAGGCGTAATCTATTGCGCCACATCAAGGCCGCCGCGACCAAGCTGGGCCTCTCCAGTGCCGTAGATTTTCGGAGCTTCCGCACCATGCACTCCAGCCTCATGCTGAGGGAGGGCGCAAGGCCGGAGGTCGTCCGGGACAACATGGGCCACGCAAATATTGATGTGACCCAGAACGTTTACGGCAAGAGTTGGTGGGAAGAACGAGTGGACGCGGTCACGCGAGCGGTAGAAGCGGTGTCCATCGCCACCCAGAACGCAGAGAAAGCAAAAGAAGTCAAACCGGATCAGCCGGAAACCTTCAGCGAGCAATGGGTGCCCCTTTGGGTGCCCCAACAGGAATCCAAAATTGCAAGTTGTTGAAGGTATTGGTCGGGGAGAGAGGATTTGAACCTCCGACCCCCTGGTCCCGAACCAGGTGCTCTACCAGGCTGAGCCACTCCCCGACGTGCAGCATGACGCAGATCCATCAGAAGTGTAATGAGATCAAAAATCTTTGCGCCAGAAGGGTTGATTATACCAAATGACGCTCGTCGGGCTGGCGTTAACGGCGCGACCAAGCTGTGATCACGGAAATCCGGTTGTAATTTCAGTGGGATCTCCCGCCAACTCTGAAACGAGCAGTCCAAACAGTGTCCCACGCAGCTTCCACTCTCCAGCGGGCTACTGTTCCATTTCTTCACTGGTCGAGCCATGTCTCGGAAGTATGCCGCAACTCGCCGGTCCTGCTACTCACAGCGCAATGGAAACTTTAGAATGCCCGAACGGCTGCTTATGGAGTTATGAGCGCAGGTTGCTTGTCACGCGCAAACGTTAGATCGCATCAAGATATTTTAAGGAGCCTCAAAGCCATATTGCTTCATGAGGTCGCGAATCTCGGGGCGCAAGAAAAATGTCAGAAAACGTTCGGCGGCAGCTTTGTTCTGCGAGGACTTAAGAATGATCGCCCCTTGCCGAATCGGCGAATAGTCGCCGGCCGAAACCAGGGCATAGTGGCCGATCCCCTTCATCTTCGGCGCCATCACCAACGAAAGCGCCACAATACCGATGTCGGCATTACCACTGTTTACCAACTCGAATGTTTGCGAGATGTTTTCTCCGAGCACCAATTTATCCTTCACCTTTTCATAAAGTCGCTCGTGCTGCAGGGCAGCAACGGCAGCGCGACCATAAGGAGCGTGGTTGGGATTCGCGATAGCTATCTTGCGCACGTGCGGGCTATTCAAAACAACGAGGCCGCCGCTCACATTCAGTGGAGAGTTGTCCGGAACCCACAAAGCGATTTTGCCTACAGCGTACTCATGCAGAGAACCCGGCTGCCCGAGTCCCGCTGACTGGAGACGCGTCGGATACTCCATGTCTGCGGAAAAGAAAATGTCGAAAGGCGCCCCATTCTTCAACTGAGCGAAGACATTGCCCGAAGAACCGAACGATAATTTGACCTTCGTGCCTGTCTCGCGCTCGAACCGCTCTGCGATCCTTGGCATTACCTGGTTGAGATCGGCTGCCGCGGCAACGAGAATTTGCTGCGCTAGAGCAGTTGTCGCCAGGCCGAACAGGCAAGCGAACGTCCACACCAGCTTCATAGCACTCCTCAGAGAACGGCTGCGCGAGCGGCCTCAGCGGCGCTTGCGCAATCATTTGTCTTGATTCGCAGTGAAAACAACGCTTTTCTCAAAGTCCTGTTGGCAGTTGTTTCCAAACGTATAAGAATGAAGATCTACTCCGTGATCTTCGGCACTCAGACTCAGCAGATGCGAGCCAAACTCCGGATTCTTGATGACGAAGTACATCCGGGGCTCATTTACTTCCAAATACGAACCATTTGTATCAAACTTGATGTCAAGTCCGGCGTCTGCTGCATCGAGTGGCTTACCATCCTGTGTCACATCTACTCGCACAGGCTTCTTCGTATCAAGACTCAGAACCGCGTAGACAGAACGCGCATGATACTGAAGGTCGGCAGAGGCACCGCGCGCCGCTGAGATCGCTCCGTCAGTACCGCCTTTCCACTTCGAGGAAAGTATCACCCCACCATCTGTGGGGGTACGATCGGGGTGGAAGTCGACCACCTCGTCCCGTTGCATGCGCTGCTTGTTTTCCACGGCGCCACGCCCATACTGCGGGCCAATGTAAGTCTCCTGCGTAGAAACCCCGCACTCCGGATTAAAGGTATCTTCCGGCGGCTCAGGAGGAATTTTCATCACCTCGGGATGGCTCTTTGCAAGGAGTTCGCGAATTTTCTGCTCCATCAATTCGCTGTACCGTTCCCCCTCGACCTGCATGACGATCTCGCCGTCAGGTGAGATGAGATCGCGTGTCGGCCAAGCCTGTGTATTGTATTCGGTCCAAAAGGTTCCGTTGACATCTGAAACAACCGGCCAGGGAAGGCGAAAACGTTTTGCGGCCGTTTCTACGTTTTTCGTATTGTGCCCGATAGCAAACTCACCGTAGTGAACTCCGATCACGTCAAATCCGTAGGGGTGATACTTCGCGTACCAGCGCTTGACGATCGCGAAATCGCGAATGCAGTTGATGCAGGTGTATTCCCAGAAGTCGATAAGAACGACGTGTCCCCGATAGTCCTTTAAGTGATGGGGAATGTGCGCCCTGATCGATCCAAATGACATCGGATGGAAAACCAGGTGCCCGACGAACTTTCCCACTGATCTGCGACACTAACGTGCAAGTAAGCAGCAATACCACGAGAAGACTTTTCAGCCAGATGAAATTCCGCGTCATTAGGACCACCCGCGCCCGCGCATCTTTACTTATTATTGCGCATCTGGGCTGTGGCCGCTCTGCTGGACGAGTTTCCAGAGCGTGCAGAACTTAGAAGCCCGAAGGCCTTTCGCCTGCGACACCGAAGCTCTTTTCCATGGCGCGGCCGGCTTGAACCAGCGTACCTTCCTCAAATAACCGCCCGATCAGAGTCACTCCGTGTGGAACACGCCTGGGAGGCGAAAACTTCGGAAGCGGATGAGCCGGGTCCGGAGCCCAGTCACTGCGCGCCTCGGAGACTTCTACGAATCCTGCACGGAATGTCAACGAAGGGTGTCCCGTAAAGTTGGTGATTGTTAACATCTCATCGCGAAGCGAGGGAACCAGCAGCAGATCGACCTGCGAAAAGATTCGCGCCATTTCCTGCGCAACCTTGCGCCGAAGGCGATCGGTCTGTACAAAATCGACCGCCGACAGGAATCTCGACTGCCGGAACGTATTCGGCCAGGCATCGGGCACCTGCGCCTTCAGTTGATCCACGTCGCCATTCACAGTTATCTCTTCAAACGAAGCCGCGGCTTCGGCGAAAAGAATCAGGTCGAGCGAGTCGTAAGACCAATTCGGAAGAATTACTTCCACCGGAGTCATGCCGAGCTTGCCGACAGCCTCGAGGGCTGCACGATCCACATCGGTGGCCGGAGGCTCTTTCATCCACGCCGGGAAATAGCCGATGCGCAAGCCCTTGATGGGCGCGTTCGCGTCATAGTCGAGACTGCTGGAAACGCTATTGAGATCGCCCGAGTCTGGGCCTGAAATCGTTCGCAACACGAGTATCGTGTCTTCTACCCCTCTGGCCATCGGACCGAGCTTGTCGAGTGACCAGCACAGCGTCATGGCGCCGGTTCGAGCCACGCGTCCATAAGTGGGACGAAGTCCGGTGACGCCGCAGCGCATACTCGGCGACACGATGCTTCCGCCGGTTTCGCTGCCGATCGCGAATCCAACCAGGCCCGCACCCGTCGCGGCCCCTGGGCCTGCACTCGAGCCAGACGAACCTTCTTCCAGCAGCCATGGATTCATTGTCTGCCCGCCGAACCAGATGTCATTCAAGGCGAGAGCACCGAGACTCAGCTTCGCGACCAGAACCGCGCCTGCATCGTGTAACCGCTTTACCACAGCCGCATCGGCAGCAGGCACTCGCTTACGAAAAGGTTCGGCGCCATAGGTAGTCGGAATGCCGGCTGTATCCAGTAGGTCCTTGGCTCCCCACGGAATTCCGTGCAGCGGCCCGCGATAGTTCCCCGCGGCGATTTCCCGATCGGCCGCACGCGCCTGCTGCATCGCCAGATCGCTGGTGAGTGTGATCACACAACGAAGCTTCGGATCGAACTTCTTGAGGCGATCGAGGTAAAGCGTGGTCAGCCGCTCCGAGGTGATTTGCCGGGTTTCGATCCAGCGCGCCAGGTGCGTTACAGGAGCAAAAGCAATGTCCTCTTCACTGGTGGGAAGCACACCCGGATCCGTTTTGCTCCAGATAAAGTGATCGCGGGTTGGCCCAGCGGTCTGGCCGGGCAATACCGGATTCCAAAGGGAGTAAGGAGCGACGCTCGCTTCAATCTCAACCTTTCGCGGGCCGGTTCGGCGCTCGTAAACAGGCGCCATCGCGCTACGCCAGTTTCCTGCTGCCTGTGCGCGCTCGGCAGGCGCAAGTGTGATCTGCACCAGCTTTTCTGCTTCCGCGAATGTGGTGGGCGACACCTCCGGGCCTACCGGCGGCGCCGTTCCGAAGGCGACCGGCGCTCCGGGAGTTGTTTCAGGCGCCTCCTGCGAGGCGAACGAGGGTACAACGGTAGCTGCGACAAAACTCGCTGCCGTGTTAATCAGAAACTGCCGACGCGACTTAGACATCCGCATTCGCTCCGGGATTCCAGGCGAGGTTAAAGAGGTGTGTAAGTATAAGGCTAAGGTCGGCAGGTGTGACAAATCTGCGATAGAGACTTATAGTTTGCCGCATGGCCGTCCTGCCAATTGTCTCTCGCGCCCGCCAGCATGGCGCACGAACGGCTGTTGTCGATTCGAGCGGCACGCACCGCTACGACGAGCTTCTGGACTTGTCCAGTCATGTAGCGAGCGCACTTCTCGGGGGCCGCAGGGATCTGCAAGAAGAACGGATCGCATTTCTTGTTGCCCCTGGCCTCGCGTGGGTAACTGTGCAATGGGCCATATGGCGAGCAGGAGGCATTGCGGTACCGCTGCCAATCGGCTCACCGCCCTCCGAACTTGAGTATTACCTCGCCGACACGCATGCGTCCGTTTTGATTTTCGACAAAGACAATGAAGGTCGAATCTCATCTATTCGGGGGCAGGCCCAACTGAACGCGATTTCGTATGAGGAGCTAATTGCCTCTCCTCCGCAGGACTTGCCCGAAATTGCAGAGCATCGCCGTGCGATGATTCTCTACACCAGCGGCACCAGCGGGCGGCCTAAGGGAGTCGTCACTACACATGCCAATATTGCCGCGCAGATTGAATGCCTGGTGAACGCGTGGGAGTGGTCGTCGGACGACCGTATCCTGCTGTGTCTGCCCTTGCACCACGTTCACGGAATCATCAACGTCGTGTCCTGTGCGTTATGGTTGGGAGCGACTTGCGAGATGCTGCCTCGTTTCGATGCGCCAACAGTTTGGGATCGAATTGTCGGAAGCCAACTCACAATGTTCATGGCAGTGCCAACGATCTACGTGAAGCTGATCGCAGCATGGGAAGCCTCATCAGCCGAATGTCGAGCAACTCTCAGTAAACATGCGGCGCAGTTGCGCCTGATGGTTTCCGGTTCAGCTGCTCTGCCAGTGATTACGCTGCAACGATGGCATGAAATCACCGGACACACTCTTCTCGAACGCTATGGGATGACCGAAATCGGCATGGCTCTTTCGAATCCGTACCGAGGCGCGCGCATTCCAGGCACTGTCGGCAGACCTTTGCCCACTGTTGAAGTTCGCCTTACGGACGAAGCTGGAAACGACGTCTCTCCGGGCATGCCGGGCGAGATCATAGTCCGCGGGCCAGGCGTGTTTCAGGAATACTGGGGCAGGCCCGAAGCTACGCGGGAGGCCTTCCGCGATGGATGGTTTCTTACGGGCGATACAGCCATTGTTGAAAACGGCGTATATCGCATCCTTGGCCGTACAAACATCGACATATTGAAAACGGGCGGCCATAAAGTGTCGGCGCTGGAGATTGAAGAAGCGCTGCGTGAGCATCCGGTTATCTCCGAATGTGCAGTGGTTGGCATCCCAGATGCCGAATGGGGAGAACGCATTGCGGCCGCCGTGGTTTTGAAATCAGGCAGTGCACTCGATCTGCAGACACTTCGAGTGTGGGCGCGGGAACGGCTGGCGACACATAAAATCCCTTCGCGGCTTTTACTGCTGGAGAGTTTGCCACGTAATCGAATGGGAAAAGTGACGAAGCCGGAAGTCCGGGCAATGTTCGAAAAAACTGCCGAAAACGCACAGGGATAACGCACATCTTAACGTCCGTGCTATGCTTCCCGCCTTCCGAGGCAGATTTATCTGGCGCCTCGTGTCGCACAGGTCAACTATAAGGTCTCGATCAACCGCATGACTGGAAGAACAAAACTCAGCCGTTCGCAGATCACCGGATTTTGGGCGGCATGGTCCGGTTGGACTCTCGACGGCATGGACTCGGTGATTTATGCGCTCGTGCTCAGTCCCGCTCTTACAGAGTTGCTTCCTAAGTCAGGCATCAGAGCCACTCCCGCGAATGTCGGATATATCGGCTCCGTACTTTTCGCGCTCTTCCTCGTCGGATGGGGGTTGTCGCTGCTGTGGGGGCCCATCGCCGACAGGTTCGGCCGTGCGCGAGTGCTGGCCGCAACGATTTTTGTCTACGCCATTTTCACCGGTGCCGCTGCCCTTTCGCAAAATGTGTGGCAGCTCGGACTGTTTCGGTTGCTAGCAGGCATTGGGATCGGTGGCGAGTGGGCATTGGCTGGAACCTATGTGGCCGAAGCCTGGCCCGAGGATCGCCGCAAGATGGGTGCCGGCTATCTTCAGACGGGGTATTACGCCGGCTTTTTTCTCGCGTCCGCGCTCAACTATACCGTAGGGGCTCACTACGGCTGGCGCGCCATGTTCTGGTGCGGATTGACGCCGATTGTCGTCGCCTTTCTCGTCTTGCGTCGTGTAAACGAACCGGAGCGTTGGGAACGAATAGTAAGCGCCCGAACGAGTGGACGAAATCGGTTCGCAGTCATTCTGAGCGGCCCATACAGGCGCCGCACGGCGGTGAATACTGTCTTGCTCGCGGCGGCAATTTGCGGACTCTGGGCAGGCGCTGTTTACGCGCCCACTGCGATGATTACCCTGGCGAAGAAAGTCGGAATGGCCCAGGCTCAGGCCGTACATGTTTCCTCGCTCGGTATGGGCTTGCTGTCTCTGGGAACTATCCTCGGCTGTCTCGCCGTTCCGCCCCTGGCTGAAAATTTCGGGCGAAAGCCGACCTTGGCCTTTTACTTTTTGGGCATGGGAGCGACCATCCTGCTGAGTTTCGGATGGGCCTTTTATCTGCCGAATGGCCTGGCCCCATTCATTACTGTTCTGTTCTTCCTCGGCTTTTTCGGCGGAAACTTTGCGATATTCAGCTTATGGTTGCCGGAGCAGTACGACACCTCGGTTCGCGCAACCGCTTTTGCGTTTACCACTTCGTTCGGTCGTTTCATTGCGGCGGGCGTGAATTTCGTCATTGCGGCGATGGTTGGAAGAATGGGTACGCTCGGCAGGCCGGTAGCGATCACAGCCATCGGGTTTGCCATCGGGTTGCTGGTCCTTCCAGTAGGACTCGAGACACGCGGCAAAAATCTTCCCGACTAATCTTCGCACGTCCCGGAACCGGCTGAATGTTGTACGGCTGCATCAGAAGCAGAGTGGCCGGCGCGTGCTTCCGGTGTTCTATTCCGACAATTACATTCCGCTGGTTCCGGATGAATCGTCGACCATCACCATTGAAGCGGCAACAAAGGACCTAAGCGGGGAACAACCGCTGATCGAGTTGGACGGCTACAACGTGGATGTGAAGCCTGTACAAGGTCCGGTGATGATCGCTCTCAACGTAAACGCCCAGCCGTCACATTGGCCGGAGTCTAACATTGTCCCTGAACCTATGAACGGCCTTAGTGCGCGTGGTTGTGACAGGTAAGCGTACAGGTATTCGCAGCCTGATTGTAGGAAATGGGATTATTTCCATTTGCGCCTACCACATTCAAATCAAAATCAACCATTCGCACACCGGTTGGATTGGCGGATGTTGCCGTCATCCCGTGTGCATTGTGGCATACCGAGCAGGAGAACCCGTCAGTGAAGACGTGCTCCTGATGATAGGCCCACGAAGAGCTCGACATGACCACATTCAGGTCGTGGCACTTGGCGCACATGCCATACGGGCCGTTAATCGTCAGATCTGGCTGCTTATTTACGTTGACCGTGATCGCGGTTCCCGGACCGCCGGGAGCCTGGCTCGAAGCGTAGTTATGCTCCAGGATGTGTGGCCATTTCGAGCCGTGCGGACCGTTTGGACCGGAACCACCAAACTCGCGATTGTCATCGCTGTTATGGCAGTCCGTGCAGAAAATCTGATTACCCATTCCTCTGCCCTTCGTGGTCGATCCATTCACGTCGAGCATAGTGACCAGCAAACTCGGCTGCGCGAAGCTGCTGCTACGCACATGCATCACTGGATGGCTGGACTTCGCACTGCTGTTCATCAGCGGGATGATATTCAGCGGATCGGCCCCCGACCTGGCCGGAAGGTAGCCGTAAAGGACCGTCGTTCCGTTTCCTTTTCCAGCACTGTATCCATGGCAGCGCAGGCAGTTCTCATATTGGTTTGTTGCTGGCGCAAGCGCGGTCGTTCCGTCAGCAGCAACCCCGGATACATTCATCTGCGAGACTCGCAAAAGCGGAGGAAGTCCGAACGAGGTAACTTGCTCAGATCCATGCGCGTTGTGGCAGTCTGCGCAAGTCGCATGGCGATTGTTGTTGAGAACGGCCGCTTCCGAGGCGTCGTGAGGATTGGTACCCGTCGGAAATGGATGCCCTATTTTGCCGAATTCCGCGAAAACGTTTGGAGCCGCCGGCGAGACATTCGATCCGCCGCTGTGACACGAAGCGCACGTCTGCTCGTCCGCGGCACGCAGCAGGCGTGTGGCTCCTTTCGCATTGTGCGGTGCGTGACAGGAAAGGCAGGCATTCGCGGCAACGTTGCCGTACAGTCCTAACCCTGCCTGCGCGGAAACCTGGAACTGCGATGCAGTTGCGTGGATACTCAGGCTCCAGCCTGCCAGCGGATTGGCTAAGGTAGTGCCATTGACCGCGGTTCGCGTTGGATCGTGGCAGGCCAGACACATCTGTCCATTTGAACTATCTCGGACAAGAAAGTTCGTGGAAAGCTTGTCTACGGCTTGTACGTGAGGGCTATGGCACGAAGTACACTCAACGTTACCATTGATGAGCTTTACGGCTCCTGTTTTGTCCGCCGTTTTTCCTGAACTCGCCAGCGTCACTACAAGATCGACATCGTCCTGCAGCTTCGTGATGCTGAACGGATGCGAACTCTGCAGGCTCGGACCGAATTGATCTGCGGTATTGAGTCCCCGCGTCATGGGTAGTTTTCCGAACAGCACCGTGTCGCCAGGAGCGACCGTTCCATCATGGCAGCTAAGACACAGGCCACTGTCGCTGCCCAATGGCATTTGTGCATTTCCTTTGGAAGGGTTCGTCGTACTGGCATAAGGGGTGTACACCGACGTTGCCAGTTTTTGATTCCACAGCGGAGCCATGTCGCCATTGCCGGAGTGAGGCACGTGACAGTAGGTGCAGGATCCCGGCCTTGGGCCCTGAACCGGGGACACACCACCTGGCGAGAGATCGTGTACGCCGATGACATCGCCGTTGAGCTGCGCATACGCAGCAACAGACAGAGCGAACCAGAGGGCACACACCAAGTGCAAGCCGCGGGTCACTGAATTCCCCCTTTGGCCTGCTGCTTCAAACCGTGGTATTGGAACTCCTGCACGCGGCCGTTGTAAGAATCGACGACGAAAACATGATCGTTCTTGTCTATGAATAGCCCGGTGGGCAAGCGGAATTCACCAAAACCAGTGCCCTTTTGCCCGAAGTAATAGAGCAACTGACCCTCGCGGTTGAAAACCTGCACAATTCCGCGAAGACCATCGACTATATAAAGGTGATCTTCGGAATCAATACCGATCCCCTTCGGACGGAACATTGTCCCCATCTCATCGCCGATCTTTCCCACTGCATATTCGAACTGCCCGGACCGATCGAGGGCCTGGACCCGGAAATTCATTGCATCCACGACGACCAGATCTTTGCCATCCAGACGAAGCTCTGTCGGAAAGTTGAACTCGCCGGCGCTGGTGCCGTTCTGGCCGATGGTTTTGAGGACACTGCCCTGCATGTCCAGCACGAACACCTTATTGCGCAGCGTATCGCTCACGTAAATGCGCTGTTCGGTGGTATCAATGGCAATCCCCGTCGGGCGTTTAAAAAAACCTTCTCCGCCTTTCAGGGCGCCGATCGCACGCTTGAATTTTCCATCCGCATCGAATACGAAGATCTTGCCCGACTCCGAATCCGTCACATAGATGTTGTCCTGATCGTCAAGCGCGACACATTGAGGAGCCAACATGGAATTTTTGCCCTTATCGCGGCGTGAGATGAACTTGTACTTCTGATCGGCAAAATCGAAGATGTGTACCCCAACGGCGCCCGGATCGGTGACGATCACTCGGCCTCGCGAGTCAGAGGCAACGCTGTATGGACGCACCAAAAAATGCAGATCCGGCTTGCCCACGACCAAATCGAATGCCTTGGTCCAGAAGCCGCGTTTGGTTTTGACATCGCGATCGGCGCTAAAACTGCGCTCAAAGGTTAATTTCCGACCGCCGTCGAGCAATAGCTCTGGAACTTGGAACTCGGTGGGTTTCGACTTGTCGCGCGCGAATACATCGCTGCTGAACACGCCAGCCAGCATCAGTAGCCCGGTCAAAGCTAGCCGTGTGCCGTGCTTCGCGCTTAGAAGAAGTTGAACCATCGATAGACCCCGACAGAGAATGAGCCGACATGGGCAGGCGGCAATCCCGACGCACTGAATCCCTGGATCAAACGGCTGAAGCCTCCGGTCACCCCTACTTGACGAAATTGGTATTGGAAGTACGCATTCTCCTGCTCGAGCTGGTTCCAGGAAGCAAGTCCGAGGTTATTAATATTGCTGCGCGAACTCACATAGCTAGTTGAAAAGGTCAGATGGCGAACTGGGGAACCTGAGATCGCAGCCGAGTAGCTTT
>Ga0209062_1002996_pt1 | contig 20725 bp, 19 predicted proteins | sample Coa_R2_2_FD_187158 | JGI IMG/M metagenome (GOLD analysis project Ga0209062, IMG submission 187158) | Surface soil microbial communities from Centralia Pennsylvania, which are recovering from an underground coalmine fire - Coalmine... | ecosystem: Environmental > Terrestrial > Soil > Unclassified...
AGATCGCGTCCAGAAGATTATATTGCGCGCCGCGCTCGTTGACATAGGCGCCGATCAGCACGCCGCCCCAGCGCGAGAAGGTCGGCAGCGCCAGGACGTCATAGGTACGCACCATGCCGTCGCGCACGCAGTGGGCCGTGGCGAGGTAAGGGCGGTTGTTCTTCGCCGCGTTGGAGGCGGCTTCGCTGAGCACGGTCGCGCAGTCCGGCGGCAGCACAGCCATCGGTATGTCCCAGCGCTCGTCGCGCAGCCATTTCTGGGCATAGCGGCCGGTACGCGAAACCGCAAAACCGTCATCATCAGTCTTGAGCAGCACGATGTGGTCGGCGAGCCGCCCGAGGCTGCCGAGCATCACGTCTTCATAGCGCGGAAGCATCTCGCCAGGCCGCAAGCCTGCCTGCCACTTCCGGCGCAACACCGGCATGTCCTCGAACATGTCAGTCGTGACTCTTACGGACTGCTTTCTGGCAGATCCCATGACACTTCCCAAAACCACTTCCCCGAAGCTTTCGCTTTCTTCCCTTCGGTATCCAATTCCGGCCCGCTTAATGTCGTGTAAAAAATCAACAATACGCCCCGCCAGTGCGTGATTGTGACAGTTTTAAGTCGGGCGATGGTTAGTGGGCTTTAGAGACTATGACAGTGGACGCGCCAGGGGGCCGTGTGAACCCAAGGAGATTCACAGGGCGTTTACCGCGCGATCACCTCAACCTCGCCGTCGACGCCGTTGACGACGTTGAACGGGCGCTCATAGACCTTGCCTTCGTTCTTGGCGATGGCGCGGTATTCGCCTTCGGAGAGCACCACCTTCGGGAAGGCGCCGATCGATTCCTTGATGACGTCGCCGCCCGGCGTGATCACCGACCAGGCGGTGTTGGCAAGCGCCTCGCCGCCCTTGTCGGTGACGAGCTTGAGCGTGATGACGGCGGCGCGGTGGGTGACGGTGACGTCGGTCAGCTTGCCCGCGGTCACGCGGATGTCGGAGCGCACCACCGAATTGGCATCGCCATAGTTGGAGACGATGTAATAGGTGCCCTCGGGCAACAGCACGACATCGCCCGCGGCGACGGTCGGCACCAGAGGCGCGCGCTCGCCGACCTCGAACTGGCTGCCCTTGTAGATCGCGAAGGAGATCTGGTTGGTCGGGATCTTGCTGGTGCCGACTCGGCCCTCGATGCGCAGGCCTCCCGCCGGCAACAGGAACAATTCGCGGTCGGTCTCGCCCTTCAGCGACACCGTGCGGATGGCGCTGACCAGGCCCAGCGCGACATGGACCACGTAATTGCCCGGGGGCAGCACGATGTTCGGGGTCGCCCCCCGCTCTTCCCGAATCATCTTGAATGAGCCGGACTCGTCGGGATGGTCGGCGAACACCCGCCACACCAGCCCGCCATTGATGACCGGCAGGTCCTTGCCATAACGCGCGCTCAGCGCCAGCACCGCCTGCCCCGGCGCCAGGCTCGGCGGGGCCGCGGGCGGCAAAGCCGCCACCGGCGGCGGGTTGAGCGACGGCTGGGTGAGCGTCGGCTGGCCCGGCAGTGGCTGGGTGAGCACCGGGGGTAGGTTCGAGGACGGGCCGGACGACGGCGCGAGACTGACGGCGGGGCCGGGATCAGGCACCGCGGCGGGCGGCACCGGCGGCGGGCGATCGCTGAACAGCTGGGCGCCGGCGGGCACAACCGATGCAAAGCCAAGCGCGGCGGTAAGGACTGCGGTGCGAGCAAGGCGCCGCGGCAGGTCAAGACGCAGGCCAAAGCGGGGCGTCAGCGCAAGGCTGCGCCGGAAACCGCAAGGTCCGTCGCCAAGAGAGGTCATGAACCTGCTTTTCACCGAAAACACGGCAAATTCAAGCCTTAAGCATTAACGGTCCCAGCATGTTGGAACCGGTCGGAACTGGTAGTTGTTGATGTCTCGATCAGGTCACAAATCCCGCCTAGGCGACCTCATACGCGGCATAAACCATGCTTCCCTCCGATTCTGGCAGGCTGTAACTGTGGCGCGTAGTCTGAAGGCGTTCGGGAGACAAGTTTAGTGTTGGACATTCTGATCGGACGCGGTCGCGCAGAATCAGACGAGATGGACAAGGTCGGTCTTGGCACCATCCGCCGCCCCGTGATCGGGCTTGCGCTCGGCGGCGGTGCTGCCCGCGGCTTTGCCCATATCGGCGTGATGCGCACACTGCTTGCCCACGGCATCGTGCCAAACATTGTGGTCGGGACTTCGATTGGCGCCGTGGTTGGCGGCTCCTATGCGGCCGGCCATCTCGACACGCTGGAGGAATGGGCGCGCAGCCTGCAGGTGCGCAACATCCTCGGCTATCTCGACATCCGCCTCAACGGCTCCGGCCTGATCGGCGGCGAGAAGCTGGCGGCCAAGCTCGAAGCCTCGCTCGGCCAGACCTTGATCGAGGACCTGCCGGTGAAGTTCGCCAGCGTCGGCACCGAGGTGCGCACCGGCCATGAGATCTGGCTCACGCATGGCAAGCTCGTCGAGGCGATGCGTGCCTCCTATGCCTTGCCCGGCATCTTCGCCCCCGTGCTGATCGGCGACCGCTGGCTGGTCGATGGCGCGCTGGTCAATCCGGTGCCGGTGTCGGCGGCGCGTGCGCTCGGTGCGGAGATCGTCATCGCCGCCAACCTCTCCAGCGACATCTTCACCCATTCGACCACGATCTATTCGCATGGCACGCCGGTCGAGGTGCCCGAGACCGTGGTGACGGCCGAGTCTCCCAAGGATCCATCGAAGGAAACCGCAAAACGGCGCTTCGGCAAATTCTTCTCACCCGAGCGCACCGTGAAACGGGAATTCTTCGGCAGCGCCAGCCGGCCCGGCATTTCGTCCGTGATGGTCGACGCGTTCAACATCATGCAGGACCGCATCACGCGCGCGCGGCTCGCCGGCGACCCGCCTGACTTGCTGATCACGCCGCGCGTCGGCCAGATCGGCTGGTTCGATTTCCACCGCGCCGCCGACCTGATCGAGTTCGGCGCCCGTGCCACCGAGCGCGCGTTGGACTCGATCCAGGAGGCGATCCCAGCGCTGGCGCCTGAGAGCGCATCAAAGGCGGACTAAAGCGCGATGAGATTGGGATGAATCGTCATCGCGCTTTAGCTCTTTGATTGAGCATGATCTTTTTCGGAAAACCGCTTCACACTTTTCCGGATCATGCTCCAGGCTACGCCGTCTTGATGTAGGTCCGCAGGGCTTCCTGCTCGTTCTCGTATTCCTTGACGCGCCATTTGACGACGTCGCCGATCGAGATCAGGCCGACCACGCGCTCGCCGTCGATCACCGGCAAATGGCGGAACTTGCCGAGCGTCATCATTTCCATGATCGCGGCGACGGTGTCGCTCGGCCGGCAGTTGACGACCTTTCGCGTCATCACGTTCGAGACCGGCTCATCGAGCACGGACGCGCCGCGCTCGCCCAGAACGCGCACGATGTCGCGCTCCGACAGGATGCCCTCGATGCGGCCCTGGCTCATGACCAGCACGGCGCCGATCCTGCGCTCGCTCAAGAGCTTGATCGCCTCGGACATCGCAGCATCCGGCGGGACGCTCATGATCTGATGTCCCTTGGTGTCGAGAATTGCACGTACCGTCATTGTCGTCTCCCTGAAGCATCCGCGCGCCTTGCAAAGACGAGCGCGGTCTTATTTTGAGTTCCAAACAACGAACTGGCGCCGGTTTTGGTCGCGCGCGCTCTTCTGGTTTTGCTCTTCTCTTTCTTGCTTTTCTTGTCGCTTGTCTTGAATGCGGCGCGGCTTGTGGCGGGCACATCACGTGCCCGTGGCGTCTTCTTGAGACGACCGATGATGAATCAAATCGCAAGAAGCCGCAAGGCAGTCACACAGCACCTGCAGCATCGCTGCGCTGGTGGGCGACGGGATCAAACAGCGAGAACAGCACAAGGCCCGCGAAGAAGCCGCCGATATGCGCCTGCCAGGCGACGCTCGCGCCCTCGGTGCCGATCGCGATCGAGCCGATGCCGAAGATAAGGTTAACCCCGAACCAGACCAGGAGAAACGCCAGCACGCGCGGATTGCGCAGCGCACGCGCAAGTGACAGCGCCGGCACTTTTGCCGCCTCATCCGCATCGCCGCGGTTGAAGGAGAGAAAGCTGCCCTTCACGAAGGCAAATCGAATGGCGGCGGCCATGGTGCCCGAAACCGAGGCAGACGCGCCGATCATCGGCGCCACCGCGTGCTCATGGGTCACAAGATGCGCCAGTGCTCCTGCCACAGCGGTGACCGCCATGAACAGGAAGAAGCGCAATGCGCCGAACCGCCGGGCCAGCGCGCTGCCGAATGGCAACAGCCACAGCACGTTGAAACCGAGATGGGTGAGATTGGCATGCAGGAGCGAATAGGTGACGAACGTCCACACCTTCGCCCCCGCCCCGCCCGGAAAGGTCAGGTCGACAATCGCCGAATCGTAGCGCTTGGGGATGAAGCCGAACACGTCGATGGTCCAGTTCTCCCATTCGGGCGGCAGCAGCACGCGCAAATGGATCACCGCGAGCAGGACGATGTAGGCGGTCAGCGCCGGCGGCAGCGTCAGGATGGGTTCATGCGGCGCCTGCTCTGTGGGCAGTTCCGGCGAGGTATCCTGCGGGGGGTCGAGGGGGGCTTCCAAGGGCGGTCCGGACTTTCAAAAAGCGCGCGTTAGCGCGCGATGATGGCAGATAGGCGGCTTTGTCCCGGCAGCGCAAGGGGGCGGGTCATCACGAGCGCGGCGGCGGAAAACGCGAAAATCCCGTCTTGAGGCCGCCGCGGAGAAGATTTCGCGCGCAAGGCACGGAGAAAACAGATTTCGCTGCCATTGCTTTCACATCCCCGATTCACGACATTGGCCACACCAACAGCCGCGCGAAAACCATGGTTGAGCCCTCGAAATTCGATCCTTTTGGCGAGCCGGTCGCAATCGTCGATGCGCTTGAGCCGGCGCCCGCCTCGCGTTGGCTGGCGCGGACCGGCGCTGGCCTGTTCTGGGCCCTGGTGATCGCCATCGTCGCAGCGCGCGCGGTCTATTTCGAGCCCGGCGTCTTCAACGGCCTCGATCGGGCGATCGCCTTCGCCCACAGCCTGATCGCCGCGCTGTAACGGTTTCATCCGGATGCGCCATGCGCATGGCATGCAGTGGGATGCAATTTCTTTCTATCGCGGCCATCGCGAAATATATTACTTTCCGGACCCCATTCAGCAGATGATCTGCTCTGAAGCGAGGGTTTGTGCCGCCCACCGATCAAGATCCACCGCCAAAGCCTGTGGCACAAAGCCGCTTCACCGCCGCGTTCCATATCCTCATTGCCGCGATCCCCGGCGTCGCGCTGTGCCTTGCGATCACGCTGGTTTCGCTTGCGATCCAGAACGTGGAGGAGCGCGCGCTCGCACATCCCTATGTGGAAGCGCTGGTCATCGCGATCCTGCTCGGCATGGCCGTGCGCACGTTCTGGCCTCCGTCGGAGCGCTGGCTGGTCGGCATCGCCTTCTCGGCTAAGCAGCTGCTCGAGGTCGCCGTCACCCTGCTCGGCGCGTCCATCAGCTTTGCGGCGATCGCCGCCTCCGGTCCGCTGCTGCTCGCGGCGATCGCGGGCACGGTGGCGGTGACGCTGTGCGTGAGCTTTGGTGTCAGCCGGGCACTGGGACTGTCGAAGAAGCTTGCGATCCTGATCGCCTGCGGCAATTCGATCTGCGGCAATTCGGCAATCGCCGCTGTCGCACCGGTGATCGGCGCCGACGGCGACGACATCGCCTCCTCCATCTCGTTCACCGCGGTGCTCGGCGTGTTGATGGTGCTGGGCCTGCCGCTCCTGATCCCACTCCTGAAATTATCGGCGACCCAATACGGTATTCTCGCCGGCCTCACCGTTTATGCCGTGCCGCAGGTGCTGGCCGCAACGGTACCGGCCGGCGTGGTCAGCACCCAGATCGGCACGCTGGTAAAGCTTGTGCGCGTGTTGATGCTCGGCCCCGTCGTGGTCGGGCTATCGCTGTTCGCCTCGCAGCAGCGCGCCGGCGCGGCAGCGAAGGCGGGTGCGAGCAAGATCAGCCCCTTCAAGCTGGTGCCGTGGTTCATCATCGGATTTCTCGTGTTGGCGGGCCTGCGCTCGCTGCAGGTGATCCCCGATGCCGCGACCGCCCCGGTAACGCGAACGGCAGCGCTATTGACGGTGGTGTCGATGGCGGCGCTCGGTCTCGGCGTCGATGTGCGCGTGCTCGCCAGCGTCGGCGGCAAGGTGACGGCGGCGGTGACGCTGTCCTTGATGCTGCTGCTCGGAATGAGCATCGGGCTGGTGCAGGTGTTCAGGTGACCCCCCGGGTTTCTCACGAAACGCGCTGCGTCGGCCCCCACGCGCAATTTTATCGACGCATTCCAATGCCATTCAGGCGCGGAGATACGCTGTTGCGTGGTGCGAAGTCTCCGCCGAGCGAGAGGCCGGGGCCAAGCGAGGTCAGCATCTTGCTCTGGTCGACCACCACAGGCGTACCAATGGGGAAATCGAGCTTGCGATCGGGCGACGTGATCTCGCGCTGGACATAATCATAGTCCCACCGGAGCGGATTGAGATCGGCCAGACGAAACTGAGCCGCTTGGGCGCTGGCCGCATTCATGGCCGCGACCATCGAGGCGTGGTGCTCCGGGAATAGCCTTGGCACCGCGACAACAGATGTCGCGCCGATGGCCGCAGCAGCCGCCACTAGAACGAGAAAGCGCATGTTGCCTCACACCAATCCGGTTGCGGCCACAATAACGGCGCCCTTTCAAAGATCGCTCTACAAATCGGCTAAAGTTGTACCGATCGATCATCCAAAAGCCTGCATCGCCCAAAGGCATTCTGCTGACGCGTCGCCGAACTATGCGAGCGAACGTCTCACGGCGGTGGCTTCGCCGAGAACAGTTGCTGCGGTGGCCTCCCGCAGAACGGGCAATAGCGGATCGCGTTTTCGAGTTCCGCGACGCCTCCGCCCTGCATCGAGGTCTTTGCGACGATGAGCTTGAGCGCGCCGTCTTCAACGAAGAAATGACGACCGGCGGGAAACGACAGCGCGGTCGCAAGGTCCTTGCAACAGGGCGTGAACGAGAGTGCCGCTGCAGGTGTGTTCACGATCCGTGACCTCCAACGATTCCGGCCCCGACTACCAGGAAGCGCCGGTTGGGAAGGCGCCGTTTAGCACAAAACCGACACAAGCCCTTGACGGTGCTACCGCGCGCTCCTTGAAATACTGATTTTTCAAAGCAAAGGGCGGGCCCTGAGAAGACCCGCCCTCATCTGGTCGGCCGTTCCGCGCGGGGCAACTTGAGGGAATGACATCCCCACCCCTCCCGCGCGACGTCCAATCCGTTTGACGCCACCTGTGTATCGTCGGCGAGCCGGCAACCTGGAGAAAGCGGCTCAGCGACTGGAGCAAGGGAAGCTTAACCAGCACCGCCTCGCGCGCAAAGGCGATCGTTAATTTAACCTTAACGACGCAAACCCGTTAGCTCACCCGCCAAATTCCGCCTCCGGCATGGACGCTGCACTGACCTTCCTGCAAAAGGTTAAGGGAGTGTTAGCGCGCGAAGGTTGGGACAGAACTGTCCCAGGTGTCGCCGCTACCAGTTGAGTGGCGTCATGAAGCATCCGTCGACGAACGCCTATTTCGCCTATTGGGACGGCAAACGCGCCGGCGAGCGGGCGCCCGATCGCAGCGCGATCGAGCCCGGCGACATCAGGGACCTGCTGGGCGACATTTTCGTGCTCGCTTCCGACAGCCATGCTGGCTTTCCGTTCCGCGTCGCGGGCACCCGGGTCTGCGCACTGTTCGGCCGCGATTTGAAGGACAAGAGCCTGCTCTCCCTGTTCGCGGGCGACAGCCGCCGGGAGATGGAGGACATTGCAACCATCGTTGCCGAGGAAACGCTGGGCGCGCTCGCGGGCGTGAGCGCGCGCACGCCGTCCGGCGGCGTCACCCATCTCGAACTGCTGCTGCTCCCCTTTCATGCGCGCGCGCACATGCCGGTCAGCATGACCGGCCTGCTCGCGCCGTTCGAGACCAATCTCGGCCGGCTCGACGAGCTGGAGTTGACCTCGCACCGCTATCTGCACCGGCCGGAAAAGATCGTCCCGCGGGCCTTGCGCAAGCTCGCGCTTGCCCGCGGCTTCATGGTCTATGAGGGGCTGCGCTGAGACGTGGCACGATTCATTGCTGACGGCCTGATCGGCGCCAGGGCCGACAGGATCGCGCCGGCGTTTTCGCCGGACCAGATCGGCATCGACCTGCTGAAGTTCGGCGCCCGCAGCGCATCGCGATCGTTGACCTAGATCAACGTCAGCTCGCCCGGTTGTCCTGAAAACATTCGCATCGAGCCGCTCACGATAGGGAGCCGATGATGAACCTCCTGTTGCAGGACATCCGGCAGAACCCGCTGCTCTGGATGCTGGTCTTCGTGCCCCTCGTGCTGGCAGTCGAAGCGATCGCGCCGTCTGCCCATACGACGCTGTTCGTGCTCGCGGTGCTCGCCATCATACCGCTTGCCGCCCTCCTCAGCCACGCCACCGAGAGCGTCGCCGAGAAAACCGGTGATGCCGTCGGCGGGCTGCTCAATGCGACGCTGGGAAACCTGACAGAGCTGATCATCGCCATAGCCGCGCTTCAGGCCGGCGAGTACACGCTGGTCAAGGCGTCGATAGCGGGCGCCATCGTCACCAATGCGCTTTTCATGCTTGGAGCGTCCTTTTTGCTCGGTGGACTCCGCCACCACGTTCAGGATTACAACCGCACCGGTGGACGGCTGTATTCAGCGCTATTGCTGATGGCGACAATCGCCCTTGTCGCTCCGGCGGCGATCGCCGACCTGGACTTGGCGCAGGCGCAAAGGATGACGCAGAAGCTCAGCGCCGGCCTCGCTGTCTTGCTGATCACTGCGTACGGATTGGGCCTCTTGTTCTCGCTCAAGACGCACAAGGAACTATTCGCAAGCGAAGATCACGGTGAGGCGAACGAAAAGCCCTGGCCCATCGGGCTTGCCGTCGGCACGCTGCTTGTCGTCACGGTGCTGGTCGCGCTGGTGAGCGAGATATTCGTCAGTTCGGTGCAAAAGGCGGGCGAGACGCTGGGAATGAGCCCGGCCTTTGTCGGGTTCATCATCGTCGCACTCGTCGGCGCCGCCGCCGAAATGACGGTGGCGTTTTCCGCAGCGCGCAAGAACCGCCTCGATCTGAGCGTCAGCATTGCGCTCGGAAGCGCGTCCCAGATCGCCCTGTTCGTGGCGCCTGTGCTCGTGCTGCTGAGCTATGTCATCGGACCGCAACCGATGGATCTGCAGTTCTGGCCGGGCGCGGTGACGATGGTGATGATCTCCGCCGTCACCGCCGCGTTCATCACCAATGGCGGGCGCTCGGCATGGTTCGTCGGCATCCTGCTCGTCTTCATCTACGCCATCTTCGCAATGACGCTCTACATCCTGCCGCCGGGTGCGGGTAGGCCGTAGACGCAAGCCCGGCGGACATTCGCCTCGACTATTTTCTCTGCAGCGTCACGCTCAGCACCTCGAAGATCACCGCAGTCGACCAGCCGAACAGGAGCACGCCGTTCATCGCAGTCATCGGCCCAAGCAGGCGCCAGCGCGGCACTGGAACGATATCGCCATAGCCGAGGGTCGTGAAATTCACGAAGGCGAAGTACAGCCGGTCTGCACCTTCCGGCGTTGCGCCGACGATTGCGTAGGCCCGTGACCAGATCGATATCTCGCACAAATGAGCTACCATCAGCACGGCAACAGTCGCGATCATGACCGCAGCAAGTCGAAGCGCAGGGAAGGACAGCCAGTTCGCAGCCGCCCCTCGCGCGGTGCGGATCACAACGAGCATCGCCACCGCATGAACAGCGATGTTGGAAAGGCTGACCGCGCTTCCGAAGATCAATTGCCGCAGCATGACTGCGTCGCGCTCCAAGGGCTCGTGCACCGACCCGGCGCATCGGAAGCACAGCGAGAAGTTCTGTTTTTTGCATCGCAGCGGCGCCGCCCGACCTGCTCCGTCAGGCGAAAGTGGCACGGCTACCGGCTATTCCGCTGGCCGAGTGTCGTAATAGTCTACACGGAATTGCGGTTGGGCGAAGCGCAGGCGCGGACCACCCGCGACCGCGAGCACGGCCGACCGGGCTTTCGTCGAACCGTGGTCGGGCTCTTTGGGGGTGATTCCAAATGAGCGAGTGGACGCGCTGGCTGCCGGGACTTCGGACCCTGCGTGGATATGACTCGGCGTGGCTTCCGAGCGATATTTTCGCCGGACTCGTGTTGGCGACGATGCTGGTCCCGGTCGGGATTGCCTATTCGGCAGCGTCGGGCCTGCCAGGGATCCATGGACTCTACGCAACGATCGTGCCGCTCCTGATCTACGCGGTGTTCGGTCCCAGCCGCATCCTGGTCCTCGGACCTGACTCCGCTTTGGCCGGCGTCATCCTCGGTGTTGTCACGCCACTCGCCGCCGGCGATCCCGTTCGCGCTGTCACGCTCGCCGGCATGATGGCAATCGTGTCGGGAACGGTCTGCATTCTCGCAGGTCTCGCCCGCCTCGGCTTTGTCACCGAGTTGCTGTCAAAGCCGATCCGGCACGGCTACATGAATGGGATTGCTTTGACAGTCTTGATCAGCCAGCTGCCGAAGATGTTCGGTTTCTCCATCAACACCGAGGGGCCATTGCGCAGCCTCTGGGCCATCGCCGATGCAATCCTCGACGGCCGCACGAACTGGGTCGCATTCGCGATCGGGCTTGGCACGCTGATCATCATCCTGCTCCTGAAGAACCAGAAAACGGTGCCGGGCATCCTGATCGCGGTCGTCGTGGCCACCGCGCTGGTCGGCGCGCTGGACCTTGGGGCCCGGTTTGGCGTGACGGTGCTGGGCCCACTTCCGCAGGGTCTACCCGCCTTTGCCGTGCCCTGGATCGGCATCGCCGATGTGATTCCGGTGTTGACCGGCGGCGCGGCTATTGCGCTGGTATCGTTTGCTGACACCAGCGTGCTGTCGCGCACCTATGCTGCACGGCTCGGAAAAGCTGTCGATCCCAACCAGGAGATGGTCGGGCTCGGCGCAGCCAACCTTGCGACCGGCTTCTTTCAGGGCTTCCCGATCAGCAGCAGCAGTTCGCGCACGCCGGTTGCAGAAGCGGCCGGCGCGCAGACGCAGCTGACCAGCGTGGTTGGTGCGGTTGCAATTGCCCTGCTGCTTCTTTTCGCGCCGAACCTGCTGCAGCATTTGCCCACCGCCGCGCTGGCTGCCGTGGTCATTGCCTCCTCGATCGGCCTGATCGAGATCGCCGACCTCAAGCGAATCTATCGGATTCAGCGATGGGAGTTCTGGCTCTCGATCGTATGCTTTGTCGGCGTGGCTGTGCTCGGCGTTATTCCGGGAATAGGTCTCGCCATCGCTATCGCCATCGCCGAATTTTTATGGGATGGCTGGCGTCCCCACTCTGCGATATTGGGCCGCGCCTACGGCGTCAAAGGCTATCACGACATCACGCGATATCCGGACGCGCGCCGCATCCCCGGTCTCGTGCTGTTTCGATGGGATGCGCCGCTGTTCTTTGCCAATGCCGAATTCTTCAGGGAACGCGTTCTGGATGCAGTAGCGAAGTCGCCGACGCCGGTGCGCTGGCTGGTCGTTGCGGCAGAGCCGGTCACCAGCGTCGACGTCACCGCCTGCGACACGGTCGCCGAATTGGACGAAACCTTGCACGCGCAAGGCATCGAGCTGTTTTTCGCCGAGCTCAAGGACCCCGTCAAGGACAAGCTGAAGCGGTTTGGACTGTTCGCGCAGCTCGGCGAGGAGGGCTTCTTCCCGACCATTGGCGCGGCCGTTTCAAACTACCTGAAAGTCAACAATGTGGCGTGGGAGGATTGGGAGGATCAGGTCAGACCTTGACGGCTGAAGGCGCGGTCTCGCTTTCATTGCGCGCCGCCGCCTTCAGCAGCGCGCCTCACTCATTTCTCCGGCTGATAGCCGTCGGTCAGCGTGTTGAGAAAGGCGATGATATCGGCTTCATCCTGCGCCGTCATGGCCGGCGTCTCGCCCGGATGCCGATCGAAGGGCGGATCGCTGACGTCGACATTGGCATGATACTTCGCCGGCAGGTCGTCGTACTTCTCCACCGTTCCATCTGCCGCGCGCGGATAGACCTTGTCCGGGTTCGTGTCGCGGAAATTGTAGAAGTCGAGCACCTGCTGCAGGCTGTTGAAGACGCCATTGTGGAAGAAGGCGTGACGGTTCGCCGCGTTGCGCAAGGTGGGCGTAACGAACATGCCGCAATATTGCGTCTGCTCGGCGATGTCCTTGCGCGCCGGGCCGCAGGCGCCGAGATCGAAAAAGCCGGAATCACGGTTCTGCGCGAGTAGCCCATTGCGCGGCACGCCCAACGCCTCGTACTGATGGTCGGTGAAGAGCGGCGGCAGGCCCTCGCGGGTCGGGTTCGACAGATGGCAGCCGCCGCAATTGGCCTTCTCGGGATCGTTGAACAATTGCAGGCCGCGCAGCTCGCTCTCGGATAGCCGCGCCTTGCCTTCCAGCCAGTAATCGTACTTGCTCGTGTAGGGATGGAAGCTGACGTCCTCGAACTGATAGCGCGCGACGGCGAACATCGCTTCCGCGACGAGCAGCTTCGGGTTCGAGAACACGCCCTCACCAAACAGCCCGGTGAAACGATCGGCATAGGCCGCGTGGCGGAATTTGTCTGCGACCCTCTCGATGCTGCCGCCGTCCATCTCGTGCGGATCGAGCAGGGGAAACAGCGCCTGGCTCTGCAGCGTGTCGGCGCGGCCGTCCCAGAACAGTCCGCCCTGCGGCACGATATTGGCCGCCGACGCGGCGGTCGCCGACGCAGTCTTTTTGGCACGCGCGCTCTGCTGGCCGAGCGCGGCCATCTGCGCCAGCGGCACGATGTTATCGTCATCGCTCTGCTCGGGGCCGATCGAGAAATTCGGCGTGCGCTCCAGATAGGTCAGCGAGGGCACGGCGCGAGCGCCCTGCTGCGACAGATCGCGGCCGCCCAGCATCACCGGCCCATCGTTCGGTGGACCGTAATGGTGCTCCGGGCTGTGACAGGAGGCGCATGACAGGGCGCCTGAGGAGGAAAGCGAGGCGTCGGAGAAGATCTCCCGCCCGAGCTGCGCCATTGCCGACAACGGCGCGGTGCGCGGACGCACGAGATGAAGGGGGTGAGGATTTGCTCCCGACAGTCCCTGCGTCTCGACCGCAGAAGCGGCGCCGGCCATGGAGAGCAGGCCGGCGCCGAGGAGCCACAAGCTGCGGCTGTTCATATCAAGTCACGTCCGTTACGTCTTCTTGAGCTTACGGCACGCTGACAGTGACGGTGCCGGCAGTCGGATCGAGGAACAGCTTGTTGTTCGGTGCTTGCGTGAAATCAAGCATGTCCGTGATCAGGCCGGAGGTGGCATCGAGCGAGCCGCCGCCGAGGCGCTGGCCGTTCAGCCAGTTGTCCTCGATGAAGCGCACCACCGACGACTGGGTGATGCGCTTGGCGCTGATGTAGTTCTGCTTCGCAAACGGCGAGATCACGATGAAGGGAATACGCGTACCCGGACCGCAGCGGCCGTTCACCGGTTTGCCATTCACGCCGTTCGGCTGGACCTGGGTAGCGACGCCGGTGCCGCACTGGCCGGGGCCGTTGACCTGGTCGGCGGTCGGGTCGTAGGACGCCCAGGTCGGCTTGGCGTAGAGATGATCGTACCAGCCGTCGGAGTCGTCATAGGTGAGGATCACCAGCGTCGAGTCCCAGTCCGGCTGCTGCTGCAGGAAGTTGATCAGCTGGACCGTCCCCTCCTGCTCGTCGAGCGGATCGGAGTAGCCGGCGTGGCCGTCCTGGTAGGCCGGCAGCTTGATGTAGGACACGGCCGGGTAGTTGCCACCGAGCACCGCCCCGTAGAAATCCTCGAGGTCGTATTCGTGGTTGGCCGGATCGAGGCTTTCGCCGTTCGGCTGCAGCGTGTGGCCGACGGCCTGCAGCGAGCTCGGCCGGGCATGGGTCGGGTTGGAGGTCGACTTGTAGTACATGAACCAGTTGTGGTGCGGGATGTAGTCCGCGGTCGAGCCGCTGGTCACGCTCGAGAAGGTCGAGCGGGCGCAGCCGGTCGTGTTGTTGATGTTGGTGCGGGTCAGGTCGAAGCCGCCCATGAAGCCGCCCCAGCTGATTTCGGCGGCGTTGAGCAGGTCGCCGATGTTCTTGCCGGTCATGTACAGCGTGCTGGTCTTGCTCGAGCACACGTCGAAGGCGGGGTCGGTGTCGTTGATCAGCGTGAGGCCGCCCTGCCCGTCAGGGATGGTCGACGTCGTGCCGAGGACGTTCACCGCGCCGTTGTTCTGGCCGGCAACCACCGCAAGCGCGCCCGGGGTCGAGGGCCCGTAGCTGTCGGTGTAGGCGTTGTCGTTCATGGCGAAGTTCTGGGCGTAATTCCAGAGCGCGGTGACGGTGTTGCCGTCGAAATAGCCCATCACCTGGCCGCTGGTGCCGAAGGCGCCGACGCCGCCGGCCGTGCCGCGACCAGTGAACTTCGGGAACAGGTCCATCTTGCCGTTGTCGTAGGCTTCCTGCTCCGGCGTGTAGGCGTGGTTCTGCGACGCCGTGTTGGCCTGGGTGCGGTCGAGGCGGAACGGATTGGTCGCCCCGGTGCCGTTGGCCGCGTTGGTGTCGTTCGGGTTGTTGGTCAGGAGACCGGCGGTCTTGAGATTGGCGGCTGTTGGCGTATGCGGCTTGGAGACGAAGGGAATTTCGCCGGCCGGATTGGCGGCCACCGGATAGGTCGCGAAATAGTGGTCGAACGAGCGGTTCTCGTTGAAGATGACCACAATGTGCTTGATCGGCGTCGCGGTCGGCAGGTTGTTCGGATTGACATAGCCGGCGGCGAAAGCGGTCGTGCTATTCAAAAGCATCGCTGCGACCACGGTCGGCGCGACCGTGGAAAGAAGTTTGGTTTTCATCCTGTTACCGCAGAAGGAATTATTTTATCGACCGGCGACGCTTTAGCCGCCGTGGGTGACAGAGCTGTGTAGGTTTTATGAGCACTCCACGCTTGCGCTTGCTTGCGCCTCACGTTTTTGCTCGCGCAGCTTCACAAACTAGCCGCGAAAAGCGGTTTCGCTCTAGGCCTTCAGGCGCCGCGTCAGCGCAGCGACGAAACGGTCCGCGTCGATCTCGTCATTATAGACGTGGGGCGAGATCCGCATGCGCCCGAGCCGCGGGGCCACGTAGATGCCCTCGCTGGCGAGGCCCTCGATCAGGCCGGCGGGCATGCCGCCCTTGAAGGCGAGACACAGGATGTGCGGCGCGCGCAGGCTGCGATCCGGTACGCCAACTGCGAGGCCGCGCAGCTCCTGTGCAATGCGATCGGTCAGCATCGACAGTCGCTGGGCGATGGCGCCCGCGCCCCACTCCGCCATCATTTCCATGCCGATGGCCGCCATCTCCATGGAGATGAAATGATCCCGCTCGCCCATGTCGAAGCGGCGCGCGTCAGACACGTAACGCAAATCGGCGAAATAGACCGCGTTCTCGGCACGCACATCGCGGCGTCCATAGGCCGTCTGCTCCAGCGGAATGCCGCCCTGGTGGCGTTTGGCGATGTACATGAAGGCGCGGCCGTAGGGGCCGAGCAGCCATTTGTAGGTTGGAAACAGCACGACGTCAGGATCGAGCCGCCTGACATCCATCGCCAGCACGCCGGCGCTCTGGGTCGCATCGATCAGGAACAGCGCGCCCTGCCGCCTCAACGCAGCGCGCACGGCGTCGATGTCGATCAGCCCGCCGTCCGACCAGTGCACCGAGGAGATCGAGGCGAGCCCGACGGGCGGTGCGAGCGGGCGGTCGATGATGGCCAGCACCGCCGAGGTCCAGTCGCCGTCATGGGGCTGGCTCACCGTCTCGACCGTGAAACCTTGTGCGGTGGCGCGTGCCCGCCATTCCAGGACCGGCGAGGAATGATCGTTTTCCAGAACGATCACCCGCGAGCCGCGCGGAGTGGAAAGGATCTTGGCCGCGGTCGCGACGCCGTAGCTGACCGAAGGCGTGAGCGCGACGTCGGCCGCATCCGCGTTGATCAGCCGCGCGGCGGCTGCGCGGGTGCGCTCATATTGCGCATTGGCAAAGCCGGGATCGAGCGTCCAGGGTGTCGCCTTGCGGCCGACTGCCGCGCGGGCCGCCTCCAGCGTCCGCAGCGGCAACGGGCTATAGGAGGCCGCATTCAGATAACAGACATGGCGCGGCATCTCGAAGAGCTCGCGCTGCGAGGCAAGCATGGGCGTCTCATAACCGATCAGGATCGGGCGATCAAACCGGCCTATTCTAGACCATCGTGCCGTCCCCCGTGCAAGCCTGCTCAAGGCGCTGATGCGCTCCACCTCCACGTAACGCGCAATTTACCGGCGCATGGGCCAACGTGATACCCACCTCGACCCAATCTCGTTTTTATGCTCCGATTTGGACAACGGGAACAGCCCGCGGGCAAGGATGCTGCCTGATCACGACAATCGCAAAACAGAAGACAACGCGGAAACGCTCAGGGCATGAGCGTGCAACAGTGCCTTCGAAAACCCATCTACAAAGCGCGATTTAATCTCGAGGAGACTTGATCCATGCCGACCATCACGACCGAAGACGGCGCCACGATCTTCTACAAGGATTGGGGCTCGGGCCAGCCCATCGTATTCAGCCATGGCTGGCCGCTGTCGTCCGATGACTGGGACAGCCAGATGTTGTTCTTCCTCAATCGCGGCTTCCGGGTCATCGCCCATGATCGGCGCGGGCATGGTCGTTCGAGCCAGGTCGCAACCGGTCACGACATGGATCACTATGCCGACGATCTCGCCGCGCTGACCTCGCATCTCGATTTGAAAAACGCCGTGCATATCGGCCATTCCACCGGCGGCGGCGAGGTCGTGCATTACATCGCTCGCCATGGTGAAAGCCGGGTGGCAAAGGCTGCGATCATCGCCGCCGTGCCGCCGCTGATGGTGCAGACCCCGGACAATCCGGGCGGCCTGCCCAAGAGCGTGTTCGACGATCTGCAGCGGCAGGTCGCCGCCAACCGCTCGCAATTCTATTACGACCTCGCCGCCGGTCCGTTCTATGGCTTCAACCGCCCCGGAGCAAAGCCGTCGCAGGCCATCATTCTCAACTGGTGGCGGCAGGGCATGATGGGCGGGGCCAAAGCGCATTACGACGGCATTGTCGCCTTCTCCCAGACCGACTTCACCGAAGACCTCAAGAAGATCAGCGTGCCGGTCCTGGTCATGCATGGCGACGACGACCAGATCGTCCCTTACGCCGACTCCGGCCCCCTCTCGGCCAAGTTGCTGAAGAACGGGAGCTTGAAAACCTACAAGGGCTTTCCGCATGGCATGCCGACCACCGAGGCCGAGACCATCAACGCCGATCTGCTGGCCTTCATCAAGGGCTAGCGGCTGATCCGGGGACTTGAGAGTCGTTCGCGAGCGGCGTAAGCTCGCATCCTGCGGTTGAATTAATCTCGCGGGCCTATCGGCCCGCGGGGCAATGAATTTTTGTGTGTGCGCAGATTTGGTGGACCGGCGGATCATCTTGCGCCGATTTGCACAAGTTAGTTCGGAACGTCTCCATTTGCGCTAGACCTCCACGGCTGTCGCGGAAACGTCAAAATCCGCGGGCTGATGGTCGCCTCCGGATGGAGAGTGATGGAACAACACACCGAGATTGCGCAGCCGCGCTCCATTTTCGGACGGCGCAAGGTCGTGCCGCGCGCCACCGTGGTGGACGGCAAGACGCATAATCGCGTTTTCCTGACGGAAACCCTCGGTGAGCTAGGGTTGATCGCCCATGAATGCCCTGCCGATCCCTGCTCCATCATGGATACCGCGCCGGATCTGGTCGTGCTCGGCATCTCCGGCGGCGACGCGGTCGAGATCAGCCGGATCCTGCATTGCCTTGCCGATGCCGCGTTCGACGGTTCGATACTTCCCATCGGTCCGCGCGGTTCCGTCCTCGTCACCGCCGTCCAGCAGCTCTGCAGCGAGCTTGGGCTTGCGATGCTGACGCCGCTCGCGACGCCGTTCAGCATCGAGGGGCTCAAGCGGCGGATCGCGCCGTTCCTCGGCAATGGCGACGCGCCGCATCCCGTGATCGACGTGGCGGAGGCGCTCAAGCTCGGCTGGCTCGAATTATGGTATCAGCAAAAGGTCGACGCGCGCTCGTTGCTGGCGCGCGGCGCCGAGGCGCTTGTACGCATCCGTCATCCCGCCTGGGGCATCGTCGCGCCGGCCGATTTCATCCCCGACGCCAACGATCCGAGCTTCCGCGGCTTCTCCGAGTTCGTGGTCGCCCGCGCGGTCGAGGACTGGCATCTGTTCATGCAAAGCCACGGCGCGCTCGAACTCTCGATCAACCTGCCGCTCGCCTTCCTGAAGGACCGGCCCGCGGTGCTCGATCTCTGCCGGAAGTTGCCAAGCCACCCGGCCTTCGGCGGTCTGCTCGTGGAGATCGAGAGCGACGACATCATCCAAAACCGCGATCTCGTGGTCGAGATCGCGAAAGAGCTGCGCTTCCGCAATTTCGCGATATCAGTCGACAATGTCGGCGCCGACTGGCCGGAGCTCGCGCTGCTTCCGATCTTCCCCTTTGTCGAGCTGAAGGTCGCGCGCCAATTCGTTGCGGGCTGCGCGGAGGACCGGCTCAAGCAGGTGGTCTGCCGCGGTGTGATCGATTTCGCCGCAAACTACGGCGCGCGCACCGTTGCCAAGGGCATCGAGACCCGCGACGATTTTCTCGCCATTCAGGGAATGGGATTTGACATGGTGCAGGGATTTCTGTTCGGCAAGCCGGTCAGCGCACAGAAATTCGCCCGCTCGCGCGCGATGGCGCAGGTGTCGAGTTAAAGCGCCAGCCTGGCCGGAAGGACCGGCCAAGCTAGCTTGCGGAGCTTGATTCACTCCCGCATTCAGCCGCCTCAAGCCGGCTTTGCCAGCGGCTTGTCTTTTTCCACGATGTAGTTGATCAGCAACCGGGATCTTGTCTCACCCGGCTTGCCGCCCGCATGTGGCGTCTCGGGCGGGATCTGGAATGCATCCCCGGCCTTGATCACCCGTGTCGGCTGACCTTCCACTGGAAGTTCGAACCCACCGCCCTCCATGACGTAGCTGGACTCGATCCCCGGATGGGTATGCCGCGCCACCGTGACGCCCGGCTCGATCGTAACCTCCATGACAATGGTCGTGTAGCCCGGGACGGGACCGTCAACCTGCGACAACACCTTGCGGGTCACCCCGGTCGCTGCCGCCGGCTGGTTCTGTGCAGACGCATCCGCAGCCATGAACCCGGCCAACCCACAAATTGCACAAGACGCCACACCTGCAAAACCTCGACGTGTAAGCATTAAATATCCTCCCCTTGCTTCCGGGACACCAATGTCCGGGAGTGATGCGATTGTAGGGCGTGCAGATGGCCTCGTCATCCGGGATCGGATAATGATCGCGGTTCCGCGAGATCAATGACGATTAGAACGAGGACGATCGATGCAACCAGACGTCGCCCACAATCGGCCTCGCATGCGGCAGGAGATGTTGTTATGGCTGGCCATCGCCGCCATTCTTGCGGCCGGCATCGGATTTTCCTGGAATCCGACCCCGGTTGCGCAAGCGCTCGCAGCCATCTTCATCGGCTGTGCGCTGCTTCATGCTGCGTTCAACTATGGCGCGCGGCACGCCCTGGTGCTGTTCGCAGCCTGCATCGCGATCGCCTTTGCGATGGAAAATCTGAGCGCGGTGACCGGATTTCCCTTCGGCTCCTATCATTTCGAGGTCGGGGCGGACTTGCCGCATGTCGGTCTCATTCCGATCGTCGTCGGACCGCTGTGGTTCGGCGCCGGCTATTTCTCTTGGGTGGTCGCCTCTGTTCTGCTTGACGGCGCCGACCGGAAGCTCGACCGCCCCTTCAACATGATCGCGCTGCCCCTCGTCGCGGCCTTTGTCATGACCCAATGGGATCTGGTGATGGATGCCCCCAACGCCACCATCGCCAAGGCCTGGATATGGCACGACGGCGGCGGCGTCTTCGGCGTTCCTCTCTCCAACTATCTCGGCTGGCTGCTCACCTCCTGGCTCATCTTTCTCGCCTTTGCATTTTGCCTCCGCCTTGGTAATCCGCCGAAGTACGCACGCGCCGGCATCAAGCTCAGGGCAATCGCCATCCTGTTCTATGTCGGCGCCGGCCTCACCCATGTCGTGCCCTGGATGACCGGACAGACAGGCGAAGCGATCGACGCCAGAGGCTATGACTGGCAGGTCCACGACATTCGGGAAGCGATCGTTGCGATCCTGCTCCTGACCATGGTCTTCACCGCGTTGCTGGCAGCGCTGCGCCTCTGCGCGCAGATCGGAACCACAAGCAAGCCGGTCGCGAAGGGCTGACCAAAGTCACAACGGGCTGTCGTCTCCGCCAGGTCTCGTTCGTCCTCTGCATAGGCGCCCGCCACGGCAGCTTCTGACCGGCCGGCGGCGCCCGCCAGCAGCAGCACGGAGAAAAGCCATGACTCACGGAAGTTTCACCTGGAATGAGCTCTATACGCGCGATGTCGAGGCGGCGAAGGCATTCTATGCCGCGACCATCGGCTGGACGTTCGAGGGCATGCCGATGCCGCACCAGAACCGCACCTATTGGATGGCCAAATTGGAAGGCAAACCGGTCGCCGGCATCCTCGACA